>Ga0182745_1000866_pt1 | contig 30929 bp, 24 predicted proteins | sample eDN3rd30CKraftBY_FD_128523 | JGI IMG/M metagenome (GOLD analysis project Ga0182745, IMG submission 128523) | Enriched backyard soil microbial communities from Emeryville, California, USA - eDNA 3rd pass 30_C Kraft BY (version 2) (version 2) | ecosystem: Environmental > Terrestrial > Soil >... | reverse complement strand
GTTGTTCGCGATGGGGGCAGAGGGAGCGATCGCCGCGACCGCCAACGTCTGCACGGCCGAATTCGCCGACCTGTTCCGGCTGTGGAGCGACGGGCGGGTCGAGCAGGCGCGCGGCCTCGGCAACCGGCTCGTCGGTCCCGTGTCCGCGCTCATGGCCGGTCCCAACCCGACCGTCATCAAGGCGGTGCTCCATGCGCAGGGGCGGATTTCGACGCCGTACGTCCGGTTGCCGCTGCTGCCGTTCGAGGACCCCGCGGCGATCGCCGCACTTGTCTCCGAGCGAATGTACCGTTCGTCTCCTTCAATCGATCGAACGATACATTCGCTCGGATAGGGAGGGGGAGTACGAGGATCGCCGATGCGATGCCGGCGCGAACGCGGCGGATCAGCGGGGCACGCCCCTGCCCTCGGTGGCGGACGATAGGTGGGGGAGCAGTTCGTCCTCGGGCTCGATCCCGAACGAGCGCAACGCCATCGCCAGCGTCGAGTAGGCGCCGACGGTGAAGACGAGATCCATCAGCTGATGTTCGTCGAGCTCCGCGGACAGGATCGCCCACGTCCGGCCGCTGATCGTGCCGTCGTCGAGCAGTTCGTCGACCGCGGCGAGCATCGACCGTTCGGCGGGAGTGAAGTGCGCTGTGTCGACACCGTCGGCGATCAGAGAGATTTCGGCGTCGGTGAGCCCGGCCTTGCGGGCCAGCAGCACGTGCTGAGCCCACTCGTAGTCCGAGCCGCGATGGTGCGCGACCCGCAGCACGAGCAGCTCACGCCGCCGGGGTGAGAGGGACGTCCCACGCAACAGATGATTGTTGAAACCGAGGAACGCGGTGGCCAGGCCGGGATGGCGGGCAAGGGTGCCGAGAAGATTCGAGCCGGAGGCACGTCCCTCCTCGGCCGGGGCGCTCGCGACGGACGATCGGAACGCCCGGACGTACTGTGCGAAGTCGGGATCCCAGTCCGCTGCTGCGGCAGGGGGAATGCGCGGGGTTCCGGCCGGTGTGCCTTTCCGGCGGTCTGGGCCGCCGGAAAAACACACCGGTTCGTCAGGTGTTGCGTCCACCGTTGACTCCGAACACCTGACCCGTGATGTATCCGGCCTCCTCGCCGACGAGGAACGCGCAGGCCGCAGCGACATCGGCCGGCCGGCCGATCCGCCCGACCGGCGTCCGCGCGGTCTGCACGTCCAGGTCGACGAACCCCTTCTCGACGGTTCGGCGCAGCATCGGGGTGTCGATGAACCCGGGCGGGATCGTGTTCACAGTGATGCCGTGCCGACCGAACTCGAGCGCGAGAACCTTGGTCAGACCTACCACTCCGGACTTCGCGGACACGTACCCGGCCAGACCCGGGGAGCCGCTGTGCACGCTCGACGACGAGATGTTGACGATGCGCCCCCAGCCTTCCTCGATCATGTCCGGCAGCACCACCTGGCAGCAGTCGAACGTGCCGGTCAGATTGATCGCGATCGAACGAGCCCACAGTTCAGCCGTGATGTCGAGGAACGGCGAATCCAGGGTGAGCCCGGCATTGTTGACCAGGATCGTGGGCCGGCCGAGGCGGGCGCGGACCTCGTCGACACCCGCCTCGATCGCCCCGCGGTCGGTGACGTCGACGCGCAGCCCCAGTGCCTTGCCGCCGTCGTCCTCGATGTCCGCCGCCACCGCTTCGGCCGAAGCGGCATCGAGATCGAAGATCGCGACGGTGTCGCCGCCGGCGGCGAGACGTCGTGCGATGGCTTCGCCGATGCCGGATCCGCCGCCGGTCACGATCGCTGTCCGCCCGCTCAACTGATCGCCTCCGTGCCGAGCAGCGTCGATCGGTGCATCCGCCGCGGCTTGTCCCGATCGAACGGACACGCCCGATGCACGAGTCCGGTGTTGTCCCAGATGACCATGTCTCCTTCGGACCACTCGTGGCGGTAGACCAAATCGTCTGCAGTGGCGCGTGATTCGAGATCGTCGAGAAGCTTGCGTCCTTCGTCGACGTCGAGGCCCACGATGTGCGAGGCGGTCGCACCGAACACCAGTGAACGACGCCCCGAATCGTGCTCCCACACCAGGGGAAGTTCCCGCACCGCGCGCGAGGCCCACTCCCGGATCTGTTCCGGAGTCGGATCCGGATATGTCAGACGCTGGATGGCTTCGAACGTGTGCACCACGCGCAGTGTCGCGAAGCGTTCCTTCTCCTCGTCGGTCAGCGCGTCGTAGGCCGCGTAGGTGCTCGCGAACTCGGTTTCGCCGCCTTCCGCTGCGGTGACCCGGGCGGAGAGCACCGACGCCTTGGCGGGAATCTCGTCGAGAGCACCGTCGATGTGCCAGTAGTCGTTGCTCGCGAAGTACTCCCTGTTCGGGTTGTCGGGTTCGAAGCTGATCTCCATGATCTCGGGGATCCGGTACTTCGGGAACAACGCGAGCTCGCCGAGGCGCCGGCAGAACTTCACCTGCGCGTCGTCGTCGATGTGCAACTGCCGGAACAACAGCACACTGTGCTGCTCGAGCAGGTCGAGCAGTGCACCGGGTACGGTCTCGTCGGTGAGCAGACGCTCGACGTCGACGCCGAGTACCTCCACGCCGAGGTTGTCGGCGAGTTTCTTCGTGGCAAGGGTGGGCATGGATGTCCTCACTCGTGGGACGCCGGGGAGCCGTACCCGGCGGGATCAGGCCTGCTGGGGCTCGTAGCCGAGGATCGCCTTGACTTCGAGGTAGTCGTGGAAGCCGAATTCGCCCCACTCGCGACCGGTGCCGCTCTTCTTGTATCCGCCGAACGGGGCACAGAAGTCGAACGCGTCGTTGATCGCGACGGATCCTGCCCGCAGTCGCCGCGCGACCGAGCGGGCCAGCTCGGGGTCGGCGCCGGCGACGAACGCGGACAGCCCGTACTCGGTGTCGTTGGCGATCTCGACGGCGTGGTCGATGCTGTCATACCCGATGATCGTCAGGACGGGTCCGAAGATCTCCTCGCGGGCGATCGTCATGTCGTTCTTCACGTCTGCGAACACCGTCGGCTTGACGTAGAAGCCGACCGTGAGCCCGTCCGGCCGGCCCGGACCTCCCGTGACGAGCGTGGCACCCTCGTCGATGCCGGTGCGGATCAGATTCTGGATCTTGTCGAACTGCGCCTTCGACACGACCGGTCCGATCGCGAAGTCGCCGTTCGGTTCTCCGACCGTGACCTGTTCGGCCGCCGCCCGCGCGACCTCGATCGCCTCGGCCATGCGCTCGGCGGGAACGAGCATGCGCGACGGGGCACTGCACGTCTGACCGGAGTTGAGCATCATGGCGCCCACGCCCTTGCCGACGTTCTCGGCGAAGTCGCCGTCGTCGAGGATGATGTTCGGGCCCTTGCCGCCGAGTTCCTGGGTCACGCGCGTGACGCCGGGCGCCGCGTTGATCGCGATGTCGATACCGGCCCGGGTCGATCCGGTGAAGGAGACCAGATCGACGTCGGGATGGCCCGACAGGGCCCTTCCCACACCGGGTCCGTCGCCCTGCACGAGGTTGAACACACCCTCCGGTACGCCCGCCTCATCGATGATCTCCGCGAAGATCTGCCCCGTGAACGGCGACTGCTCCGACGGCTTGAGGATCATCGTGCAGCCGGTCGCCAGGGCCGGGAAGACCTTCACCGCGATCTGGTTGAGCGGCCAGTTCCACGGCGTGATCAGGGCGCACACCCCGATCGGTTCCTTCACGATCCGGGTGGCCCCGCGCTGCTCCTCGAAGGAGAAGTTCTCGAGGGCCTCGATCGCGGTGCTCAGGTGGCCGAGACCGAGATTCATCTGGAAACCCCCGGCGAGTGCGGCCGGGGCGCCCATTTCCTGCGTGAGCGCGGCCGCCAGATCGGGAACCCGGCGGGTGAAGACCTCGAGGATCCGCTTCAGCACGGCGATCCGGTCGTCGCGACCGGTGGCCGACCAGGACGGGAATGCTCGCCGAGCAGCGGCGACGGCCTTGTCGACGTCGGCGGCGGTGCCGGCCGGCACCGATCCGGCGACCTGCTCGGTCGCGGGGTCGACGACGTCGATCCGGGCGGTGCCGGTGGGTGCGACCCAGTGCCCGCCGATGTAGAACTTGTCGTACTCACGCATGGTCGACCGGCCCTTCCGTGTTCGTGTCGGCGGTGTTCGAAGTGACGTGGTTCGGGATGTAGTGGTGGAAGCGGGTTGTCACTGTTGTCCTTCGGCGTACCAGGTGCGGAATTCGTCGTAGCTCGGCATCTCCTCGGAGTTCGCCTTCGGGTCGATCGCGACGTGGACGACACCGGGTTTGCCGCTCGCGTAGGCCCGCTTGATCGCGGGTGCGATGTCCTCGTCCTTCTCGACGTATTCGCCGTAGCAGCCGAAGCCCTCGGCGATCTTGTCGAAGCGGGTCTCGGTGCTCCAGTGCACACCGGTCTCGAGCGAGCCGTGCCCGTAGGTGCGTTTGTACACGCCGACCTCGAGGCCCCACGCGTAGTCGACCGCGACGACGCACACCAGCGGAAGGTTCAGTCGCGCTGCGGTTTCCAGCTCGGCGATGTGGAACTGGAACGACGAGTCGCCGGTGATGAGCATCATCGGCCGCTTGCCCCCGTCGGCGACACCCGCGCCGACCGCGTACGGCAGGCCGGTGCCCAGGTGGCCGAAGTTCTGGTTCCACATCACGTCGTGTGGTTTGGCCTGCGAGTACGTCCAGCCGAAGATCGTGGTGGCGCCGCCGTCGCGGACCATGATGCCGTCCTTCGGGAAGTCCTTGGTGGCCTCGACGATCAGGCGCGCCGGATGCACCGGGGTCCGTCCGGACGGCGCCGTCTCGGCCAGCTCGGCGAGGCGCTCTGCGTCCTCCCTGATCCAGCGGGCCAGCTCGGGCGTCGCGGTGCGCGGGGTGTCCTTCAGTGCGTCGACGAGCTGCGGGACCACCGCCCGCAGGTCACCGACGAGGGGGACGTCGATGGGCCGGTTCACGCCGATCGCGGCCGGATCCTGCTCGACGTAGAGCCACTTGCGGTTCGCCTCGTTCGCGAGCCAGTGCCGTCCGCGTCCGAAGTGGACCGGCTCACCGAGTTCGGTGCCGATCGCCAGACACAGGTCCGATTCGACGACGGCCTCGATCGCCGACGGCGAGAACCCGTACGGGAAGGTGTGATCCTCGAGCCCTTCGATGTACGACGTGCCGCCGGACGTCTGGATCACCGGGCACGCCATCAATTCGGCGAGACGGCGTACCGACTCACCGGCGCGGGCGGTGTGCACGCCGTGCCCGACGAGCAGCACCGGCTGCTTCGCCGCCCGGATCAGCTCCGAGGCCTCGGCGACACGGTCGGCGCCCGCGGTCTGGCCCACCAGCCGGTACCGTTCGGGCGGCAGAACCGGGGGAACGTCGAGCTCCTCCTGGATGATGTGCGACGGGTACTCGATGTACACCGGGCCCGGTGTCCCCGACAGCGCCTTGCGCAGACCCTCGCGGATGACTTCGTCGGTCTGGTCGGCGTATTCGATACTGGCGCTGTACTTGACGGAGTTCTCGATCAACGCTTCCTGCTGCACGAACTGGATGCGGCCCCTGCGCACCCGTTGTTCGGTGATGCGGGCGCGCTGCCCGCCGAGGAAGACGACGGGGGAGTTCTCGACCTTGGCGCACATGACGGCGCCCGCCAGGTTCGCGATGCCGGGGCCGAGCGTGCCGATGCACACCGCGGCCTTGCCCGTCATGCGGGAGACGGCTTCTGCCATGAATCCCGCGGACTCCTCGTGGTGCGGAGCCACGACGTTCCAGCCGCGTTCCTCGGCCGTATGGAACAGGTGAACGAAGTTCGGGTCCGGAATCCCGAAGATGGTGTTGATGCCTTCGGCTTCGAACAGGTCCAGGATGCGTTCGTAGACCTTAACCGACATGCGTGTTTCCCTTCTGTACGGCAGCGCCGGGGTCGACACCGTTGGCTGTCGCAAAGCTTCTGATGATGTGGTCGACGTGACCCGACCGGGTCGGCAGGATCCACGGATCACCCGTGTCGCGGATCGGGTCGATCTGCTCACCGACCTCCTCGATCGTCCACGACGGCCGGTACACGCCGGGTGTCTCGGCGACGAATGCCCGGGCGATCCGGCCTGCGATCGACACCAGCATTTCCCCTGTGATCGAGCAGGATTCGTGTGCGAGCCAGCCGACGGCGGGCGCCGCCAACTCCGGATCCATCGGAGGATACTGCGAGGTGTCCAGACCTTCGGCCAGTCGCGTGAGGGCCGCCGGCACGATGACGTTGGACTTGACGCCGTGCTCGGCACCTTCGATCGCGGCCACGTTGGACAACCCGATGATGCCGCCCTTGGCCGCGGCGTAGTTGGCCACCCGATGGTTGCCGTACAGGCCGCCGATCGACGACGTCAACACGATCCGCCCGTAGCCGGCCTCGCACATCAGCGGGAATGCCGGGCGCACTACGTGGAACGCGCCGCGCAGGTGCACGTCGAGCACGGCGTCGAAATCCTCGTAGGTCATCTCCGCGAGCGGCGCGTACCTGTTGTTGCCGGCGTTGTGGATCAGGACGTCGATGCGGCCGTACCGATCGACGGCCGCATCGACGATCGCCTTGCCGCCCTCGGCCGTCGCGACGGAATCGGTGGAGGCGACGGCCTCGCCTCCGGCCGCGACGATCTCGCGCACGACGTCGTCGGCGGGACGGTCGTCGGTGCTCTCACCGCTGATCGCCGCACCGGTGTCGTTGACGACTACCTTCGCGCCCAGCGACGCGAGCAACAGCGCATACGCGCGCCCCAGTCCGCGACCGGCGCCGGTGATCACTGCGACGCGGCCGTCGAATCGCAGATCAGGCACCGAACGCTCCTCTCGCGGAGGGTATGTCGAGTCGGCCGGTCACTGCTCGAACACCAGGCCTTCCAGCGCACCTGTGCCGCGCCAGTTCTCGAGCAGCTCGGTGAGTTCGTAGAAGCCGCCCCAGAACGGATCGCCGAGGAAGGACCGTCCGTTCGGTTCGCCCTCGCTGTTGTAGTAGCCGGGAGTGCACTCCGTCGTGAACTTGCTGTTGTCGACCGAGTACTGACGGATGGTCTGAACCCATCCCTCCTCGGCTTCCGCGGTCGGCTCGACGAGCGTGACACCACGGGTCTGCGCCTCTTTGATGATGTACGCGATGTGGTCGGCCTGCTGCTCGAACATCAGCGTCGTGGCCGCGGTGACACCGCCCTGGACGAATCCGGTTGCGAAGTGGTTCGGGAAGCCGTGCGCCATGATCCCGTGCAGTGTGCGGAATCCCTTGCCCCAGTGATCGTAGAGCGACGTTCCCTCACGTCCCGTGAACGGTGCGATGGCGAACTGGCGCTCGAGGGCCGTGGTGATCTCGAATCCGCTGGCGAAGACGATGCAGTCGAATTCGTGCTCGACACCGTTCGCGATGATGCCCTTCTCGGTGATCCGCTCGACCCCCTTGGTCTCGGAGACATCGATCAGGGTTACGTTCGGCCGGTTGAAGGTGGGCAGGTATTCGTCGTTGAAGACCGGCCGTTTGCACATGTTTCGGTAGTACGGCTTCAGTTTCTCCGCCGTTTCCGGGTCCTCGACGATCGACTCGACACGCTGACGCAACCGCTCCATCGCCTTGTAGTCCTCGATCTCCTTGAGTTCGAGAAACTTGGCGGGATCGGCGAGCGCGCCCCAGCCGTTGGTCTCGTTGAGCTTCGCGGCCAGGTTACGTGCGACCTCGGTCCAGCCGTCGCAGATGAGGTCGGGCTCGCCCGGGTTGTAGAACGCGAACGCGGCGTTGTGGAAGTTGCGCTGCCGCTCCGCTCGCCAGCCCGGCTTCAGGCTCTTCACCCATTCCGGATCCGTCGGGTAGTTGGCACGTTCGAAGATGTACGACGGAGTCCGCTGGAAGACCGTGAGGTGCTTCGCCCCGCGCGCCAAGTGCGGAATTGCTTGGACTGCACTCGAACCCGTGCCGATGACAGCTATCCGCTTGTCGCCGATCCTGTCGAGTCCACCGTGCAGGTCGCCGCCGGTGTACTCGTAGTCCCAGCGGGCGGTGTGGAAGGTGTGCCCCTTGAAGTCCCCGATGCCGGGGATCCCGGGGAGTTTCGGGCGATTGTACGGACCCTGGCACATCACGACGAACCGGGCGGCGATCTCGTCGCCGCGATTGGTGCCGATACGCCATCGCCTGATCTCCTCGTCCCATTCCAGCGACCGGATCAGGGTGTGGAAGATCGCGTGCTCGTAGAACCCGAAGTGGTTTCCGATGCGCTGAGCGTGCTCGAAGCACTCGTCGCCCTTGGAGAACTTCTCCTTCGGCATGTAACCCGTCTCCTCGAGGAGAGGGAGGTAACAGTAAGCGTCCGAATCGATCTGGATTCCCGGATAACGGTTCCAGTACCAGACGCCACCGAAGTCGCCGCCGAGTTCGATGATCCTGAAGTCCTCGACGCCGGCTTCCTTCAGCTGGTGGGCGGCGATCAGGCCGCTGAACCCGCCGCCGAGGATCACGACTTCGATTTCCCCGACGATCGGATCGCGGGGTTCGACCGGAAGATGGGGGTCTCCCGTGTAGAACTCTTCGAACTCGCCGTCCGCCTCGAGATACTGCTGCTGGCCGTCGGAACGAAGGCGCTTGTCGCGCTCGAGGAGATACTTCCGGTGCAGTGCTTCCTGATCGACCTCGGGTGTCTGCGAAGGGGCGCAGGGTTCCATGTGAATGTCCTCGGTTGGTGGGGAAATCGGTGGTCAGGCGAGGTCGCGGGGTGCGCCGGTGCCCATGTAGGTGGCGAGATTGTGGTGCAGGTTGACGACGCTGCGTTCGCGATACGGGTTGGGTTTCGGGCCCGAGAAGCCACGGGTCTTCATGCCCTGCTGGACGGCGGCCATGTTGGAGAAGTCCTGGGGCAGCACCGTGCGCCAGCCCGGATCGTCGGCGGGGGTGTACTCCCATTCGGTCTTGGGTTCCTCGCCGGCCGGAAACAGTTCGTACACAGCGGCTTCGAAGATGCACTTGTCGGGGTCGTAGCCGTAGGGGCGTGCGCTGTAGCAGAGCATGTTGTTGACCGCGTGCCCGATCTGGAAGTTCGGGAAGATCTGCCAGGCGGTTCCGCTCTTCGCGACCGCCTGCGGGTCGACCGTCGGCCAGATCACCCCGCGCGCCTCGTCGTCGCGGCGTGCCGAATCGAGCCAGTGCCGCAGCACCTGGTCCGGGGGAGTGCCCTCGGGGAGTTCGTCGAGCAGGCGTTGTGCGGCGTCGACGAGGGTGCGGGTGGTGTTGGTGTTCGCGTTCTCCCAGGTGAAGTTCTGTAGCTCGATCGTGGCCTTGCGGGCGTCGGGGCCGTTGCCCACGCGCAGCTTCGCCTGCTGTTCGTCCATGCCCTTGGGGGCGTCGTAGCCGATGTTGCTGTGCTTGCCCTGCGCCCGTGACCACCCGAGGAAATTGCCGAAGTTCATGAACTCCGGGTGGGTGTACGGCACGTGGTAGGTCTCCATGAAGGCTTCGAGCGCGACCTTCCAGTTGCATTCGAACACAAGCCATTTGCGCCAACGGTAGCGCATGTTGTGAAGCTGGAACGGTTCGAGCAGCGAGGCCGCCGGTTCCAGGTAGTCGCGTAGAGGTTCACAGTCGGGATCCATGTTGATCCAGATCCAGCCGCCCCACGTGTCGACCTTGACGTCGACCAGTCGCGACCGCTCGTCGGTGAGCGTGCCCTTCCAGTCGTCCCGCTCGGCCGCGAACGTGTTGTTGCCGTCGAGGTCGTAACGCCAGCCGTGGAATCCGCACACGAACTGCCTGGCACAGCCGCGCGCCTCGTGGGCACCGTCCGGGGTGTCGACGAGTTTGCGTCCGCGGTGCGAGCACACGTTGTGGTACGCGCGGAGGGTGTCGGGGCCGGTGCGAACAACGATGATCGAGTCGTCGAGGATGTCGTAGGTGAGGAAATCGCCGACCTTGACGAGTTCCTCGACGCGGCCCACCTGCTGCCACACCTTGGCCCACAACCGGTCGCCTTCGGCGCGGGCGTAGTCCTCGGACAGGTACGCCTCGACACCGATCGTGAGAGGCGTCGAGAGTGGTTCGGCTGCTTCGGAGGTGTCCTGGATGTTGTCGACTGTGTCGGTCATGTGAGCCTTCTTCTGGTGAAACGTGCGTGTCAGCGGGTGATGGCGGCGCGGAAGGATTCGTCCTTGAGGAAGAGTGAGGTGTGGTCGGCGCCCATGTGCGTCCACTTGAGATTCAGGCCGCCGTCGACGAGGAGCGTCTGCCCGGTGATGTAGCTCGACAGGTCCGAGAGCAGGAACAGGATCGCCCCGGCCTGTTCCTCGGGGCGGCCGCGCCGGCCCATCGCGATGGCGCGCCGGTCGCGTTCGGGGTCCTCGTCGACGTAGGTGCCGGACGCCGGTGTCGCGGTCACGCCGGGAGCGATGGCGTTGACGCGGATGCCGTCGACGGCCAGTTCCACGGCCATCGTGCGGGTCGCGGCCACCAGGGCGGCCTTCGCGGTGCCGTATCCGATGTGGAACGGTGCGGTGTTCATGCCGCTGATCGACGAGATCGAGACGATCGAACCGGGGTTGCCCTGCGACTTGATCTCGGCGGCGACGGCCTGGCTCATGAAGAACATCGTTTCGAGGTTCTGGGTGAACAGTGCACGCCAGTCCTCGCGGGTGACGCGGGTGGCCGGCATCCACGTGGCGGGTGCCGCGCCCCCGGCGACGTTGACGAGCCCGTACAGGTCGCCGTCCGTCCGGCGAGCCGTCTCGACCACCGCGGCGATGCCCTCGTCGGTGGAGGCATCCGCAGCGAGGGGAACCACCCGGAGTCCTTCGGAGACAAGGGGTTCGATGTGCTTGTTGAGATTCTCCTCCGAGCGGCTCACCGCGATCACGGTGGCTCCCGCTTCGGCGACACTCCGGGTGACCGAGGTTCCGATACCACCACCGGCGGCGCCGGAGACGACGACGATGCGCCCGTCGAGACCGAGAAGTTCGTTGCTCACCGCACTCACCGGACCTTGCGGATCGCGAGGACGCTGCCTTCTGCGTCGGCCGACACGTAGAGGGTGCCGTCCGGTCCGGCGGCGATACCCGCGAAGGGGCCCTGCGGTCCGGAGAACGGGGGCAGGCCGAGGAGCGGCTTCGGCGTCACCCCTGCGGGCGCGCCGACCGGAAGGTTCCGCGCGACGACCTGCTGAGCCTTGGTTTCGAGGTCGACGCCGATGAGGGTCTTCGCATCCACGTCGACGATGAACAGCGTGCCGTCGTGGACGACGATGCCCTCCGGTCGTTCGAGGCCGTCGATCAGGGTGTCGACACCGGAAGCGGTGATCGACAGGATCCGTCCGGCGCCGGCTTCGGAGACCAGGGCCGTGCCGTTCGACGCGAAGGCGACGCCGATCGGCTCGTTCAGGCCGTCGGCGACGGCCCGGGCTTCACCGGCCGCGACGGCATAGACCTTTCCCGCGCCCAGGTCCGCGGTGACGACGGTTCCGCTGTGGGACACCGCGACTCCGTAGAGCGCTTCGAGCCCGTCGGCGAGGACCTCGCTCTCGGCGGCCGCCGGGTTGTATCGGGAGACGATTCCGTCGCCGGTGACGATGAACTCGCCGTTGCCGACGGCGGTCACCCCGCGGATGTAGCCGGGCCAGCCGGGGCTGAACAGCATTCCGAGAGTGCGGGTCCCGCCGCCCGGTTCGAGTGCGAGCAGGAAGGTGCCGTCGGCGATGTAGACGGTTCCGTCCGGTCCGACGGTCAGGTCCAGTGGCCAGGTCAAGCCGTCCGACAGTGCCTCGCGGGTCTCACCGCCGGCGAGGATTTCGGTGACCTTGCCCGTGAAGCTCGACACGAACAGCCGGTCGCCGAGGAAGGTGAGGTTGTCGAGTCCGGGATTCAGCTGGGCCAGGACCGTGCGGTCGCCGTTGCGCGGGTTGATCCGCAGTACCTGGCCGGAGGCGACCTGGGTGGAGACGATGAAGCCTTCGGAGTCGAACTTCACCGCGTCCGGGACGCCGAGATCGCCGGCGACGCGTTCGGGCTCGCCACCGTCGGGGTCGATGCGCCAGATGTCGTTCGTGCCGAGCAGCGGGTAGTAGAGCTTGCCGTCCGGCCCGACCTCCATGCCGTTGGGCATCGGGAGTTCGTCGAGGAGAACCTTGGGCGCGCCGCCGGCCGGGTTCAGCTCCATGAGGCGGCCCCCGACCCGGCACTCGTTCACGAACAGCCGGTCCTGGTGGATCGTGATGCCGTTCGCGCCGGGCAGGTCGTGGCGCAGCAGGCGGGTGCTGCCGTCGGCGCCGCGGATGCTGACCCGCCCGTCGTAGTACTCGGTGATGTACATGTCGCCGCGGCTGTCGAACGCGACGTCGTCGGGGGCGACGATGTCGCTGCCCTTGGGGCTGATCGTTTCGAGTGCACCGGTCCCGGGGTCGAACGCGCTGATCTGGCTGCCTGCGACCTGCGCGACGTAGATACGGCCGTCCGGGCCGCTACGGAGACCGTTCGCGCCGAACAGTCGGCTCGGCGGAGTGAGTCGTTCCATGGCCCATCCGTCGGTGAGCCTTGTCGATGTTCCGGTGTAGCGCGCCCCTGCTGTCAAGATCGGGTCCCCTCCCGTGACGAGAATCTGATTCTCCGAAGTGCGGAACTCGGTGGTGCATTTCGTGTGAGTGTTGTCGCGACGGTGCGCTGCGTATCCCGGATCGAGTGACGCAGGCCACTTTCATCGAGGGCGAGTGTAGACACGAAACGGTGAGCTTTACAAGTATTACTATCCTTATAAGGATGAGGGGTTCGGTGAGGGTGTCAAGTGCGCGGTGACCGAATCCGGTCGAGCCGGGGAGCGGGTGATTACGTGCAGAAAGCACACCGTGCTCCGGTCGCGGGATCGGCAACCGGAGGTGTCTTCGTGGTGATCGGGTACGGCTCGGAAGCCGACGAGGTTTCGGTGGGGGCTGTTACCGGATGAGCTTCGTTGTGAGTGAGGTCAAGTGGTCGCGCGTGATCGTGGCAGCGGTCGTCCGGTCGCGGCGTGCGATGGCGTCGTAGAGGCGTTCATGGGTGGCGTGATCGGCGTCGTCCCCGAATGTGCCGCGGGCGCGGAGCATCTCGATCATGGCCTGGCGGTTGCGGGGTGTGAAGCTGTCGAACAGGTCGAGAAGAATCGGGTTGTGAGCGGCGATCACGACGCCGCGGTGGAAGGCGATGTCCGTGTCGACGTGTTCTTCGATCCCCGCGCGGTGGGTTTCGCGTTCTCGCAGTGCTTTTTTCAGCGTGCGGAGTTCGGTGGTCGTGCGACGGTCCGCGGCGAGGGCCGCGGCTTCGACTTCGATGGCGATGCGGGCTTCTATGACCGTGCGGACGTCGGCTCGAGCGACGGTCCGCGTCCAGTCCTCGGGGGCGTCGAGGGCGACGACGAACACGCCGGCGCCTTGCCGGGTGGCGAGGATGCCGCGGCCGGCGAGTTGGCGGATCGCCTCGCGGACGGTGGAGCGGCCGACGCCGAGTTGCGGGGCCAGGGTCGTCTCGCCGGGCAGCTTCGCGCCGAGGGGCCATTCTCCGGAGCGGATGCGCTCGAGCAGCACTTCGGCAGCCTGATCGGCGAGAGGTTCGCGGCGGACGAGGGTCATGATCCCATCATCGCAGAACTCCCGACCCCTCTACTTGTCTGAGGAGTTGTGCTACTGTTCCCGACGTGCGCTCCTTCGCATTCCTTCTCCTTCGCCGCCACGGCGGGGTTTAGCCGGACCGGCTCCCCGTCGTGGAGTCGAACATGCGCCGGTCCCCGTCCACGACGATCGACGAAGGACCTCTTTCCGGATGAGCACCAGCATGTTCTCTCGCATCTCCACTCCTGCCGGCCCGATTCCCGCCGATGCCCCCGGCTGGAACAGGCAACGGCACTCCCGCATGCCCTCGCACCGATACTGCGACGTGTTCTCGCGTGTCGCGGTGCCCCTGACGCAGCGGCAGTGGCCGATGAATCGGCTCACCGCGGCGCCGTTGTGGGTGCCGGTGGATCTACGGGACGGCAACCAGGCGCTGGCCGAGCCGATGGACCCCGAGCGCAAGCGCCGCTTCTTCGAGTTGATGGTTGCGATGGGCTACAAGGAGATCGAAGTCGGCTACCCGTCCGCCTCCCAGACGGACTTCGACTTCGTGCGGCTGGTCGCCGCAACCGACATCGCCCCGCCCGATGTCACCATCGTGGTTTTCACGCCCGCCCGTCGTGACCTGATCGAGCGGACGGTGGAATCCGTCCGCGGCATCGGCAACGAGGTCGTCATCCACATGTACACCGCCACCGCCCCGGTCTGGCGTGACGTCGTGCTCGACCGCGACCGCACAGCGCTGAAGGAACTGATCCTGGCCGGCGGGCGTGACGTGCTGGAACTGGCCGGTGATCTGCCGAATGTGCGATTCGAGTTCTCGCCCGAGGTCTTCAACCTCACCGAACCCGACTATGCGCTCGAAGTGTGCGACGCGATGACCGAGCTGTGGGACGCGACCTCCGAGCGGCCGGTGGTCGTGAATCTTCCGGCGACGGTGGAGATCGCAACCCCGAATGTGTATGCCGACCAGATCGAATACATGCACGAGAACCTCGCCCGCCGCGACGCGGTGATCCTGTCCGTGCATCCGCACAACGATCGTGGCACCGGGATCGCCTGCGCCGAACTCGCCGTCCTCGCAGGAGCTCAGCGGGTCGAGGGTTGCGTTTTCGGCAACGGGGAACGCACCGGCAATGTCGACATCGCGACCCTCGCTCTGAACCTGCACGCGCAGGGCATCGACCCGATGATCGACTTCTCCGACATCGACGAGATCCGCCGCACCGTCGAGTACTGCAATCGCATCGAGATCCACCCGCGACATCCGTACGTCGGAGACCTGGTGCACACCGCCTTCAGCGGCACCCACCAAGACGCGATCAAGAAGGGTTTCGCGGAGCATCAGGCTCGCGCCGCCGCCGAGGGGCGGCCCGAGTCCGAGATCGAGTGGCGGGTGCCGTACCTGCCGATCGACCCCACCGACATCGGCCGTAGCTACGACGCGGTGATCCGGGTCAACTCACAGTCCGGCAAAGGCGGAATCGCCTATCTGCTCGAAAGCGAATACGGCATCGAACTGCCGCGCCGGCTCCAGACCGAATTCGCCCGCCACGTGCAACAACACACCGACGCCACCGGCGGTGAAATTACTCCGGTCGAGCTGTGGGGAATCTTCGAAGCCGCGTACCTCACGCAGTCGGACGTACCCGGCGCCCCGGCGCTGCTCGGCTTCGACGTGACCGGCACCGTCACCACGATCACGCTGGGTATCGGCGACACCGAAAACCGCAGCGTGCACGAGGGTGTGGGTCCTGTCGAAGCGTTGACCGCCGCGCTGGCCCGGCACGACATCCATATCGAAGTGCTCGGCCTCCACCAGAGCAGCATCGGTACCGGGAACGGCACCGACGCCTTCACGCTGGTCGAATGCCGCAGCCGCGAGGGCACGGGTTGGGCCGCAGGACGCCATCGCTCCGTGCTCACCTCGAGTCTTCAGGCGATCATTCGCGCCGCACGCGATGGGGTCGCGGCGACCGCAGCAGCACGGTGAGCCGATAGTTCCGGCATCCGCGCAGGTCGTGGCCTCGGGATGAGGCGTGGGTCGACGGCACAGTCACCGTCGACCCGCGCCGGGTCGGAAGACGGTTGGCCGGGGTGCTGTGAGCACCGTCCGGGTGATCGCTCTAGATCCGGGGGCGCTGACCCGCCTGCCGGGCCATCGCGGACGACGCGTTCACGACGCCGTCGTCGAAGCGATCGAGAAGAATCGCCTGGGTCGCGGCCAGGTGTGCGCGGGCGATGCGTTCGGCCTCGCTGTCGCGGCCGGCCGCGATCTCGTCGACGATCCGGCGATGGATCCGCACCGCCTCCCGCGCGTCCTCCTCGGAGGGGTACTCGCCGCGGCGGGTGAGCACCTCGGCCCAGGCGACCTCCTGCGCCGACCACAGCGCCACCAGGCTGCTCACCACGTATCGCACCGTCACGTTGGGTGTGAAGGAGACGACGAGATCGTGGAATTCGCGGGCGATCCGGGTGAAGGCGACGCCGTCGTCGACCACCTCGGCGCTCGCGTTCACGTTGGCCTCGAGGGCCGGAACGACGACCTCTGCGCGGTCCGGGCGGCGCGCCAGTTCCGCCGCGCACATCGGTTCGAGTTTCTGCAGGCCGGCAGCGAGATCGCCGAGGGTGACGCGGGCGCCCTGGAGTGCCAGGCCGAGGTGGTAGGCGGCCGAGAATTCGTCCGGCCGGTGCACCTCGGCACCGCCGACGTTGCCGCGACGCACCGTGACCAGCCCTTCGGTCTCGAGGATGCGCAGTGCTTCCCGGATCGAGGGGTAACTGACGCCGAAGTCCTTGACCAGCTGGTCCTGCGTGGGGAGGCGATAGTTGTCGTCCGAGAGGATGTGGTCGCGAAGCTCGGCGGCGACCGTTTCCGCTATGCGCCGCTGGGGAACTCGGCCGCGCCGCGGGGTCGTCACGAAGTGCGCCTTTCATCCATGCGCGTCAGTCTATCCGTAGGTCGAGTCATACTTCCAATTATTGACAGTATTATAACATCAAGTATTGCTATCCTTATTAGGATTGACGTAGTGTCCGCTCATGGACTTCACGATGGGCGGGGAGGCCCCGGAGTTGCGGCGCGAACTCCGTAGGCTGGTGCAGGACCATGTTCCCGAGCACTTCCTCGGAGCGTTCACCGACGATCCGGCCGATCTCGAAGCGGCCCAAGCATTCTGCCGGCTCCTCGCCGAGCGCGGGCTGCTGTGCGCGGCCTGGCCGGAGGAATTCGGCGGGCGTGGAGCCACGATCTGGGAACAGACCGTCGTTCGCGAGGAGATGTGGGCGCACCACGAACCGCGCGGCGCGCAATACATGGGCGTGAACTGGGTCGGGCCCACCATCATGCGGCACGGAACCGCCCGCCAGCGGGACGAACACCTGCCGCCCATCGCGCGCGGCGAGGTGATCTGGTGCCAGGGCTTCAGTGAGCCCGAGGCCGGTTCCGATCTCGCGTCGCTGCGCACCGCAGCCCGCCGGGACGGCGACGGCTGGCTCGTTTCGGGCCAGAAGATCTGGACGTCCTACGCGACCATGGCGCAATGGTGCTTCCTGCTGGCCCGAACCTCGACCGGGGAGCGGAAACAACAGGGGCTCACAGTCTTTCTCGTCCCCATGTCCGCACCGGGAATCGAGGTCCGGCCCATCCGGTCCATGCTCGGACCGCACCACCTCAACGAAGTCTTCTTCGACGACGTGCGCGTCACCGAGGCGGACGTGCTCGGCGAGGTCGACGACGGCTGGTCCGTCGTGCAGGAGGTCCTGTCCTACGAGCGGGTGGGAATCGCCCGGTACGCGCGCTGTGAGCGACTGTTGCAAGCGGCACCCTCCGTGCTCGGCGACCGCTGGGACGACGTACCCGTCGAGCTCCGGGCTCGCTGGGCGCGCATGCTCACCCACTGCCGGCGTGCGCGTCTGCTCGCGTACCGCGTGGTGTCGCTGCAGGAGGACGGCACCGTCCGGCCCGGCGACGCCGCGGCCTACCGGATCGCGGTCACGACTCTCGATCAGGGCAGCGCCGAGGTGCTCACCGAGATCGCCGTGTACGCGACACCCCCCGACGGCCGCGCGGAAGAATTCGACAATGCGACGGCCCTGTGGTTCCGCCGGGCGGTGGAGGACCACTGGCGGTACTCCCAGGCCGCGACGGTCGCATCCGGCAGCATCGAGATGCAGCGCATTCTTCTGGCCCGAGCCCTCCTGGCGGCATCATGAACATCGAATTGAGCACGGAAGCAACGGACTACGGGCAGGAGGCGCTGCGGGCACTCGAAGCGGCCGGTGGCGACGAGCTCGTCCGGCGCGTCGAGAACGACCCATCGCTCCGGCAGGACATCGTCGTGCCCGTGCTCACCGAACTGGGCGCATGGGATCTCGATCCGCGCGGCGACGCCGACGAGCTCGAGGCCGCCGCCGCACTGTGCCGCAGCGTCGGGTACCGGGCGGTGCCCTATCCGGTCGCCGAGCGCCTGGCCCGTCCGGCGGATCTGGACGTCGACGGACTGGTCGTCGTCGCCGATTCGGATCCCAAGGCACCCATCGCGAACCTCGATCTGCGTTGGTCCGCAGTCGCACTCGACGGACGACGCAGTCGTGCGATCGCACGCCCACCGAACACGCCGCCGCGCATGTCCGCGTTCGCGGCGCAGCTCGATCTGCTGCCGATCGACGACAACGGTCTCGGCGACCTCGCGCTCGCACTGACCCTGCCGTGCTGGACCCTGCTCGGCATGCTCGACCGGGCAATGGATCTCACGCGGACCCACATCCAGCTCCGTGAACAGTTCGGTGCTCCGCTCGCGCGCCTGCAGGGGGTGCAGTTCCAGCTCACCGAGGCCGAAGTCGAACGCAGCGGGTTCGATGTGCTCGCCAAGTACACGCTGTGGAGCATCCAGGCGGGTAACGCCGAGGCACTCGACGATGCGCTCGCGCTGCGGCTCGCGGCCGTCGAGGCAGCGCAGGTCGTCTTCCGCGTCGCTCACCAGCTGCACGGGGCCGGCGGCTTCTGCGACGAGACGACGGTGTCGTGGATCTCCCGCTGCAGCATCCCCCTGCGACGCATCCCCTGGGGCCCATCCGGCACGCTCGACGCCCTGACCCGCACCGTCGGCCGGCGCGGCCTGACCGGCCTGTTCAGTCCGACCGCCGAGGAGGCGCTGCTGTGACCTACGACCTCCCGGACGTGCTCACCGTCGAATCCGACGGACCCGTCCGGATCGTCACCGTCAACCGCCCGGACGAACTCAACGCGGTGAACAAGGAATTGCACTGGGCGCTCGCGCACGTGTGGCGCCGACTCGCGGCGGATCGGGACGCCGCCGTCGTCGTGCTCACCGGGGCGGGCCGGGCGTTCAGCGCCGGCGGCGACCTCGACTGGATCTCGTCGTTCCTCGACGACCCGGTCGCGCGCGACGAGAGCATCCGCGAGGGCGCCGAGATCATCGAGGAACTGCTGCGATTCCCGTTGCCGGTGATCGCCGCTGTCAACGGTCCCGCGGTCGGGCTCGGGGCCAGCATCGCGGTGCTGTGCGACATCGTGCTCATGTCCGAGCGCGCATTTCTGGCCGACCCGCACGTCGCCGTCGGGCTGGTCGCCGGTGACGGCGGCGCAGCCTTCTGGCCGCTGCTCACCCCGATCCTGCGGTCGCGGGAGTATCTGTACACCGGCGACCGCATCCCCGCGGCCACCGCCGTCGAACTCGGACTCGCCAGCCGCGTCACCGCACCCGACGACCTGCTTCCCGAGGCCCGGCTGCTCGCGGCGCGGCTCGCCGCGCAGCCGCCGCAGGCCTTGCAGGGCACCAAACGCATCGTCAACATGTACCTGTCCCAGGCACTGGCGGGGCCGATGCAGGCCGGCTTCGCCGCCGAGGTCCACACGATGCAGACGCCGGAGCATCGGGACCGGCTCCTGGCGTTACGAGAGAACACCGACCGGCAGAACGGCAGGCGGAAGGAGCCCGCGAGATGAGCCCGGCACCACCCGCGCTCGACGAGTTCCGCGCCGAGGTTCGTGCCTGGTGTCGCGATCACGTTCCCGCGCAGTGGCGCTCGGCGCAGACCGGCGTCTCCGACGACGAATTCGTCGCCTTCCAGAAGGCATGGTTCCGGGAACTGCGCGACGCCGGATACGCCGTGCCGCACTGGCCGAAGGAATGGGGCGGCGGCATGTCCGTCGCCGAACAGGTGGTCCTCTACCAGGAACTGGCCGCCCACGACGCGCCGCGGCTCGTGCTGCCGTTCGTCTCCATCCACCACGCGGCCTCCACGCTGCTCGCCGCCGGCACCGACGACCAACGCCGGCGTCACCTGCCCGCGATCCTCGACGGCGAGATCTGGTGCCAGGGCTTCTCCGAACCCGGCGCCGGATCCGACATGGCAGCACTCTCGACGACGGCCCGCAGGAACGGTGACACCTACATCGTCGACGGGCAGAAACTGTGGGCGAGCGGCGCAGTGCACGCGGACTGGTGCCTGCTGCTGGCCCGCACCGACCCCGACGCACCGAAACGGCGCGGCATCTCCTACTTCCTGATGGACATGCGCACGCCCGGGGTCGAGGTCCGGCCGATCCGGCAGGCCACCGGCGAATCGCACTTCTGCGAGATCTTCCTCGACGGCGTCGCGGTACCCGAGGCCAACCGCGTCGGGCCGGAGAACGAGGGGTGGAAGGTCGCGCAGGAAACCCTCGGTGCCGAGCGCGGCATGACGATGCTCGAACTCGCGGAACGGCTCGGCACCGGCGGATTCCGCCGGCTCGTCGAGCTGTGCGCACGGCCCCGGCCCGACGGGAGCGTACCCCTGGACGATCCGGTCGTCGCCGATCGGCTGGCCGCACTCGAAACCGAGATCACCGGACTGCGCGCGCTGTGCGCCGATTTCGTCGCCGACGACCGGCCCGGTCCCGCGGACGCGTCCATCGTCAAGCTGTACTACAGCGAACTGCTGCAGCGCACCACCGATTTCGGTGCCGACGTCGCCGGTCTCGCCGCCCAGACCGAATTGCGCAAGCCGCTGTCGAGCAGCTGGGAATCGGGACCGTGGGTCCTCGATTTCATCGGCTCGTGGGAATGGACGATCCCGGGAGGGACCAGCGAGATCCAGCGCACCATCATCGGCGAACGCGCGCTGGGCCTGCCACGCGAACCGAGGAGCGCGACATGACCGGCACCCTCGATCTCACCGAGTTCCACGACGAACTCCGGACCGTCGCACGGAATGTGCTCGCCGCCGCGGATCGCGACAGCGCACCGTCCTGGACTCGCGTCTCCACCTCGGGATGGCTCGGACTCGAGGTGGACGAGGAATTCGACGGCGCCGGAGCGGGATTCGCGGAGACGGCCGTCGTCCTCCGCGAATACGGACGGGCCGCGGCCCGGGGCCCGCTCCCGGCTGTCGCTGCTCTCGCGGTGCCGGCCCTCGGACTCGTGGATCCCGGTTCGGTGCGGGACCGGCTGCTGCGCGAGGCCGTGGCAGGCGCGACCGTCCCGGTCCTCGTGCTCGGCGGCGAGACTCTCGGGGTGACGCCCTTCCGCCTCGACTCCGGCGTGGAGGGGCCGGTGCTGCACGGGGAGACCTCGTTCGTGCTCGACGCACCCGGCGCCGACCGGCTGCTCGTGCCGGCGACGAGATCCGACGGCACGGTCGTCCTCGTCGACGTGGATCCCGGCGCCGGTGGTGTCGAGGTCACGGACCAGCCGGTGCTCGATGCCACCCGTTCCTTCGGCCGGGTCGTCGCGGAGGGGGCGGTGGTCGCCGCCGACACCGTTCACGCGTTCCGCGACGGTGCCTCGGCCCTGCGGCATCTGGCCGACCGGGCGGCCGTCGCGGTCGCATGCGACAGCCTCGGCCTCGCCGAAGCCATGCTCGACACCACCGTCGCCTACGTCGGTGTACGCGAGCAGTTCGGACGCAGGATCGGTTCGTTCCAGGCCGTCAAGCACGCGTGTGCCGACATGCTCGTCTCGATCAGCGTGTCGCGGCGCCTCGTCGCTGCCGCGGTGCGGAACGTCGCGGAGGGCGCGCCGGACGCCGCGGTGTCGGTTTCGATGGCGAAATCGCACGTGTGTGCCGCGGCCGTCGACATCGCCGGCAAGGCCATGCAACTGCACGGCGGCATGGGCTACACCTGGGAGAGCGGCATCCACGTGTATCTCAAACGCGCGACGCTGAACCGGTCGCTGTTCGGGTCGCCCGCCGAGCACCGCCGTCGGCTGGCGCAACGCTACGTCAGCCCTGCAGGCGTGCGACCGCGAGCTTGCGGACCTCGTCGGTCTTGATCTTCGCGCTGCCGGTCAGCGAGATCTCGTCCTCGTCGAAGAACAGCACATGGCGCGGAACCTTGTAGCTCGCCAGCCGTTCCCGGAGGTGACTGCGGATCTTCTTCGCCTCGAGGTTCGCGTCGGCGTGCGGCACGATGCACGCGACGACGACTTCACCGAGCGTCTCGTGCGGTACCCCGACCGTGCGGGCGATCTTGACTCCCGGGAGACCGACGAGCACCTCGTCGACCTCGAGCGGGGAGACGTTCGCGCCCCCGGTCTTGATGATGTCGTTGAGCCGGCCCTCCCAGAACAGACGGCCCTCGTCGTCGAGATGCCCACCGTCGCCGGTGTGGAAGAAGCCGTCGGCGTCGAGCGTGTCGGACAGTGGGATTCCGAGGTACCCGAGCATCAACGTCGGCCCCTTGACGCAGATCTCACCGCTGGTCCCGACGGGAACCGGGACTCCGGACAGCGGTTCGACGACCTTCACGGTGACACCGGGCAAGGGCACCCCGCTGCTGCCGGCGGTCACCTCGTCGGGGGTGTTCGCCGGGTACGCCGTCGAGATCGTGAAGGTCTCGGTGTTGCCGTAGGCGTGGCCGGGTTCGCGGTAGTCGACCGACACCGAGGGGTGCCGTGCGATGGGAGTGCTGTTGTCCACGAACCGCATCGCGCTCAGGTCCGCCTCCGCCCAGTTCGGAGCGGCTTCGAGTTGTGCCCACTGGTGCGGCCACGCGACCGGGAAGTTCACCCGTTCGCGTTCCATGAGGTCGAGCGCTTCGGCGGCGTCGAACACGGACTGCAGGACGAGCGAGCCGCCCTTCGACAGGGTCGCACCGAGCGCCATCCCGAAGTTGCCCGACCAGAAGAAGCCGTTCGCCGACCAGCAGCGCACGTCGTCCGCGGGCTCGAAGCCGTACATCCGCCCGAACCGCCACGACTGAATGCTCACCCCCCGGTGGGCGCTGAGGATGCCTTTCGGCTTGCTCGTCGTGCCCGAGGAGAAGAACAGGACGGCGGTGTCGCTCGGTTTGACCGCCGCGGCCGTCGCCTCGACGACTCGCCTGGGCACGTCACGTCCCCCTGCGACGAACGTGTCCCACGACTCGATCGCCCCACCGCCGGGTGCCTCCCCGACCGTGGCGAGATACCGCAGGTGCGGATAGCGCGCCGACCGCAGATCGCCGGGGGAGGACCGGCCGATCTCCGGTTCGAGTTCGACGAGTGCCTCGGCCAGGTCCCGGTTCGCGACGGTGCGTTCGAACAGCAGCACCGAGACGCCCGAGGTCTCGATGAGGAAGTCGAGTTCGGCGGAGGTCGAGAACGTGCTGAGCGCGACCGCGACGCCGCCGGCGAGCGATGCGCCGAAGGTCGCCGCGATCCACTCGGGCCGGTTGGTCATCAATACCCCGACCCGGCCGTCCTTCCCGATTCCCAATGCGCGCAATGCCTTCGCGACCTCGATTGCGCGTTCCCAGAGTTCGGCGTAGCTCCAGCGGGTGACACCGCCGGCTTCGTGCATCACGAGGGCCTCACGATCGGCGTACGCCGAGGTGACCTCGCGCAGAAACCCGGGCAGTGTCAAGGTCCCGAGTCCGGGCTCCTCGGCGAGCGGTGGTCCCGAGACGATCGAAACCGGTTGTGCCGATACAGCATTCTCGACGGTCGTCATGTCGGCCCCCTCGTGTTCGATGCGTTCAGTACGGCAGTTCGATCTCGGCGGTGCAGTCGACCAGGACGGCGGAATCCTGGTTGGTCAGGCGAAGTTTCACCTGGACGAGGGGCGCACCCCACGGGGTGTCGGTCTGCTTGTCGATCACCTCGGCGTCGAAGTACGTGACGTCGCCCTCGAAAGCGGGACCGCGGAAGTCCGCCTTGGTGTGACGGACCATGCCGTCGTTGCCCGCCCAGTAGGACAGGTAGTCGGTGCACCAGGCGCCCATCGTCGCGCCGTAGCCGTAGGCGCGGGCCATTCCGACCTCACTGGCCTTGTCGGCGTCGATGTGCCCACGCGACGGCCCGACGTAGAGCCCGTCCCGCTTGCGCGGATCGATCCTGGCGCCTTCCTCGTCGAAGCCGAATCCCTCGACCCAGCCCGGGTCCTGGTTGATCCACGGATCCTCGATGCCGGCAGGTGCGGTCCAGTGGAAGGTGCCCCAGATGTTGAACAGGAACGCGCGGTATTCGGTGGTGAACGTCGCGATGCTGTGCGGGCCGATCACACGTCGCGGCAGGGTGTCGCCGACCTTGACCTCGTCGAAATGCGGTGAGACGCCGAGCCGGTTGGACAGGATCCACTCGTGGCGCAGTGATTCGATCTCGGTGAGCTCCTCGGCGGTCCACCGTTTCATCTCGCCGAGCTGGTTCTCGTACATGCCGCGCTCGGTCGCCTCGGACGACAGGTACCGGATCGCGGTGGACCGCTCCTTCGCGACGAGCGCTCCGTGCTGGTTGCGGTGAACGGTGTCGCCGCGCGAGAACATCGTCGGACCGGCGAACTTGGTCTCCACCACCTTGTAGTCGTGGAAACGGCGATCCTGGAAGAGCTTGTCGCCGGGGCGGACCGGGGTGCCGTAGAACCACCATTCCTCGCCTCCGAAGATCAGGTGGCTGCCGGGAATGCGGCCCACGCAGGCGGGTTGCGCGCCGTGGCCGTAGTCGAGGGCCACCGCGATCGACTGCGGTGCGACGATGCCGCCGAACCGCGATTCCCGCGCGAACTCCTCGTCCCAGTGGAGCGGGTTCGGGTAGTCCATGGCCATCACCCAGCGCCGGATGTCGGAGCCGCTGCACGGATCCCACAGCTGGCCGCCGCCGACGGGCTTGCCGACGCGATGATCGACGTCGGACAGGTCGAGTTCGGTGACCTCGGCCGGATTCGATTTCTTGCTCACGTCTACTCCTTGATCATCGATTGACGTCGACGACGATGCGACCGCGCACGTTGCCGTCCATGAGCTTTCCGGCGGCACCGATCGCTTCCTCCAGCCCGACCTCGTGGGCGATCGCGTCGAGCGCGCTCGCGTCGAGATCGCGGGCCAGCCGGTCCCACGCGGCGGTGCGCCGGGGATGCGGGGCCATCACGCTGTCGATACCGAGGAGGGAGACGCCGCGCAGGATGAACGGTGCGACCGAGGCGGGGAAGTCCATGCCCTGTGCGAGACCGCATGCCGCAACCGCGCCGCCGTAGCGGGTCTGGGCGCACGCGTTGGCGAGGGTGTGGCTACCCGCGGTGTCGACGACGCCGGCCCAGCGTTCCTTCTGCAACGGTTTGCCCGCCGCGGACAGTTCGGCGCGATCGAGCACGGCCGTGGCACCCAGCGAGGTGAGATAGTCTGCCTCCGAGGTCTTTCCGGTCGCGGCGGTGACGCTGAACCCGGCCTTGGCGAGCAGGGCGACGGCGACGCTGCCGACGCCCCCGGTCGCGCCCGTCACCAGGATGTCGCCCTGATCGGGGGCGATCCCGAAGGCGACGAGAGCGTCGACGCACAGGCTCGCGGTGTAACCGGCGGTCCCGATCGCCATGGCCTGCCGTGTGGTGAACGCCTCGGGCAGCGGAACCAGCCAGTCGCCGTCGATCCGGGCACGCTGAGCCAGTCCGCCCCAATGGGTTTCGCCGACGCCCCAGCCGTTGAGCACCACGCGGTCACCCTTCGACCATCGTTCGTGCGAACTGTCGGCGACGACGCCTGCGATGTCGATCCCGGGCACCATGGGGAACTTGCGTACGACCGGGGACCTACCGGTGATCGCGAGAGCGTCCTTGAAATTGAGGGTCGAGTACTCCACGTCGACGGTGACGTTCCCGTCGGGCAGATCGGTGTCCTGCAGGCTCTTGCGCGTCACCGTCTGTCCGGTTTCGGGCTTCTCGATCACCAGTGCGGAAAACATCGTCGAAGCAATTCCTTCCTCGAGCCGTCGAGCGATATCGGATGTGCATTCGTCGGACCGCGCGCCGTGTTCGGAAGCGGCGTCGCCGGTGCCCGTGCAGCGGACATTACGTCAATCCTTGTAAGGATGACAATACTTGAATCCTAGGGAGCCGATGGCGATATCAGGAGCGTGACCGCACGGGGGGATCGGCCTCAGCGCGCGGTCCAGCCACCGTCGACGACGATCGTCTGGCCCGTGACGTAGCTGCCCGCGTCGCCGGCGAGCCACACGACCGCACCGACGATGTCGTCCGCGGTGCCCTCCTTCGGGAGCGGCGTGTTGCGGCGCAGATACTCGGTGGCCCGTTCGCTCTCGTAGAGCGGACCGGTGATCTCGCTGCGGAAGAAGCCGGGCGCCACGGTGTTCACCCGGATCGAGTGCCGTGCCCACTGCACCGCGAGTTCGGAGGTCAGACCCGACAGGCCGAGCTTGCTCGCGGCATAGGACGCCTGCGGGATGCCCGGGACACCCACCCGGCCGCTGATGGACGAGATGTTGACGATCGATCCGCGACCGGCCGCCCGCATGTGCGGAAAAACGTCCTGCGCGAGGCGGAACGGGGCGAGCAGGTTCAGATCGAGCGTGCGCCGCATTGCGTCGAGCGGCTCGGACTCGGCGCGTTCCTCGGTGAACATGCTCCCCGCGGCGTTCACCAGGATGTCCGGGGGTCCGAGGCGGTCGAGCACCGTCGGCACGACCTCGGCGACCCGGTCCGGGTCGGATAGGTCGCAGGCCACGGGCAGGCCGTCGATCCGCTGTGCCAGGTCGGCGAGCCGGTCGCGACGCCGCGCGACGAGCGCGACCTTCGCGCCCAGCGACGCCAGGGACTCGGCCACGGCTGCGCCGAGACCGGAAGACGCCCCGGTCACGATCGCCACCCGCCCGTCCAAGCCGAACATCCTCGCGGCGGCGTCACCGATGGGCGCCACAGGGCTCTCCTCTCGATCGGGGCTCGATCCTCGCACGGATCGGGCGGCGGCGCGGGAGTTATTCACGGCCGGCATTGCGGTGTTCGGTGACATTGCGGTGTTCGGTGACATTGCGGTGTTCGGTGACATTGCGGTGTTCGGTGACACTGCGGTGTTCGGTGGCACGGTGGGCGGCGACGAATTCGGCGAGACCCGCGCGCTGGATCTTGCCCATCGCATTGACCGGTAGCGCGTCGACGCGGGTCCAGAGCTCGGGAATCTTGTACGACGCGAGCTCGCGTCGGCACAACGCGGTGATCGCGTCGAAATCCGGTTCGGGGCGGTCACTTTCGACGACCGCTGCGACACGCTGGCCGAGCCGGTCGTCGGGGATCGGGTACACGGCCGCCTTGGTGATGTCCGGGTGGGTGGCGAGTACGCGTTCGACCTCGAGGGGGTAGACGTTGGCGCCGCCGCGGATGATGACGAGTTTCTTGCGGTCGAGGACGGTCAGCCACCCCTCGCCGTCGACGGTTCCGATGTCGCCGGTGGGGACGGGGCCGGACCCCGTTGGCCGGATGCGTCCGTTCTCCCAGTATCCGAGCATCGGCGTCCACGTGTGCGCCCACGGGCCCTCGCCGGTGCCGGCGAGTTTCAGTTCGCCGAGTTCACCGTGGGGAAGCCGGTGGCCGTCGTCGTCGTATGCGGCGACGTCGTACTGCGGTAGGACCCGCCCGCTGGTCCCGGGGCGCCAGTCGTCGCCGGCCGGATCGATGGACACGACCGTCGGCGCCTCGGTCAGTCCGTAGGTGACGCGGGGAACCAGTCCGTGCGTCTCGGCGAAAGCGCGGCGCAGTGAGTCGGGGGTGTCGCCGCCGCCGCTCCACACCTCGCGCAGCGACCCGAGGTCGAGGTCCGGGCGACGGGCCAGGTCGAACAACTGCGCCGGCGCACCGTTCCACACCGTGACCTTCCGGGTCGTGATCCATTCGGCGACACCGTCGAGGTCGCGGCGGTTCATCACGACCGCGCATCCGCCGGCCTGGGCGGTGAGAAGGGTGGACAGAACCATCAGATTCAGGATCGTCAGCGGGAAGCTGTCGCCCTTGCGTAGATCCGGTCCCCAGCCGCGGCTGACGACGAGGGTCGCGCCGGGCAGCAGCAGATTGCGGTGGCTGTGGACGACTGCCTTCGGAATTCCGGAAGTGCCGCTGGTGAACGCGATTCCGGCGGGGGAGTCGAGATCGACGTCGACCGGAGGCGCGTCGTCGGTGCGGGTCAGCAGGTCGGACCACCGATCGGGGCGCACGCACTCGGGGGCGTGCAGCGCGCAGTGGTCGCCGGCGAGCACGACCGTCGGCGCGCACAGGTCGAACAGGTTCCGCTGTTCGGCTTCCGCGAGCGCCTCGCCGATCCCCGCCCAGATCGCGCCGATGCGCACGGCGCCGTGGAACGCCGCGACGATGTCGAGGTCGTTGGGCAGGCACGCGGCGACACGGTCGCCGGGACGGACCCCGAGCGACCACAGGGCGCCGGCCGCGCGTCGCGCCTGTTCGTCGAGTTCCGCGTAGGTCCACACGCCCGAGGCGGCGTCGATGGCCGGGGCGTCCGGTCGTTCGGCGAGTGCGGTGTCGAGGACGGACCCGATGGGGGCCTGCGGCCCCGTGTGCCTTTGTGGCGGCCCCGGGCGCCACAAAGGCACACGGGCAGTGGCCGTTGGATTCGTTTCCACCCCACAGTCATACCACTATCCTTGTAAGGATTCACCTGATAGTGTGACGCCGCCCGGGGAGGGATTCGAACAGTGCGTCACCGATCCGACAGAACGCAGTGAGGGTGAGCAGGATGGAACACACAGGTCCGCTGTCCGGCGTGCGGGTCGTCGACCTGACGGCCATGGTGATGGGCCCGTACTGCACGCAGATCATGGCGGACATGGGTGCCGAGGTGATCAAGATCGAACCGCCCGCCGGGGACAACACCCGCTACATCTCGGCCGGACCCGAGCCGGGCATGAGCGGGGTCTTCGTCAACGTGAACCGCGGCAAACGCAGCGTCGTGCTGGATCTGCGTGCCGACGAGGACCGTGCGGTGCTGCGCGAACTCGTCACCGGCGCCGACGTGTTCATCCATTCGATGCGCGCGAAGGCGATCGCGAAACTCGGCTTCGGCTACGACGAGGTCGCCGCGCTGAACCCGGCGATCGTCTACACCAACTGCTACGGCTACGGCCGCGGCGGAGCGGACGCTGATCTCACCGCCTACGACGACACGATCCAGGCGGAATGCGGACTGCTGTTCGCCCAGGAACAGCTGACCGGTGACGCCGGCTATGTCGGCACCATCATCGCCGACAAGGTTGCGGGCCTGACCGCCGTGTACGCCACGGTGATGGCGCTGTTCCATCGGGAACGGACCGGCGAGGGGCAGGAGGTCGAGGTCGGGATGTTCGAGACGATGGCGTCGTTCATGCTCGTCGAACACGCCAACGGTGCGATGTTCCACCCCGCCGTGGGGCCGGCGGTCTACCACCGCGCGGTCGCTCCCAACCGCAGGCCGTACCGGACCAAGGACGGCCGGATCTCGGCGCTGGTGTACAACGACAAACAGTGGACTGCGTTCGTCGAGGCAGTGAAACCGGCGTGGGCGGGACCGCATTACGCGACGCTCGAGCAACGGGCCCGCAGCATCGACACCGTCTACGCACGTCTCGGTGAGACTTTCCTCGAACGGACCACCGCCGAGTGGCTCGACCTCCTGCGCAGCCTCGACATCCCCGCTGCGCCGGTCCGCAGTCTCGACGAACTGTTCGACAACGCCCACCTCGACGACGTCGGCTTCTTCCAGGACGTCGAGACCCCGTACGGCCACGTCCGATTCCCCGGGCCCCCGACGTGGCTGTCCCGAACGCCCGGTCGCGTCGCCGGAGCCGCGCCCAGGCTCGGGGAACACACCCGCGAAGTGCTCGACGAACTGCACGCCGCCGGGGCGCGAGCGAACGGCACCGACTCGTGATCGGGTCGAGTTCCCACCGCGGAACATGCACGCCCACCGTGGATCTCGCCGAGTACCTGCGGCCCGGAGATCACATCGTCATCGGGCAGGCGTGCGGCGAACCGACCACCCTGATCGAAGCATTGATCGAGCAGGGCCGCGACATCGGTGGACTCACGGTGTTCGTCGCCACGAGCTTCTCCGGGATCTTCGCGCCCGGCCGGACCGGCAGCTTCGCGATGTCGAGCATGGGCGCGATCGGCGCGCTGCGGGCACTGAGCAAGGCTCACGAACTCGATGTGATTCCCTGCCACGTCAGCCGGATCGGGCCGATGATCGAAGCCGGAACCATCCGGTGCGATGTCGCATTCGTTCAGGTCGCTCCCGCGGATGCGAACGGACACCACAGCTTCGGGCTCGTCAGCGACTACGTCCAGTCCGCCGTCGCGACGGCCCGGGTGGTGGTCGCCGAGATCAACGACCGGGTTCCCTTCACCCTCGGCGAATCTCTGCCGTCCTCGAAAATCGATTGCGCGGTGCATGTTTCACGACCGCCGGTCGAGGTCCCGCCGGCGGCGGTCGGGGAGGTCGACGCGTCCATCGCGCACCACGCCGCCGCCTACATCGAGGACGGATCGGTCATCCAGACCGGGGTCGGCGCCGTGCCCGACGCAATCCTGCGGCTGCTGCACGACCGGGTGGATCTCGGTGTGCATTCCGGCATGATCGGCGACGGGCTCGTCGATCTCATCGAATCGGGTGCGATCACCAACGCGCGCAAGCGAATCGACCGGGGCATCTCGATCACCGGAGCGCTGATCGGAACCGCGCGGCTCTATGGATTCGCCCATCGCAACCCGATGATCCGCATGTGCACCACGGCCTACACGCACGACGCGGGCGTCCTCGCGCAACTCGACGATCTCGTCACGATCAACTCGGCGATGGAGATCGATCTGACCGGGCAGGTCAACGCCGAACAGAGTGGCGCGTCGTATTTCGGCGGCACCGGCGGGCAGGTCGACTTCGTGCGGGCCGGCGCGCGGTCACCCGGTGGACACGCGATCACGGCACTACCCGCGACCGCGAAAGGCGGCACGGTCAGCCGGATCACCGCGGCACTGTCCGGTCCGGTGACCACCGCGCGCTCCGACGTCGACGTCGTCGTCACCGAATTCGGCGCGGCGGAACTGCGGGGCCGCACCCTGCGTGAACGCGCGCGGCGGCTGGTCGCGATCGCGCACCCGGCCTTCCGGGAGG
>Ga0182745_1000865_pt1 | contig 31013 bp, 47 predicted proteins | sample eDN3rd30CKraftBY_FD_128523 | JGI IMG/M metagenome (GOLD analysis project Ga0182745, IMG submission 128523) | Enriched backyard soil microbial communities from Emeryville, California, USA - eDNA 3rd pass 30_C Kraft BY (version 2) (version 2) | ecosystem: Environmental > Terrestrial > Soil >... | reverse complement strand
TCGCGCGGCGGTTTCCAAGGCGCGGGAGGTGGCTCCCGACTTGCCACTTCTAGCCGGAGGCCACTCCTTTGGGGGAAGAATGACCTCCACGGCCGCCTCGGAATCGCCCCTGGAAGGCGTGCGAGGAATTGCCTTCTTCTCCTTCCCACTCCACCTGGCCGGCAAGCCCGAGACCAAGCGTGGCGAGCACCTCAAGGCGCTGAGCGTCCCCCTGCTCTTCCTGAGCGGCTCGCGCGACGCCCTGGCGAGCCTGGACCTGCTGCGGCCGGTCTGTGAGAAGCTCGACCAGGCCACGCTCCACGTGCTCGACACGGCCGACCACGGATACAAGGTTCTCAAGAAAACCCGCACGAGTCCGGAAGACGTCTTCGTGGAAATGGCGCGCGTCGTGCGAGATTGGGCCTCGACGTTGAAGTAACGGGCATCGGGCACAACGAAGAACGACCCGTCGGACCAGGCCCAATTCTCTTTGAACACAAGGATCGTCCATGACACGCGAGAACCCCATCCATCGCGCCGCGGCGGAAGGATTCGCCCGAGGCGCCGACGCCTACGTGAAAGGTCGGCCCGACTATCCACCGGAGATCGCGGCCTGGCTACGCCATCGTCTCGACCTGGGCGAAGGGAAGACCGTCGTCGACCTCGGCGCGGGGACGGGAAAGTTCACGCCCTACCTGCTGTCCACGGGGGCGACCGTCAACGCCGTGGAGCCGGTCCCTCAGATGCTCGCAAGGCTGACCTCCACTTACCCCCAGGCACAGCCCCTCTCTGGTTCAGCCACGTCGATTCCACTCGCGAATGAGTCGGTCGACGCCGTTGTCTGTGCCCAGGCTTTCCATTGGTTCGCGACTCCAACAGCTCTTGCCGAGATTCATCGCGTGCTCAAGCCGGGCGGTCGCCTTGGACTGGTCTGGAATCTGAAGGACACGCGAGTCGGCTGGGTGGCGGCACTCGACAGCATCCTGACCCGCTACCGCGCCGACACCCCCAACTTCGGCTCCGGCAACTGGCGAAACGCCTTCCCCGCTGAAGGGTTCAGCCCCCTACATGAAGACCAATTCACACACGAGCATGCTGGCCCTCCCGACCTCGTGATCCTGGAGCGTGCCCTATCAACCAGCTTCATCGCCGCCCTCGCTCCCGAAGCGCAAGCCCAGGTCGTTCACGACATCCAACACCTGATCGCGCACGAACTCAACGGAGCGAGCGAGGTCGTCGTCCCGTATGAGACCAAGGCCTACTGCGTGCAAAAGCTCGGATGATCGACGCATCCAAGTAAATCCAAGTTCTGTCATGAGGGAAGGAAGGCTTTACCAGGGCCCTCGCCGATCTCTCCACGATCCCTTCCGCGACTCACGCCAAGGTCCGATCAGTCCGCCACTGCGCCGCCTGCAACTCGGTCAACTCCGGGTCGACCAGGAAGTCCACCTGCAAGCGGCACCGCTCGCAGAAGGTCAGAAAGCCAACCCGCCCCGTCCCCTGATCCCAGGCCGGCTCCGGGTCGGTCACGCTGAACCAGGAGAGGTCGATCGCGGACCGCCCACACTGGGGACAAGGTCTCGCCTGGCTTTGAAACTGGTCCTGGGCATAACGGACGGCCGCGCGATAAACCGTCGAATCAACCCCGTCGATCGCTCTCTGAACGTGAGCCCACGGGAAGAATTCCGCCCCAGCTTTCCATCGCGCAACGTTCATACATGCCTTCCCTATTGCATTTCTTCAAGGAAAGACTCTTCCAACACCTGGATTGGACCACTCCTCCAGGCAAGGAGTTCCATCGAACGTGTTAACGTCGCACCACGGTCCACGGTCTAGACCTTGAGGGCTTTCGCAATCCGAGCAGAACGCGAGAAGGGAGCATCCTTCCTTGGAACGACGAGTCATTATCGCTGGTGGAAGCGGGTTCCTGGGGCGTTCGCTCGCCACGGATCTAACCAGCAAGGGGTGGTCGGTCGTGGTCCTCGCTCGAACGCCACCGCGAAGCGAATTCCCCTGGAAAACCCTGCGCTGGGATGCGCGTTGCCTCGGGGAATGGAGCCGAGCCCTCGAGGGGGCGACGGGGTTGGTCAACCTCGCGGGTCGGAGCGTGGATTGCATTAAAACGCCGGACCATCAGGACGAGATCCTCCGCTCTCGGGTCGAAGCCACGCGCGTGCTCGGCCTGGCCCTCAGGGGTCTCAATCATCCCCCTCCTGTTTGGGTTCAGATGAGCACGGCTCACATTTACGGCGATCCCCCGGTTGTGACCTGCACCGAGGACTCTCCCTTTGGCCTTGGCCTCGCGCCGACCGTGGGGAAAGCCTGGGAAGAGGAGTTTCATCGAGGTATCTTGCCCACGCAACGAGGAGTGGTCCTCCGCACGAGCTTCGTCATAGGCCAAGACCGAGGGGCCGGGGCCGGTGCGCTGGGCCGCTTACGGACCCTGGCGCGGCTCGGCTTGGGCGGAAGGGTCGGCTCGGGCATGCAAGGAATGAGTTGGATCCACGAAGCCGATCTCAACCGCCTGATTGAACGTGCCTTGACGGACTCGCGAATGTCAGGGGCTTATATCGTATCATCACCCAACCCGGTCCCGCAGCATGAATTCATGAAAACGCTCCGGCGCGTCGTCGGCATCCCCTTGGGCTTGCCCGCTTTCAACTGGATGGTCCGCATTGGAGCACCCCTCTTCCTGCGAACCGACCCGGAACTCGCACTCCACGGACGCTACGTGGTTTCCAAACGCCTTGAACAAGAACGGGTCGAATTCCAGTTCCCTGACCTGGAACCCGCCTTGCGAGAGATCCTCGACCCAACCCATTCGTGACCAGGCTCAAGTTAAATCGGGGTCACCTGACATGCGATCTATTGATCAGACGCCGACTTCTCGCAGAAGTGCCTCAGCGGCGAGCTTTCCGAGGTTGTTGGATGCCAGCGGACTGTCGCCGGTGAGTAGTTTGCGGTCCTGATGGCATTTACCCGTGATGTCTTGGTTCAGAATCTCGACTCCGAGCTCCCGCAACTTCTCGCCGACCAGCCAAGGCATCGGGCCTGGCATGTAGCCAATCTCAAGATTCGCGCCACGGTCGAGCGCATCGGGGAAGACACAGATTTTGTAGCCCTTGTAAAGATATTTGTCTTTCGGCTCTCCCTGCGCGGCGGCGAGAAGGCAGCATGGACCGTGGCAGAGCGTGATGACATATCTGTCTTTCTTCATCGCCCAGTGCAGGACTTGCTTCACCTCCTCACTATGCGGTATCCCCGACAAGGCTCCGTGACCGCCGGGAACGAACACGGCAATGTACGGCGAATCCGGACCCAGCGCGGTCTTCAGAAGGTCCGCCAGTTTTTGCGGCTGCTTCAGTTTCGGCAGGTACTTCTGGTACACGCTCTGGACCGCCTCGTCGTCCTTCGGCATGGCCCACAGTTCGAGCTTGACTGGATTACCGGAAAGCGTGGCCACGTCGATCGCAAAACCGGCCTGATCGAGATGATGCATCGGCAGGAGCATCTCCACCGGATGGTTGCCGGTCGAGAAGAACTTGCCGTTTCCCATCAAGAGGTATCGCTCATCGGTGGCGATCATCAGCACCTTCCACCGCCCGCCGCGGTAAGGCGCCTCGAACTTCAATCCGTCGAAGTCGGTTTTTGAAGTCGTGTACTTTGTCAGGGAATAGGGAGATGGGAAGTACGCGTTGTCTTCAGCGAAATCCACGGCCGGATTTGTGTCCATACGTTTACCCCTCTCGCTGATGTGCTCTATTAGTAACGTGGTTCTCTCTTTGAACCATTGTCCTGCTGATCAGCCGCGAAAGCAAACCCGATCATCAACGAGGCCGCCACGAGATTATCGATATCATCGACGGCGAATTGGGAGAGACCTGTCCGTTGATCGTCCGCCTGGGTTGGCAAAAGTTGTTGCACCGCTAGATTGTGTCATGAACTTATCTCCCTTATTTTTCCGGATTTGCGTACGCTGCTGGGTGGAAATCGTCCCTTGTGAGACATCAAGACTCGGAAAACACCAGAAAATTCAGGCTCAAAGTACGTAACACGCTCTAGAGCGTGTTACGTACTACGATCTTTTGTTTTTTTGTTTTGCCTGTTTTCAGGGGTTTACGAGGTCGGTGAAGGTCGAAATCGACTCCCAGACGGCATCAGGGCCCCGAAAACACCGTGATTTCCAGAGCCGAAGTTCAGAACACACTCTAGCGGGAACTCCACATTGATCCGCGGGGAGGTTTCAAGGCCAAACCTCGCCTCCTCTGGAAGCGTGGGTGTCTGCGCGCTCCTCGACTTTACCAATTGCGGGCGGGACGCCCGCGCTCCCAGGGAAGAGAAAGCTTGATGCCTCGGAGCCCGCAACGCAATCCAGACATTCCACTAGCACAATTAATCCAGAAAACCTTACACAAAACACATAACGACTTCTTACAATTCAATTAAAACCCTTCGACCTGTAAATCAAAGGGTTTCCTGAAGATTAATCGGAGAAACAAGATACCAATTAAACGTTTCTTGTATGCTGTGATGATCTGGAACCGACGATCCGCGGAATGATCGGATCACCCCGAGTTCAACCGCGGCGAGCGATCGGCTGGAACAAGTTGTTAGGCAGCAACGTCATCCTTGTCGAGTTCCCTCAACCCGCCTGACGAAGACGCTCATCAGTTCCGCGCATTCTTCCGCATGCGTCTCAAGCAGTTTGTGGCCGGCGTCGAAAATGTGGGCCTCCATCCGCGGCAGCGCTTTCATCCAGGAAAGCGTTTCGTCGAGTTCAAAAAAGATGTCGTGGCGAGCCCAGAGCATCAGCGCTGGCGGTTGCCATTGCTTCAGGTAATCGGCGATTTCAGCGAATCGCGCGACGTGATTGCGATAATCCAGCACGAGTGCGCGTTCCTTCTCGCGTCGTCCTGGAAGCGACATGATCCGCCAGTCCTCCTCCCACTGCCGGCAATCCATACGTGCGACGATGTCCGCGGGCACCCCCGCGACGTACACTTTGCGGGTCCCTTCGAAATCGAGATGCGTGATTGCCTCCGCTTCGCGCTCCGGTGTGGGCTCCTCCCAAAAGGACCGGGTAGCCGCCCAGCCCGGTCCTAGACCGCTTTCGTGGGCATTGCCATTCTGGATGATCAACCCGCGTATACGTTCCGGAGCGCGCGTCGCGAGGTAGAGCCCCACCGCCGCGCCGAAATCGTGGAGGTAAAGGTAGAACGAATCGACGCCGAGATGCGAGAGAAGCGCCTCGATGACATCCGCGTAACGGGAAAACGACGTTCGGTCGATGGGCTCGGACTCGCCGTACCCCGGCAAATCGGGGGCAATCACGAAGCAGTCACGCGCGAGTGGATCGATAACGCTCCGGAACGATCGCCAGGAGCTGGGGGACCCGTGGAGTAGGAGCAGCGCCGGCTTCTCCCGCTCGCCCGCCAGTCGAACCGCCAGTTTGGAACCCTCAATCTCAAATCCCGTCAATTCCGGCTCTCTCATCGCCTCTGTCCACTCCTTTACCTACAACATGCGTGACGGGACGTATTCGCTGATGGCGACACGCCCTTCCAGTTCGAGCGATAACCCAGGTTTCACCCTACCGGGGGTCTGTCGACCTCTTGCTACCTAATAGGCATTCGGCCGCCGACGCGCGGGAGAATTCTACCGCGCTTCGGCGGTGTAGCATGGCGGATGAACCAAAATATCTTATTCAATTATGATTAATTAAAAGCTCTCGCAAACCCTGAAAGCAAGGGCTTACAACCGATTGCGCCACCAAACGCTGCTTGCTCGAAACCGCCTGTTTGAAGTCGGTCCACGACGGCGTAACTCTTTGCCCAGAAATGAAAAAAGCCCTTTGACGAAAACGTCAAAGGGCTCGATTCTAAAAATAATCGGGGCGGCGGGATTTGAACCCACGACCTCTAGACCCCCAGTCTAAGTGACGATTCGCGGAATCACGCGTTTTCCGTGGTTTTTACCGCGAATGAAACGCGTGAAACGCGTCTTTTGCACGATTTTGACACGAGTTCACTGACCATTCCTGACCAGGCCAGAACAGCTTTTCGAGGAATCTCGTGAGCGGGGATCTTCTATGCGCCAGGAGGGTGGATTGTTCGATAAAAACGGGCTATTTCCTCTTAGCGAAAATCGTTATCGCATGACCTGCAACGGGTTATGTCTGTGCGGAAATCCGACGCTTCCGCATTTTTCACTATCTAAGTAAAGGGGCGAGAAAATCGACACCCTAGCTCGCGAGAACCGACTTGGTGAATTCGCTTGGGATGACAGTCAGTGCGACGAAAGCGCGAGAAGTGAAGCCGACTCGAGCACAATTGATTGCTCGTCGGAACTTCGATTGGCTACACGATCACGAGGTTGGGAGGCCGGATCCGGTTACGGGGCGGCTCGAGACTCGGCCGGTTTGGCTGATTGCGGCGATGGCTCGCGTGACTCCTCGAGCGGTTCGCGCGGGCATGGCAGCGGCCCGCAAACTCCGGGAGGAGCTCTCCCTTGAAGGATTGGATACCTGAACCGGAGATCATTCTTCTCGGTTGCCAGCCCTGGCCCCCGAATCGCCAGGGGGACCGATGCCCGGTTTGCGGTCCCGGCATCCGAGTTGGACACGATTCAACCTACTGTGCGATTTGCGACTCGGTCTCCCCCCTACGGGCCGCGCAGATTGAAAGGTTGTCACGAGCGAAACGCGCGGCGGAACAAGCTGATTCGGATCGGGCCGAGACGAGAGCTCAACTCGCTCGCAACACGCTCACAGAGTTGACCGAAGTTCACCGCCGTCGAATCTGGCTGAAACATGGGCAGGTGGGGCGGGAGTGGCTCCGGGAGATCGGGCAAGTGCCAGATTTCACGCTTCAACTCGACAAGAGGGGCCGTCCAGTCAAGGGGAAGGTGAAAGAATGACACTCGACTTGGCTGCAAAAGTCTTAAACGCGATCCATTATGACTTCCGTTCAAACTGGTATGCGTGGCCGTCGAGCAATGAGCTTTGCTCCGACTACCCTACTCCGATCACGTTGCACGGCGGCGGGGCGATTCGGATTGCTGAGAAGCATTACTCGAGCGTGCGCCGGAAGATCGAACGCGACCAGATTAAGGGGAAAACACGGGCCGTTATAAACAAGTTCATTGGCACCCTGGATCGGTTTCTCCCCCCTGCGAGCGTATTGCTCGCTATCGCTGTTCTGATGCTATCGGTTGAAAACCGAACGCTAAAGCGTCGGCTCGAGGTCATCGAGCGTGAGGTTACTCGTGATGTTGGGTTCCTCAAAGCGAGTGAAGTCTACCAGCGAGAACAGACACGAATGCTAGGTAGGAAAGTCGAGTGGCTTTTGCGGATCCCGGAAAAGCCTAGCGCCTAATCAACTCTTGAATCTCCTCTCCAAGCTATTCCCGATCCCTCCTATCCCTCGTCGAATCACGATCCGATTCATTGAATCGGTGTGGTGGGATGGAGTCTTTCGAGGGTTCATCGTCGGTTCGATGGCTTGGATCGCGCTTTTCATGGTTGCGTTGCTTGTTGGTCTTTTCATGGTTCGCAGGGGGAAAACCTAATGCGATTTCGTTTTGCTGCGCTTTCGTTGCTCTCAATGCTTCTGATCAACCTCGTCGGTTGCGGGCCGGGTTCGCAACTTGAGCATTCCGACGTGATGACGGAGAACGGGCGCGTATCGAAGCTCATCTATGTCCCGAGCGGACATGGCAGCGACGTGGCTGTAGGGTTCAATACGGGCAAAGACGGCGGGATGACATTCACGCCAATCGACATCGACATCCCTGCTCGTTATGGCGTTGTTTTCGAGTGTGAACACGGAAGCTTCGCGATCGAGGGTGAGAAGTGGGAATCGTTGTGGCGATCTCTCAAAGAAGGTGATCGAGTCGAGATTCAATACCGCGAAATCTACGAAGTCGATCTCACCAAGGCTAAGGATCATCCTGGCTATCGGAGGTTCCGCAAGCTCGACTTTCTAGGCGCGACCAAACGGCTACCGGAAGCAACATGAAACGGCTCATCCTGATCATCGCGTTGGCCCCTTGTCGCTTATGGGCCCAAACCCCTAATTTCGGCGGCGAGGAGAAGACGCGCTCACTCACCTACCGCGGCGTGACTGCGAACGCCCAGACCGATCCGGCCAATCACACCAGGAATCGGCATCCAACGAACCCGCGTTGGGGCGGTTGCGTTCCGAGCTCAGTGAGGACTGCGGCTCTTTACGCGGGGATCCCTGCCGACGAGATCGAGAAGTTTTGGGAGATCGCCCAGAGGGAAGTCGGCACAAACGGGACTCATCCCCAAATGCTCGAGAACATGGTTCGACGCGCTTTCCCGAACCGGAAGTGGGTTTCCTACGTCGGGACCAATCCCGACGAGGTTGAGCGCGTCTACAATCAACTCTCGAGCCAAGGGTTTCTCGTCAACTCAACGATGGGTTGGGGTGAACTGTATGGACAACAAATCATCGCACACATGGTTAGTGACCCACACTTCTCGACGAAAGACGGCTATGCGTGCGTCGAAGACAACAACGATGAACCAGGCGTCTATCGTTGGATGCCCGCTAAGGAACGGCTCGCTCGCGCGATGAGCGGTGGCCAGGCCTGGCTATTCGCGTTCGTCGAAGGGCGAAGCAAGTCAACGCTGGCGGCTATTGCGGTGATTCTGGCATGTGCTTGCGTGGTGACTGTCATCGTCATTGCGTCGGCTGCAACGGCGGCATGGACAATCCTCTTTACTTAAGGGCCTCGAGATGAATGCGTTGCTTATGCTACTCGCGCTTTGCGCGACCGCCCCCGGTGAACCCAAGGCCGAGCGGTGGGAACCGATGAAGCATCTTCCAGGTTGGGAGATGTTTGGAAAGAAGAATGCGAGCGGTCAGTTTATTTACTCGCAAACCAGGTTCAAGAAAGCCTTGCCCGCGAAAAACTACGGTGTGAACCTTTCGACGCCCCCCGCCTACGGGCACAGTCTGAACGGGCCCCCGAGTGACGTTGTGCGAGATCTCGCAAGCTCACTAGACAGCCCGGTTTCGTCCGGCGCGTCGGCCTCGTCTACCGTGGCGGATTGCGACGATGGGCGTTGCCCGCCGAATCGCAAACCCGACCAAGTTCCCGAGGTGAAACCCTGGCACGGGTTATCGCCCGGGGAAGCCAAGATTGCAATCATCGCGGTTGGAGGCAGCGTCTTCCTTGTCGTGTGCGTCGTCATGGTGTTCATCGTGTTCGCTATCGCGAGATACGCGTTCCGTACCTTCTTCAGCGAGTAACCAGACCTTCCAATGCTAGACACGCTCGCATATATCGCATTCGCTATTATGGGCATGGCTCTGATCTTCGGAGTCTTGCTCTTTCTGTTTCTTGGTGCGGTGGGAATGAGAAGAAGTGCGAAGAAACCCGCCGCATCGGGAACCGGACTGATCAACCCGGAAGATCGCAACCTTGACTGGCTGCGGCAACGTTACCCGGCCCCTCGAGATCCGCCCCCGCCCCTCGAGCTCGATCAAATGCATGTCAACTACGCTCGCAAGCGTCGGGATGAGCAAGAGATCGCAGAGATTCGCAGGCGATTAGATGCGAGCGTCGGCGTAACTCCCCCCTCGAACCCGGTGGCGCAAGCCCCAAACTCACAGTAGGGCCGAAACGTTCCGGCCTGGGGCGCTCGTTCCTTTATCTTCCACCCCAATTGAAAAGGCTGATTGATGCCGCGCTACAGACTGAGCAAAAGCTTCCACCTTGACGTGATTCAGGTTCCCGGACCCGAAGCGCCGCCGACCGGCAAGAGCGACGTTGACGAAGAAATTCTCGAGATCGCAGACAGCGCGCTCGTCATCCGTCTTCCGGCGACTCATCCCGACACGCACAACAAGCTTCTTGAGGAACGCGTTTACTTGGTTCCCCATGACCAGGCCCCCCCGGCAACGGTGGAGGAGTATCTTTCGAGCGAACTCCCGTTCACAAGCGTCGATGTCTCGGCGTACCACGGGCAGGACGCTACCGAACTCTCGATTCCGTTCCCGGAAGTCAACCGACTGGCCCCTTACTTCGGGCAGATCGTTCAAGGTTACGAGGAGTAACCGATCTCCTCGAGATCGGCCAGGACGACGAACAAGAGGGGCGGAACGCCAGGGCCTCAAAGCTCTGGCGGTTCGCCCCTTCCCATTGAAGATTGACGAAACACTCCGAAGTAGAGTTTTGAAAACGAGAACAACACATGATCTATCCGCAACTCATCCTGATCGCGCTTTCCATGTTCAGCCTGACTTTGCACCTGGCGCAACACGGGCAGGAAAGGACGTCGAAGGTTAGCTTCCCGTCCTACTTCGTTGCTGTGGTAATTCAAACGGTCCTACTCTATTGGGGCGGCTTCTACGATGAGTTGATTCGCAGGCTGGCGAATGCCTAAGCGAATCCCTACGTCAAGGCCCAACCTTCCGTTACGTCATTCTCGCATTCGTTCCCAGCAATACGAACGTCAACCATCACGCCAGGCGGATAAGAACTTCTACTCGTCCAAGCGATGGATGAGCGTTCGACGCTTGAAGCTCTCGCTCAATCCGCTCTGTGAAGACTGCTATCAGCTAGGCCGAGTCGAGCCAGCGAAAGACGTTCATCACCGCAAGGAACGGAAAGACTTTCCCGACCTGGCTTACGACCTCGAGAACCTTCAATCCCTCTGCAAGCCTTGTCACAACGGCAAGAGGAGAACACGTTGAACCTGCGAATCGTTACCAAGCACGGCTTTACGCGAATCACGAACGCGGATACGGGTGAGGAGATCAAGCGAGTTCTGGGCGTAAGCTTTGATCATAATTTGGATACCGACGTTCCGATTGTCTCGCTCACTTTGCTAGTCGATAGCCTCGAGATCGAAACGGACTGCGAGGTTGCTTGCTCCAAGATCGAAGCGGGAAGCGAGCGCCCAACGCCCCCTATCGCAGACCAGAACGTGACATGGTTCAAACTTCCGGCCTGCTTTACCCGACGCTCCAAAGCGCCTGGGGCCGGGCATCCCGCCCCACCCCAGGGGGGAGGGTAATTTCCTACCGTCTGGGGCATCGGAGACGCACGACCTCCTTTGCACGTTTTTACACGGTTCAAAAAAGTTCCCGCACGTTTTATATGTGTGAAGTCTGATGGCTAAGCGCGGAAGAAAGCCGAAGTTGAGCGGCAAGGTCGGGGCCTCGAGGAAACCGTCAATCAAGGTGCCCGATTACCTCGAGGGCGTTGCGGCAACCGAGTATGTGAGGGTTGCGGAACGGCTTGCCGACGCCGGAACACTGGACAGTACGGACACGAGATTGATCGAGCTTTACGCGATCAATTACGACCTGATCTTGAGAGCTCGAGAAGAGATTCTCCGGGGGGATTCGCTCGTCTTCATTACTGACAAGGGAGGAATGCAGCAACACCCTCTCTTGACCTATGTGAACGCGGCGACGATCCGACTCAAGGGCATCATTGAAACGCTAAGCGCGATCAAGCCGACCGAATCCAGCAACGATGAGAAGGTTGAAAAGAGCGGGTGGGGCGATCTAATACCAATGAACGTCGGATAATGGACCCTGGCGAACACGCCATTGCGTTCATTAACAAGCTCACTCATACGGGGGATTACGCGGGCGTTCCCTTCGCTCTGCGACCCTGGCAAGCGGATCCGATTCGCAAGCTTTTCGGTACGCTACGCCCCAGTGGGATTCGGCAGTACCGCAAGACCTTTTGGGCGCTCCCGCGCAAGCAAGGCAAAACCGAGCTTGTAGCGGCTGCGGGAATGTACCTGCTACTCGGCCAAGGGAAGCCGAACCAGAAGATTTACACAGCGTCGGGCGACGTTGAACAGGCCTCGCTTATCTTCCAAGCGATGGTCGATATGATTCGCTTCGATCCTGTGCTCGAGAGCTTGACGACGATTTATGAGGGATACAAGAGGATCGACTTCCCTCGAGGCAACTCGTCAATCAAGGTTCTCTCGAGTGTGCCCAAGAGCAAACACGGACTCGGCCCGACATCGGTACTTATTGATGAGTATCACGTGATCAATGAGGATCTCGTCAACATTCTCACGACCGGATTCGGCGCTCGAAAAGAACCCCTGACTTGGATGATCACGACTGCGGGGTGGGACACAACCTCTCTTTGCTATGACGAATGGCAACACGCGCTCGCGGTTCGCGATAACCCGGCCCACGATCCGACATTTCTTCCCGTCATCTATGCCGCCGATCCCAAGGATGACTGGCACGACGAAGCGACGTGGTTTAAGGCGATGCCCGCGCTTGGGGATTTCTGCAACCTCGAGACGATCCGCGAAGAACACGATAAGGCGGTTGCTAGACCTCGTTTCGAGAACACATTCAAACAGCTTTACTTGAACCTTTGGACTGAACAAGCCTCCCGGTGGCTGCAAGTCGATCGGTGGAACGCGTGCGCCGTACCCGTGCTTGAGCCCCCCGTTATTGCATGAGCATTCCTTGCTACGCTGGCATCGACCTGGGAGTGATCGGCGATATGTCGTCGCTCGTTAGAGCGTTTCCCAACGATCTCGGTGGCCTCGACTTTCATCCGAAGTTCTGGGTTCCGAGGGATGGGCAATGGCTTCAAGAGCCTCATAACAAAATCTTGTATTCGCTCTGGGAAAAGCAAGGTTGGCTCACATTCACTGAGGGCGAATCGACCGACTTTGACCAGGTTGAAGCCGATCTCCTCGAGCTCAATGATTTGACCCCTTTCCGGTCGCTCACAGCCGACCGTGCGTATGCGTCGATGCTTCTTAGCCGACTGTTCAACACCTACGGCTTACCCGTTTTTGCGATCTCGCAGGGGCCAGTCACGCTCAATGAGCCCATGACCCGTTTCGAGGCGATGCTACTCGCAGGAACGGCCCGTCATCCCGCGAATCCTGTATTCGATTGGAACATTAGCAACGCAACCGTGAAGACGACTTCGACGGGATTAATGCATCTCGATAAGTCGCAAAAGACCCGACGTATCGACGGCCTGGCGGCGGCGATTAACGCGGTTCACGGTTGGCTTATGGATAGCGGGGCCGAGTCGTCTGATTCGGTCTATAACGAACGAGGGCTTTGGCTACTGTGAATTACGATCGACTCAAGAGCGATGGAACCGCATCGGGAACGTCACTCGGTGCAGAGGATCGCGGCGTTCTTGGCGAGGAATCATGGTGGCAAACCCCTAGCGGCGCTGGCGTTGCTGTCACGCATAAGACCGCGCTAGGCCTTTCAGCTTACCTGGCGGCGATCACGGTACTTTCTACCGATATCGCAGTCTTGCCGCTCACAGTCTATCGTCGCTTCGACGATCGCAGTCGAGAGAAGCAACCACAACACGCGGTGCATGAGCTTATGACACGCTCCCCCGATGGAGAGCGTACGCCGATCGCCTGGCGTCGAAGTTGGATGTTTCATGCACTTCACACGGGTAACGGATTTGCCGAGATCGAGCGAAGTCAGCGGGGCAGACCAATAGCGCTTCACTTGCTTGACCCTGGAACGACTGAGCCCCTTTATGTGAATAAGAAGCTCGCATACCGGATCGGTAGCGGACGCATCATCCCCTCAGCCGACGTTCTACACATTAGCGGTGTTGGATACGACGGGCTTACCGGATTCGACCCGGTGCGACTGCAATCGGAAACGCTCGGTCTGGGGCTCGCGGCGCAATCCTATGCGGCGGATCACTTCGCGAACGGTTCGGACCCTGGGGGCGTTCTGCGAATCCCGAAGCGTCTCGATGAGGCGGGATACAAACGGCTTCTCGCGGGCTGGGAAGCGCGTCATCAGGGGCCGGGAAAGAGAAAGCGAGTCGCTCTCCTCGAGGAAGGCGCCGAGTTTCAACAGACTGAGACAAACCCCGAAGACAATCAACTCGTCGATACGCGGAAATTCCAAGTTCTCGAGGCGATTCGTCATACCCGCGTTCCCCCGAACAAGGTTGCGGACCTCTCCCAAGCTCACTTGGCGAACCTCGAGGCGAGCAACCTTGATTATCTCATGACGGCGCTTCTCGGTTGGCTCGAGACGATCGAGCAAGAAATCAATTTGAAGCTGTTCACTCGAGGCGAATGGCTTAACGGCTACTATGTCGAACACAACGTTGACGCGCTCTTGCGTGGTGATATCCGCACGCGTTTCGAGGCATATTCCAAGGCGATCACGGGCGGCTGGATGTCCAGAAACGAGGTTCGCGCTCGCGAAAACATGAATCCAATTCCTGCGAACCAGGGCGGCGACCTCTATACGGTTCAAAGCCAGAACATCCCGCTAGGCCAATCAGGAGCGAATGCAAGCAATGCCGGAAACGCACAAACCGACTCGGCCTGATCGCGAAATACGCGTGATGGTGGCGGATCTTCGGATTCAAACCCGCGAAGAAAGCTCCCCCCTTATTGTGGGACACGCGGCGGTATTCGATCAATGGACGACGCTTTACGAAGGGCGTTATTGGACCTGGCGAGAAGTCATTCGACCTGGGGCGTTCACAAACGCTCTGAACGAGAGCCAGGACGTTCTAGCATGCGTCAATCATGATCGAGGGCAGATCCTAGGGCGTTCGACTTCACATACGCTCTCGCTCTCGCAGGATGCGACGGGATTACTCGCAACGATCACCCCCCCTGATACTCAACTCGCGCGTGATCTCGTCACGTTGATACAACGCGGCGACCTATCAGGAATGTCGTTCGCCTTCTCGGTGCGAGCGGGGGGCGAAAAGGTAACGATCACGCGGGCCGACGAACACGAGCTCGAGGAAAGAGAACTCCTCGACTTGGATTTGTTTGATGTGTCGGTGGTGACTGATCCCGCGTATCCGCAAACCGACGTTGCGGTGAGATCCAAGGCCGAGATTCGCGACAAACCTCGTCGTGATCCCTGGCTTGATAGTGCGAGTGTGCGATTGAGACTTGCTGAGGCGATGTGACTCAGCTTGCTCCCTTTTCCTTTCTTTCAGGACATTTGAAAATGCCTATGACTTCCGTTGAGATTCGCGAGGAGCGAGCGACGATCATTTCCGAAGCTCGCAAAAGCTGGACTGAGGCCGAGACCCGCGAAGGGGGCCCGACAGCCGAAGACAAGCAAAGCTTCGACAAGGCAATGGATGGAGCTGACGAACTCCTCGAGCGAGCGACTCGGCTCGAGCGCCTCGAGCGGGCGACTGGCGACCTTGATGAGTCTCGAGGGCGCGTTTCCGATCCGCTTGAGCCGAGCGCCTCGACTGGCGAAACGGATCCAAAGCAGGATGAGGCTCGTAAGCGCGAGGCGTTCCGTTACTTTCTCCAAACCGGGGAGATTCGGCGCGATCTCCAACACGAGCACAGACGCGCAATCGGCATCATGTCCGAAAGTCGAGATACCATCATCTCGACCGACTCCAAGGGCGGCTTTTTGATCACGCCGACGCAGATCAGCAACGATATCGTGAAGGCGATCCGCAACGAAGTCTTTATTCGTCGGCTCTGTGAGGCAGCGGGTTCCGTTACCACGGTCAAGGAAGCCAAGAAGCTCGGTATCCGCAAGATGGCAACGGCAATGTCCGATGCAAACTGGACAACCGAGGTTGCGGCTGTGACCGAGGATACCACGATGGCTTTCGCCCGCCGCGACCTCGAGCCGTTCCTCTGCTCCAAGCTCGCAAAGGTTTCGATCCGAACCCTGATGCTATCGACCGAGGCCGAGAACGAGGTTACTGGCGAACTTGGCTATAAGTTCGGCGTTACCGAGGAGAAGGCGTTCATTGCCGGTGACGGTTCGGGTAAGCCCCTGGGAGTGTATACGGCTTCCGCCGATGGGGTTAGCACAGCACGCGACATTACGGCGTCGGCAACCACGAGCTTTACCGGTGACGATCTCATCAATATGAAGTTCTCGCTCAAGGCGGGTTACATGCGAGACCCGTCAACCGCGTGGGTTCTTCACAGAGATGCGGTCAAGATGGCTCGTAAACTCAAGGTTGCGAGCTCAACGGGCGGGAACGATCAAGAGTATGCCTGGCAACCTGGCTTGACTGAGGGCGAACCCGATCGAATCTTGGACATTCCCTATTATATGAGCGAATACGCTCCCAACACGTTTACGCCGGGCCTTTATGCGGCGGTTCTCGGTTGCTTCCGGTTCTACCGGATCGCTCAACTCGCAGACACGGTGATTCAACGCCTCGTCGAGCTCTACGCGGCGACGAACGAGGTTGGATTCATCGGGAGGCGATGGGTGGACGGCGCGCCGGTTCTCGAGGAAGCCTTCGCGCGGCTTAAGCTCGCGGCAAGCTGACGATTCGGGCCGTTCGGTGGCATTTCATCTGCCGAACGGCTCATATCCCTCATTTTGGAGCTTGAACCTATGAAAATCCGCATGAAAACCACGGCTCGAGGGCCGGAATGGGGCGCGGATGAGGGTCAAATCGTCGATCGACCCGACGACGAAGCGCGATATCTCATCAAAAAGGGCTTTGCTGAGCCCGTTGCGAGCCTCGTCGAAACGGCTGTGAAGCCCCCTCAAAACGTCCAAACGGCGACCAAAAAGCCCTAAAAACCCGTGAAAACACTCGTTATTCCGCCTACTGAGGAACCGATTTCGCTCGAGGAAGCCAAGCTCCACCTGCGAAACCCGGTGGATTTAGACAATCCGCTCATCACGCTCTTTATCACGGCGGCGCGTCGGGCGTGCGAGACGTGGATGCGTCGAACGTTCATCACTTCGACCTGGGATTATCGACTCGATCGGTTTCGCGGTTGCCTCGAGGCGATCTCGCTCCCTGGCCCCCCGTTGCAATCCGTCGAGTCGATCAAATACGTCGGTCTCGACGGCTCACTCGAGACGCTCGATCCCGCGAAGTACGTGGTCGAAGACGGAACGGACTCTCGAGTCTCGCTCGCGTACGGGCAGGCCTGGCCTCGGGCGAGACGACAAGCGGGCGCGGTAACGATCCGCTACGTTGCGGGCTACGGTGGGGCGTCCGACGTTCCCGCATCCATCAAGGCGGCGATTCTCTTGTACGTCACGGCGCTCTATGAGAACCGAGGGGAGGCGAATATCCCGCTTCCCGAAGCGGCTCGGTATCTTCTCGCAGCCGAGGATTGGGGATTCTACGGGCAATGAATACTGGAAAGCTTCGGCATCGCGTGAAGCTTCAACGCTGGGTTGCAACCGAAGCGGGTTCCTACGGAGAGAAACGCGGATCCTGGGTTGATATCGACGAATATTGGGCCGATGTGACCACGCTCTCTGGACAAGAGGGCGTGTTCGCACAGCAAGTTACCGCAACGGCGACTCACCAGGTTCGGATGCGATGGATGCGGAACATCGATCCGAAGATGCGGTTCATGTTCAAGGGCCTGGCTCTCAACATTGAGGCCGTTCACAACGTTGAGGAGCTCAACCGGGAACTGATCATCACTTGCACGAAAGTCGCGGTGAACTGATGGCACGCAAGGCCGGAAAGGGCATCGAATATACCATCACGGGCGTCAAGGAAATCAGGAACGCGTACAGGTTGCTTCCTAAGAAGGTGGCCAACAAGGTTGTCCGGCAATCCATTCGCCAAGCCTTGAAGCCTATGCTCTCGCATGCGAAGCGAACCGCTCCGAAGGGCGAAACGGGCATGCTCCGAAAGAAGATCAAGATCCGCACTCGCGCCAAGAAACGCCGCGGCACTATCGCGCTGGATGCACGCGTAGGCGAAGGCGATTTCAAGGGAGAAACCTACTACGCGGCGATGGTTAATTTCGGCACTTCGATGCAACCCGCCCAGCACTTCATGGAACGATCCTTCGACGCAACCAAAGGCAAGGCCGAGACGGACGTGAAAGAGTTCATCAAGCAAGGCACCATTGAGGAGTGGAAGAAACTATGAGCACTCAATGGGTGCCGAGTTCGATCGAGGATTTAGACGACAACCTGCCCCAAGATCGGGTTGTTGACTTGGTTGATGACCTGGCTGATTGCGCCAAAACGACATCGACCTATGCCGATCCAGAGTGGATTACGGGCCTCGCGGGCTCAAAGATCACCGGCAACATCTCGGGCAACGCGGGATCGATCACCGGCTCGATCCCGCAGTCCCAGGTGAACAATCTGACCACCGACCTGGCGGCCAAGGCGGCGCTGGCAGGAGCGGCGTTCACTGGCGCAATCTCGGCGCCCAGACTTGACTGTACCGCTAACAACAGTGGCCTTTGGACCAGCAATTCGTTGACCCGAATTTTCACGAATGGGTCAACGGATTGGACTGCTCGGGCAGCCAATTCCATCGCCTTTCAAATCAACGGGTCCAATTATCTGCAACTTGATACTGGCGGTGGTGTGCGATTCTTCCAGGCACTTCGGCTCATCGCTGTCGCCGACTCGTCTGCACAACCCGGTGCGATTTGGTGGTCGACCAACACCGCCGATGTGCTGTTTGCAAAGACGCCATCGAACGCCACGCGGACCATCTTATTTAAAGAGACGTTGACGTTGCCGGTCATGGCCGACGCGAGTATCCCGAATGGCGGTATCGCGTGGTCATCTGGCGATGCGAACGTACTGAAGTGCCGCACGCCTGCTGGCACTCTCAAAACTATAACTTTTGATCCTTAATGTGAGGCCCGCATGCCGATCGAAGCGACTGAGCCCACGGAAATCGTCGCCAGTTATGACAAGTGGGCGTTCATGATTTCCACGACGGATTACCCTTGCGCCAAGCCTGGCGAGATTGAGCCCGCCACGGTTGGGCTCGTGTTGAGTTTGGCCAAATTTCGCATTAGGCCGGGCGACAATGTTCCCGAGCTGTCTCCACTTCCTGCTGACTATAAATCGCTACGCATCGACGACATTTATACGCTTGCGTCCACGAACCTTAAAGTGGCGACAGCTCTTCAGGCTTTAATGGAAGCCGTTGAGGATGTGGCGGGAAGCGAGGGGCTATTGTGAGCTTCATTCTACCGCGTTCGGTTAACTTCGGACGAAAGGGGCTTACAACCGTTGCATGGTCGATCAATGGGGGCTCGAGTTGGTTCACATCGGGAGTGAGCGAATCCCCCGTCAATTCGGGCATCTATAAAGCGTCTATAACCTTTCCTGACGGTTTCTCTGGCAAGTTGGACTGGAAGACGGGGGAGGGTGACGCAACTGAGCGCTACGCGGCTGAGGATATCACGCCGAACGGTGGCGCAAGCATCCTCGACGAGATCGCATCGGACGTGTCTGGATTCGGTGTTGCGTCGGCTTCCATCGTATCAGGAGTGATTCAAGACGCGGCGCCTGAGGCTCGCTCGTTTGTGATCGCTCTCGATGACAACGCGGACGTTCCCGCAGGAAATAACTTTGTTGGACTGTGGCTGTGCTTCACGAGCGGCGATCTGGCCCCAGCAAAGCAGGCGATTACAGACTATCGCAGGCTCACCACGAAGACGGCTTATATCAAGGTTGCGGTTGCGTTCCCTAGCGCTCCCGCGAACGGGGATCAAATCAGCATTATCTAATGGATCCAAGTCTAATCAACCTCTTGCTTAGAAGGCGAACGCGGCCCGCCCCCGTTCCTCTCTCTCGAGGAACCGACTTTGAAAGCGCTCTCGTCGCCCGCCTCAAATCGCATCCCAAGCTAGACGAGATCATCGGCGAACGGCTCTTTCCTCTCGCCATTCCCGAGGAGATCGACCGTTCCTTGCCTTGTCTGGTTTATGCGATCACGGGCAATGAGCGAGCTCGAAACCTCTCCGGCCCGAGCGGGATCGCAACGGCCCGCGTTCACTTCGACGCACGATCGCCAAGCTATCCCGACTGCAAAGCGATTCAGGAGCTCTTGCGGCAATACGACGGCTTCCGTGGGCCGTTTGCTGGGGACATTCGCGTTTGCTTTGCACAGATCGAGACGCATTCCGACTCGTATGAGTGGCCCGATGACGGTTCCGACGAGGGAATGCAACACCTATCAGTTACGTATTACTTCAAGTATCGGGAACCTCTCCCGAGTCTTTAACCCGAGGGCCTACCCGCAATGTCAAAGGTTCTACCGAACGAGGGAAGCAAGCTTTACGTCGAGATCGCGACGGTAATGACTGAGATCCCTCGAGTGATCAGCATGACGCCCCCTAGCCCAACGGTTGCGTCAATTCCTACCACGGCGCTCACTTCGTCTGAACACGAGAAGCGCCCCTCGAGACTGGCAGACCCCGGGCAACTCTCGTTCACGATCGAGTATGACCCGAACGACACTGTTCATAAGGCGCTCTTCGAGCAATTCGACGCAAAAGCGATCCTGAATTGGAAGTTCGAGATGGTCGACGATATGGACACCCCAGCACGTGAGGAATTCACAGCATTCATCACGGGTATTGAAGGGGAAAGCGTCGAGATCGAAACCAATCACGAGCGCACGTTCAATCTTGAACTGACCGACGAGATCGAACGAACGGCGGGGGCAAACACGCCCTAATCCTATCCATTCTGATTCTGACGTCAATACATAACCTAGCGTTTAGATTTGGAGCTTATTGGACATGTTGACTCGTGAACAGATTCTCGCAGCCGACGACTTGCCTCGAGAGAAGGTTGACACCCCCGAATGGAACGGCGAGGTATGGGTGAGAACGCTCACAGTCGGCCAGCGAGAACGCTGGGAACGCATGGTGGCGGATCACCAGGGCGAGATCTTGCCCACCGTGGTTGTCATGACGGCCTGCGATGAGGCCGGGAACCTGCTCTTTACCGAGGAGGACATTCCCGCGCTCGCGGGCAAGTCGGCCGCGCCGGTGGGGCGGATCGCGGAAACCGCGCTCAAGCTCGCAAAGGTTTCTGCGAGTGATCAAGAGGAGTTGAAAAAAAACTAAAGGGTGAGCCGCTCTATCTGTTCAAGTTCAAGCTCGCTCTCGCCCTTCATAGAGAAGTGCGAGAGATCGAGCGCATGAGCGAAACGGAATTTCGCGGCTGGCTCGCATACGATCAACTCTATCCCTTACCCGATCCGCATTGGGATGCCGCGCTCATTGCATCGACCATGATGCGGGCGATGGGCTCAAAAACCGCACGGCTCGTGCATTACTTACCCGTTAAAGACTCCGAGAAACAACGCACCGGGCCGACGAACGGCGCGGCGATTCTCGCGGGGATCCGCCGACTTAAGGCGAGGTTGAAATATGGCAACAATTAAAGACATCGCCATTGGTATGTCGGTAAATCCGAAAGACTTCAACCAGGGTCTTAACTCTGCGGACAGTCGCCTAACGAAGTTCACAGAACGTCTCAAGAGCCTGAATACGGGCGTCGGTGGGAAGCTTACCGCGCTCGGTGGGGCGATCGGGGGAGGACTTCTCGGCGCTCTGGCGCTCAAAGGGACCGTCGAAGGGATTGCTGAGATCGCGATGAAGGGCGCGGAGATGAACGCGCTACTCGGTAAGACGGGCGTGATCTTTGGCGACTCGGCGCGCATCATTCTCGACGAGGCCGATGCGATCGCGGACCGGTTCGGTGTGGTTCGCGGGGAATTCATCAACGCGGCGGTTGACCTGGGAAGCATGTTCAAGGGCGCTGGCGCTTCGCAGAAAGAGGCGGCGAAGCTCGGCGTGACGATGGCGAAGTTGGGCATCGACATGGCCAGCTTCAGCGATGCCGTGAATCAGGACGCGTTCGGAGCTCTCAAGTCGGCTCTTAAGGGGGAAAGCGATCCGATCGAAGCGTTTCTCGTCACGCTCAACGCTGAGAAGATCGCGACGGAGGCCGTTACTTCCGGCCTAGCGAAGAACAAAAACGAGATCGACGATCTTGCGAAGAAAACGGCAACGCTCAATCTCATCTTGAAGCAAACCCGAGACGCGCAAGGCGATCTTGCCCGAACGTTCAATGAGACTGGAAACCAGGTCAAGGCGACAGGTGGGCGATTCGAGAATCTCAAGGTGGAAGCGGGCCTTGCGATCCTGCCGATTACGGAAGCCGTTTCGAAACTGGCTAATAGCGCTATGGTCGAATTGACCAAGGCAATCTCGGGAAATCGCGATGCGGTAATGGACTGGGCACAGCAGAACGCGGCGGCAACCGGCGCTGTGTATTCCGGGTTCGCTCAAGTCGGCGTTGGCATCGCGGCAACCGTCAACATTATTCAAGACCTGGGTATTGCTTTTAAGGCTGTTGAGTTCGGCATCCTGAACTTTGAGTACGCGGCAATCCGAGCGTTCACAGCGGCTGCGAAAGTGATCGACGCGTTGCTGGCGAAGATCGCAGGGGCTAAACCAGAAGATTTCTCTGCCTGGGATGCGGACGTTGCAGCGGCTAAAGCGGCTGCGATCCAGGCGCAGCAAGATCTAGCCGCCGCGCGCAACCAGCCATGGAACGGCGACAAGATTATCGACATGTTCGCTCGCATCAAAGACTCGGCCTCTCAGATGAGTGCTTCGGTAGCGACGTCCGTCAAGTCAATGGGCAAGGAAGTCTCAGAGGCAGCTTTCGCCATGAGCAAAGCGATTGGCGACCTTGAGGCCAAGTTCAAGTTCGAACTGGCTACGTCGGGAATGTCGAGCCGCATGGCGGAAATTCACAAGCTCGCGACCCAGGGTGCAACGGCCGCACAACTGAAGAACGTCAGAGCTCTCGGCTTACAGCTTGACGCGAAAGACCAGTTGGCTGCGGCGAAGTCCCTACCGACTCATGCCGGGGCTGCCCTTGAGGGATCGACTGAAGCCTATTCAGCGAGGCTCAGATTCAAAGGGCAAGAGACGACCGACAGCACCAAAAACCTCGTCAAGAAAGCTGACGAGCAGGTTGTCTTGCAAAAGCAGATGACCGGCTTGCTTGGAAAGTGTGCGAGCGCTCTCGATGCGATGAAAACGAACTCTGGCGTATGGCCGGTAACCGGAATATGAGCATTACATACGATGAAATCTTTGGTGGCCGTGGTTCGAGCCTCGACCCCAACTGGGGACGTTTCTATACCCGACAATGGCGGGCCATAACCGACGATCCAGCCATCGGCCCGAAGACGGTGCGTGATAGCGCTCCCGTTGCAAGGGGGGATGCGTACGTTTCCGGATCGGAGTCGGACGCAGGCTCGTTTTGTCAGAATCTCACCGTCCAAGAGGATGGACAAGCTAACGACGGATGCCAGTGGATCGTAACGGCTGAATACGGCCCCTTCGATGTGATATCGCTCACACCCGAAGTGCCTACGACTCAACGCCCTCGCGTTTCGTTCGACTGGGTGGAGTATGAGCGACCACTTGAGCAAGATGCGAATGGTGATCCGATCGTGAATAGCGCGGGGGATTACTTCGATCCCCCCGTCATGACCACGGTCTCTAACCCGCTCATGCGGATCGAGCGGAACGAAGCCGGCTACAACCTGGGGCTCGTCGCTGACTGCAAGGGACGCATCAACGATGCGTTGTGGTTCGGAAGGGCCGCAAAAACATGGAAGTGCGTGAACATCCTTGGAACAGAAACAACGGGCCCAGACGGCGAGATCTATTTCATTGTCGTTTATGAGTTTGAATACAAGGCTGAAGGCTGGGATATCCCTGTGTTAGACCAGGGAATGCACGAGCTCGTTTCCAGCACCAAGGTCAAGATACGGGACAGCAACGGATCCTGGGTGTCGAGTCCGTGGCCACTCAACGCGGATGGCACCAAGAAGGCTGCGACCGATGATGCCGAATTCATCGTGTTCGAATACGAACAGATCGACTTCACCGTGTTCAATCTCGACGCCTTCTACGATGAGGAAGTGCTCGCAGGAAGGTTGATCTAATGGAAAAACGCGTCTATTTCACCGACCGACAAGCCCAGCGGATCGTGCGAGCGGTGAAGCAAGTCGAGCGCGGGGCAGGCGGACGAGGCGGCGGTATGGTGCGAGCTCGAGGGGCGATATCCAACCCCAACGGTCTCCAACTTTGCAAAACTAAAGCGGGCGGCATCAGTGCTCGGGCCAGCTCAACCATGGGCTCCGGCACGGTTGAGCTCTACAACCTCGATTCGGATCTCGAGGCGACGGCGAGCGGGATCGAATTCGCGGTGGCGAACATGGGCGGTGCAATCCCGGCTGATACCTTCGTTCTGGTGGACGACGGGCCGTGGATGCCCTGGGTTGTTGTGGTACCCTGCTAATGCCGCCCTGGAAATATGGAACGCCTGGATGCCCGTGCTGCGGCCCCTGCGACTCAGGTAGACTCTGCCTCACTGTCACGAATAACGGTTGTGCAACCAATGGTCCGGTTCACAACGCCGAGGTGACATGGACCGACTCTGACGGCGATGTGGTTGGTACATGCAAGACCAACGGTGCAAGTCCAAGCACCTGCTGTATCGACCTTCCAGTCGCTGGAACCTATAGCGTCTCGGTTAAGGCTGCCGGCGCGACCCCTCGCACATCATCCATCAATGCACTATGCGGTCAGGACAATACCGCTACCGTAAGTTTCCCCTCAAACTCGCTTGGTATGCTTTGTTTCGCTCTCACCAACTGCGGAGCAGGTGTTTCAGGTGTGGACGTTACCGTATCGAAGTCTGGCGAACCAACCGCGACTGGAACCACCGATAGCAGCGGGAATGCGTGTATCTCGCTGGGAGCAGGAAGCGGCTACACCTACTCGGCGACCTATGGCGATGCGACCGCGAGTGGCCCTGTCACGATCTTCGGCTGTGGAACCGCGAATCGTTCGCTCTCTGTTGTCACTGATTACTATTTTCGCGTCACAGCAAATAATGATCCGAGAAACAACGGGTGCTTGGGGACATTTACGCTCTATCGCGGATCAAGTAATACTGATCCGGTCATTTTCACTCAGTCGGTTACGCTCTCAACCTTCGATGGAACTGGCTGGGTGAGCCCCGTCTATCACCAATCATTTTCGGCCCTAGCGGCAGGAATTACGGTGATGGCGGAACTTGTATTTCCTTCTGGAACAGGATCAGTGACGTTTTTCTTGTCGTGTTCTGGTCCTAGTGCCCCTGACAATTACGGTGGATACTCAGGTGTCCTATGCCCGTAGAGTGGATTCGCATTCCCTCAGCATGGAAGCCTGGCATGGAAGGCCCGCCACGCTCAGATGGGGAGTCAACGATTCCCGTCGAAGAATCCATCTCACTCACGAAACGCATGAAGGAATGTAAAAACTGGCGCAAGTGCCAAAACGCTGGGTGCGGAAAAAGCAGATGCCTTGCTGGCAGGGGTGACCAGCAAGGCATCGTGACATATCGAGATTGTTTTGCGTGCTTACGCGAGCAGGACGAAGCGGCTACTGAAGCTGACCGCCAATTCCCTGGAACGTCTGGCTCGTAATGTCATCTTGGCCGAACTCTTCGAGTTGGGCGCTTGTGCCATTGGTCCCTGGTGTTGGGACCATGAAGTAACTCCCGACCCGATTAGGAGCGATTCGCCCCCCTTGATTTTCCACATGGACCATGTTTTGGACACCAGCCAACTGCTGCCAAGCCAAAGGTCCAGTGGTCGGATAGGTGGTGTTCAGTTGAGCCGTGCCAGGAGTCTTATCCTCCCCGCCAGACTGGATGAGGAAGCGGCTGTAGTAAGCTCGTCGCAAATAATAACCGTACGCCTTGGTAGCGGACCGATCCCAGTAGGTCAGAGGTGAAGCGGCGCTGGCTTGCTCGGCCAGAGGATCGACTAGAGTCACGAAATGATTCATAAACTGTCGGGCTGCACCGCTGATGCCATTGGGGACATCTGGAGATCCATAAGGGTGGGAATCGTTAAACGTTCCCCACCAAGCCGGAGCGAGCAAACTCTGATTTGGGTCCAGGGGGTTCTGTTCGCGGGTTTCGTAGGCACTCACATAGGGGCCAGGGCTAGCCCCGGTCGGAGTGGATTGGATCTGCAGGATGGTAGGAAATCCCCGCTGACTGTCGGAGTGGAACATGATCGGCCAGCGGTAGAACTGGAGAGGCTCGCCCCAGGCGTCCACGAACTCCATGAGGCCATCACCGTCCGTATCCATCACTTCGCGATCGGTGAAATCATCTCGGCTGAACATGCTCCCGAACGGGCCTGATCCTTCGACCAGAATCGCGTAAAGCATCTCGGATCGAGCCGTCTTGTGCTTGTGGTTATTGAACCTAGCGATGACGGCGGTCCGATCAGCAGCCGATAGCGGGTTCAAGCCTTCAAAAGCGTCGTCGATCGCACCGTCATTATTGTTGTCAGACCCGTCATAGCCCTGGGGATGGTAACCGAGTTGCTTGTAGATGCCAGCAGCCGCCTCGAACGACGCGCCGAACATCCCGGTGCAAGGAATTACCTCGGTCATCCCGGCTGGCGGTGTGATCCCAGGAGCAGAGTAATAGGCACCCATTGGCAACATGTAGGAGCGATAGTCTGTATCGCTTCCCAAGAATGGGAGCCCGCCAAAATTGAACGGATAAACACCAGCGGTTGCGGCCGGAGTCTGCCAAGGAACGAATCCGTCGGGCAATTGAGCACGCAGGTAATCGTATTGAGCGATTACCTGAGCTCGCTGGATACCTTCGATGGGCTTACGCAGTCCCGTCACTGGATCGAGTGGACTGCCCGAGTTGAAAATCGCACCAAAGCGATAGTGTGCGAATGTCGGATCAGCCTGGTAGTTCACCAGAGCGTCCATCCGCTCCGTCATTGCCTGCTCGAGCTTCGCGATAAGGGAGATCGTCGCCTTTTCCTCGGCCAAGCGGATTGAGCCCATCTGAGCTTTAAGAATAAGGGCGATCAAGATCCCGATGATCGCGACCACGATCAGCAGTTCGACCAACGTAAATCCTCGTCGCCTCATCACTTAAACCCCCAGGATTTTCGCAGCGAGATTTCCCACTGCAAGTAGTCGTGCGCCCACCCTGGCATGCCCTCGCGAGCCCAGGTTTGACCAACGCCCTCGTAGAAAATTGCAGTGAAAACGGCTGCGCACGCGATCACGACTAGCCAGTTGACTAACGAGCCACGTTTGCCCTGATTCAGCCTTGCCCAGATTCGCTTCATTTCAGGAGTTCCGATCGGAGCTCGCGGCAAATTCATTACGCGCCGCCAAGCCCATTGTGACACATTCAGCCGAAAAGCCACCAGGCAACAATGAGGATTGCGGCTGCAATCCCCGTTATTCCGACTGGCCCTACCCCGGCCCCTGGCGGCTTCGCTGGCTCCAGTTCGCTTCCCGGAATCCGTTTTCGGCGGGACCGTTTCCCCAACTCAATCTCGATGTTGAGACCTCGGGTGGGCTTGTCGGGCTCTCCTCCGGTCACTTCGAGCACACGGACGCGTACCGTTCCCCCATCATCTATATGGTCGAACACGTCGGCCGAAAGGCCGTCCCGCACATAGCCGACTTGGTAGCGTTTCGTTCCAACCGGAACCCAAAGGCCTACGGCGGTCCCGTCCTCTGAGTGGGGATTATCCGGTTCTGGGATCGCGATCAGTTCGGTCCCTGGGTTGCAATACTTCGCAATCACTCCTTGTCGGCGGTCAAAGGTCACACCGGCGACCTTGCTATGGATCGTTTCCATGGTGAGTTTCGTGCGTGTGGATTCAGGTGCACGCTCAACTTCGAGCGGTTACGCCTGATTATGCTGAATGCGTAGATGCATCGCAACCACCTGGGAAACACTCGCTACCTTCTCCATCGCGTCCCATCTCTCCCCAACCATCTCGCGATCCACCCATAGTACAGCACGCAGACGAGCGTCACTCCGACAAGCCCCTCGATCCATTCCCCCAAGGTTGTTGGCCCCACCTTCGGGTCAATCATTTTCAGATCCCTTATGTTCGACGCTTGACTTCGAATTGATCCGACTCCATGCTAAGTGTACATTCCAACACTCACCCGGAGCTTGACGATGATCGTCGAAGTCTACCGTACCCGGGCCGGTTGGCCCACGTTTGAGCGTCAATCCACTGAGCCCACCGCCATCGAAGTTCCTACCGGGTCACGTATCCGCGCGACTCCTCTGGGCACCCTGCTATTCAGCCCAACCACCGCCGATCCACTTGTGTTCGGGTGGAAGACAGCTTCGGAGCTCCTGAAGGAATCCCAGAAAGGAGACCGGTTCCGCCTCGTCGAACACGCACACCGTTGACCCGCACAACCACCTGGGAGGGGGACCATGACGGTCCCGAACGCCGATGACGATCACCACACAAGCCCCGCCACCACCACCCGCGCCAGCTAGAAGGCCACGTCGCCCATACAAGCTGACCCCCGTTCGTGTCAAGGCACGCATCTACCTGATTCAACGATGGGAGGCCTATTACCGCGACCCATACGGGAATCTGTTCCTCGTCGAGCATATTCAGATGAGTGCCACAAGATGGGGCCGAGACCGAAGGTCTTCATTTGGTGGCTGGACCGCAAACCGCAACGGTTGGCTTATTACCGCCTACCGGGTGCGATGGATCCGTTAAGCGCCACTCTCTTTTTTCCCCGGAACGTGTCGAACGCTCTTCTTCTCGTCTGAATCATCTAGCGGCTTCTCGCGCGGCTTGGGCCGAGAAGCCTCCTTTCTCCTTCCGTCTTCCAAGTCAGTCCGGTCCCGTACCGGTCCAACAGGCGGGGCTATATATCCCCCTTCTGGGATCGCATCGTCATATGGTGGGGGTTCGGGCTTGGCTGCCTGTGGCATGCCGCTTAACGCCTCAAGCACCTGCCGAAAGACTTCGGGCGAAATGCTAGCTCGGGTCGCCCCTTCGGTGGCGCCGAGCACAGAATCGCGGATTTGCGACTCTATGGATTCTTGAGCCAGAGGCCGGGCTAGGCGCTTGACTACCTCTCGCCTCGACAAACCCAGATCGGCGATCAACGCGAGAATAGCCTGTTCGTCTTCTGAGATAGACGAACCATCTGGGGGGTCCATCTCGTCATCGTCGCTTACTAACCAATCAAGCGAGACTTCGAGCACAGCCGCAAGCCGTCCCGCCTCTCGAATGTCTGGGACGGACACGCCCTGAAGCCACCGATTGAGTGACGACTTGGTTACACGAGCCATCTCTGACAACTTACGCTGGTTCGTAAGCCGTCTTAACTCGCATGCACGGTTGAGTTTAGCTGAGAAGTCCATAGGCACAATTCTGGGACAATTCATACCAGAAGTCGAACCCACTCCAACCCCTTCCCAAAAAAATCCCAATACGAATCTTGACGGTCCCACCATTGGGACATATCATCTCAACGTGGGACCGGCAAAGCAATCTCACGGAGAGAATCATGACGAAGAACCACTATTACACCATCTCGAAGGCCTCTCGGCTGCTCGGCAAAGAGTCCAATCGGAAGTTAGTCCGAAGACTCATTCGATACGCGAAAATCGAGACATGCCAGATCGGCAATAGCATTTGCATCGACGAACGGGGGCTTCGATCACTTCGTAAGGCCGTCAAAGCCTGGGACGCCCGCCCCCGCCTGAGCCACCTAGCTTCAACCTAGTTTGGCGTACCAGCACAGCCTATTCGTGTCAGTGCTCGCGATATTGCGTTTGCAAGGTTTTAGGAGGAACGGAATGGACTGCCTTGTCGACCCCGAGGAGGAGGATTGCCGCTGCCCAGCCTGCCGCGTCTCCACACGCGTAAAGCCAGCCCTGTCGAAGTTCATCCGACGGGCCCGAGAGATCGATGAGCCGGAGCTGGTCATCTATCGCGAAGCGCGAGAGTCGATGAGTCAAGCCGTTGAGGATGCGACCTCTGACCAGTTCTTGCAAGAAAGCGTCTACGCTCGCCTGAGGCGATGGATTAACTCGCAGTTCTTTATTGCCGAGCACGCCCCCTAAACCTCGCGCAGCACTGTACAGCACTCACAGAAACCACCTAATGCGTGGCCCGTCGAAGGTACGCGCAGTGAGAAAGGAGAGAACGTGTTTATCACAGTAGGCCCGCTAGCAATCAACGCCAGCGCAATCACCGAAGTGTATGACTCTCAAAAGCAGGAGAAGTACCCGAAAAACAAAGTGGCCGTAACCGTGCTCGGTCGGCCGTTCGGCGAGGACTATGAGTTTGAGGACGCTCAAGCCGACGAGTTTCGTCGCCAATTTTACGCTCGGGCCAATCCTGCGAACGAGACGACGCTCGAGATTGGGGATCAAGTCATCTTTCCCGATGGATCGACGGGAACGATCTCCAAGGTTCGCGGCGAATTCATCCAGTACACAACAACCTTTGGCTATATCACTGGCTGGTTACTGCCGAGCGAGATGACCCCGGGCGTTCGCTTCGCGGGTATTCGGACGTCCCAAGGCAATTCCCACCGCGTTTCAACCACGATAGGGGGCTGAGAATGCCGCTGCATTGCATGTGCGCGATTCTGCTAGGAGACAGGCGATATCGGCACCTTATCCCGCGTTGGATCAACGGCGAGTTGTCCTTGCTTTTCTGGGTTATTCTCTCAAAGGATGAGAACGGGTTGATCCCACGGCTGTTCGATGCAAGGCCCCCTCGAGCCCCTCGTCGCGAGGCGATGCAATTCCCGCACTCGCAGCGAAAGCCCCCTTCCGCCAAGGCGCTCCGCAAAGCTCGCAACCTTCCCCCGGTGCTCATTCGCTCATTCTGATTACTTTCCTGTCGGCCCCAAACAATACGAGAGACAGCATGTCCGACAAAGTACTAGTGCTGCGCAACTGCCGACCTGATATGACCAGCTACGAGGGTTTCCAATGGCCGTCATCGGGCCTCGTCGAAGCTCCTGATTGGGACCCGGCGCCCCGCTGCGGCAACGGGCTCCACGGGTGGCTATGGGGTGAGGGCGACGGCTCACTCGGATTCGCCGATCAGCATCCGACCGACGCGAAATGGTTGGTGCTTGAGGTAGAGGCGAGCGCGACCGTCGAACTCCAGGGCAAGGTGAAGTTCCCCCGAGCGGTCGTAGCGCACTGCGGCGACCGACTGAGCGCGACTGAATATCTCGCGGCCAACGGCGGGACTGGGCGAGCGATTATCGGGGGCACCTCAACCTCGGGCGACGGGGGCACCTCAACCTCGGGCTACCGGGGCACCTCAACCTCGGGCGACCGGGGCACCTCAACCTCGGGCTACGGGGGCACCTCAACCTCGGGCGACGGGGGCACCTCAACCTCGGGCGACGGGGGCAC
>Ga0182745_1000863_pt1 | contig 31047 bp, 29 predicted proteins | sample eDN3rd30CKraftBY_FD_128523 | JGI IMG/M metagenome (GOLD analysis project Ga0182745, IMG submission 128523) | Enriched backyard soil microbial communities from Emeryville, California, USA - eDNA 3rd pass 30_C Kraft BY (version 2) (version 2) | ecosystem: Environmental > Terrestrial > Soil >... | reverse complement strand
TGTCGTTCGCCGCCATCGCGACGGTCATCGGGTTCCGGGAGAACGCGACGGTGATGGCGCTGAACAGCTCGACGCGCTGCGTCGCCTCGGCCGCGAGCGTCAGCGAGACGAACGAGTCGTGCTTCGTCTCGGTGAGGATGACGCCGTCGGCCCCGAGCTCCTCGGCCTGGCGGGCGTGCGCGGCAGTGTTGAGGAGGCTCGCCGAGAGGTCCCCTCCGGCATCGATGGCGAAGGTCATGCGCCCAGTCTTCCAGCTAGCCTCGGATGCATGGCTCTCATCGTGGAATTCGACGGCAAGACCCCTCGAATCGACCCGACCGCTTGGATCGCGCCGAACGCGACGCTCATCGGCGACGTGACGATCGGCCCGCGCGCGTCCGTCTGGTACGGCGCCGTGCTGCGCGGCGACATGGACCGGATCGTGATCGGCGCCGGCTCGAACCTGCAGGACAACGTCGTCGTGCACACCGACTGGGGCGTCCCGTCGATCGTCGGCGAGAACGTCGGCGTCGGCCACGCGGCGATCATCCACGGCACGACCATCGGCGACGGCTGCCTCATCGGCATGGGCGCGAAGCTGCTCAACAACTCCGTCATCGGGGACGGCGCGTTCGTCGCGGCCGGCGCGCTCGTGCTCGAGGGCCAGGAGATCCCCGCCCGCCACGTCGCGATGGGCGTGCCGGCGAAGGATCGGGGCGAGATGGAGTCCGCGATGGCCGAGCGCGTGCGCACCAACGCGTTCAACTACCAGGAGCTGTCGGCGAGGTACCGCGACGCGGGGCTCTAGTCCAGCAGCTGACCGACGAACGAGACGGGGTTGAAGCCGTTCAGGTCGCCGATGCCCTCGCCCGTCCCGACGAGCTTGACCGGGATGCCCGTACGCTCCTGGACCGCGAAGACGAAGCCGCCCTTGGCCGAGCCGTCGAGCTTGGTGAGGACGAGGCCCGTGATGCCGGCCGCCTCGATGAACGCCTGCGCCTGCGCGAGGCCGTTCTGCCCCGTCGTCGCGTCGAGGACGAGGAGGACCTCGGCGATCCCGTTCTCCTCGCCCAGGGCCTTCTCGACCGACCGGCGGATCTTCGACAGCTCGTCCATGAGCCCGGCCTTCGTCTGCAGCCGGCCGGCCGTGTCGATGATCGCGATGTCGACCGCGTGCTGGCGGGCGAACTCGATCGTCTGGTAGGCGACCGACGCGGGGTCCTGGCCCTCGTGCTGCGGGCGCACCAGCCGCGCGCCCGCGCGCTCGGCCCACGTCGCGACCTGGTCGACGGCCGCGGCGCGGAACGTGTCGGCGGCGCCGATGACGACGCTGCGCCCGCGGTCGCCGATGAACTTGGCGAGCTTGCCGATCGTCGTCGTCTTGCCGACCCCATTGACCCCGACGACGAGGACGACGGCGGGGCGCGCGGAGAGCGTCAGCGTCGGATCGAGCCGGGAGAGCCGCTCCTCGAGGATCTCGCGGAGCTGGCGCTGGAGGTCTTTCGGGTCGGTCGTGCGGTAGCGCTCGACCTGCGCGCGCAGCTCCTCGATGACCTGCTCGGTGAGGTCCGGGCCGAAATCCGCCGTGTAGAGCGCCGTCTCGAGGTCGTCCCAGGTGTCGTCGTCGATCGTCGGCTTGGCGAACATGCCGCGGAGGGCGCCGCCGAGGGACCAGGAAGCCATGCCTCGAGGGTATTCGCTCGTCAGTCCTCGACGCGCACGCTGAACGAGTGATACCCGGTCGCGCCATCCGGCAGCACGCTGCTCGGCGTGCCCGTCTGGACCTCGCCGTCCGCGCCGATCGCCCGGACCGCGAGCGTGTGCACGCCGGGCGGCGCGTCCCACGCGAAGCGCCACTGCACCCAGGTGTCGATGCCGATCGCCTCGGCGAGCTCGGCCGGCAGCCACGGTCCTTGACCGATGCGCACCTCGACGCGGGCGATCCCGACATGCTGGTGCCACGCGACGCCCGCGATCTGCGTCGGCCCGGCGGGCAGCGGGTTCCCGGGCCGCGGCACGTCGATCCGGCTCTGCAGCTTGACGGGTCCGCGCGCCGCCCAGCCGCTCCGGGTCCAGTAGGCGGTCTTCTCGTCGAACCGGGTGAGCTCGAGGTCGGTGACCCACTTCGTGGCCGAGACGTAGCCGTAGAGCCCCGGCACGACCATCCGCACGGGTGCGCCGTGCTCGGGCGGCAGCGGGACGCCGTTCATCGCGACGGCGAGGATCGCCGAGCGGTCAGGCTCGAGCAGGACGTCGAGCGGGGTGCTCGCCGTCCAGCCGTCGGCGCTCTGCGACAGCACCATGTCCGCCTCGGGCTGCGGACCGGCGCGCTCCAGGAGCGGCCGGAGGCGGGTGCCGAGCCAGCGGGCGTTGCCCGTGTACGGACCGCCCACCGGGTTCGAGACGCACATGAGCGTTACGTCGAACTCCTCGAACTCGAGCTCCATGAGCTCGTCCCAGCCGAGCTCGACCTCGCGCTCGGCCCGGCCGTGGATGCGCAGTCGCCAGTCCTCCGGCGCGATCGTCGGCACGACGAATGCGGTGTCGACCCGATAGAAGTCCGCGACCGGTGTCACGACCGGCGCGAGGCCGGGGATGCCGAGCTCCGCGGCAGCCGGGATCGCCGGAGCCGGACGGGCGGCCACGGGCAGCCGGAGCGCCGACGCGACGGCGGATCGCGCGCGCACCAGGCCGCTCATCGCCGCTCCCCCGGCGGCGGCGAGCGCGCCCGCGATGGTCAGCCCGCCCGCCCAGGCGAGGAAGGTGCGACGACCCAGCTGGGGACCCGCGGGCGCCGCCAGGGCATCCGTGTCCTCGACCGGTGCCTCCGAAGCGACCCGTCGCCGGACCAGCCCGGCGCGCGGCAGCAGGCGGAATGCGACGATCGCGACCACGAGCCCGATGAGTCCCGGGATCGCGGACGTCAGTGCGCCGCCCCTGGCGAACGCGGCGACCAGCCCCGCGACGCCGAGCAGCACGACGATGACGGTGCCCGCCGGCGGGCGCGAGCGCTCGAGGAAGCCCGCGAGCGCGCCGAGCGCGATGACGACGATCGCGATCGCGACGACGATCGCGACCTTGTCCCACTCGCCGAAGAGCTGGATGCCGAGCTCCGTCGCCCAGGTGGGCGCGATGTCCACGAGCACCCCGGCGACGGCGGCGACCGGACTCGCGTGCGGCGGGATGAGTCCGGCCGCGAGCTCCCCTGCACCGAGGCCGGCGACGACCGCGGCGATACCGCGCAGCACTGCTGCGCCGTTCCTCGGGCTGCTGTCGCCGACCATCCGCCAACTTCCGCGTCCGCGTCAGGATACGCCGCCCGGTCAGGCGCTCGCGCGCTCCTCGCGTTCTGCGACCCGCTGGCCGACGACCGCCGAGACGCCGTCCTGGCGCATGCTGACGCCGTACAGCGCGTCGGCGATCTCCATCGTGCGCTTCTGGTGCGTGATGACGATGAGCTGGGAGTGCTCGCGGAGATCCTCCATGACCGTGAGCAGCCGGCCGAGGTTCGCGTCGTCGAGCGCGGCCTCGACCTCGTCCATGACGTAGAACGGCGACGGCCGGGCCTTGAAGATCGCGATGAGGAGCGCGACGGCCGCGAGCGAGCGCTCGCCGCCGGACAGCAGCGAGAGCCGCTCGATCTTCTTGCCGGCGGGCCGGACCGACACCTCGATGCCCGTCGTGAGCATGTCGTCGCTCGTCAGCGAGATGCTGCCGGTGCCGCCGGGGAAGAGGATTGGGAACACCTCGGCGAACGCGTTCTTCGTGTCCTCGAAGGCCGAGGCGAAGATGTCCTGCATCCGACCGTCGATCTCCTCGATGATGCTGAGCAGGTCCTCGCGGGTCTTCTGCAGGTCGACGAGCTGCTCCTGGAGGAACTTGTGGCGCTGCTCGAGCGCCTCGAACTCCTCGAGCGCGAGCGGGTTGACCCGGCCGAGCTGCGCGAGCCGGCGTTCGGCCGCCGCGAGGCGAGCCTGCTCGGCGGCGCGATCGAACGGCTCCCCCTCGGCCTGCGGCCCGTACTCGGCGACGAGCACATCGGCTTCGAGGCCGAGCTCCTCGGCCGTGCGCTCGATGAGGGATGAGAGGTGCAGCTTCTTCTCGTAGACCTGCATCTCGAGCCCGTGGACGGACTCCGCCGCGCTCGTGAGGCGCGCGCGCAGCTGGCCCTCCTGTCCGCGCAGCGCGAGGAGCTCCTCGGTCTGCTTCGAGCGCTCCGCCTCTCGGGCCGCGAACTCGACCCGCGCCTCCGCGACCGAGCGGTCGAGGGACTCCAGCACGGCGGGGATGCGGTCGGCGACCTCGCGCGCCGCCTCGAGCTGGTGGCGGCGCAGCACGGCGACGCGCGCCGCGTCCTCGGCCGCCGCGCGCTCCCTGCCCAGCTGCGCCTCGAGCTCGTCGGCCCGGCCGCGCTCCGCTCGGACGCGCTCGCGAACCGTCTCGAGGGCGATCCGCGCGTCCATCTCGACCGCGCGCCTCGCCTCGAGGTCGGCGAGCATCGCATCGCGCTGGGAGGCGTCGAGCATCGGGCGCGGCTTCGCGACGAACGACGCGTGGTCGGCCGCTGCACGCTCGACCTCCGCCTCGGCGAGCAGGGCGGCCGCCGCCGCGTCGGCGAGGGCGCCCGCGAAGCGGTCCCGCTCCGCCTCCGCGGCCTCCGCCTGCTTGCGGAGCGCGCCGAGCCGCTCGGAGCGGGCGGCGACGAGCGAGTCGTGCTCGCGGAGCCGGCCGAGGGCCGCCTGCGCAGCGGAACGCGCGGCATCGAGCGCGCGGCGCGCATCCTCGATCGCGCCGGCGGTGCGCTCGATCTCGGTCGTCACCTCGGAGAGCCGCGTCTGCGCCGCATCGCGTTCGCTCAGGAGCTCGAGCCGGGACCGCTTCGCCCCCGTCCCGCCGCGCAGCACGAGCGGCGACTCGACGTCGCCGCCCTGGGTCACCTCGGAGCCGGACAGGAGCGCGAGGACGCCGGGGGGGGCCGACTCGACGTGCGGGACGGGGGCACCCGCCACCGCCTTCGGTCGGGCGACGACGACCTCGACGCGGCCGAGGTCATGCTCGCGCGCGTGGGCGACGGCCGTGCGGGCCGCGGCGAGATCCTCGGCGAGCACGGCATCGGCGAGCGAGCCGAGCGCGGCGGCGATGCCGGCCTCCCAGCCCGGCTCCACCTTGACGTGGTCGGCAACGAGACCGAGCACGCCGGGCAGCGCCGCGGCGACGAGGGCGGCGGAGCCGTCCCGCCCGTCGAGCGCGCTGGTGAGCGCGGATGCGCGGGCCGCGAGCGCATCGCGTTCGCGCTCGTCCGTGTGCTGGGCGTCGCGCAGCGCGTCGAGCTCGCCAGCGAGCCGAGTGACCTCGTCCTCGGCCAGGCGATACGCCGCCTCGAGCTCGGACTGGTCGACCGTGCCGGCCGCACCGCCCTCGGCCTCCGCCTCGCCGAGCGCCGCCGCGGCCTCGACCCGGCGCTCCTCGGCCGCGGCGATCGCGTTCTCCTGCCGCAGCTGGTCGCCGCGCGCCGCCGCGAGCTTCGACCGCGCGACATCGAGCCGGGCGGCGAGGCCCGCGAGCTCGAGATCGTGGCGCGACACCAAGGCGGACTGGGCGGCGATCTCCTCGTCGAGCGCATCGAGCACCGCCCTCGCGAGCGCGGTGCCGCTCGCGGCGGCGCCGACCGTCTGCTCGGCCGTGGCCACCTCCGCGGTCAGCCGCTGCGCCTCCGCCCTCGCCGCGGCGACGGCGTCCGGTGAGATCGTGACGCCGACCGCCTCCGGGACCTGCGCGAGCAGGGTGACCCGCTGGACCGCGAGGGTCGACAGGCTGCGCAGCCGCTCCTGGACGCTCTCGAGCGAGTGGGCGATGCTCCGCGCCTCGTCGACACGCGGCCCGATCTGGTCCGCCTCGAGCCGCTTGGCGCGCAGCGCCGCCTGGTCGAGCTGCTCCTGGAGCACGATCCGCTCCGTCTTGCGCTCGTGCTCGCTCCGGGCGACGTCGGCGATCTCGGCGCGGAGGGCGACGATCTCGTCGGCGAGGAGCCGCGCGCGCGCCTCCCGGACCTCCGCCTGGATCTCGGCGGCCTGCTTGGCGACCTCGGCCTGCTGCCCGAGCGGGCGCAGCTGGCGGCGCAGCTCACCGGCGAGATCGGAGAGGCGGGTGAGATTCGCCTGCATCGCGTCGAGCTTGCGGAGCGTCTTCTCCTTGCGGCGACGGTGCTTGAGGATGCCGGCGGCCTCCTCGATGAATCCGCGGCGCTCCTCGGCGCTCGCGTGCAGCACCTGGTCGAGCTGCCCCTGTCCGACGATGACGTGCATCTCGCGGCCGAGACCCGAGTCGCTCAGCAGCTCCTGCACGTCGAGGAGCCGGCAGCCCTCGCCGTTGATCGCGTACTCGCTCCCGCCGTTGCGGAAGAGCGTCCGCGAGATCGTCACCTCGCTGTACTCGATCGGCAGCGCACCGTCGGCGTTGTCGATCGTCAGCAGCACCTCCGCGCGGCCGAGCGGCGAGCGCGTCGACGTGCCCGCGAAGATGACGTCCTCCATCTTCCCGCCGCGCAGCGTCTTCGCGCCCTGCTCGCCCATGACCCAGGCGAGGGCGTCGACTACGTTCGACTTGCCGGAGCCGTTCGGCCCGACGACGCAGGTGACGCCCGGCTCGAACTGGAACGTCGTCGGCTGGGCGAACGACTTGAAGCCCTTGATCGTCAGGGTCTTCAGGTACATGGCTTCGAGGGTATCCGCGTACCCGGCCGTGGCCCGGACGCTCTGCGGTGCGGAACCCTCACGCTTTGGTCGAGACTCCTAGCGGCAACGGCACGCTGAGAGCACATTCGTCCGGCGTGAGCCTCGAACTCGGCGCTCAGGATCGAGGAACGTGCTCTATCAGCGCTTGACGAGGCGCGTGTCGCGGCCGATCGTCTCGGCGGGGCGCACGACGACGCCCGGGGCGACCTGGGCGCGGGAGCCGATCCTCGCGTTGTGGCCGACCGAGGCCTGGCGACCCACCCGGGCGCCGGCACCGACGACGGCGAACGCGTCGACCGCCGCGTCCTCCTCGATCCACGCGCCCTCGTAGACCTGGACGCCGACCGCGACGTGCGCGCCGGCCTCGACATAGGCGCCGCGGCTGACGAGTGCGGTGGGGTGGACGTCCGCACCGACCGCGACGAAGCCACGGCCGTTCGCGTGCCGACGGTACTTGGTGACGCTGCCGTCCTCGCGTTCGACCTCGATCAACGTGCTCATGGGGAAACCTCCGACCGGCGTTCGGGAAATCGCCGACGGAGTATCCAACCGGATGCACCTGAACGGCATTCCCAGCAGGCGACGAGCCGCACTACTCGGTCGATGCGCGGTGGTGGTCGAGCTCCAGATCGATGAACCCCGCGATGAGCGCGCGGTAGGCACGCTCGACGACATCGGGCGAGGCTCCCGCCGCTTCGGCCAGTGCTCGCACCTTGGCGACGACCTGCTCGACGCGCTGCGGCGCGCGAACGGCCTGCTCGTCCGCCTTCATCGCCCCGGCCACGACCACCCAGCGCTGCCGCTGCGCGATCAGCGACACGATCTCGCGATCGAGCGCGTCGATCTGCTGCCGCACTTCATCAAGAGAGACCGCGTCGCTCTCCCCGTCGATGCTCACCGTTGCAGGATACGAGCACAGGGGCCGCAACGAGTGCTCGGCGGCTAACCGAGCGCGGCGATCTCGTCGAGGAGCCGGCGCTCTTGCGCTCGGCTGAGGCCTGACCGTCGTTCCCGGCTCAGTCCGCGTTCCCGCTCATCAGCGAGGACGTCCGCGAGAGTCTGCTCCAAACCTCGTTCAATGCCGCCTGCGGCGACAAATCGGGCGCGGCTCCGTCGCGCGAATGCGGATTCACTGCGGGGAAGCCAAAGAGGAAGGCCGTGGGGCCCGGCCCAGTAGTCGACGCCGCGCGCGGTCAGCCAGTCGTCGTCGGCCGTGATGAGTTCACCGGTATAGCCCGCGACCCGGGCGGCGGAATGCAGCACCGCGGAGAAGCGGTGCTCGCTGCCGACGGCGTTGAAGGTGCCGGCGAGTCCTCCGGTGCCGGAAGTGACAATCCACTCAGCGAGATCCCTGACATCGATGACCTGAACAGTCCGACCTTGCGTCTCGGGAACGAGGACGGGCTCGTGCGAAGCCATGGCCAGCCGCGACACCCAATAGCCGAACCTGTCGCTGGTATCGCCCGGCCCGGCGATAAGGCCTGGCCTCACGATGAGCAGCCGATCTCCCATCACCTCGGCCGTAGCGCGCTCGGCGGCGACCTTGGCCTGCGCGTAGTCGTCGACGTCGGTCGGATCCACCAGCGCGGCATCCTCGTCGGCGCCCGGCTGACTGTTGTCCGCGTAGACGGAGACCGACGAGACCAACGTCCAATGTCGTGTGCGCTCCGCGAGCTCCGCGAGCGCCCCCGCGACGAGATCGGCCTCGCAAGCGAGCTCGACGATCTCGTCCCAGTCGGTCGCCTTGACTGCGTCGTATGCGTCAGGCGCCCGCCGATCAGCGCGGATGAAGGTCGCACCGCTCGGGACCGCTCCGGACTCGCCTCGCGCAAGGCAGGTGACCTGGTGGCCTTGGGCAATGAGTTGCGCGGCGATCTCACGACCGAGCCATGCGGTCCCGCCGAGAATGAGCGTGCGTGCCATGAGGCTCAGCCAAGCGCAACCGCGAACCGGAAGTCGTCAGGTTCGCCCTCAGCGCAGGCGCTGGCAGTTGCGGCAGTAGTGCGATCCGCGGTTCATGAAGGACTCGCGCACCATCGGCCGGCCGCAGCGCAGGCACGGCTGGTCCTGCCGGGCGTAGGCGGTGAGGGAGCGGGAGAAGTAGCCGGACTGGCCGTTCACGTTGACGTAGAGCTCGTCGAAGGACGTGCCGCCCTCATCGAGAGCCCGCGTCATGACGTCGCGCACCGCGGCGAGGATGCGGCCCGCCGCGACGGCGGAGAGCGTCTCGGTCGGCTGGCGCGGATGCACGCGCGCGGCCCAGAGCGCCTCGTCGGCGTAGATGTTCCCGATCCCCGACACCAGCGTCTGGTCGAGGAGGGCGCGCTTCGTCTCGGTGCGCTTCGCGCGGATGCGGCGGACGAAGTCGCGGTCGGAGAACGCCGGGTCGAGGGGATCGCGGGCGATGTGGGCGACCTGGGATGGGATGCCCTTCGACTCGCCTGCGGCTCGCTCAGGGACCGGCATCCGGCTCCCTGAGCGAGCGGAGCGAGTCGAAGGGCGCTCAGGGACCGGCATGAGCCGGTCGATCGCGAGCGAGCCGAAGATGCGCTGGTCCGCGAAGTCGACGCGGGACCCGTCGGCGAGCAGGATGCGCACGCGGAGGTGCCGGTCGTCGGCGGTCGGGTTCACGAGCACCTGGCCGGACATCCCGAGGTGGACGAGGAGCGCCGCGTCGGCGTCGGCAATCGGCACCCAGAGGAACTTGCCGCGACGCTCGGGGGCGAGCAGCCGCGCGCCCGTGAGCCGGCCCGCGAAGTCGTCCGGACCCTCGGCGTGGCGCCGCAGCGAGCGCGGCTCGAGGATCTCCACCGACGACACGGTCGCGCCCGTGACGAATGGCGCGAGCCCGCGGCGGACGACCTCGACCTCGGGGAGCTCTGGCATGGGGTTCCGACCCTTCGACTCGCCTACGGCTCGCTCAGGGAGCGGTCGGAGCGGAGGCGCCCGCGCGGAGCGTCTCGACCGCCTCGAACGCGGCGACCGACTCCGAGGCCTTCTTCGACGACCCCTCGCCCGTCCCGAGCACGTGATCGCCGACGACGGCCGCCGCGGTGAAGACCCGCGCGTGGTCCGGTCCGCGCGCCTCGACCCGATACACGACGTCGCCGAGGCCCCTCGCGACGGCGATCTCCTGGAGCGTCGTCTTCGGGTCCATCGCCAGGCCGAAGCGGTCCGGATCGTCCATGAGCGTCTCGACGAGCCGCAGCACCAGATCCCTGGCCGAGTCCGGGCCGTTCGCGAGGAAGCAGGCGCCGAGGATCGCCTCGAGGGTGTCGGCGAGGATCGAGGACTTGTCCGCGCCCCCGGTCTGGTCCTCGCCCTTGCCCAGGCGGATGAACGCGCCGAGGCCGATGCCGCGGGCGATCTCCGCCAGCGCCAGCGTCGAGACGAGGGACGCGCGGCGCTTCGCGAGGTCGCCCTCGTCGAGATCGGGGAATCGCCGGTAGAGCATGACCGTCACGGCCTGCCCGAGGATCGAGTCGCCGAGGAACTCGAGGCGCTCGTTGTGCAGGGTGCCCGGGTGCTCGTACGCGTACGAGCGGTGGGTCAGCGCAAGAACGAGAAGCTCGGAGTCGATATCGACCCCGAGCTTCTGCGTGAGCTCGGACAAATCAGGCACTGGGCTAGGTCTCGATACGCCGCTTCGCGGCTACTCGACCTTTGACCTTCGGTGGAGCCTCGCGAAGCGAGCCTCCACCTTCGGTCAAACGTCAGCGACCTTGCGGCCCTTGTACTCCAGGTACAGCTCGGTGCCGACCGAGTCGGTGACGACCTTCGCACGGTGCGGGAGGCTGTAGACCGTCTTGCCGTTCTCGACGGACTTGACGAGCGTCGGGACCTCGGCCTTCCACTGCGCGCGGCGCATGCGGGTGCTCGCGCGCGACATCTTGCGCTTGGGAACTGCCATGGTCGTCTCCTACCGTTGGAATTGCTACTCGGGAAGCTTCTCGTCGGACTCGCCCGCCAGGTCCACCAGCGCGGACCATCTCGGATCCACCGCGGCTTCGTGCTCGTGCCCCGGGTGATCCAGCAGTCGCACCCCGCACACGGGGCAGAGGCCTTCGCAGTCCTCCTGGCAGACCGGTTGGAACGGCAGTGCCGGCACCACCGTGTCCCTGACCACCTGTTCCAGGTCGAGCGTGTCGCCCTGGATCTGGTAGTCGAAATCCGACGTCCCAGGATACGCGAAAAGCTCCTGGAAATCGACCTCGACCGGCACCGTGACGGGGATGAGGCATCTGACGCACTCCCCTGCGGCCGTCGCATCGACCTCGGCGGTCACCAGCACGCCGTCGTGGAGCGACTCGACACGCCCGCCGATCCGCACCTCGCCGCCGGGCGGGATGCCGATGACGGCGTTCCCGAACCCCTCCGGCGCGAGCACCGTCAGCGAGAACTCCTTCGTCTCGCCCGCACGGCGAGCGAGATCGCGGATGTTCAGCTCGTAGGCACTCATGTGCGACCCTTCGACTCGCCCTGCTCGCTCGGGGACCGGCTACGCGATGGCGGAGAACGCCGCGTCGAGGATCTCGAGACCGCGGCGGGCCTCCTCCTCGGTGACGACGCACGGCGGCACGACGTGGATGCGGTTGTCGGAGAGGAACGGCAGGTAGCCGCGCTCAAGCAGCGCGGCGCGCAGCGCACCGATCGTCGCCGCGGGGACGGGCTCCTTCGTCACCGGGTCGGCGACGAGGTCGAGCGCCCAGAACACGCCGAGGCCGCGCACCTCGCCGATGATCGGATGCTTCGCGGCGAGCTCGCGCAGGCCCGGGCCGAGCACCTTCTCGCCGATCTCGGCCGCGTGCTCGATGACGCCCTCGTCCTCCATCGCCTCGATCGTCGCGAGCACCGACGCCGCCGCGAGCGGGTGGCCGGAGTAGGTCAGACCGCCGGGGAAGACCCGCTCGTCGAACTCCGCGACGATCCGGTCGGGGATGATGACGCCGCCGACCGGCACGTAGCCGGAGTTGGAGCCCTTCGCGAAGGTGATGAGGTCCGGGACCACTCCTTCCGGGTTGACGGCCGGGTGCTGCCAGGCGAACCAGGAGCCGGTCCGGCCGAAGCCCGCCATGACCTCGTCGGCGATCCAGAGGATGTCGTACTTGTCGGCGAGCGCGCGAACGCCGGCGAGGTAGCCGGGCGGCGGCGGCATGATGCCCGCGGTGCCCGGGATGGTCTCGATCAGGATCGCGGCGATCGACTGCGGACCCTCGCCCTGGATCGTGCGCTCGAGGTGGCGCAGCGCGCGCTCGACCTCCTGCTCGGGCGAGTCCGACCAGAACTCGGAGCGGTACGGGAACGGCCCCCAGAAGTGCACGTGACCGATCGCGTACTCGTTCGGGTAGCGGCGCCAGTCGCCCGTCGCGGTGATCGCCGCGCCGGTGTTGCCGTGGTACGAGCGGTAGGTGGAGAGCACCTTGTCCCGGCCGGTCACCAGGCGGGCGAGGCGGATCGCGTTCTCCACCGCGTCGGCGCCGCCGTTCGTGAAGAAGACCTTCTCGAAGGGCTCGCCCGCGTGCGCGAGGATCTTCTGCGCCGCGAGGCCGCGCGCGAGGTTCGCGTGCGCGGGGTTGATCGTCGGGAGGGTCGCCGCCTGCTCCTGGATCGCCGCGACGACCTTCGGGTGCAGGTGCCCGATGTTGATGTTGACGAGCTGCGACGAGAAGTCGAGGTAGCGCCTGCCCTCGTAGTCCCAGAGCTCGCAACCGAGCCCGCCCGCGAAGACGAGGGGCTTGATGGTGCCCTGGGCGGACCAGGAGTGGAAGACGTGCGCCCGATCGAGATCGTAGGTGCGCTGGTTCGAGGTCTCAGTCATTTCGGTCCAGACGTGGGGAGGTGCGGGGAGCGAACGTGCTCCCCGCACCACCCTAGCGATCTCAGATGCCGCCGGCCTTGAGGGTCACGACGATCGGCGTGAAGCCCGCACCGACGACGTCGACGCCCTCCGCCTCGAGCTCGGCGAGCGCCGCCTCGATGTAGGAGCTGTCGAACGCCGACGCGGGCGGATCGGTCGTGATGAGGTGCTGCCCGTCCTGGTTGACGGCCGAGAGCGAGCCCGCGACCGTCTGGTCCCAGGCACCCGGGTCGACGACGCCGAAGCGCGTGCCCGTCCAGATGAGCTTGTTCACCTCGTTCGCCTGCCAGAGCTGGTGGCCGGGGCCGACGGGATAGGCGGTCTGGCCGGGCGCCGTCGCGGCCGCGTACGAGATGGACGCCGCCTCCTCGACGTTGTCCCGCGCGTAGATCCAGCCCTTCGCGACGGCCTTGAGGAACGCGGTCGTCTGAGCCGCGAACGCCGGGTCCGCGAGATCCGCGGTCCGCGCCCAGATGGCGTCCTGGAGCATCCCGCCGACGGTGTCCTCGTAGAAGACGATGTCCAGGTCGTCCACCGTGTAGAGGGCGCCCGTCTCCGGGTTGACCGTCTCGAGGAGCTGCGCGAGCTCGTTGTACGTCATCGCCTGTGCGGCGTCGACATCGCCGTCGAGGAGCGCGTTCATCGAGAAGTCCTGCGTCGTGATCGACACCGACGTCGAGTCGAGGCCCTCCGCCGCCATCGCGGCGAAGATCTCCCACTCGTTGCCGAAGCCCCACGAGCCGATGCGCTTGCCCGCGAAGTCGGCGACGGAGGCGACGCCGTCGCCCTTGAAGGAGACCTGCGTCGTCCCGGACGCCTGGAACACCTGCGCGATGTTCGTCACGTCGATGCCGTTCGCCTCGATCGAGCCGAGCACCTTCGGGACCCACGCGACCGCGTAGTCGGCGTCGCCTGCGAAGAGCGCATCCTGCGGGACGATGTCGCCGCCGGTCGGGACGAGCTCGACGTCGAGTCCGACCTCGTCGAAGTAGCCGAGGCACTCGGCCGCGTAGTAACCGGAGAACTGCGCCTGCGGGAGCCACTGCAGCATGAGCTTGACGGGCGTGCCGCCCGGGGTGGGATCGACGCACTCGACGTCGGGGAGCACCGTCGGCGTCATGTCGAGCTCGACGGCGTCGTCTCCGGTCGGCGCCGTCGTCGGCGCGCTCGGCGCCGACGTGCAGCCGGTGAGGAGCATGGCGGACACTGCGACACCGGCGATGACGCCGACCGCAGCGCGCATTCGCGTTTGCATGGTGGTTCCTCTCTTGATCACGAGGGGTGGACGCTCTTGGTGCGAGCGAGTCCCACGAGTTTGAACGCCCGGTGTTTCCCGGGTGTTGCGGGGGTGATACGGATCATTTCGCTGCCTTCGCGCTCAGTGCTCGGAACGGTAGCGGCGCACGATGCGCTCGAGCAAGAGCGTGACCAGGAAGAACACGAGACCGACGATGATCGACGCGAAGACGAACGCCCAGGCGAGCGCCGACTTGCCCGACTTCGCGTAGCTCGCGATCGCCGTCCCGAGGCCGTCGGCCGGCCCGCCGAAGTACTCCGCGACGAGCGCGGAGATGACGGCGAGCGAGCTCGCGATCCGGATACCGGTGATGAGGAACGGCAGCGCCATCGGGAGGGTCAGACGGCGGAAGGTCTGCGGCTTTGTCGCGGCGTAGGCGAGGAAGAGGTCGCGCTGCACCGGACGCGCCTGGCGCAGCCCGCGCAGCACGTTGATGTAGACGGGGACGAACGAGGCGATCGCGGCGATGAGCACCCGGCCCGTCTGGGCGGACGCGCCGAACATCGTGTTGAAGATCGGGGTCAGCGCGACGATCGGCACGACCGCGATCGCCGCGACGACGGGCGCCGCCATCCCGTCGAGCGGCCGGATGAGCGCGGCGAGCGCGGCGAGGACGATCGCGATGATCGCGCCGATGAGCAGGCCGAGCGCCGCGTTGCCCGCCGTGATCCGCGTCGCGTTCAGGATGATCCCGAAGTTGTCCGTGAACTGCGTGATGATCGCGTTCGGACTCGGCACGCTCGGCGGCAGGATCTTCGCGACATCGACGAGCACGTACCAGAGCGCGAGCAGCAGCGCGCCCGCGACGATCGGCGCGACGATGCGCATGGTCCGCTCGAGCCCGACGTTCATCGCTCCGGCGCCCGCTCCACCGGGGCGCCGTGCAGCGCCTCCCGGACCTCGGTGACCTTCGCGAAGAACTCGGGGGACTCCCGCAGCAGCTCCGGCCGGGCGGTGCCGAGTGGGACGTCGACGATGTGGGTGATCCGGCCGGGCCGGGGCGACATGACGACGACGCGATCGGACAGGAAGACCGCCTCGGGGATCGAGTGCGTCACGAAGACGACCGCCGCACGGGATTCGACGGCGATCCGCGCGAGCTCGGTCTGCATCCGCTCGCGCGTCATCTCGTCGAGGGCGCCGAACGGCTCGTCCATGAGCAGCAGCCGCGGTCGCTCCGCGAGGGCGCGCGCGATCGCGACGCGCTGCTGCATGCCGCCCGAGAGCTGGTCCGGGTAGCGGTCCCGGAAGTCGGACAGCCCGACGAGCGTCGCGAGCGCCTCGGCCCGCTCGGCCCGCTCGGCGTAGGAGACGCCGTGGATCTCGAGCGGCAGGGCGATGTTCTGCACGACCGTCCGCCAGGGCAGGAGGCCGGCCTGCTGGAACGCGATGCCGTACTCCTGGTCGAGTCGCGCCTGGCGAGCGGGCTTGCCGTAGACCTCGACGGTCCCGGCGGTCGGCTGGTCGAGGTCGGCGATGAGCCGCATGAGCGTCGACTTCCCGCAGCCGGATGGGCCGATGAGCGCGACGAACTCCCCCGCTCCGATCTCGAGGTCGATGCCGGTCAGCGCCGAGACCGCCTTCGCGCGCTTGCCGAACGCCTTGTCGACGCCCGCGACCCGGACGGCCGGGGTCTGCGCGGCCTGCTCCTTGGTGACGAATCTGCTCACGCGGTCGCCTCTCCCCTTCGATAGTTCCTCATCGTCCAGCCGAAGAACGCGACGGCCCCGGCCGCGACGAGCCCGAGCCCCACGGCCCCGACGATCGGACCCCACGGGATCGCGGGATCGCTCGAGCCCTGGCCACCGAGCTGGATGATCATCCGGCCGATGCCGCCTGGCATCCCGATCGACACCTCGGCGACGACCGCGCCGATGACGGCGTTCGCCGCCGCGAGCCGGATCGCCGGGAGGAGGTACGGCACGGCCGCGGGGAAGCGGAGCTTGCGCAGCGTGGTCCAATAGCCCGCCGCGTAGGTCCGCATGAGCTCGGCATGCGCGCGGTCGGGCGAGCCGAGGCCCTTCAGCGCGCCGATCGCGACGGGGAAGAACGCGAGGTACGACGCGACGAGCGCGACCGAGAGCCACTGCGGCCAGGGCGTGCCCGACCGGTCTATCTGGATGCCGATCGAGTTGACGACGGGGGCGAACGCGATGAGCGGCACCGTCTGCGAGACGATGACCCACGGCAGGATGCCCCACTCGGCGACCCGCCAGCGCTGCATGATGACGGCGAGCACGATCCCGACGGCGACGCCGATCGCGAAGCCCGCCGCCGCGATGCCGAGCGTCGTGATCGATGCCGCCGCGACGGCCTGCCACAGCGGCGCCGTGTCCCCGCCGCTCGTCGGCCCGAAGAGCCGTTCGAACATCGTCCACACGTGCGGCATCGCCCGGTCGGTCGTGCGCGGGAGGATCCGCAGGCCCGAGTTGCGCTCCCCCTCGACCGCGCCGATCACGACGCCGTCGGTCGGTCCGAGCAGCTTGTACAGCTCCCAGAGCACGATGCCGAGCGCGATGCCGATGATGCCGTAGACCCACGGCAGCGCGCGTCTCACGACTTCGCCGTGACCTGTTCGGCGAGCGCGGGGATCACGGTCTCGCCGTAGACCCGGAGCGTCTCCTCCTTGTTGTCGTGCATGAGGTAGCCCGCGAAGTGGTCGACCCCGATCGCCTTGAGCGCCCGGAGCTTGGCGATGTGGTCCTCGGCGGTGCCGAGCACGCAGAACCGGTCGACGATCTCGTCCGGCACGAAGTCCACGTGGTCGTTGTCCGCCTTGCCGTGCGTGTTGTAGTCGTAGCCCTCGCGGCCCTTGATGTAGTCGGTGAAGGCCTGCGGGACGGGGGCGTCCGCGCCATAGCGCTTGACGACGTCGGCGACGTGGTTGCCGACCATCCCGCCGAACCAGCGGTTCTGCGCGCGCATGTGCGCCCAGTCGTCGCCGATGTAGAACGGCGCGCTGACGCAGAACTTGATCGAGTCGGGGTCGCGACCGGCGTTCGCCGCCGCCTCGCGGACGGTGCCGATCATCCAGGACGCGATGTCGATGTCGGCGAGCTGCAGGATGTAGCCGTCGCCGACCTCGCCGGTCAGCTTGAGCGCCTGCGGCCCGTACGCGGCGACCCAGACCTCGAGCTCCGAGCCGGTCGACCACGGGAAGCGCAGGGTCGAGCCGTTGTACTCGACGGAACGCGAGTTGCCGAGCTCGCGGATGACATGGATCGACTCGCGGAGCTCGGCGAGCGTCGTCGGCTTGCCGTTCGTGACGCGCACCGCCGAGTCGCCGCGGCCGATGCCGCAGATCGTGCGGTTGCCGTACATCTCGTTGAGCGTCGCGAACACGCTCGCGGTCACCGTCCAGTCGCGCGTCGCGGGGTTGGTGACGAACGGTCCGACCTTGATCTTCCGGGTGCGGTCGAGGATCTGCGAGTGGATGACGTACGGCTCCTGCCACAACAGGTGCGAGTCGAAGGTCCACACGGTGGAGAACCCGTGCTGCTCCGCGAGCTGCGACAGGCCGACGACCCGCGAGCTCGGCGGGTTCGTCTGGAGCACTACGCCGAAATCCATGTGATCTTCCGTTCCATGAGCGAGCGAGTCGAGTCGAAAGGGGTCAGACGAGGTACTGCGAGATCCCGCGCCTGAGGAACTGGCCGTCGCCCTTGCGGCCGAGGTACTCGCCGCCGTCGACGATGACCCGCCCCCGCGAGACGACCGTGTCGACGTGCCCGTCGATCTCGAAGCCCTCCCATGCCGAGTGGTCCATGTTCATGTGATGCGTCTTGCCGACGCCGATCGACGTGTGGCCTTTGGGGTCGTAGATCACGATGTCGCCGTCCGCACCGGGCTGGATGACGCCCTTCTTCCCGTAGAGGCCGAACATGCGAGCCGGCGTCGTCGAGGTGAGCTCGACCCAGCGTTCGAGCGAGATCTCGCCCTGCACGACGCCCTGGTACATGAGGTCCATGCGGTGCTCGACGGATCCGATGCCGTTCGGGATCTTGCGGAAGTCGCCGAGCCCCAGCTCCTTCTGATCCTTCATGCAGAAGGGGCAGTGGTCGGTCGAGACCATCTGGATGTCGTTCGTTCGCAGCGACTGCCACATCGCGTTCTGATGCCCCTCGGCGCGGCTGCGCAGCGGCGTCGAGCAGACCCACTTCGCGCCCTCGAAGTGCCCCCACTCGGCGCTGTCGGCGCCGAGGTGCTCCTCGAGGCTCAGGTACAGATACTGCGGGCAGGTCTCGCCGAAGACGTTCTGCCCGTTGTCACGCGCGGCCGCGAGCTGCGCGACCGCCTGCTTCGCGGAGACGTGGACGACGTAGAGCGGCGCGCCCGTGAGGTTGGAGAGCATGATCGCGCGGTGCGTCGCCTCCTCCTCCATCTGCCAGGCGCGGGCGATCCCGTGGAAGTACGGGTCCGTCTTGCCCTGCTCGACGAGCTGCGCGGCGAGCACGTCGATGACGGGGCCGTTCTCCGCGTGCATCATCGTGAGCAGGCCCGTGTCCGCCGCGATCTGCATCGCCCGCAGGATCTGGTCGTCGGTCGCGTAGAAGACGCCCGGGTAGGCCATGAAGAGCTTGAATGACGTGATGCCCTCGTCGATGAGCCTCGGCATGGCCGCGAGCGCGTTCGCGTCGACCCCGCCGATGATCTGGTGGAAGCCGTAGTCGATCGCGCAGTTGCCCGCGGCGAGCTCGTGCCACTTCGCGAGGCCGTCGAGCACGTCGCCGCCGGTCGTCTGCACGGCGAAGTCGATGATCGACGTCGTGCCGCCCCAGGCGGCCGCTCGTGTGCCGGTCTCGAAGGTGTCGCTCGCGCTCGTGCCGCCGAACGGCAGCTGCATGTGGGTGTGCGCGTCGATCCCGCCGGGGATCACGTACTTGCCCGTCGCGTCGATGACCGTGTCCGCAGTCGCCGCGAGGTCGCTCCCGAGCAGCGTGCTGCCCGGTGCGAGGACCGCGACGATCGTCTCCCCGTCGATGAGCACGTCCGCCTCGACCGAGCCGGTGGCGGAGACGACGAGCCCGCCCCTGATGAATGTCGTTGCCATGGCGTTCTCCTCTCGCCTACGGCGCGACGATGTCGCCGTAGGTGTCCGGCCGGCGGTCGCGGTAGAACTGCCAGTTGTCCCGCGCGGTGCGCACGAGGTCGAGGTCGAGGTCGCGCACGAGCAGCTCCTCGTGCTCGCTCGAGCCGACGTCGCCGACGAAGTTGCCCTGCGGGTCGATGACCTGGCTCGTGCCGTAGAAGAACACCGCCTCGTCGCCGTACTCGTTGTCCTCGAGGCCGACGCGGTTGGGCTGGAGCACGAAGTAGCCGTTCGCGACCGCCGCCGCGGGGCCCTCGATCTCCCAGAGGCGATTCGAGAGGCCCGGCTTCGTCGCGTTCGGGTTGAAGACGATGTGCGCGCCGCGCAGCCCGTACTCGCGCCAGCCCTCCGGGAAGTGCCGGTCGTAGCAGATGTAGGTGCCGACCGGGCCGACCGCGGTATCGAAGACGGGGTAGCCGAGGTTGCCCGGGCGGAAGTAGAACTTCTCCCAGAACTTCTCGACGTGCGGGATGTGGTTCTTGCGGTACTTGCCGAGGTACGTCCCGTCGGCGTCGACGACGAGCGTCGTGTTGTAGTAGATGCCCGCGTCCGCCTCCTCGTAGATGGGGAGGATCATGACGGTCCCCAGCTCCTTCGCGACCGACTGGAAGCGCGTGAGGATCGGGCCGCCCTCGGCCGGCTGGGCGAACTTGTAGTACTTGGGGTCCTGCGTGATCCCGAAGTAGGGCCCGTGGAAGAGCTCCTGGAAGCAGACGATCTGCGCGCCCTGGGCCGCCGCGTCGCGCGCGAAGCCCTCGTGCTTGTCGATCATGGACGCCTCGTCGCCCGTCCACTTCGTCTGGCTGATGGCTGCTCGAACAACTGTCATCGGGTGCCTCCTGGGTTCCGCGCGTCAGTCAACCTTGACGACGTTTCTCGAACGTTACGCGTTGTGTCGACGCGGTTAAACCCCCGACACGGAAACCCCGGACGACGACTTCGACGCCCGTCCGGCCTCGCGCGCCGCGAAGACGATGATGACGACCGCCGCGATCGGCAGATAGAAGTCGCTCCAGAAGATCGGGCCGGCATTGCCGAACGCCATGTTGCCGGTCGCGATGATGTCGACGAGGTGCACGAGTCCGGCACCGAAGAGGAACACGGCGTTCGGCACGTTGGCCACGAGCTTCGCGGTCCAGCCGGCGCGTCTCGGGAACGCGATGACGGCGGCGATGCCGATCCCGAGCGATGCGAGCGCGAGCTCCATCTGGAACGGGCTCTGCGCCCAGCCGATCTGCTCCGCCGAGAAGTCGCCGAGGAAGGAGTGGAAGACGAAGTTGACGAGGTTGGAGATGCCGACGGCGAAGAGCGTCCACCAGTCGAGGATCGTCCGCCACCCGGTCCCGCCCTTCCAGCGGTGGTGGCGGCCCGCGACGATGAGTGCGATGACGATCCCGATGACCGCGAAGGTCACGTAGTAGTCACCGGCGATGAACATCGTTACCGAGGTGAGGAAATCCTGCATGCTCCGTACAGTAGCGAGGTGGCCGCACCCATCTCCATCACCGTGCTCGCCGGCGGCGTCGGCGGATCGCGCTTCGTCCTCGGGATCCGCGAGGCGGCCAGGCGCCGCTGGCCCTCGAACGGCCCCTCGGGCACTGCGGCGCAGATCACCGTCATCGCGAACACCGGCGACGACCTTTGGCTCTCCGGCGTGCGGCTCCAGCCCGACGTCGACTCGCTGCTCTACGCGCTCGCCGGTGTCAACGACGCCGTCCGCGGCTGGGGCCGCGAGTCCGACAGCGAGCGGGTGTCGGCCGAGCTGCAGGAGTGGGGCGCCGGGTGGCCCTGGTTCACGCTCGGCGACCTCGACCTCGGCACGCACCTCGCGAGGACGGGGTGGCTGCGCGAGGGGCTCACCGTCTCCGAGGTCGTCGCGCGGCTGAGCGAGCGGTGGCCGCTCGGGGTGCGGCTGCTGCCGATGACGGACGCCGAGGTGGACACGCACGTCGTGACGGCCGACGGGCGCATGCACTTCCAGGAGTGGTGGACGCTGCACCGCGCGAACGTGCCGGCGATCGGGTTCGAGAACGTCGGGATCGCGAGCGCGACGCCGGGCGCCGGTGTGCTCGAGGCGATCGGCTCGGCTGACGCGGTGCTCCTCGCGCCCTCCAACCCGGTGGTCTCGATCGGGCCGATCCTCGCGGTGCCCGGGATCGCCGAGGCGATCGCGGCGACGGCCGGCGGGGTCGTCGGCGTCTCCCCCATCATCGGCGGGGCCGTCGTGCGCGGCATGGCCGATGCGTGTCTCGCGGCGCTCGACGTCCCGACCGCGGCCGACGCCGTGGGCCTGCGCTACGGACCGCGCGGCGGACACGGCGCCTACGACCGTGCCGAGCTCCCGGGCCTGCTCGACGCCTGGCTCATCGCGGAGGAGGACGCCGCGCTCCGGGCCGGTATCGAGACCGCGGGCCTGCACGCGATCGTCGAGCCGCTCTGGATGAGCGACGAGGACGCCTCGGCCGCGCTCGCCTCCGCCGCGCTCGACGCGGCGCTCCGCTCCTGACCGCCTCGCGTGCGCTGACGTTCGGCACATCCGCTGGCGTTCTACCGTCGGCGAATGCGCCGAACGTCAGCAGATAGCGACTCAGGGGCGCAGCAGCGCGGCGGTGCGGGGGCCGAGCGTGCCGTGTGTCCGCGCGGCGTCGAGGTGCTCGAGCATGTCGACGTCGCGGCGCACACCCCAGTCCGACGGCAGCACGAGTTCCGTGAATCCGGCCGCACGATGCGCGGCGGCCGAGTCCGCCCCGAACCGCGGCTCGAACGGGAGCCGAGCGCGGGCCGTCGCGAGCGCGCTGCCCGTGCCGTCGGCATCCGGCACGAAGGCGCGGCCGGCGGTCGCGGCGAGCGCGAGCGCGTGCGTGAGCTCGGCCGGCGCGAGCGCCGGGAGGTCCCCGAGGAGCACCGCCCGATCGGCATCGGTGCCCGCCGCCTCGATGCCGAGCGCGATCGCGGTGCGCAGCCCGTCGGCGGTGTCGTGCACGACCTCGACTCCGCGGATCCCGCTGACCGCGGCAGCCGTCGCGGCATCGGCGGTCACCACGAGCACTCGCGCGACCGCGTCGGACGCGGCCGCCGCCTCGATCGTGTCGACGGCGATGGCCCGTGCGAGGTCGACCCGGTCGACACCCGGCACCGCGAGTCTGGACTTCCCGGTGGCCGCGGGCTTGACCGGCACGATGACCGTCCAGCCCGGCACCGCGGCGGCCGTGGCCGCGAGCGCCGCCTGGTAGCCCTCTCGCCACGCCTCCGCCGCGCCGAGGCGGAAGAGGTCCTCGCGGGCGGGCCGCTGGAGCGCTCGGGCCCCTGGCTCGTCGAGCGAGTCGGTCACGAGGCGCCCCAGCCCGCGCACGACCGCGACGGGGATCCCCGAGGTCTTGCCCTTGACGAGCTCGGCGGCCGACGCGATCTCGTCGCCGAGCGCCGCGATCGTCGCCTCCAGAACGCGACCGCCCGAGTCCGTCGACCCGCGGAGGTCCTGGACGACCCGCACCCCCGCCGCGCCGATCGCCTGATCGATCTGACCGGCGCGCCAGGCGCGGCCAAGCGTGTCGGAGAGCACGACGCCCACCCGAGCCCCGGTCACGGCGCGCAGGGCGACCGCGAGCGCGCGCGCCGAGGCGTCGGGGTCGAGCGGGAGCAGCAGCACCTCGCCGTCCGCCGCGTTCGACGCATCGACGCCCGCGGCGGCGAGGATGAGGCCCTGCGGGTTCTCGACGATGCGCGTGCGGCCGCCGGCGTGCTCGACCGTCGCGACGACCCGGACGGTCTCCGCGTCGATGACGCCATCGCGTTCTGCCGCCTCGACGATGCGGCCCTCCGCCTTCGAGACGACCTTCGAGGTGACGACGAGGATGTCGCCGTCGGCCGGGCCGAACTCGCCGTACGCCCGCGCGATGATCGCGGCGAGATCGTCGCCGGGGCGGATCTCGGGGATGCCCGTCAGGCCGGTGACGGAGAAGGTCGGACCCTCCGACTCGCTGCGCTCGCTCAAGGAGCGGGGGGACTCGCTCGGGGGGAGCGCGGTCACGACGCGTTCGGCCGCAGGAACCTCGCGACCGCGTGCGGGACATACGGCCGGACGTCGCCGCCGAGCGAGTTGACCTGGCGCACGAGCGAGCTCGAGACGTGCGCGTGCTCGGGGTTCGGGAGCAGGAAGACCGTCTCCACCCCGGCGAGGTCGCGATTCACGATCGCCATCGGCGTCTCGTAGACGAGGTCGGTCTGACCGCGCACGCCCTTGACGAGGACCGTCGCGCCGACATCCGTGCAGTAGTCGACGAGGAGCCCCACGCTCCAGCTCGTGACGAGGATGTTCCCCGAGATCCGCGCCTCGGCGATCGAGTCCTTGATGAGGGCGACCCGATCCGAGAACGGGATGAGCGCCGTCTTCCCGGGATTGTGGACGACGAGGACGTGCAGCTCGTCGAAGATCCCCGCCGCACGACCGATCACGTCGAGGTGACCGAGCGTGATCGGATCGAATGAGCCGGGAACGACGGCGATGCGGGTCACGGCGACAAGAGTAGCCGGGGCCACCGCGACCGGCCTGAAGGATTTCGCCAGATGACTCAGCCCGCCCAGCCCGCATCGCCCCCAGCCGCGCGTCCCGCTCGCGCGCATGTCACGCCCGGGTGATGAACTCCGCGGCCTCGTCGTCGACCCGGCGGGCGATCGCCGCGGCAAGCGCCGGATGATCGGCGAGGTCGGGGTCGCCGGCGATGATCGCGATCGCGTCATCCCGGGCCGCGGCGATGAGCTCGCCGTCGGTCGCGGCCGACAGCAGTCGCAGGCCGCTGCGCCGACCGGACTGGGCGGCGCCGAGGACGTCGCCCTCGTGACGCAGCGCGAGATCGCGTTCGGCGAGGACGAAGCCGTCGAGCGTCGCCGCGACCGCATCGACCCGCTCGCGCGCGAGCGAGCCCTCCTCGGCCGACGTGACGAAGAGCGCGAGGCCCGGCAGCCCGCCGCGCCCGACCCGCCCGCGGAGCTGGTGCAGCTGCGAGACCCCGAACCGTTCCGCGTCGAGCACGACCATCGCGGAGGCGTTCGGCACGTCGACCCCGACCTCGATGACGGTCGTCGCGACGAGGACGTGGATCTCGCCCGCCGCGAAGGCGCGCATCGTCGCGTCCTTCTCCTCGGGCGACATGCGGCCGTGCAGCGCGCGAACGGCGAGCGCGGAGAACGCCGGGTGGGCCTGGAGGAGGGCGAGCGTGCCCTCGACCGTGGACATGGGTCTCGATGCGTCGGCTTCGCCGACACTCGCCCCGCGCTCCGTCGGGTCCTCGACCAGCGACTCGGCGATCGCGGGCACGACGACGAAGCCCTGTCGTCCCGCGGCGACCTCCTCGGCGAGCCGGTCCCAGACGCGCGCGATCCAGCCCGGCCGCTCCGCGAGCGGGACGACGTGCGACTCGATCGGGGCTCGTCCGGCCGGCAGCTCGGCGATCGTCGTGACGTCGAGATCGCCGAAGACCGTCATCGCGACGGTCCGCGGGATCGGCGTCGCCGTCAGCACCAGGAGGTGCGGCACGGTCTCGCCGCCCTTCGCCCGCAGCGCGTCGCGCTGCTCGACGCCGAACCGGTGCTGCTCGTCGACGACGACGAGCCCGAGATCGGCGAACGACACATGCTCGCCGAAGAGCGCGTGCGTGCCGACGACGATGCGGGACTGGCCCGAGGCCGCGGCGAGGAGCGCGCGCTTGCGATCCGCCGTCGGCATCTTCCCCGTCAGGAGCGTCGGCCGCAGCCGCGCGGCGAGGTCCGGCCCGAGCGACGCGACGATCGAGCGCAGGTGCTGCTGCGCGAGCACCTCGGTCGGGGCGAGCAGGACCGACTGGCCCCCCGACGCCGCTCCCGCGAGTCCGACCGGCTCGGCGACCGCGAGCATCGCGCGGAGCGCGACGAGCGTCTTGCCGGACCCGACCTCGCCCTGGATGAGCCGGTTCATGGGCCGTGTGGCCGCGAGGTCCGCGGCGATCGTCTCGCCCGCCGCGGCCTGATCGCCCGTCAGGGAGAACGCGAGCGCGCCGTCGAACTCCGCGAGCAGCGCACCCGCGTGCCGCGGTGTCGCGGCGGCCGCCCGGAGCTGGTCGCGCCGCCGGACGAGCGCGGTCTGCAGGACGAGCGCCTCCTGATAGCGCAGCGCCTCTCGAGCCGCGCGCCAGTCGTCGTCCGTGTGCGGGCGGTGGATGCCCTCGAGCGCCTGGTGGAAGCCCATCAGCCCCCGCACCGCGGCGATCGTCTCGGGGACCGGGTCATCGAGTGCGTCCGGGAGGGTGTCGAGGGCGACGCGGACCGCGTTCCCGATCTTCCAGCTCTGCAGCGAACCAGTCGCGGGATAGACGGGGATCGGCCAGTCGGCCCGCTCGACCGCGTTCATCTCCGCCGTGTCGTCGTCGAACAGCTGGTACTCCGGATGCGCGAGCTGGAGCCCGCCGCGGTAGGCGCCGACCTTGCCGGCGAACAGGCCGCGCTTGCCGGGCGCGAGCTGCTCGGCCCGCCAGTGGGAGTTGAAGAACGTCAGCGTCAGGAGCCCGCGCCCGTCCGTGATGACGACCTCCTCGAGCGACCCCTTGCGAGCGCGCATCCGCCTCGTCGAGGAGCTCTTGACCGTCGCGACGACGGTCACCTCGTCGCCCTCGCGCAGCGCCGCGAGGTCGGTGAGCTCGCCGCGATGCGCGTAGCGGCGCGGATAGTGGCCGAGCAGGTCGCCGACCGTGCGGTGCCCGAACGCCCGCTCGAGCGACTTCGCGCTCGTGCCGCCGACGATGTCGGCGAGCTTGCGAGCGAAGGGATCGACCACCCTCCGAGGCTAGTCTTCGGGGGTGACACGCATCATCGCGGGCTTCGCCGGCTCGCTCGCGCTCGGCGTGCCGAGGTCGGGCACTCGGCCGACGAGCGACCGGGTGCGCGAGGCGATCTTCTCCGCGCTCGAGGCCGCGGACGCGATCGACGACGCCCGCGTCCTCGACCTCTACGCCGGCTCGGGCGCGCTCGGACTCGAGGCGGCATCGCGGGGCGCGGCCGCGGTCGCCCTCGTCGAACGCGATGCGAGCGCGGCGGCGATCTGCCGCAAGAACGCGGCGACGATCCGGGCGCGTGCGCCCAAGGGCGCGGAGCCGCGGATCGAGGTCGCGGCGCAGACGGTCGGCTCCTGGCTGACCGGCGCGGTCGGCAGCACCTGGGATCTCGTCTTCATCGACCCGCCCTACGACGTCGGCGAGGCCGACCTCGCCGCCGTGCTCGAGGCGCTCGATCCGCTCGTCGCGGACGACGCGACGATCGTGGTGGAGCGCTCATCGCGTTCTCCCGCACCGACCCTGCCTGCGCGACTCGAGCTCGCCCGCACGAAGACCTACGGCGAGACCGCGGTCCACTATCTCGTGGCGGGCCCTTCGACTCGCTGACGCGGGTCCTGAGCGAGGAGCGCAGCGACGAGACGAAGGGCGCTCAGGGACCGAGAGGGTCAGGCGCGGAAGGGGTCCCAGCCGCCGAGGGCGTCGTAGGGCTCGCCGTCGACGCTCAGGCCCGCTCCGGCGAGCACTCGACCGATCGCGACGAAGCCGCCGGGGAGCGCGACCCCCGGCGGGAACGTCGCGAGGAGCGCGTGGTCCTCGCCGCCCGCGAGGATGCGCTCGAGATCGCCGTCCGGGTCGGCACCGGCCGCAGCGAGCACGAGCGCGCCGGCGAAGTCGATGGCGACCCCGCTCGCGAGCGCGATGCGGCGCGCATCGCGAGCGAGGCCGTCGGAGACGTCGAGCATCGCGGTCGCGCCGGCGAGCGCCGCGAGCACCCCGTCGGCGATCGGCGGGCGCGGGCGCAGCTGCGCCTCGATCGCGGCGACATCGGCGTCGCGTGCGGCGACGCGCAGCCGGGCGAGCGCGTCGCGATCCGGCCGGCCGTCGTCGACCGCGAGCCGGAACATCAGGTCGAGCCCGCGCGCGGCGCGCCCAACCGTCCCGCTCACCGCGAGCGTGTCCCCGGGACGCGCACCGGAGCGCAGCACGGGCTCGCGACCCTCCAGGTCGCCGAACGCCGTCGCCGCGCCGACCACGATCGGCGAGCGGGCGAGGTCCCCGCCCTCGACCCCGCACCCGGGCGCGAGCGCCTCGCAGGCCAGGCTCATCCCCGCGGCGATCCCCGCGAGCGCCGACTCCCCCGCGTCACCCGGCAAGGCGATCGACACGGTCATCGCCGTCGGCCTGGCGCCCATCGCCGCGATGTCGGCGAGGTTCGACGCGACGAGCTTCCAGCCGAAGTCCTCCGGCGTCGTCCACGCGAGTCGGAAGTCGGGTCCCTCGATCATCGTGTCGCCCGTCACGACGTAGCGGCCGTCCGGCGCCGCGATGACCGCGGCATCGTCGCCGGGACCGAGGATCCGGCGGCTCGACGCCGGCAGCGACGCGATCGCGGTGCGCAGGGCGGCGTCCTCGCCGACCTCGGCGAGCGTTCGCTCGCCGTCTCGGGGTGCCCAGGAGATCTCCACGCTCCGGCATCGTAGCCTGGACCCGATGAAGCTCCAGCCTCGCCGTGCGGTTGCGCGCGCGCTCACGATCGCGATCGCGTGCTCGCTCGCCGTGCCGCTCGCCTCGTGCGCGCAGATCGTCGCGCTCGAGCCCGCCGCCGACGCCGCCTCGCCGGCATGCGCCGCCGTGTCCGTGCGACTCCCGTCCGCGATCGGCGATCTGCCGGGCCGCGAGACGAACGCGCAGGCGACCGGGGCCTGGGGCGAGCCGACCTCGGTGATCCTGCACTGCGGCGTCCCCGCGCCGCCGCCGACGAGCGAGCTCCTCTGCGTCACCCCGCCCGGCGGCGCGGTCGACTGGCTCATGGACGACAGCGATGCGCCGACGTACGTGTTCACGAGCTACGGCCGCACGCCGGCCGTCAGCGTCGCGGTCGACAACACGGTCGTCTCGGGCGTCAACGTCCTCGACGCGCTCGACGTCGCCGTCTCGCAGCTCCCGCAGGACGGGTCCTGTCTGGGCTAGTCCTCGAGCGCGAGCTCGATGAGCTCGGTGATGAGCTCGCGATAGCCGATGCCGCTCGCCTCCCAGCACTTCGGGAACATCGAGATGGGCGTGAACCCCGGCATGGTGTTCAGCTCGTTGACGACGAACCCCGAGTCCGTCAGGAAGAAGTCGACCCGCGCGAGGCCCGCGCAGCCGATCGCCTCGAAGACGCGGGCGGCGAGCCGCTGCATCTCGCGCAGCTCGCCCTCACGGATCTCCGTCGGGCAGACGAGCTCGGCGGCGTCCGCGTCGAGGTACTTCGCCTCGTAGTCGTAGAACTCGCGGGTCCGCATGACGATCTCGCCGGGCAGGCTCACCCGCGGCTCGCCGCCGGCGCGGCCCGACAGGACGCCGCATTCGATCTCGCGGCCCTCGATGGCCGCCTCGACGAGCGCCTTGCCGTCCTCGGCCCACGCGATGCGCAACGCGGACTCGAGGTCGTCCCACGACTTGACCTTCGTGACCCCGACAGACGATCCGGCGCGAGCCGGCTTGACGAAGACGGGAAGCCCGAGCCCACGAGCGCGCGCCATGGCCCGTTCCTCGTCGGCCGCCCACTGCGCCGCGGTGAGCGTGACCCACGGCGCGACCGGCACGCCGGCGCCCTCGAGCACGACCTTCGCGAAGTGCTTGTCCATCCCGAGCGCCGAGGCGAGCACGCCGCTGCCGACGTACGGCAGGCCGATGAGGTCGAGGAGGCCCTGGATCGTGCCGTCTTCGCCCCACGGCCCGTGCAGGATGGGGAACGCGACGTCGACGGTCCCCAAGGCCCTGATGGTCCCGTCCGCCTCGCGGACCGAGACCTCGCGACTCGCCGCCGAGTCCGGCCAGAGGAAGCGGGTGCCGTTGTCCTGGACCGAGGGCATCGCGTTCGGGTCCATCCGGAACCGCTCCGGATCGTCGGGCTGCAGCGTGACGGCGCCGTCTCGCGTGATGCCGACCGGGATGACGTCGAATCGCTCGCGGTCGATCGCGGCGAGCACGCCCGCGGCGGTCGAGCAGCTGATCTCGTGCTCCGACGAGCGGCCCCCGAACACGACCGCGACGGTGATCCGCTCCCCCGGCGCTTCCCCCACGGCGTTCATTCTCCCTGCGGCATATCGTCGGTCGTGAGGTGCGGCGCGATCTCGCGCGGATCGAGGTCGCCGTCGAGGACCGCCGCAACCTGCTGCGCGATGGGCATCGAGACCCCCTTCGCCTCGGCGAGCTCGAGGATCGGCGCGATCGAGGAGAGGCCCTCCGCGGTCTGGTTCATCTTCGCGGCGACCTCCTTGAGCGTGAGGCCCTGGCCGAGGAGCCGGCCCGCGGTGTTGTTCCGCGAGAGCGGCGACGAGCACGTCGCGATGAGGTCCCCGAGTCCGGCGAGCCCCGACATGGTCTCGGCCTTCGCGCCGTAGGCGACGGCGAAGTCGGTGAGCTCCGCGAGGCCTCGCGTGATGATCGACGCCTTCGTGTTCTCCCCGAAGCCGACGCCGTCGACGATGCCGACCGCGACCGCGACGATGTTCTTGAGCACCCCGCCGAACTCCGTGCCGACGACGTCCGTGTTGACGAAGGATCGGAAGTACCGGTTCCTCGCAGTGATGGCGACCGCTTGCGCCGTCTCGAGCGACGCCGAGGCGACGACCGCGGCGGTCGGCTGCTCGCGCGCGATCTCGAGCGCGAGGTTCGGACCCGACACGACGGCGATCCGCTCCGGCGGAGTGCCGAGCTCCTCGGCGATGATCTCGGACATGCGTCGGGCGGTCCCGCGCTCGAGCCCCTTCATGAGCGAGACGACGATCGCGTCCGCCGGGATCGAGTCGCGCAGGGTCCTGAGGTTCTCGCGCAGCGACTGGCTCGGCACGGAGAGGTAGACCTCCTCGGCACCGGCAAGGGCCTCAGCCGCGTCGGTCGTCGCCCGCAGGGCCTTCGGGAGGGCGATCCCCTTCAGGTACTTCGCGTTCCGATGGCCGACGTCGATCTCGCGCGCCAGGGATGCGCGCCGCGCCCAGATCGTGACCGCCGCCCCGCCGTCGACGAGGACCTTGCCGAACGTCGTCCCCCAGGAGCCGCCGCCGATGACGGCGACCCGGCGGGGTTCGGCAGCGCTGCCATCGAGTCGTTCGGCCACCGCACCATTCTGCCTGGTGGAGGCTGGACCATGACGTTCTGCGCTCGTGAGCGTCTTCCGGTGCCTCGTGAGCGATCGAACACCCCGGACTGCGCGGGAGGCACCGCCAGGCCGGGGTCGGTGTGTGTGGGGAGTTCCTCACAGCGCGCGGAGAGAACGCGATGTCCCAAGACCGCGACGTGCGGAGATCGGGTGCGACGACGTTCTGCGACCATTCCGCGTGCGGCGCTCTGAACCTCCCGACGATCTGCGCGGTCGAGCACTGCTGACGAGCGAACTCGTCGACCGCGGCGTGGCGAGGTCGCGCTTGCGCCACGCTGACGTCGCACGACCGCACCGCGGCGTCGCCGCCTTCGATCTCCCCGATCGCGACGTGCTCGATCGCTGCGCCGCATACGAGCCGATCCTGCTGCGCGGACAGTTCTTCAGCCACGCGACCGCCGCCGCGCTCTGGGGGTTGCGGCTCCCTGTGGAGACCCAGGGCGATCTCGACGTGTCGGTGCTCGATCCCCGCACGCCGCCCCGGCGCCCGGGGTTGACCGGTCGCCGGGTCTCGAACGTGTCACTCGCCTTCGTGCACGGCTTCCCGGTGGTGAGCGCGGCGGACGCATGGTGCCAGCTCGGCTCGCTGCTGGCTCGAGAGGACCTCATCGCTGCCGGCGACAGTGCCCTCCCCGCGCTCCATCGGACCGGTGTCGTGTCGCTCGAGGACCTGGGCCGCGCGGCGGCCCGACACGCTCGAACCGCCGGCGCACCGACGGTCGCGGCGGCCCTCGCGCTGGTCCGACCCGGCGTCGAGTCGCGTCCCGAGACGCTGCTCCGACTCGCCCTGCGTCGCGCCAGGCTGCCGGAGCCCGTGATCGCCGCAGCCGTGGTCCTTCCCGACGGACGGACCTATCACCCGGATCTCTCCTATCCCGAGCTGAAGATCGCGATCGAGTATGAGGGTGATGGACACCGG
>Ga0182745_1000862_pt1 | contig 31092 bp, 24 predicted proteins | sample eDN3rd30CKraftBY_FD_128523 | JGI IMG/M metagenome (GOLD analysis project Ga0182745, IMG submission 128523) | Enriched backyard soil microbial communities from Emeryville, California, USA - eDNA 3rd pass 30_C Kraft BY (version 2) (version 2) | ecosystem: Environmental > Terrestrial > Soil >... | reverse complement strand
GGGATCGGCTTTGCAGGGAGACCTCGGTCAATCGCTGTTCACCAACGAGCCTGTCACGCAGCTGATCTCCGAACGAGCCGGCGTCACCATCCAGCTTGCGCTGATGTCCACCGCCTTCGCCCTGATTCTAGCGATCCCCCTCGGCGTTCTCGCCGCGGTTCGCGCCAACTCATGGCTCGACAGACTCGCCTTGGGAGTTGCGGTGTTCGGGCAAGCGATACCGAATTTCTGGTTCGGGCTTCTTCTGATCCTGCTGTTCGGCGTCACCTTGCAATGGCTGCCCTTCGTCGGCTCGGACTCCATCTGGCATTTCATCCTGCCGACCGCGACACTGGGACTGACCGTGATGCCGTCTTTCATGCGCATCACCCGCTCCGGCATGCTGGACGTTCTCGGGTCGGACTATATCCGGACCGCGCGCGCGATGGGGCTGTCCCGCTTCTCGGTGCTGTTCAAGCATGCCCTGCGCAACGCCATTCTCCCGGTCGTATCTCTTGTGGCGGTGACGCTCGGTTTCCTGCTGGGCGGTTCCGTCATCGTGGAATCGGTCTTTGCCCTGAACGGCCTCGGCCTTCTGGCATTCCAGTCGATCGTGCGAGCGGATTTTCCGGTGGTGCAATCCATCATCGTTATGGTGTCCTTCGCATATATCGGCCTGACCTTTCTCTCCGACATCATCAACGCGTGGCTGGACCCGCGAATCCGGCTGGCATGACAGCATGACCATTCTTGGCAGAAGCGAGCCTCTGAACGCACCCGAAACAGCCGAGCCGCTGTGGCCCTCGCCCTGGGCGTCGATGCGGCGACGCGCCCGGCGGCATATCGGCCTGATCGTCGGCTCCGGTTGGCTGTTCGCCATGATCTTGGTCGCAGTCTTCGCTCCGCTGATCGCGCCTTACGACCCTTATGACCAGGACCTCGGCCGCCGCATGATCGATCCGATCTGGCTGGAGAACGGAAGCTGGGCCCACCCCTTCGGAACCGATGCGCTCGGCCGCGACTATCTGAGCCGCATGATCTATGGCGCGCGGATTTCGCTGACGATCGGCTTCGGAGCCTCGTTCATCTCGGGCGTCATCGGCGTCACCCTCGGCATTCTCGGCGGCTATTTCCGCGGCCGGGTCGACTCGGTCGTCATGTATCTCGTGAATGTCAAACTATCGCTCCCGGGCGTGCTCCTGGCGCTGGCGCTCGTCGCCATGCTCGGCAGCTCCATCCTTGTCCTGACCTGCATCCTCGGCTTTCTGTTCTGGGAGCGCTATGCGGTGGTCACGCGCAGCGTCACCCAACAGCTCCGCTCGGCGGATTTCGTCATGGCGGCGAGAGCCTGCGGCGCGTCCCACCTGCGAATTCTGGTGCGGGAAATCCTGCCCAACATCGCCAATCACATCGTGGTGGTGGCGACGCTCGAAATGGCCATCGCCATTCTGGTGGAAGCCGCGCTGTCCTTCCTCGGCCTCGGCACCCAGCCCCCCACCCCGTCATGGGGTCTCATGGTGTCGGAGGGACGCAACTTCATGTTCTTCAAGCCCTATCTGATATCAATCCCCGGAGCGGCGATTTTCCTGCTCGTGATGGCCATCAATCTTCTGGGAGACGGCGTCCGCGACATCACCGCGCCGGAGAGCCGCAATTGATCGCGGAGTTGCACCGCTTCCGAAATCGAAAAAGCCGCATCAATCGGGTTTTCAAGCGCGTATTGGGGATTGACGAAACTACGGTCTTATCCATCAATATCCGGAACTCGGCGCCATCCATAGACCGAGCAATTGGAGGAACGCCATGGGCATCCGAATACTGCTTTCGGTGTTGGCTGCGACGACTCTTGCCTATCCCGCACAGGCACAGAAAAGCCGGGACACCATTCGCGTCGGCGTTTATCAGCCCGTACCGCTGATCGACAACATCTACAATCCGTCTCCGGAGACGGCGCTCATCACCAACATCGTCTTTGACGCGCTGGTGTATTTCGACGCGGCCAAGCGAGAATACAAACCGCTTCTCGCTGAATCGTTTCAGCGCATTGATGCGCGAACGTATGAATTCAAGATTCGGCAAGGTGTGAAATTTCATAACGGCGACACGCTCGATGCCGACGATGTCATCTATTCGATCGAAGCCTATGTCGATCCCAAGAACAATTTCCGCTTCAAGGATACCCGCTACGGCTGGATCGATAAGGTGGAAAAGATCGATCCCACCACGATCCGGATCACCAGCAAGACGCCGATGGCGCCGTTCCTGGACCGGCTGACGGCCGCGAATGTGCCCGTTTACCCGAAGAAGGTCTACAGCGCGCTGGAAAACAAGGGCGACTTCGGACGCAATCCCATCGGCACCGGCCCTTATAAAGTCACCAGCTTCAACCCGGCCAAGGGCGAAATCGTCTACGAGAAGTTCGACGGCTACACCCTGGGCAACATCAAGCCCGCTGGCACCGTCAAGCGAATCCAGCTGATGTCGATTGCCGACAAGCAGACCCAGATGGCGCGGCTGATGTCGGGGCAGCAGGATATCGTCTACGAGGTTGAGCCCGATCAGATCGATTCGCTGCGCATGAATCCCAATATCGAGGTTTCGGTCGAAAGGACGGTGTCCTTCTCCTATGTCCTGTTCGACACCAAGAACCGGACCGGCATCGAGGTTTTCCGGGACAAGCGCGTGCGCGAGGCCCTGCTGAAAGCCATCGACCGTCCCGCGCTGGTCAAGGCCTTCCTGCCCAAGGAACAACAGAACGACAAGCTTCAGCAGGCGATGTGTCACGAATGGCATGTCGCCTGTGTCTCATCGCTCGATCCGGTGAGCTACGACCCCGATGGCGCGCGCAAGCTATTGGCTGAGGCCGGCCACGCCAAGGGATTCGACCTCTCGATTGCGACATGGGGTCCCGGAATACGCATCGCCGAAGCGGTGTCCGGCATGTGGAAGAAAGTCGGCGTCAATGCGAAGGTCGATTCCAGCACGATCGGCGTGTATGCCCAGAAGCGGGCCGATGGAAAAATGGCGGTCACCGTCACCCAGTGGGATAACGGCGGCGCCCAGCCGGATGTCGAAACCACAATGGGCTTCTTTTTCATCGACAGCTCTCGCGACTATATCGGCGACAAGAAGCTATACGATGCCGTCGCTGCTGGCCGCTCGGAGATCGATAGTACGAAGCGCGAGGCCATCTATCGGGAAGCGCTCGATCATGTCACGCGGGAAGCTTATATGATGCCGCTGATCGGACTTCCTGCGACGATCGCCCATTCCAAGGATGTGAAGCTGCTTGAGGGTCACAAGAGTCCTCAGGGAATCGAACTCAATTTCCTGCAATGGAAGTAGCGCTGCCTGCTTGCCAACCCCATCGCTGCTCCGCGCCTTGCCTTTAGGCGCGGAGCAGCGGCCCGATACCGATAAGAACGCGGCAAAACGCAGGGCACCTTCCTTCACGCTGCTCCCTGAGCAACTCCCACATAACCCTTACGTTCTCATCGCAGACAAGCGCGGATTTTTTCTATGACGAGTTCAAAGCCTGCCTATCGCGCCGATCATGTCGGCAGCCTGTTGCGTCCGGCGAACCTGATCGACGCCCACGTCGCCGCTGCGAGTGGCGCCCTACCCGGCGATGAACTTGCCAGAATCGAGGACCAGGCCATCCGGGATGCGGTGAAGCTTCAATCCGACATCGGCATCGACGTGCTTTCCGACGGCGAATTCCGGCGGAAAGCCTGGGTCGGGGATTTCATCAACAGGACCGATGGATTCACCAGGGGACAGGCACCGCTCAAACTGGGTTGGCACACCCAGGGCCAATCGTCCGACCGGACGGGCGCAGTGCCCATGCCGACCGGGAATATCATCACCGGCAGGGTCACGCATAGGGAACGATTCACGGCGCACGAAGCCAACTTCCTGCGCGAATGCGCCGCAGGCCGGCCTTACAAGGTCACGATCCCCGCCGCGTCCTATATCGTGGCACGCGCTTTCGACCCCCAGACTACGCTCAAGGTCTACTCCAGCCGCGCGGAAGTGCTTGCCGACGTCGCCAAAGTCATTCGGAACGAGATCAAGGCCCTTGTCGACGAAGGCACGCCCTATATCCAGATCGATAATCCGCACTATCCGGACTATCTGATGGAAAGCATCGTCTCACAGTGGAGGGCCATGGGCATCGATCCCGAGCAGGCCTTGCGGGAGGATATTGAAGCCGACAACGCCTGCCTGGACGGCATCGACAGGAGCCGCACGACATTCGCCATGCACTTTTGTCGCGGCAACGGCGGCGCGTCCGGATGGCACAGCGAAGGCAGCTATGAGCCTGTCGCCGAAGCATGCTTCAACGGGCTGAAATACGATCGACTTCTGCTGGAATATGACAGCGACCGCGCCGGCGGGTTCGAACCATTGCGGTTTATCGCAAAAGATATGACCGCCGTGCTGGGATTGATCACGACAAAGGCAGGAGAATTGGAGTCTCCGGATTCCATCTTTGCCCGCATCGATGCCGCATCCAAATACGTGCCTCTTGAGCGACTGGCGCTCAGCCCGCAATGCGGCTTTGCCTCCGTACTGCACGGCAACCCGCTCACCGTGGAGGAGGAAAAACGCAAGCTTGCGCTTGTGGTGTCCATCGCGCGGCAGGTGTGGGGTTAGCGGGATTCGATATCCGATTTCGGACCGCCATCTGATAATCCAAACCTTCTTCCCAGAACCTTTTCGATACACGAGGCGAACGTCGGAATCGATTCACCTTCAATAGAGTTCTGGCTGAAGCCGAGACCGTGACTTCTGCGTCGAAATTGGCGCTCCGTCGAGCGTTCTTCCCTGCGACCCCTGCGATCTCCGATTTCTCGAATTCACGTTGATGAAGAGCAGTCAGCGCGCCCTGTGTTTCACAGGACGATCATCGCCCTTCCCGGTCGATTCCATGACCTTCCCGCACAGCAGCCGGCGGCCCCGTCCCGCACGTCACGATATGGCCTCAACGAAGAAAGCCTATGATCGCGCCCGTTGCCTGGGCATCCGCTCCAAGGAAGCCGTGTGGCGAACGCGCCCTACAGGGCGGAGATTGCATAGCGCTGCTGGCCAGAAGCTGGAGACGCGCCTTCCCTTGAGACCACGCGACAAAGCGCCTGGCTCCTTCCGGCGGGGTATTCGGGCACGCGTCGTTGCGGTTGTGCACTGCCAGCGTCGGCGGCAGTCGGGCGGGGCTGCCAAGAGAAGCGATGACGCCCGAGCCTATGGCTGAGGCAGAAGAGGCAGGGAGATACCCACCTGACACAAAGACAACACGATCAAACCGAGCGCCGCGCGCAATCGCCTCTGCCAGATGGGTCGCGCCAGCGCTCATGCCGACTGCATACAACCTTCCACCCCGCGCGGAGGCAGCCGCGCTTTGGACCGCAGAACTGCCCACCGCGATCCGTGTCGTAAATCCGGCCGCTTCATATCGATGCTGGTTGCGCACGAGAAAATCGTTGGGAGTGCCGCCCCCGGAGCCCGGCACAAGGATCACTGTGCCGCGTGACTGCGCCTGTGCTGCGCCGGCGAAGAGAGCGAAAAAACAAAGAGCGGTCCAGAACCTCAGCATGCCGCTTCCCCTTTTCGGATAAGTCTAAAGGAGGACAGCCGCACAAATCAATGCCGGAACAGCGAATTTCTGGCGCTATAGACGTCTCGAGAAATTGACACGTCCGATAAACTAACGAAGCCCTGACCTGCTGCTTCGACCCGCGAAAACTCCCCCGAGGCTTTCCGATTTCTGAACAGGCTCCGCAGCCCTTTCGGATTGCGGAGCAAGTCTTGAAGGATAGCTCAGTCCTTCGGTCGACGATTGATGACGAATATTCCGCCGCTCACCGTTGGGTCCACGGTTCCGGCACGACCGCCGAAATAGGCCGCGAAGGCTCCCAGTAGCAAGGCGATACTGGCGAGAAGCGAACCGCGCGTTACGGCCTTGACCGTGACTTCAGCAGCCCGGATCGCGGACTGCTTCGCCTGCTCCACACTCTGACGATATCGATTTTCGTATTCGCTCACTCGCGAGCGGGCTTCCTCGACCGGAATGTTTTGGGCCTTGGCCAAGGTCTGCGCTGCGCGCTCGCGAGCATCAGCGGCCTGGCTGGGATCACCGGTCACGACGGCCCGCACAGCCGATACTGAAGCGTCCCGCAATGCGGCCGGATCTTCACCAGTCGCGCTCCGCAAAGACTGCTCGATCTGAGCGAAGGGATCCGGCGTGATTGCCAAGGTGGGGGCAGCCGTCTGGGCTGCGGTCGCCGCGGTTTGACCAAGGCCACCGAGCGCTCCGCCCACGGCATTGAAGGCTCCGCCGATGATGCCGCCTATGGCTGTCGTGAGCAGATAGAACACGACAAGCGTTGTGGCCGCCCAGGCGATCAGGCCATGCCATCCACCTGTCGATTCCTTCGGTCTCCCGGAAAGCCTGCTGGCAATATAGCCGCCGAGAAAAGCTGCAATGATCCCGGACGCGGCCCACCAGGCGCCGGCCCCTGCCGACAAAGCCATGGCGCTGGGGTTGTCCCCGGTTCCCGGCTCCAGCGTCGAGGCCCCGATACCGATTCCCAAAAGATTCAGAACAAGTTGAATGGCCAATGCGGCAACGACACCCGCAAAGACCGCTCCCCAAGACACGTTGTTGATTAGAACCGTTCGGGCGTCGTCTGCCGGTGAAACCGGGCTTAGATGAGGTGCATCATGATCCCCAAGATTCCGCGGGGTGGCGGGCGTGTAGTCTGTCATTTTGAAATACTCCCGGGGCCGACTGTCGGATTGAATTCCGGCGCCATGCCATCTAACGCCAAATGACGGTATTTGTTGCAGGTGATAAGAAACGGCAAAAAAGCTGTCATCACCCCGACGTTCCCACCGCAGAAAGCGGTGGACAGGATCGAGGTGAGAGGGACCGTACGCCTGCCGGAGGCTGAACCTGGACGACGCTATGACGGATAGCCGGATCGCACGACTCTCACAGCATTGGCTTTCCGCCTGTGACGGCGATTGTAGCACCCGAAATATAGCTCGAAAGCGGGTCTGCAAGCATGACATATGCGGTCGCAAGTTCGGCAGGCTGTCCCGGTCGTCCCATCGGCACCTGCTTGCCGAAATTCTTCACCGCTTCTTGGGGAAGCGTCGACGGGATCAGCGGGGTCCAGATCGGCCCCGGAGCCACGGCGTTCGCGCGAATGCCTTTCCTGGCCAGCATCTGAGCCAGACCCGCCGTGAAATTCCGGATGGCGCCCTTCGTGGTCGCGTAAGCCAGCAAGGTCGGGTTGGGCGCATCTGAATTGATGGAAGCCGTATTGATGATCGAACTTCCGGGCTTCATGTGAGGAATTGCCGCCTTCGCCAGATAAAACATGGCGTGGATATTGACTCGAAACGTGAACTCCCATTCCTCGTCGCTGATGTCCTCGATATCCTTGAAGCTTGCCTGATGGGCAGCGTTGTTCACCAGGATATCAATGCCTCCCAGCTTCGAAATGGCGGTTTCGACCACGGTGTGGCAGTGGCTCGAATTCTGAATGTCGCCGGGCACAAGGATGATCGTTCGGCCTTCGGCTTCCACGAGCAGACGTGGTGTCGTTGGCGTCCTCATGCTCGTCAAGATAGGAAATCAGAACGTCCGCGCCTTCCCTCGCAAATGCGATTGCCACGGCCCGGCCAATTCCGCTCTCCCCACCAGTAATGATGGCCCGCTTTCCCCGCAGCCGCCCCGAGCCTTTATAGGACGACTCACCGTGATCGGGCGCTGGCGTCATCCTGGAAGTGACGCCGGGCATAACCTGCTTTTGTTCGGCAAACGGCGGCTCTGGATAAGTCATGGGAAGCTGTTCGGAGATATGTCGCACCTCCGCAGGAAGTGCTTCGCCTCCCCCGCGGTTCCATAACGCAGCAGCGGCTGCATATGAAACTTCTTAATAGAAAGAGGCATCCGCGCGGAAAACCGGGCGCGATCCAGCCGGCAAGCCGGGCCGGAGACCCGAGAGGGCCGGCAGGTGTCCTGACTAAACTGTCAGTTTCAGCGGCCGGCCAATCTTGAGCATCACGGCGATGCCGACGAATACCGCCGCGCCGAACACCCAGCCGGACAGCGCGCCCGCCATGATGCCCGAGAGCAGCGTGCCGACCGTGCAGCCGAGGCCGATCATCGCGCCCCAGCCGAGCAACACGCCCCCGCCGAGGCCGCGCAGGATTTGACTGCCGCTCGGCCATGCCGGCCTGAACTGACCCGCCACCAAAGCCGCCGCAAAGGCGGAGAGCACCATGGCAATGACGAAGGCGCCGTTCGGCGACAAGGCCGCATCGCGGATGATGGTGACGCAGCCGCGGAATGTGTCGAGGCCATCGAGCCGCAATGGCATCAGGTTCAGCGTCTCGCCCGCGAGACGTGCCTGGCTGGACAGTTCCGCGGTGACGCCGAGCGGCGCGACGCGCAGATAGCTCGCCATGCCGAGCACCCCCACGGCGATGCCGCCGAGCCATGCGGGCCAGCGGTCCACCAGCACGCGCTTCCATGGCGAGTCCGCGGAAGCGCTCTCCCTCGGCCCGCTGCTCCGCAGCGTCAGCGCATAGGCAACAAGGCCGAGCAGCAAGAAAGCCAGCGTCAGCGTACCGGCATAGCCGAGCCAGCCAGGCAGCCACACCACCGGTGCGCCGGAGATGAAAGCGAGATAGAGCGGATTCCAGCTCATGAAGCCGGCGATGAAGCCGATCACGGTGCCGACCAGCGCGAAGGGCGCGGTGGGCGAGCCTTCACCGAGACGATAAAGATGCGCGCTGACGCAGGAACCGCTGATCGCCATGCCGGCGCCGAAGGCAAGGCCCGCCAGTACCAAAGCCAAGCTGACTGGGCCAATGAAAGCGTCCGGCGGCAGCCGCCCGGACGAAGCATCCGGCAGCCACGCACCGAACACGATGGAATAACCCAGCAGGCCCACACCGAGCGCAACCAAGAGGCCGAATATTCCGCGCGGATCGCGATGATCGTACCAATCCCGGAACATGCAGAAGAAACAGAAGCGCGCGCGCTGGATCACGATGCCGAAGGCAGTGCCGAAGGCGAGCGAGAGCGACAGCTTCGCGCCAGTGCCGCCCTCATAAGTCTGCACCGAGGCCAACAGCAGCCCCGCGAGGATGACGATGGCAGCGGCCACCGAAACGGGCCGCAGCGCCGCCGGTTCAACGGCGAGAGGCGCGCCTTGCAGGCGCGCCTCCGTCGAGAGTGGTGTCAGACCTGCGGCTGGACGATCGGACATCCGCTCTGTTCCCTTATTCAACGGGGCCGGGGAGCTTACTTGCCGCCCCAGACCGTGCCGGCCACGTTGACGACCGGGAGGCCGACAGTGTTGCCATACTCGGTCCACGAACCATCATAGTTGCGGACATCGTAGCCCAGAACCTTCTTGAGCACGAACCAGGTGTGGCTGGAGCGCTCGCCGATGCGGCAATAGACAATCACCGGCTTGGAGCCGTCGATGCCCACGGCGGCATAGATTTTCTTCAGTTCCTCGACCGGCTTGATGGTGCCGTCCGCATTCACGGCCTGGATCCAGGGCACATTCACAGCGGTCGGCACATGGCCGGCGCGCACTGCGAGTTCCTGCCAGCCGGGCGGCGCGAAGATCTTGCCGGAGAACTCATCGGCCGAGCGAATATCGACGATGACGGACTTCTTGTCTTCCGTCGCAGCAAGCACGTCCTTCAGGTGCGCGCGCAGCGCGGCGTTGGGCTCCGCAAGGGCAAGCGTGCTTGCCTTGACGGCAGCGACGCGGTTGTCCACCGGGCGCTTGTCGGCTTCCCACTTCCTGCGGCCGCCATCGAGCAGCTTCACGTTGTCGATGCCGTAGATTTCAAACACCCACGCGCCCCAGGCCGCGAACCAGTTGTTGTTGTCGCCGTAAAGGACCACCGTGGTGTCCTTGTCGATACCGAGCTTCCGCACCAGCGCCTGGAACTTGTCCTTCGGGGCAATGTCGCGGCGCACGGTGTCGACGAGGTCGGTATGCCAGACGATGTTCTGCGCGCCGGGGATGTGACCGCGCTCGAACAGGCCAGGCTCGACGCTGACCTCGACGAGGCGGACCTTCGGGTTGTTGAGATTCTTCTCGACCCATTCGGCAGTCACCAGCGGACCTTTCGGAGCTGCTTCCTGGGCGGCGACCGGCGCGATGGCGAGCGCCAGCACAGCGGCTGCAAACAGACTGCGGATCATTGTTGTGTATCCTTTCATGCTTGAGAACTGGAGATCAGGACCGTTGGCCGCGCGATTTCACATGACGCCGGGTCACGTGGCGGATCGCAGCTTTTTCCGCTTCGTCGGGGTGGCGAAAAATCTGGCCTTCAAGGGCGTGGAAGGCGGAGCCGGCCGCGCAAAAATGAAAAAGGCCATTTTCACGGACCAGAATGCCAGCCGGACCAGCCGGCGTTTCAATGAGATATGTATTGCGCATGGGTGACCTGCCGCCGGCTGCACCGGCGCTCCACTTCAAAATTTCGGAAGAGACGGAAACTTCAGCGAAGGCGGCAACAACACCGCTCGGCCGCCATGCCCGCGCAACAGGCGAGTTCGACGCTCTCTTGAAGGGAAATTCCCGGCAGGCTGATCTGCGTCATCGCACCATCTCCAACGGAGGAGCCCACGAAGACACTTCGTGGCCGCTTTAGCTCTTGGTGACGCGGCGCAAGCTGCTCCATCAAATCCCGCGGTCCAGCAGAAGCCGGACAATGACGATTGAAGCCAAAAGAATTTAGGCGTCAACCAGCAAAAGAAAATAAGTCTATTACCTCCGAGGTTTCAGCGAAAAGAAAAAAATACAGCTATTCATACAAGGTTCTATGGAAACTCTTTCCTCGCCGATTGACAAAGGGCCGCATGCGCGACGCACGGCACCGTTACGAAGCTTCGGCAGGCCGATGTGTTGGTGGCACAGGTCAGCGCGTCTCGTCGGCTCGCCAGCTTCATCATGGCGCAATCTCCACATCATCGCTCAACTTTAGGATCTCGAAATCGCTCACGAGGACATCGACGCTCACGGTCCAACGGCCCGCCGCAGGGAATGCAAAACCATCGAGGCGCCAGTGGCCCTCGATGTCTTTCTCGGCGGCGCGCTCGATGGGTTCAATTCCGGCCGAAGGCAGAGCGAAAGCGACCGTCAGCTCCTTCGCGTCGAGGATCTGAAAATCGCCGGTCATCGTCATCAGCGAAATCGCGACCGGCCCAACCCGGCTTGGTGCGATCATCATATCCACCATCGCTTTCGCGCCGTGAAAATGCAGATTCACCGGCGCCTGCGCGGCAACGACGGACACTGCCCTCGGCGGCGGTGTGAAGCGCCAGAGGGCCACCGCGCCAAAGACCATGCCGACTAGCAGAGTTTCAACCGCCAGGGTCCGTACAATCCGCCGGCGGGCGTCACCGTCGCCAGTCACGACACGGGCAGTCAGCCGCCAGCGGTGCCATGCTGCGATTGCGACGATGCAGGCGACCAGAACCAGTTTGACCAGCAAAATCTGACCATAGGACGTTGCGAACAGCAGCGCGGGGGCACCGACCTGCACCACGGCCAGCACCACACCAGCCAGCAGCATCGTCATGAAGGCCAAGGGCACATGGCGCGAATAGCGCGCAAGCCCGGCGGCGACAGGATGTTCACTCCGCAACGCCAGCAGGAGCGGAACGAGGCCGCCGGCCCATATCGCGACGCCCATGGCATGGACGGCAACCGCCGGGCGCATCAGCCATTGCGGCGTGGCGGCGCTGGCATGCCCGCTGGCCGCCAGTGCAACGCCCGCTCCCAGAACCGCAATGCCCGCCAGGCTTCGCGCGGCATGGCGCTGCTTCATGCCTATCGAGATCAACGCAGCCAGCAAAGCCGCAAAGGCGACGATGGCGAGCACCCCATAGGATGTCGGGAGGCCCGCCCGCCACGTCTGCGCCTGCACGAGAGCACCCAACGGCAGCGCCAGGACATCCAGTCCCTGAAGCCCGACCGATAGCGGAATGACAGCAAGGCCAGCCATCAGGAAACCCGCAGTCCAACCCTTGCCGGAGGACCAACGCATCTCGAAGAAGGCATGAAAAAAAGCGCCGCCAATTCCCAGGAACAGCGCAAGGTAAAGAGCGAGCCTGCATAGCCAGATGCCGGCCTGAACCATGAGGCCGGTGGACGCCACCGTTGGCGCGACGTTGCTGGCGCTGCCGACCGAGAAGACCATGGACCCGCCGACGGGATGGCCATCGCTGCTCACGACGCGCCAGCTTACGACATGGCTGCCGTTGGACAAGCCGGCCGGCAGCGGAGCCGTGACGGTTGCGCCATCGGTGACCGGTCGCAATTGAGTGGCTTCGCCTTCCGGCGAGCGCAGCTGCATCTGGAGCAGCGAGACAGGTTCGTTGAACCTGAGACGGACCTGCTCCGGAGCCGACCGGCTCATGCTGCCATCAGCCGGCTCGGCAGAGATCAGAACCGCATGGGCGCCAGCGGGAGACACGCCAACGACCTGCCCGACCAGCAGCGCCGAGAACAGCAGCGCGATTGCCCTGATCCTCACCATGACATTCCCCTTATGAGAAAGGCGGGGAGCCACCCTGAAGAGGCTCCCCGCACGTCGTCACGGCTTAGCGATCAGGCGCAGCGCGGGCGCCGGCTTCTTATAGTCGCGGGCGCTCTTTCCATTCGCAGGGATTTCGATCCAGCGCTCGGCAGCGGAGCCGCATTCCTGAACCGCAGGAATATAAAGGGTGGTCTCCGGCTTGAGATCGTCGGTCAAATAGCCCTGGAAGACGAACTCGTCATAGTGCGCATCAGGCAGGTTGCCGCCGGACCAGATGATTTCTTTCACGCCTTCCGTCACCGGCGCGCCATGGAACATGTAAGACTTCTCATAGCTGCCGTTGGCCGTTTCCAGCTTCCAGCCAGGCTTGGGCATCGGCTTTACCGAGATCATCCCGTCCGGAATCCGCACGCGAAGTGTATTCGTCGCCGCGCCCGCACAACCGTGCGGCACACGCAAGGTGGCCTTATAGTGCGAGCCGACCGGCGCTTCTCCCCGCTCCAGCGTGACATGAGCCATCGCCGGACTGGCTAGGAAGACAAGGAAAGAAACGATCGGGAAACTGCGGACGTGATTCATCAGTGCGCCTCCAAGGGGCAGCCGAACACATTCACCGGAGAGCGCGTGACGGTTCAGCGCACACGACGAATGAGTCGCTTAGTGATTTCGAAATGTCGGAAAAAGCAGGACGTCAGACCCCGGGAGGTCCTTGCGACATCCGCGGCGAACGCAGCCGTGCAACAACAGCATCGTCTCTGCGCAGGCTTGCAAAAACCGCCCGCGTCTCAAGTCTCACCGTCAGTTCAACGGACGGTCCGGTCCCGTTATCGAGGGCGCCCAATGCGCAGATGACGCATGGCGGAGAATGAAGCCGCGTCTGTTTAGAGCCGTCATCGCTATCCTGCGAAGACGAAGCGCCATAACAAATAACTGGATAACCATCGCTGGCGATAGCCTGCTGGATCGTGAGACCACCCAGCACGGCAGCAAGAAGCATCTGAATGGCGAGGCCATAGGCAATCGCGACCGACAGAACCGGCCTTATCAGTTTTCGATTGCTGCGAGTCAGGATGCTCACACCTTGCTCCTTGCCTCGCATTAACATCTTCTCACCCGGAATGAAAGGCAGCTCCGGCAGCCGGGATCGAATGTCAGCCTTGCTTTCACCCCCCTGCATTTTACGCTTTGCGCGTCATCAACTCTCGAACCGAAATGCGGACGGCTGACGTAACCTAATGGGACCGGATTTCTCGCGGGTTATGAAATTGGCCTGCCCCGTCGGGGCAGGCCAATAGGCTTTATGCTTCGCCCATGCCTTCGGCCGGCTTGCCGGCGCTGCCGCGGCGCACCTTTTCCTCGATCCGGGCACCAACGCCGGGATCGACGCTTTTCCAATAGTCGATGGCCCGGCCCAGAACAGGTTCGCGCACGCCGCCAAGCAGACTGCCTGCAACCTGATTCACCAGTTCGGTGCGCTGCGCGTCGTTCATGACCTCACGCACCAAAGTCCCCGGCTGGCTGAAATCGTCATCGTCCTTGCGCAGCACATAGGCGCTGCGGACCATGGTGCCGTCAGCCTCCCACCCGTCATCGGCCGGGCCGGTCTCATCAGCCCACGAACGGCCGCCGCTGTTGGGAACATACACAGGGGCATTGCCGCTGTGATGATAGGTCATCTGACCGTCGAACATGTAGGTGTTCACCGGCACCTTGGGCTGGTTCACCGGCAACTGGTGGAAATTCGTGCCGATGCGATTACGCTGCGCGTCATTATAAGCGAAGGCACGGCCCAGCAGCATCTTGTCCGGTGACAGGCCGATGCCGGGCACGGTATTGCCGGGCGAAAATGCGGCCTGCTCGATCTGGGCAAAGAAGTTGTCCGGATTCCGGTTCAGCGTCATCCGGCCGACCTTGTGCAGCGGATAATCCGCATGCGGCCAGGTCTTGGTCAGATCGAAGGGATTGATGCGATAGGTCTTCGCCTCCTCATAAGGCATGATCTGGACTGAGAGGATCCAGCTAGGGTGATCGCCCCGCGCGATAGCGTCGAACAGATCGCGGCGGTGGAAATCAGCATCAGCGCCGGCCATGGCGGCGGCTTCCTCATTGGTCAGAAACTCCATCCCCTGCTCGGTATGGAAATGGTATTTGACCCAGAACTTCTCGCCTCCCGCATTCACCCACATATAGGTGTGCGAGCCATAGCCGTTCATGTTGCGCCATGTGCGCGGCAGGCCGCGCTGGCCCATCAGATATGTGACCTGATGCGCGGATTCAGGATTGTTGGTCCAGAAATCCCATTGCATGTGATTGTCGCGCAGACCCGAATCCGGCAGCCGCTTCTGGCTGCGGATGAAATGGGGAAATTTCATCGGATCGCGCACGAAGAAGATTGGCGTGTTGTTGCCGACCAGATCGTAATTGCCTTCGCTGGTGTAGAATTTGAGCGAAAAGCCGCGCACGTCGCGCCAGGTATCGGGGCTACCCATCTCGCCCGCGACGGTCGAGAAACGAGCCAGCATTTCGGTCTGAGCGCCCTTCTGAAACAACGCAGCCTTCGTCCAGGCCGAAACGTCCTCGGTCGTCTCGAGAGTGCCGAAGGCGCCCGCGCCCTTGGCGTGCGGCTGACGCTCCGGAACCTTTTCACGGTTGAAATGAGCCATTTGCTCAAGGAAATGCACATCGTGCAGCAGGATCGGACCATCGGGGCCAACGGTCAGCGAGTTGCGGTCACTGGGTGCAGGAGCGCCAGTGCTCATGGTCGAAACGGTTTTGTTCGGATTGCCTTGATCTGACATAGAATCCTCCTAGCAGATCTGGGGATTGGGCAGGCTTCATGCCGCCGCGCACATGGTAACGCGCCACGGGCGCGAAGCAATCATCTGGCCGGCCCGCTTGGCGCGGCACCACCCAATCCCAGCCTTCATCCGCATCACCATCAAACCTCGCCGGCGCGGGTCGCCCCGGCCTCGATCAGGCAATCGCAGACAGGAGAGCCGGGTTCAGGATGGCCGCCCTCCCGCATATCATACGATCGCCGGGGCCTGCTCCGCCCCGACGAGATACACCGATCACGCCGACATCACTGCTTGACCCCGGAATTCCCGTTCGAACCCGCCCTTTTCAGCGAGGCATATTCCTTCCCTAGGAAGTCGATGAATTCCCGCACCGACGGCAGCAATCCCCGGCGCGAGGGAAAGATGGCATGGACGATGCCGCTGCGCGGGCGCCAGCCCGGAAGCAACTCCACCAGCCGCCCCGCCGCGATGTGTTCATCAGCCACCATGCTGGGCAGCTTGACGACGCCGACGCCGTCCAGCGCGGCATAGAGCAACTGGGACATATCGTCGGTGACAAGGCGGGGCTTGTGGATCACGCGAACCGATGCCCCCTCGGGTCCGTTCATATCCCAGACATGCCGTGGCAGAGACGGAGCCAGATCGAGGCTGGGCATGGCGGCAAGGTCGGCCGGCACGCGCGGGAGGTTCGAGCCGGAAACGAGCCCCGGGCTTGCGACCATCCGCTGGACGCTGTCTCCGAGGATCCGCATCACGAGGTCGGTCTGCTCCAGCGGCGGGAAACGGACCCTCAGCGCGATATCGACCCCCTCGCCGATCACGTCGACCCGGCGGGACGTGGAATCGAGTTCTACCGTCACGCGCGGATAGGCCGCCATGTAGCGAGCGATCATCGGGCCGACCTCAAAGCAAACGAGCGCCGGCGGCGCGCTGACCCGGATCAGACCCTGCGGCCCCGCCCGCGACCTTTCCACCGCCTCCCGCGCCGCATTCGCCTCGACCAGCATGGCGACGCAGTGCCGATAAAACTCCTGCCCGATTTCCGAGACGACCAGCTTGCGGGTCGAGCGCTGGAGCAGCCGCACGCCGAGCCGCTCCTCAAGTTCGAGAATCCGGCGACTTAGCCGGGAACGCGGCATCCCCAGCGCCCGCCCCGCGGCGGCATAGCCTCCGTGGTCCACGACCTGGACGAAATAGTAGAAGTCGTTCAAATCCTGCACGGATGATTGTCCTGCATATGGGACAGTGCGGTCGATAATACGCAGCTTTTCTTTTTTTGTCCCGCTCATAACTTTTGCGCAACGGGATCGCCAGCAGGCGCCGTCCCAAGTCAGGAGACACGATCATGAGAGAGATTCTCGGCATCTACAGCGCACCCCGCGGCCACTGGGTCGGCGACGGATTTCCGGTCCGCACGATGCTGTCCCACCATGACCAGGGCGCTCACATCAGTCCCTTCATCATGCTGGACTATGCCGGTCCGGCCCGGTTCCCGCCGACCAACGAGCGGCGCGGCGTCGGCGCACATCCTCACAAGGGCTTCGAGACCGTCACCATCGTCTATGATGGCGAGGTCGAGCACCGGGATTCCACCGGCGCCGGCGGGGTGATCGGGCCAGGCGATGTCCAGTGGATGACGGCGGCCTCGGGCATCATCCACGAGGAATATCACTCCCCCGCCTTCGCGGCGAAGGGTGGCGACTTCGAGATGGTGCAGCTCTGGGTGAACCTGCCGGCGAAGGACAAGACCGCAAAGCCCGGCTATCAGAGCCTGCTCGCGGCCGACATCCCGACCGTGAGCCTGGGCAACGGAGCCGGCAGTCTGCGCGTGATCGCCGGAGCCTATGGCGATGCCAAGGGGCCGGCCCGGACCTTCACGCCCATCAACGTATGGGATGTGCGTCTCGGCCGGGACAACACCGCGACGCTCGATGTGCCGGAGGGGCATACCCTCTCGGTCCTGGTGCTCGACGGCACGGTGGAGGTGAACGGGCAGGAGATCGCCCGCGAGGCGCAGATGGTCCTGCTCGGCCGTAACGGCGGCGGCGTGACCATCGAAGCCAACTCCGACGCCAAGCTGCTGGTCCTCACCGGCGAACCCATCGACGAGCCGGTCGTTGCCCACGGCCCGTTCGTGATGAACACCGTCGAGGAAATCCGGCTCGCCATGCGAGACTTCCAGAGCGGACGCTTCGGCCTCATGCGCGAAGAGGAACCAGCCTGAAACCTGAGAACGGGCCCGGCTCCGGCAACCCATGCCGGAGCCGGGCCATTTTCGTCAGGAAGGACTAATAAATGTTGTTATAAGTGATAACATTGGACAATGATCAATCTGCGAGGGACCGACGAAGCATCTGGCATTTTCGTGTGGCGAGGATATGCTTGCCGCTCTGAGTTTGGAGACGAGACATGCCTTCAGGTACTGTGAAGTGGTTCAACGCAACCAAGGGATACGGGTTCATCCAGCCCCAGGGCGGCAGCGGCGATGGCCGCGACGTGTTCGTGCATATTTCTGCGGTCCAGCGCGCGGGACTGACCACGCTCGATGAAAATCAGCAGGTCGAGTACGAACTTGTCGAAAACCGCGGCAAAACATCCGCCGAGAATCTCAAGCTCAAGTAATCCCCGGACGTCGCCTTCAGCAGGCCGAACCCGGATAGATAAAGAGACAGCGGCTGGTGGCTCATCAGCCGTAACGGTGATGATTTGCGCCATCAGGCTTGCATCATCACGCGGTTCAGGAAACGAAATGATCTCTACGGGCCCCGCCGTCGTACCAGCAAACCTCCAGCCGGGCCGCACCGGCACGGTGCAGTCCGGTGACGTTGCGCTGTCCTATCGCCATTTCGGCGAGAAGGGCCGCACCCCGGTCGTCATCCTGCATGGTGCGAACTATTACGACTCCGAGGACTGGACCGAGGTCGCCCAAGCCCTGTCAAAGGATCGCGAAGTCGTCACCTTCGACATGCGCGGCTTTGGCAATTCGGGCTGGAGCCCCTCAAAAAACTATTCCTTCGATGCGATCACCGGCGATGTCGTCGCCCTGCTCGACCATTTCGGCTGGCCGCGCGCCATCGTGGCCGGTCACTCCGTCGGCGGCTCCTATGCCATCCTGACGGGCTCCCGCCATCCCGACCGCGTTGCCGGCGTGGCGCTGCTCGATCATTGCCCCGGCGAGGGCGTGAGCGCCCGGCCACCCGCGCCGCCCGCCGGCGGTCCCAAACCCTTCCCCAGCCACGAGGCTGCGCTGGCTTCCACCAGCCGGGACCCGCGCACGCCGCTCACCCGCGTCAGGGATTTCTGCCGCGCCGTAGAAGGCGGCTTCCTGTTCCGGCGTGATCCGGCCTTCTCCAACCGGACGCCGACACTCCCCGACTGGTCGCCGACCATCGTCGTCACGGACCCGTGGCAGGAACTGGCTGCCGTCAAGGCGCCCCTACTCGCAGTCCGCGCCACCAAATCCGACCGTTTCGACGATGCCCGGATCACCCGCATCCGGCAGCTTCATCCGATGACCGAGATCGCGGAGATCCCCTGCGGCCACGATCTGACGACGGCGAACGGCCCGGATCTGGTCGCGGCGCTGCGCTTGTTTCTGAACAACACCGGGCTCTGACTGCCTGTCAGAGTCCGAACCCCGGAAGGGCTGGCGGGTCTTCTTCAGTAAAGCTGGCTCAATCCTGGCCCCGCGGCGGATAGCTGTGCCGCTGCCCCTGATAATCCTCGACGGTGACGACATCGGGGTCCGCCGCGTCCGGCGCGAGATAGCACGGCCCCACCGGGGTCTTGCCGTGGCCGCCGGGAATATCGAGCACATAGGCCGGCTGGCAGAGACCGGACCAGCGACCGTGTAATTCCCGCATCAGCGCCTGCCCTTCGGCAAGCGTCGTGCGCAAGTGCGCCGTGCCCGGCGCAAGGTCGCCGTGATGCAGGTAATAGGGCTTGATGCGGCTCTCCACGAGAGCCCGCATCAACGCGCCAAGCGTTTCCGCATCGTCGTTCACGCCGCGCAGCAGCACGCTCTGGCTCAGCATCGGAATGCCGGCGTCGATGATGCGGGCGCAGGCGGCGCGCACTTCCGTTGTGAGTTCGCGCGGATGGTTGGCATGGACCACGACAAACGCGGCCTGACCGCCGGCGCGCAGGGCCGCCACCAGTTCGGGCGTGACCCGTTCCGGCGCGGCGACCGGCACGCGGGTGTGGAAGCGCACGACCTTCACATGGGGAATCTCGCCGAGCTGCCGCGTCATCTCCATAACGCGGCGCGGCGACAGCATGAAGGGATCGCCCCCGGTGAAGATCACCTCCCAGATTTCGGGATGATCGCGGATATAGCCGAATGCCCGCGCCAGCGCGGCCGGGGACAGGCCGTTGTCATGGCCCGGACCGACGCTCTCGCGGCGGAAACAGAAGCGGCAATAGACCGCGCAGACGCCGATGGCCTTCAGCAGCACGCGGTCCGGATAGCGATGCACGATGCCCGGCACCGGGCTGTGAGCGTCGTCGCCGATGGGATCGGCAAGCTCACTCGCATGGGTGTCGAGTTCACGCGGATCGGGCACGAACTGGCGCGCGATCGGATCGGCGGCGTCAGTTGGATCGATCAGCGCCTCGATATCCGGCGTGATGGCGACGGCATAGCGGGCCGCGACCTGCTCCAGCGCGGCAAGCTGCGTGGGAGCCGCGAGGTCTCTCGCGACGAGATCCTTCGGACGCCGCAGGGTGCGACCCTTTGGCCTGTCGTCGGCAGCACCGGCCGCATCCGGCGCGATGTCCGCTTCATATGTGGCGCGGCGCCCGCTCATTGGCTCACCTGCATCATCCTGCCGCCATCGGCGTCCAGATCACATCGTCGATCCGCTGCGCACCGGTCGCCAGCATCACCAGACGATCGAACCCCAGCGCGATGCCGGACGTCGCCGGCATGACCGCAAGCGCCGCGAGGAAATCCTCATCCAGCGGATAGCGCTCGCCATAGATGCGCTGCTTCTCGTCCATCTCCGCCATCAGACGCGCCCGCTGCTCGGCCGCATCGGTCAGTTCGCCAAAGGCATTAGCCAGTTCGACACCGCAGGCATACAGCTCAAAGCGCTCGGCCAGCCGCGGATCGTGCGCGGTCGGGCGCGCCAGCGCGGACTGGATGGCGGGATATTCCATCAGGATCGTCGCCCTGCCGATGCCGAGATGCGGCTCGATCCGCTCGGACAGAATACGGCTGAAAACATCACCCCAGGTGTCGTCCTCCGCAACCCGGATGCCGATCCGCCGCGCCGCGACGGCAAGCCCGTCGCCCCCGCCCTCCTCGTCCGGCAGCATGGCGAGCAGATCGATGCCCGCATGGCGGCCGAACGCCTCGGCCACCGTCAGGCGCTCCGGCGGCGCATGGGGGTCGATGGTCTTGCCCCGAAACATCCATGCCCGCCCGCCGATGGTGTCCGTCGCCAGCCGCAGCAGGGCCGCGCAATCCTCCATCAGCACATCATAGGACTCTCCGGCGCGATACCATTCCAGCATGGTGAATTCGGGGTGATGGAGCGGTCCCCGCTCTCGGTTCCTGAAGGAGCGGGCAAAATCGAAAATCCGGGTCTCGCCCGCCGCGACGAGTTTCTTGCAGGCGAATTCCGGGGAGGTGCGCAGATGGCGGCGCTGGATCGTACCGTCCGGCTGGACGATCTCGGTCCCGAGCGCATGGAGATGGGTCTCGTTCCCGGGCGAAACCTGGACGATTCCGGTCTCGACCTCGACGAATCCCAGGGCGTCGAAATGGCGGCGGACAGCGGCCGTCAGCCGCGCCCGCCCCGTCAGGAATGGTCGCCGCTGGGCGTGAAGCTCACGAGACCACCACGGCGAATCCGGGATTTTCGTGCTCATCGGAACGCCCAGACCGGCCGAAAAGCGGAAAATTGCTGGCGTATAGCCCCAGTATGGGTATGTTGCCGACCGATCCAGCCGTAACGCAACCGCACGCCAGGGGGCCGCAGCCCCGGGGCCATCATTCGAGGACCGAATTCTGTGAAAGTCATCGCCTCATCGCTCCGCAAAGGCAATGTCGTCGATATCGACGGCAAGCTCTACGTCGTCTTGAGCGCCGAAAACTTCCATCCGGGCAAGGGCACGCCGACGACCCAGGTGGACATGCGACGGATCAGCGACGGCGTAAAGACCCAGCAGCGCTACAAGACCACCGAGCAGGTCGAGCGTGCCTTCGTGGAAGACCGCCCCTTCCAGTTTCTCTACGAGGACGAGGAAGGCTTCCACTTCATGAACAACGAGAATTACGACCAGGTCGCGCTGGCGGCAGATCTCGTCGGCGACCAGAAGGCTTATCTCGCGCCCGAGATGATGGTCACGCTGTCGCTTCACGAGGGCTCGCCCGTGGCCATCGAGTTGCCGCAGAAGGTCGTGCTGGAAGTCGCCGAGACCGAGCCGATCGTGAAGGGTCAGACCGCCGCCTCCTCCTATAAGCCGGCCGTCCTATCCAACGGCGTGCGCACCATGGTGCCTCCCTTCGTCGGCGCCGGCACCAAGATCGTGATCATGACCGAGGACGGCAGCTACGTGGAGCGCGCAAAGGAGTAAACGGGACGCCGCAAATTACCGGCTATCCGCGCCTCCTCCGCTTAACGCTTCCGCCCTAGACTGCCTGCCGGGAGAGCCGGCAGGGGTTCGCGTCTGCGCGGCTCCCTCACGGCGGGCGCGGGACGGCATTGGGCAAGGCATGTGGTGGAAGGGCGGACGTCTCGCAGCAATCCTGATATTCGCCGCCCTCACCGGCGCGGCGGCGCGGGATTTTCCCGGACCCGACTCCAAAGCCCGCGCGCCGCACCTACTGCATCTGCCGGTGGATTGGGCCGGGGTCGAGCCGGACGCCAGTCCGCCGGCCGGCACAGCAGCGGTCGATACAGCAACTCCGGACGCCAAAGCCTCCGATGCTGCCGACGGAGAGGCCGCCATCGCAGGCAAAGACACTGCAGCCGCTCTCCGGCTGCTGAACCACGCATCCGACGCCCGTTTTCCCGGCATTGCCCGCAGCCCGCTCCCCGTGCTGCTTCCGGCCGCCACTCCACATAATGGCGAGCCGATCCCGCAATATCCGGGCCTTTCCGGGCCGGAATTCCGGCCCACCTTCTTTCAGGCCGGCCCGGCCGGCTATGACGCGGTCTTCGAGCTGGCGCCCGAGAGCCCGCTCGCGCCCCCGCGGTTCACCGGCACAGTGGAGATCCACATCACCGGCGCCTCCTTCGTCTACGAACTCAGCGAGCCCGTCGGCGTAGACCCGAAGCCTGTCTCGTCAGCCCTTGCGGATTTCGAGGGCCTGCGCCGGATCTACCTCCAGCATCATATGCGCTATCTGTTCAGCCGGCACGGCGCGCAATATGCGGTCTCGATCCTCTGTTTCGAAGGCCGCCCGACGGCACGGAGGCTGTCCTGCCGGGATGCCGATCCCATCGCCGTTCGCTTCCTGCGAAACCTCGAGCTCTCCGGCGGCATGCCCCAAGGCACAGTCGAGAAGAAGCAGCCCTTGCCGATGGAACGCGCCGCGAGCCAAACGACGTCATTCCGCTATCGTCCTGTAGGAGAACTGATGGCGGGGACGGGTTACCGCAGACGCGGGGGCCGCGAGGACGAAACCGTCTATGCCCCCGTGCGGTTTCCGCTGGCGATAGCCCCAGCCCATGTCTATTCGCAGCTCTATGCGACCCGCAGCGATTGCGGCGATGGCCGGACAGGACCCGTGGCGCGGCGGCGCGGTAACCAATGGCCCTGTGCTGTCGGGAACGCGGGCGACACCGACGCAACGGTACAGCCGCCGCCGATGCCGCTCTGGCGGGACAATTTCTGCGAAGCACGGGACTTCTCGGTGGGACAGTGCCCTGCGGGCCGCGGTCATCAGGGACAGGATATCGTCCCGGTCGGATGCAGCTTCGCCGGCCCGGAGTCCGAACGCTGCACGGCGGACCGCAGGCGGCTGGTCGCCACCCAAGACGCCACCGTCATCCGACGACCCGGACAGGAGGGGCTGACCCTGCATCGCCACAGCGCCACCGAGCGGATACGCTTCCGTTATCTCCATATGGTCCCGCAGGAGACCGATGCTCTGGGCATGGTCAGCGGTCACCCGGTGCGGATGGGCGAGACGATCGGAACACTGTCAAATTTCAGCCGCCGGCCCGGCGGAACCAGCTATCATCTTCACTTCGACATGCAGGTGTTCGGAAGGAGTGGCTGGGTTCTCGTCAATCCATATATGACGCTGGTGGCGGCCTATGAGCATCTCACCGGCTCCCAGGGAGTGCTGGAGCCGACGCCCGCGGCAGCCAGTATTCCGGCGATCGTGAAGCCGGCATCCGTGAAACCGGCATCCAAGAAAAAACCCACAAAGAAGAAACCTGTGAGAAGAAAAGCCAAGTCCGGGAAACAGCGCTGAGCCGGGGAACCAATTGCTTTTTGCAAGGTTCTCGCAAAATCCCCCCAGCAACGAATGCTTCATTTGCCTTGAATCGACGGTGGCCCGATGCGAACTTGCAACGATTGTCGTAGCTTGAAAGCGTGATGGCTTGAAAGCGTGATCCGCCGCCCCATGCACCGCGACATTCTGCCGCCCGACACGGAGATAGCACCCCCAGAATGCCCGCATCGCCGTCCTCCAAATCCAGCACCCGAGCCAAATCCGGCGCCACCGGCCGCAAGCCCAAGCCTGCGACGCAAAAGCCGGCTTCTTCGCTGCCGGATATGATGCAGAATTTTAATGCGGCGCTCTCCATCGGAGAAATCGGGACCTGGGCATGGAACCTCACCGAAAATCGCAACGAGTGGACGAACAATTTTGCGGAGTTGCACGGCCGCAAGGCAAACCAGTTCAATGGCTCGCTGTCGTTCTTTGAGACGAGCATCCATCCCGAGGATCGCAACGCCGTGAAGTCCGCGATCCAGCGCGCAATGCAGGAGCGCAGCCCCTATCGTGTGCACTATCGGCTTCCTTCCAAGCCGGGTCAGACCGTGCGGTGGATCGAGTGCCGCGGCGACGTGCGGGAAGGAAGCGACAACACTTCCAGGATGCTGAGCGTCTGCCATGATGTGACGGACCGGGTCATGGCCGAGCGCGAATTGCTCAACAGGGTGCGTCAGCAGGAATTGGTGGCGAAGCTCGGTTCGGAGGCCATTACCGAGGCCGATCTCGACAGCTTTCTGAACAAGGCATCTGTGCGCATCGCGCAGGAACTCGGCGTTCAGTTCATCAAGATTCTCGAACTGCTTCCCGGGGACAAGGAATTGTTCCTGCGCGGCGGGGTCGGCTGGACCGCCGGCCTCGTCGGGACCATGCATATTCCCGCCGATCAGCAGTCCCAGGGCGGCTATACGCTGATGAGCGGTACACCGACCATCGTCGATGACCTGCGGATGGAGAAGCGCTTTACCGGCCCCGCCCTGCTCCATGAGCATGGCATCATCAGCGGCTTCAGCGTGATCATCGCCGGTCCGGACGGGCGCCCGTTCGGCGTGATCAGCGCCCACACCACCGAGCACCGCCAGTTTTCGGCGCGGGATATCTCCTTTCTCGGCTCAGTAGCCAACGTTATCGCGGGAGCGGTCGAGCAGAGATTATCGGATCAACGCCAAAATCTGCTGATCCGAGAACTGCGGCATCGGTCAGGAAATCTGTTCTCACAACTTCTCGCCTTGTTCTCGCAGACCGCGCGAACCTCCGTTTCCATTCAGGACCTCGCCACGAAATTCGAGGCGCGGGTGATGGCGCTTGCCAACGCTCACAAGTTGATCGCCGAGGGTGGCTGGCAGGCGACATCGCTGCGGCAGGTGCTGAGCGTCCTGCTCACGCCATTCGGCGAACGCATCCATCTCGCAGGGCCAGACCTTTACATGGATCCGGATCCTGCCTTCGGCCTCAGTGCCGCCATTCACGAACTGGCGACGAATGCCAGCAAATACGGCGCGCTCTCAACCTCCGAGGGACATCTGGATCTCTCCTGGTCCGTGGACCGTACCGATCAGGGCCCGACACTGCATATCGCGTGGCGGGAGCATGGCGGCTCCCAGCCCGGGCCGGACCGCATCCTGGGATTTGGCTCACGGTTGATCCGTGCGGTGATCGAGCGTCAACTGAGCGGACGAATCGAACAGAATTTCACTGCAACCGGCCTTCATGCTGATATCGCCATTCCGCTGGGCCACGAGCGATGGCCCCAGAACAGACAGCCTACCGATGCCGCAGACGAACGCCTCCTGTCCTGACGGCGGCATTTCCTTCAGCCGCCGCGCGGTCATGGGCGGAGCATTCGGCCTGCTGTGTCTGCCCCGTTCCGCCCTCGCCCAGTCCTCTTTCGACGCATGGGTGCAATCCTTCCGACCTCGCGCACTGGCGCGCGGCATCTCGGCCGCCACCTATGATCGCGTGATGGGCAGCATCCAGCCCGACATGAAGGTGCTGGAACAGCAGCGCGCCCAGCCCGAATTCACCGAATCCCTGTGGCAGTATCTGTACCGCCGCGTCTCCGATTTCCGGATCAGGACCGGCCGGGACCGCGCCCGGGAACTGTCCAGCCTGCTTGCACGGCTGGAACGCGACTACAGGGTGGATCGATACACCCTGCTGTCCGTCTGGGGCATGGAATCCAGCTTCGGCGACGTCGTGGACAATCCCAAGTATATGAAGCCGGTGTTCCCCTCGCTGGCGGCACTGGCATGGCGGGAACCGCGTCGCCGCGCCTATTGGGAGCAGGAACTGATCAACGCCCTGCGCATCGTGGAGCGCGGCTGGGCGACGCCACAGCAAATGATCGGCTCCTGGGCCGGCGCCATGGGCCATACCCAATGGATGCCGGAAGCCTGGTTGAACATCGGCGTCGATTATGACCGCAATGGCCGCGTCTCGCCGTTCGAGGTCGACGATGCCCTTGCCGGCACGGCGCGTTTCCTCCTCCAGCGCGGCCGCTACCGTATCGGCGAGCCCTGGGGACATGAGGTTGCGGCCGGAAATGATTTTCCAGCCAGCGTGGCGGACAATTCGACATGGCGAACGGCGGCCGCATGGCAGGACATCGGCATACGGCCGGCGAATGGCTCAGGCTTCAGCCATCCGGGCGCACGCATGCGCCTGTGGCTGCCCGTGCGCGGCGGGCCGGCTTTTCTGGTCGGCCAGAACTTCCTTGCGGCACGAGCTTATAATCCATCCTCCAGCTATGCGCTCGCGGTCGCCCATCTGGCCGACCGCATTCGCGGCGCGCCTCCTCTCGCCCAGCTCTTCCCCGGCGCGGAGGAGCGCATTCCGACCCTCGCGGAGATTCGCGAGATTCAGCAGCGTCTCACCGCAGCCGGCTACGATACCGGCGGCGTGGACGGCCGGGTGGGAAGCGACACGATGCGGGCGGTGCGCGCTTTTCAGCAGCGGGCCGGCATGAACCCTGCGGACGGTTATGCCGGGCTCGAACTGCTTGGCCGGTTGCGTCAGGGCGGCTGATCGGGTTTGGATCGCGCAACGCTTCCGATGGGAGCGCTCATGAATTCTATTGGGGGGAAATTCCGTATGACGTCTTCGGCTTCGCGCGCGTCCTCGAACAACACCAAACCGGATGCGCCGGACACCGGCGCGATCGAGCGCCCGGTCGGCATCACCGCGAACGCGCCCGTTTTCGGCAGCGACGTGGTGGCGGAAACCCTGCGCGAACTCGACATCGAGTATATCGCCCTCAATCCCGGCGCGAGCTATCGCGGCCTGCATGACAGCCTCGTCAACCACATTGGCAACAAGACGCCGCAGATGCTGCTCGTCCTGCATGAAGAAGCGGCTGTCGCCATCGCTCATGGCTATGCCAAGGTGAAGGACCGCGCGATGGCGGCCGCCGTGCATTCCAACGTTGGGCTGATGCACGCAACCATGGCGATCTTCGATGCCTTCTGCGACCGCAGTCCGGTGCTGGTGATCGGCGCAACGGGGCCGGTCGATGCCGCCAAGCGCCGGCCATGGATCGACTGGATCCATACCACCGCCGATCAGGGCGCCATCGTCCGCAACTACACCAAGTGGGACGACCAGCCCGCCTCGCCACTCGCCGCGCGGGACTCGCTGATGCGCGCCGTCTGGATGTCCAACTCGCTGCCGCAGGCGCCGGTCTATGTGAATCTCGACGCCGAAATGCAGGAAATGAGGCTGTCCGAACCACCCAAGCCGGTGGACATGAAGCGCTTCATGCCGCCGGTAGCGACGGGCATTCCACCTGAAACCCTGAAAACGCTGACGGACCTGCTGGCCGGCGCGAAGTCCCCCATGATCTTCTTCGGGCGCGGTTCGCGCAGCACCGACGCCTGGGCCGACCGCATCGCCTTGGCAGAACTGCTCGATGCGCCGGTCGCGACGCGCATGGGCGAAGCCACCGTGTTCCCGACCGACCATGCGCTGCATCTCGGCAACCCGACCGGCCTCGGCCCCAATGCCGACGTCGTCGCCGCCGCCAAGGAGGCCGATGTCATCGTCAGCTTCGGCTGGGTGGATATCGGCGGCCTGTTCCAGAGCATGGGCGAACCGCCCAAGGGCACCATCATCCATGTCTCGCTGGACCACACGGTGCATAACGGCTGGAGCATGGATTATCACGTCCTGCCGCCGGTCGATCACTATGTCGCAGCCGACCCCGACGTCGCGATCCGGACGCTGCTGCAAGCCCTCAGGGCCGCCAATGTCAGCCGTCCGGCAAAGCCCCGCCCGGCAAAACCGTCGCCGAAGCCGCTGACGCGCGAAAAGCTCTATGTGCCCCATATCGCCGAGTCGCTACGCGCGGCGACGAAGGATCGCGACGTCTGCCTCGCCTATCTGCCGATCTCCTGGGACGCGACGCGTTGGCCGTTCCGCCATCCGCTCGACTATACGGGCGCGAGCGGCGGCGGCGGCGTCGGGGCGGGACCGGGCATCGCAACCGGCGTTGCGCTGGCGCTGAAAGGCACGGGCCGGCTGCCTGTCGCGATCCTCGGCGACGGCGATTTTCTGATGGGCGTGACCGCCATCTGGACCGCGGTGCATTACCGCATTCCGCTGCTGATCCTCGTCGCCAACAACCGCTCCTTCTACAACGACGAGGTCCATCAGGAGCGCGTTGCAAAGATCCGCAAGCGGCCGGTCGAGAACAAATGGATCGGCCAGCACATCAAGGATCCGGAAGTCGATCTTGCCGGCATGGCCACGGCACAGGGCGCGCTCGGCATCGGTCCGGTGGAGGATATCGATGCGCTGGATGCGGCCATGGCCCGAGCCATCGCCCATGTCGATGGCGGCGGCGTCGCGGTCGTCGATGTGCGCATCGAGCCCGGCTATCTGGAGGAGGTTTCTTCCGCCATGCTGCGCAAGACCTGATCGCGACGGCGCCAGCAAACAAAAAGCCGGCGGCAACCCCGCCGGCTTTTTTGTCTTCTGTAGATTCCGCGGAAACCCGTGACGTCAGAACGGCGTCGCAGTCGCCACATCGAGCAGACGGAACTGCACCCGCTCGGTGCCCTGCCAGCGGTCGATGGCGATGCAGCCGGCCGCATGGACCGCACGGCCCCGGCTATCCAGCAACGCCCGCCCGAGCGGCTGGCCCGCGGCGCGGAAGGCGATGCCGCCCACCATCGTGCCGTCGCCCGCCCGCAGCCGGACACGGATGTGGTTCGCCCCGACGGGATCGGCATAGGCCAGCACATGGCCGGGCAGCGCGACGACGGGTTCCGGATTGCCCGCCCCGAACGGCCCGGCCTTGGCCAGTGTCGTGACGAAGTCGGGCGTGAGCGCCGGCCCCGCCACCGCGCCGTCGATCCGCAGGCTGCGGTCGCGCCGCGCGGCCACGACGCTGTCCCGCAGCGCCTCCTCGATATAGGCGCGGAAGGCACCGAGCCGGTCCTTGGCCACGGTGATGCCGGCCGCCATGGCATGGCCGCCGCCCTTGGCGAGCAACCCCTCGGCCACCGCCTCCCGCACCACCTTGCCGAGATCGACGCCGGGAATGGAACGGCCTGAGCCAGTGCCCATGCCGCCGGGCTCCAGCGCCACGGCAAAGGCCGGCCGGCCGAACTTCTCCTTCAGCCGCGCGGCGACCAGCCCCACAACGCCCGGATGCCAGCCCTCGCCGGCGGTGACGACCACCGCGCCCTTCTCTTCCAGCCCGAGCGCGGCCGTCGCCTCCGCTTCGGCCTGGGCGACGGTCTCGGCCTCAATCGCCTGCCGCTCCTGATTGAGCCGGTCCAGCTCGGCGGCGATGCGGCCGGCCTCGACGGGATCGCTCTCCATCAGCAGGCGCACGCCGAGATCGGCGCGGCCGATACGGCCCCCGGCATTGATGCGCGGCCCGAGCATGAAGCCGAGATGCCAGGGCTCCGGCGGCCCGCCGAGACGCGCGGCGTCCATCAGCGCGGTAAGGCCGGTATTCTCCCGGCGGCGCAGCGCCACCATGCCCTTGGCGACGAAGGCGCGGTTGAGCCCGCGCAGGGGAACGACATCGGCCACCGTGCCGAGCGCGACAAGATCGAGCAGCGCGAGCAGGTCCGGCTCCGCCCGACTCCCGCTCCAGAAGCCGCGCCGGCGCAGTTCCCTATTCAGGGCCACCAGCGTCAGAAACGTGACGCCGACCGCCGCGAGATGCCCGAGCCCGGAGAGATCATCGAGCCGGTTCGGATTCACCACGGCCACCGCGGTCGGCAGCGTTTCGTCCGCCTGATGATGGTCGAGCACGACGCTGTCCATGCCGAGGCTGCGCGCCTCCGCCAGCGGCGCGAGGCTGGTGGTGCCGCAATCCACCGTCACCAGCAGGGTCGCGCCCTGCCCGGCCAGCCTGCGGATCGCCTCGCTGTTGGGGCCGTATCCTTCGAAGATACGGTCCGGAATATGGATGAAGGGGTCAAGCCCGCATTGCCGCAGATAGAGCGTCAGCAGCGCCGAGGACGTCGCTCCGTCCACGTCATAGTCGCCGAAAATGGCGACCTGCTCGCCCCGCATGACAGCGTCGGCGAGGCGCGCGGCGGCCTCCGCCATGCCGGAGAGGGTCAGCGGGTCCGGCATCAGATCGCGGATCGCCGGGTCCAGATAGTGAGCGACATCGTCAGGATCGACAGAGCGGCCGGCGAGCACCCGCGCCAGCATTTCCGGAACACCATGGCGCTGCACCATCGCCAGCGCGACATCTGCCCCGCGCTGGTCCAGCCGGTCCCGCCATGCCCGGCCGGTCAGCGATTGCTCCACGCCCAGAAACGCGCGCTCCAATGTGCGCGCCCCGCCGGGCTCAGCAATGATCCGTGCCGGTTCCACCATACCCATCGACTCGCCTGTCCTGCCGCCAGCATGGCGCGGAGGCACCGGCGAGGTCAAAGCCGCATCCCGCCTCAGTCGAGATGGAACTTCTCAAGCTGGCGGTGCTCGGCGCGGATATAGCGCACCGTCCCGGTCGCGGAGCGCATCACGACCGTCTCGGTCTCGATCACGTCGCCGCGGAATTTCACGCCGCGCAGCAGATTGCCGTCCGTGACGCCGGTCGCCGCGAACAGGCAGTCGCCCTTCACCATGTCCTCGATGGCGTATTTCTTGCGCGGGTCGCTCACGCCCATCTTGGCGGCGCGGGTGCGCTTCTCCTCACTGTCGAGAATGAGCCGGCACTGCATCTGCCCGCCGATGCAGCGCAGAGCCGCGGCCGCTAGCACACCTTCCGGCGCGCCGCCGATGCCCATATAGATGTCGATGCCGGTCGTCTCCGGATCGGTC
>Ga0182745_1000861_pt1 | contig 31127 bp, 26 predicted proteins | sample eDN3rd30CKraftBY_FD_128523 | JGI IMG/M metagenome (GOLD analysis project Ga0182745, IMG submission 128523) | Enriched backyard soil microbial communities from Emeryville, California, USA - eDNA 3rd pass 30_C Kraft BY (version 2) (version 2) | ecosystem: Environmental > Terrestrial > Soil >... | reverse complement strand
GCACCACCGCGCGCCACTCGTGCTCAATCTTGGCGGCGTGGTCGCGCCAGCGCGCCGCGTAGCGCTCGCGGCGATCGGGTTGGGCGAACGAGAGGTGAAGGTCGGCGATGGCCCAGACGGTCATGCCGGGTCAATCCCATACAGGCCGGCGCGGTCCCCCGCGAAGGGGTTCGAGGCACGTTCAGCGGCGATGGTGGTCACGGGGCCGTGGCCGGGCAAGACCAAGGTCGCGTCGGGCAGGTTGAAAAGCTTGGCGCGGATGCCGGCGATCAACTGCGGCCCGTTTCCTCCCAGGTCGGTCCGTCCGACGGAGCCGGCAAAGAGGACATCTCCGCCGAAAACGAACGGAGTGGCGAACTGGTCGCAGACGAAGACAACCGAGCCCGGGCTGTGTCCGGGAATCTCTCGTACTTCGAAGCGGAAGCCCGCCACTTCGAGACGTTCTCCGTCGTCGACCAACCGGTCGGCGGGGGGGCTCGAGATCGCCATGCCGAACGGTGCGCTCAGGTTCGCCTGGGGGTCGTCGAGCAGACTCGCCTCGTTTCGCCCGATAATCAGGGGGGCCTCGGGGAACGCCTCTTTCATCCGGGCGTTCCCGGCGATGTGGTCGACATGACCGTGGGTATTCAGAATCGCCGTGAGACGCAGGTTCTGCTGGGTCAGGAAGTCGAGAATCGTGTCGGGCTCGAACCCTGGATCCACCACCAACGCCTCACCCAGGCCAGGGCGCCAGGCCACGTAGGACATCTGGCCAAAAGGGGCCGACTGGATGGTTTCAATCTTGTACTCCGCTGACGTCATGCCGTCTTCCCTTTCCTTCGGGAGAATCTACAACGAGGAGCCCGGGCCGTTTGTAATTTCGCGCATGGGCTTGCAAAAAAAACAAGTCCTCCGCAATTCGAACGGCCTCGAGAGAATCGATTGAACCGCTCAATCCGCTTGGGTCGATAGAGATGCTGAGAAATTGAAGAGAAGTGAATGTGGCTCGAAAATTGCATAGCATACTCATCTCGACCAACCTATCCTCTTCTTGATTCCACAAGTTTTCAGTTCGGCAGATTTCGATCACCTTGCCCGATTCGCCGCCGCGGCCATCGGATTCAAGGGGGCCAAAGCGTGGTTGATATCGGGCGGCGATCGAAACCTTACCGACTTACGTGGAAGGGGACGACCCGATGTTCCTGCGAAATGTTTCTAGAGCCGGCACCAAGGATCGGGCCCGAGTCAGGCGAGACTGGATATTGACCTCCCTGAGCGTCGTCGGCGTTTCGACGGCGGTCCTGGCGGGGGAGTGGGGTTACCTTGCCGCTTCTTCAACCATCCATGTGCCCACACGGATGGTTTCCCTGGAATCCACAAGCGCAGTGCCGCTTCGTTCCCTGAACGATCAGGTACCGACTTCAAATACGTCCCTGGAGTCAGTGCTACGCGACTCCTCCGTTTCGCAGACCCAGGCTAACGATTCTGACTCCTCAAATGCGGGGGCCAAGTCGGCCCGTTCGGCCGCTTCCCTGGCTGCCGAACCTCTTCAGCTTATCACGCGTGCTCGGCAGGCGATCGCGGATTGCCAGACGCGTTTTCAAGCCGTCAAGGATTACACCTGTACCTTTTACAAGCGAGAGCGCATCGACGGCCAGCTCACTCAGACGCACATCATGGAGATGAAGGCACGTAGCCAACCGCACAGCCTCTACTTCAAGTTCCAGCAGCCCAAGAAAGGGCGAGAGGCGATCTTTGTCGCGGGCCGACATGACGGCAAGATCGTGGCTCACGATGTCGGTTTTGGCAAATTGTTCGCCGGGACCTTGAAGCTTGACCCACACGGTTCGATGGCGATGGAAGAGAATCGGCACCCGGTTACCGAAGCCGGGATTGGTTCGCTCATCGATACCGTGGTCAAGCGCTGGGCGGTCGAATTGACGCCTGAAGAGTCGATCGTGCGCATTCACGAGAAGGCTAAGGTCGGTTCACGTCCCTGCGTGTTGATCGAAACCACTCACCCTCGGATGCACCCGGAATTCCTCTTCCACAAAGTCAAGCTTTACATCGACCAGGAGCATGGCTTGCCAATTCGCATGGAAGCCTATGATTGGCCAAAGTGCGCCGGTGAGTCTCCACAGTTGATCGAGGAGTATACGTATGCGGAGCTTTCGGTAAATGTGGGTTTGCGCGAGATTGATTTTGACGCGGCGAATCCGGGTTATTCTTACGGGCGATTCTGACCCAAGGATTGGCTGAACACGAGAACTCGACTCCTCGTTGAGTTGGCAATCGAACGCGGCCTCTTCCTCTCCAGCAGGGAGGAGGCCGCGTTATTCGTTTCTGCCGGACGCTGGTCGGGCCGGTCCGTCGACTCGCGGGATTTGGCACCGAGGAGGCCCTCCTCTCGTGAATTCTCGTTCAGGCAACCGATTCGGCTTAAACGGAAATAGTTGTGTGAATTCGATAATATGCCTCTTTCGGTTGGATCGATCGATTAATCTGTACAATCCTCACGAGTCGTCGGGTGAGTTGCCGATAGAGAAACCAGTAACAATTGGGAGGTGGAAGCGGAGCGTGACAAGGCCCAGGCCTCGCGATACAGAGCGGTCGCGTGGTGGGGCGAGAACAGGTCCAGCGGTGGGTCGGAAGCGGCCTTGGCAGGTTTCAGGCCCTTCGCTAGAATCCGCCTCGCCTCGGGGGGCAGAGTCCGGTTCCCCTGGTTTTATTTGATGAGAACCAGGAAGTCCCGGGCCGGGGCGTCCCTTCCAATCCCAAGAGTGTTTACTCGCGCCGAAGCTGTTGCGGGTCTGATTTCGCCGGCCGCCCCTGCCTCGGGGGATGGTCTCCGTTCGTCCGTTCCATGGAAGGAGAGGCTCGATGAGCACGGTCCCGACCACGAAGGCTCAGGTCCGCGTGCATATTCGCTGGATGATCCGCCGCGACATGCCCGAGGTTCTGGCCATCGAGCATGCCAGCTTTGATTATCCCTGGTGCGAGGAGGAGTTTCTCCGCGTTCTCAGGCAGCGCAACTGTATCGGCATGGTCGCCGAGTACGGCGAGCGGGTCGTCGGCTTCATGATCTACGAGTTGCACAAAAACCGCCTGCACGTCCTCGACTTCGCCACCCATCCGGAATTCCGCCGTCAAGGGGTGGGCCAGCAGATGGTCGCCAAGCTCGTGGGCAAGCTCTCGAGCCATCGCCGCACCCGGATCGCCCTCAGCGTTCGAGAGACCAACCTCGCTGGTCAGCTCTTCTTCCGGATTCAGGGCTTCCGTGCCCACGAAGTGGTCCGTGAGCACTACATGGACACCGGCGAAGACGCCTATGTGATGCAGTACCTCCTCGACGAGTCGGTTGTCGATGAACCGGCTCCGGCAAATCGAATTGCCAAGCAGTTCGAGAGCTGAGCCTTGACGTTCCGCCCCTTCAGACCTCTCGAGGCCGATTTTCCCACGAGAGGACCCACGCCAACCTCTTGCCAGCCCACCCAGGTCTCGATTGACCCCGCCGTTCGCGACCGGGACTTCGGTCCTCGTGACAATAACCTGGGTGGTTCAGTACGCAACGAATCAAGCACTTCAAATCAAAAAAAGGAGCACGCGACCTTCCGGGCGATTGGCCCAGACCCCTTCACCTAACCAGGGGCGCGTGCGATGCCCGGTCAACCAGCGAACCGTTGAGCTTCCAAGCTCGGCCGGTCCATGTCCCTCTCACCAAGGCCTTCTGGGCCTTCCCTCCTCTTTACCCGTCATGGAATCCCTTGGCCCCAACCACCTTCCGCCAAGTGCTCCACGGGGCTTCGGTGCGCGAGTCAGTGCGCCTACTGCGTTCAAGCCTGGCTCGTGGAGGGTCTGTTCGTCATAATTTCGTTTTCGAGATTAAACGAGATGCAAGACGGCCTCGACTTCGCTCCCAACACCGCCAAGGCACCTTGATACCTCCATGACCGATCGCACCGATGACCACCAGGAAGGGGATGGCCTCTCCTCGACCGAAAACCCTGTCGAAACGAATCCGCTCGGAGAGGAAGAGGAAAGTCTTCCGCTCGAAGACGCGTCCCCCTTCCAACTCGCTGCCCACAACGCGATTGTGGAACTCTCCACCGCTTCCCTGATCCTCCAAGGGGGGACGCTCGCCACTGGCGTGATCGGCGCGCTCGGCTTGTTCGCCACGCGAGGAGCGACCTCTCTTCCGTTCGGCGTGACCTTGGTCGTGCTCAGTAGTCTGGTTGGGTGGATGGGCGCCAAGGGGTTGCGCGCGGTGGTCAGCCTCTTCGACGCCTGGGCGGTACGGACGCGAGAGGCCGAAGTCGTTGAAACCCGGATCGCCGAGGCCCTGGAACGCGTCGCTCGGGTGCTCGAAACCAGGTCAGCCGTGGGACAGGTGACTTCTGACAGCTTATCGGGCGGAGGAACCTCGTCTCGGAGCGCCATCGCCGCCGCCATCCGGGAGTCAAGGTGGGAGGAGGCCGAGACCTTGATCCAGGCCTTGCTCGACGACCCGGACCAGCGAGAACTCGGCAATCGCCTGCAACGGGACTATCACGAAGCCAGGGCGGGGGAGAGTCGGACCCTCCGCGCACGCATCGATGCGGCCATGGAGGTGAACGACCCCGATCGGGTACTCGAGCTTCACGCGAGCCTGATCGTCTTGTTGTTAGGCGATGCCGAACAACGCGAGCTCGACCACCAGGTTGGTCGCTGGCTCATCGGGACGATCCAGAAGCGGCTTCGGGGTGGGACGATCGGAGCCGACGTGGTGGAATTAATTGGCCGGATCGCCGACCGGTTCGACCATACACCCGAGGGAGCGAGCTTGAGGGCGTCGCTACCGACCTTGCGTCGCTGCGCAGGTCTTTGCCCACGATGTGGGCTTCCCTACGCCGGAATCGAAGACGCTTGCCCCGCCTGTCTCGGAACCGACCTCTCGGTAGCACCACCACCGCCAACGCCTTCGTCTCTCCCTCCATCCGAATCCGAGGTTGAACCCGATCCCATCCCTCAGCCCGACCCTTACTTTATTCGGGACGATCTCGATTCCTCAGAGGTATAATTGGTTGCGTGATTTCCCCGCTTGCGCCATCCGCCAAAGCGAAATCACCGAGAGTTCCTGGACAGCCTAGCTTGACTCAACCGGAAATGTCGGATAGGGATAAAGGGGACTTTCCTAATCGGATCGCAACCTTACAAACTGTTGTTGGCAACGGGAAAGGAGCGGGCCATGTCCCGCAGGTTGATCTTAGCCTGGGCGTTCTTGGCGCTGGCTGGCCCATCGGTATACGCCCAGATCCCGATTTCGAGGGACCTTCTGCCGACGCGCACGGCTCTGGGGCGAGTGGGGTTGGAGCAGCACTGGATGGCTGCCGTACCGATGGAGCCGACCGAGAAGCTCGTGGCGATCAGTTTGGCGCACGGCCTGGTCTTCGCCCAGACGGATCACGGAGGTTTTCATACCTACGACGCCGAGACTGGCCGCTTGCTTTGGTCTCGCACCTTCGAGCATCAGATTGGCCGGGCCTACGCGGCCTCGGCGAATTCCAAGTTGGTGTTCGTTACCAACGCGAATTATCTCCACGCGCTCGATCGTGGCACGGGCCGAACGGTCTGGTCGGAGAATCTGGGGGGGCTGCCGTCGAGTCCGACGGCCTGTGGCGAAGAGTATGCCATGGTCGGGCTTCAATCGGGGATGTTTATCGGCTATTCGCTGGTTCAGTACGGAGATCAGGGCGAGATCAAGAAGGATGATAAGGGTCAGCCCGTTCTCGCGACCCGTCCAACTCGAGCCTGGAACTGGCAGACGATGGGCGCGATGAACTCTCGGGCGATTCCCGGTGGGCGGATGGTGGCTTTTGCCTCGCACGATGGCAGGGCCTATGTGTCGTTGACCAACCCGGCCAAGCCGATTTACCGGATTGCGACGGGCGGGCCAATCGATGCGCCTTTGGCCTCTTATGGCACCCGAACCTTTTTTATTCCCTCCACGGACGAGAACCTGTACTCCGTTGACCTTTTCACCGCCAAGGTTCAGTGGACCTACAGTTCAGGGGCTCCGATCCTGCAGCAACCCATGGTTGTGGGTAAAGATGTCTATGTCATCAATAAGGCGGGAACCCTGGCCTCGGTTGGGCTGGCCGATGGGCTGGCTCGTTGGACCGCTCCGACTTACGGGGGCCGTCTGCTGAGCATCAGCCCGAAGCGGCTCTATCTCGACACGGTGGATGGCGACCTGTTCGTGGTTGATCGCAATACCGGGCGCCAGATTTTCGAGCCGCGAGCCACGTACTCGAGAGCCGGGCTTAACATGCGTGCTTATGGGTTGACTCTGACAAACGAGTTGAATGATCGGCTCTACTTCGGCGCGAAGGAAGGTTTCCTCTTCAGCACCAGGGAGATCGGCCAGAAGGAACCTTATCTCCACCGCGATCCCAATGCCCCTCGCTTCGGATACATCCCTTCCGACTCGACGAAGATCGAGGCTCCCACGGGAGACGTTCCTTCTCGTTCGTTTGCGACTCCACCGGTCCCGGAGGCGGAAATGGAGGAGAATGCCGAGCCGACGCCGGATGGCGATAGTGAGCCGGCCGACACGGACGCGGACACTTCTGAAACGTCTTGACAGGCTGCCGAGACAGCCGGTCTCATCATGGTTTGGTCCCTTCGTACATGGGGTGGTTGTGAACGTACGTGCCCTGGCCTTTGGCTGGGGCGGTACCTCGCAACCACCCACGGCTTTTGCTCCATCCCGTTCTTTTGGAGTGAATCGAGGTTTGAATGTCCGAGATCGTGCCAGTTCGCCGCGCCTTGTTGAGTGTCAGTGACAAGCGGGGCCTTCTGGAGCTGGCCCGAGTTCTATCGGCCCAGAACATTCATTTGCTGGCCAGCGGTGGGACGCGTACCGCTCTCGTCGAGGCCGGCCTTGAAGTGACCGAAGTCTCCGCCTATACCGGCCAGCCCGAAATCCTGGGGGGCCGCGTCAAAACTCTTCACCCGAAATTGCACGGTGGTATTCTCGCCAGACGCGAGCTGGCCGACGACCTCGCCGCTCTCGACGCCCAGGGAATCGAGCCAATCGACCTGGTGGTCGTGAATCTCTACCCCTTCGAGGCAACCGTCGCCCGGCCTGGGGTTTCGTTCGAGGACGCCGTCGAGAACATTGATATCGGTGGGCCGAGCCTGATCCGAGGAGCCGCCAAGAACCACGCTCACGTGGCGGTCCTGACCGACCCGAATCAATACGAATCCTTCAGCCGATCGCTCGAAGAGAAGGGGGGGACCACGCTCGATCAGCGCAAGGCGTTGGCTCTCGCCGCCTTCACGCGCTGCGCCCGGTACGATCAGGCGATCTCGGAATACCTCGGCGAGGTTCTGGAGCCAACACCAACCGAATCGAGCCCGGCCGACCCTTTCCCCGCCACACTCGAGCCAAAGTTCGCGCGGCATTCCGTCTTACGGTACGGAGAGAACCCGCACCAACGTGCGGCCTTCTATCTCGAGCCAGACTCGGTGGGACCCAACCTGGCCACCGCTCGCGCCATTCACGGGAAAGAGTTGTCTTATAACAACCTGCTCGATCTCGATAGCGCACTCCGAGTCATCCGCCTCTTCGCCGAGCCAGCGGCCACCATCCTCAAGCACAACAATCCTTGCGGCGCGGCGATCGGCGAGAACCTCGCCGAAGCCTTCGAACTCGCCTATGAAGGGGATCCCGTCAGTGCCTTCGGCGGCATTGTCGGGTTGAACCGTCCCGTCGATCGCGCCACCGCCGAACGTCTCTGTGCGCCGGGCCGATTCATCGAGGCGATCCTGGCGCCGGGGTATGAGCCCGACGCCCTGGAACTGCTCACCACCAAGCCCACCTGGAAGAACAGCGTCCGGCTCCTCGACCTGGGGACTCCCATCGGTCCTGACTCCGCCGCACCTCGCGGATTTGACCTGCGCCGGGTCGAGGGGGGGATGCTCGTCCAGGACTGGGACTCGATGGAACAGGATCCCACCTCCGGCACGGTGCCGACCCGCCGTGCTCCCTCCGACGCCGAACGCGAGTCGCTAGGCCTGGCCTGGCGCATTTGCCAGTCGGTGCGGTCGAACGCGATCGTCTTGGTGAAGGGGCGTCAGCTCGTGGGGGTGGGCGCGGGGCAGATGAGTCGGCTTGATTCGGTTCGGATCGCCGTGAGCAAGGCAGGGGACCGAGCGCAAGGGGCCGTGCTGGCCTCGGACGCGTTCTTCCCGTTCCGCGACGGTCCCGACGCCGCCGCCGCCGCGGGAGTGACCGCGATCATTCAGCCGGGTGGGTCCAAGCGAGACAACGAAACGCTGGCCGCTTGCGACGAACATCAGATGGCGATGATCCTGACCGGCCGCCGGCACTTCCGGCATTGAGCCGAACTTGCCTCGCTTCAGCGAGGTGGTGAACTCGACTCAGGAACGAAGGGTAGGCACGAATATATTTGTGCCTACCCTTTTATTGTTTTGGACGTCGTTCCAGTCTTGTCGGATGACGCCTGAAATTTACCCTGAAGGGCTTGAGGTTCCCGCGAGCCCGGGCTACTGATCTACTTGTGATAATAAGTCGGGCGACTCCAGAGTCGGATCTCATTTTCGGACCAGACCGAGCCCGAAAAGGTCACTTGCACTGTGCCCATGTCGAAGATCGGGAAATCCAGGAAGGCAAATACGGGATGAGTGAGCTCGTTCTTTGGAACGGAATCATAGGATTCTTGAAGGAATCGCTCACAGCTATGATCTCGGCCAACTCGCTCTAGCTCGTCTTGCACGAATGCGACCAAACGACCAACCACGTCCGTCGTTCGCGATGGCTCAGACCAATTCCGTGGCGTCGAGGCTTCCTCTCCACCTAGGTCGGTACCTAATCGGAGGCAGGAAAAATAGCCATCCTCAAGGGGCTTATCCGTTGTTGCCTGTTGAACATGGACGGACCGGTTCGTATTCCATCCGAAATGATCAAGCCAAGGCAGAAGGTCGGCTTCCATGTCGTGCTGGTTTCGGTAATGCGAGGCCGTAATGAGAACATTCTTGTGATGAAGCCTCACCGGCGGTTGGGGAGCCTCGTTGAGTTTGTGGTAGGATTTTGCCCACCGAAGGCATCGAGAGGCAGACGCAATTGCACCTGGAGATTTGTCTATATAACTTTGGTCAACTGTTAAATCGATTTCAAAGTTTTCGAGAATCAGCAAGTCGTGCCGGACTTCGGTGATCTTTAGGTTTTGGAGGCCTTCCGGAAGCACGGGAGTCGTCCCCATCTTGAACTGATACTCCTGGTCGGGAACGACTCTCTCGGCGATGGGAGGAGGCGAGGTCGTTTTGGTTTTTCCAAATAGACGTGAAATCCAGCTCATGATTTGATATTCAACCTTCTGGAAGCCTGAGACATTGGTGGCTGCGGTCGGTTATTTCGGGCTCCAGCGAAATGCCGACTGTGTTAGTTCGGGGTAGTGCAAATCCGATTCACTCGTTGGCGATTCAGGCTCGCGACCATTCGAGAAGCCGCATTTCCTTAGGGTGTAACTCGCTCTCCGCTCCTCAGCTTTTCTCACTCGGCGGGAGTCTCGTTCTCCCAAAACCACCTTATCATCATGTTCTTGGGAGGACGAGGCCACTGCCGAGGGGGGAATGCCTAAGATCATGAACACGAATTGGAATCGGACAAGTCCAGCGCGGTCTTTCATACAATCAGTCATAAACAGTTATTGTTTTAGTTCATGCTGTCTTTGTCTGTTTTTCCTGTCCTCGGTGATCCCGAAACGCGGGTTCCTTTCCTTTTCCCCTTGGACCATCGGGCTCTCCCAGAAGGAGAGGAGGCCATCAGTTCGATTCTTTCCCGCGACTGCGGAAGCCGATAGCTGACAACAAACCTGAATAAGCAGTTGGCGAGTTACGCCCAAGTGATTCGTGATTACCCAACCAGGGGAGAGCACTGCTCTTCCCGCTGGTCTCTGAAGAAGCGATCAAGGGCAGGCACGAATGACTTCGTGCCTGCCCTTGATGGAAATCGAAGTGAGTAATCGATCAGAACACGGGGTTTGCCGCAACTTACGGGTTCAATCTCAACTCGTTCCCGTGTGGGGTGGCTTAACGATGACCTCCGCCGCCACCCCCTCGCATGCCACCGCCTCCCATATGCCCACCACCCCCACCAAATCCTCCGCCTCTGCCTCCCATATGCATGCCTCCGCCGCCCCCGCCAAAACCTCCGCCACCCATGCGCATGCCGCCTCCGCCTCCACCACCGCCAAAACCACCCATATGCATACCTCCGCCGCCCCCGCCTCCCATGCGCATGCCTCCGCCCATGGGAGCGCCGCCGAAGTTGGGCCGCGCCATGGCACCTCCACCGCCCCCCTGGAAGCCTCCCATTCGAGGAGCAGCCTGCGCGAATCCTCCCCCACCACCTTTGAATTGGCGCATGGGAGCACCACCGCCAAGGCCCCCCTGGAGTCCAGGGGCTCTTTGCGGGATTCCCCCGCCCATACCACCAATACCGCCTCGATTAATCGCGCTACCTCCACCTGGCCGGCTCAGCCCTGGATTGATGTTTTGGACTCGGCCCGCCATGGGATTGGAGTTGATCCCTCGGTTGGGAGCTTGCGGGAAGCCCTGGAGTCCTCCTCCGCGCAGGGCGTTCGCATTCGGCAGGTTATTTCCATTCGGCCGAAGGACCTGATGGTTCAACGTGTTTGCGCCATTCAAATTTCGGCCCAGTTGATTCATGGCCGGCCCATTCGAGCGAGGACCAAGGTCGCGCGGGGTGGTCTGGTTCAGCCGGCCGAGCTGTTGAGCGGGCGGACGATTCTGCAGCCCGAGATTGCCTCTTGGGTTGTTCAGATTGCGCGGACCCAGATTCTGTGACCCGTTGGAGTTGAAGGCGTTCAGGTTTGACCGCCCTTGCCCCAGTCCGGGTCCGCCGAGATTCCCGTTTCGAATCGGGTTGCCTGGGTTTCGGTTGAGGTTGTTGGGGTTCAGGTTGTTTCCGCGCCCAGGGACGTGTCCGTTCAGGTTCGAGAGATTGGAGTTGAGCCCTCCAGGTCGGGAGCTCCCCAGGGGATTTGCGCCGGTGCCTCGGTACATCCCCGACGAATTGGATGTAAAGACCGGCCGTGCGGCGGTATGTGCCCGCGTGGCGGGGCGGACGCCGTTGAAACCCGAATTCCACCCGCCATGCGCGCTGCGCGGGCCTCTGGCCGAGTTGGCCGCGGTTTGGAAGGGGCTGGCGAAGGGCCGGGACGCTGGCGGCGGGATCACGCCGTTTCGGTTCATGTTCCGCAACGAGCCGGCGAATTGAGAGCCGCCTCGGACCATGCTGGCTCTTGGGCCTACGCCCTGGAGGTTCCGTGTTTGCTGATTCACAAACCGATCACGCGCGATGGGAACCTGATAGGGGAGTCGGTTTCCACCAGCCCAGTTCCCTGGGCCGCGTCCTGCTCCCAGATTGCCACGACCAAGGGTGCCTGGCCGATTCACCCAGTTTCCCATTCCTCCTCGATGCGGATTAACTGGCCTAAAGGGGTAGTTGTGATGTCGATATCCGCCCCAGTTTCCTCCGCGGCCCATTCCCCAATTGCCGCCTCGCCCGATACCCCAGTTTCCTCCGCGACCCAGTCCCCAGAAGCCACCTCGGCCAAATCGCCAGGGATTATTGAAGCCAGAACCAAACCCACCGAATCCCCAGCCACCCAAGGGGTAGCCCCAGCCACCGAAACCCAGGCCGCCCAGTCCCCACCCGCCGTAACCCATGCCGAAGAGGGGATATCCGTAGCCGTATCCCATGCCGCCTAGCCCATAGAAGGGATAGCCGAACCCGAACAAGCCGCCCAGGGTATTGCCAACAAAGCCCAGGCCATAACCTGTGTATCCGTATCCGTACCCTCCGAAACCACCGTACCCATAGATCGGATAGGCGACGGATGCGTAGCTCGTGTAGTAGGGATAGCCGAGCGAGCCGTAAAACGGATAGTCAAGATATCCGTAGTAAGGCGACATCGTCCCGTAACTCGCATAGCCGTAGTATTGGCCGCTATCGTCGTAGTAGCACCCCGGGTAGCCGTCGTAATACGAATTTGGCCGGCCCAGTGCGCCATAAAGGAGTCCGTAGTTCGACGCCGAGATCTGCGTATAGGGTTGATAGACGGTACCATCCGTCCGAGCCGATGGGTCCACCGTGGCCGGAGCGAACAGGGTGCCTCGATCCTCGAGAGTCCGGTCCCAGTAGCCTTCCTGGAAGGTCCACCCTTCGGGCTGTTTGACCCATTGCGCGGGCACCCAGGACCAACCCGGCTGAACTTTGGTCCAGAAGCCCGGCTTCCAGATGACCCCCTCGCCATCGGGGTAATACTGTCCTGGAATGTAAAAATGATCGGGGCCGGGGGAGGGGCCTGGCTCATCGGCCGGATGATCCGCGGGTGGGCCGTCCTTGCGGAAGTCGAGCCGGTCCGTCTTCCGTTCGCTCCAGAACCCCGCGACGCGATACCAGCCCGTGTCGTCGCGCTTCCAGTAGCCATTCACCCAGAAGCGGCCAGGAGGGGGAACACGCCAGGTTCCCGTAACCCAGACGAAATCGGCTCGACTCGGATCCCAATCCCAGTACCCTTCGATCCACTGAGCATTGGTACTCGGCGCTTCGATGCCGGGTCGTTCCATGATGGGAGGAGGAGGCGATTTCTCCACACGCGCGTCGTTCGCATCCTTGGACGGAGAGAGAAATGCCTCGTGGACCGGGCCATCATTAACCGGCTTGATGGGCTTTCCATCGTCAACGATCGGTGCGCTGGGCTCGGCCGTGGTTGTTTGCCCAGGGTTTTCCGCTGGTGTGGCGGAAGAATTGGGCGACGAGAGCGCGTCGGGGGGGGCGGGATTGGTGGAGCCCGTCGCGGGCTGTGCGTCGGAGTCCGGAGGTTCCGCGCCTGGGGGGGGAGGTGGTGGTGTGTTCGGATCCGTCGCCGGTTGGGCACTCTCAGACGGAGTGACCAAGGGAAGCGGATCGGCTGACTGAGCCGCTGTCGCAAGGCGTTGCATGCTCGTAATCGAGAGAGCCAAGGAGAGGCCCACCCCGAAGGTCCAAAGGTGTTTCATGACAGCGTTCCCCAAGCGATCTCCCAAATGTTCTCTTTCGTAATTCTACGAGTTTTCAAGGTCATGTGATGAGCTGGCCTGGATTTTTTTCTGAACAGTTCGCCTATTTTTCCAGGTTTGCGTAAGCCGACGTCTTGACGCGAAATTCACCTTGACCTCGTCCCCATTGGTGAATTCCATGCATCTCCTGGACCAAGTCAGTCACCGGTCCCCCGGTTCGTTACAGATTCCTTGCCCGAATCGGAAGACTCCGCGTGTTCCAACCAAAGGTGCGTGCAATCTTGCTTGCAATCGATCTTGTGAATTGTCGCACATTGTCAATCGGTGTAGAATCTGAGAAAGACGTGGATTTGCAAGGGCCGGGTATTGGCCGACAATGAGGTTAGCCTTGAATGTAAAGGGAGCCGTCCACGTTGAAGTGGTTCTCGAGTTGACGAGGTCGTACGGGGAAGCATATGAAAGCCGAACTGGTGCCAGACAACGGCGATCCTCCCATTGTGATCGATCGCGACCTAACGATCGTCGGTCGCCGGGGGTATTGTGACGTGACGATCGACGATCCTGGTTTGTCGAAGCGTCATTGTGTTCTGGTGAAGACCGACGGCTTGCTTGTGGTGCGCGACCTGGGAAGCACCAACGGGACGAAGGTGAAAGGGCAGAGGATTCGGTGGGCAGCGCTGTTGCCCGACGACCGGCTGACCCTGGGCGGTTATCGGATGCGGGTGTACCTGGGGCCGGACAACCTCCCCGGGCCTTCCGAGCAGTATCGGGCGTCGAACCAGGGAAAGGGGGCGAAGAAGAAAGTCGGGGCGAATCCCGCGGCGGCGTCTGGGTTCGCGCCTCCTTCGCCTCTCGAGAATCAGGCGATCGATCCTGGACAGCCGGCCAAGTCGGCGGATGACTCGAGCGGAAGTTGGCGCCAGCAGATGGCGGCGATCGTGGACCGCGACGACATGATCATCGAACTCGACTGATGCGAATAAGACGAAACCGATTGCCCGCTCGAGTTCCAAGGGAATGAGAGGGGAGAGGCGTCACGATTCTCGTGGTACCATTTGCTCGGTGAGCTTTGCCTTGGTTTCGGCCTTCGAAAACGAAAACGGACGCGGCTTAGCGGAAGAGACCGATAAGGCACGCGTCCGGCGATGTTGAGGTTCGTCTTCGAGAGGGGGCTGGAAGGGGTAGTGGGGACCACCGCCTTCGCCGCCATTCGACCGGGAGGTTCACATGTCGTCGGTACGGGAGCGACGCAAGTCGCGCCTGAGCGGCGGATTCATGTGTTCAAGCTGACGCGCGTCCTGGGGGTCCAGTCGGCTTGCCTGCTTGTTCTCTCTTTGAATGGCTTCGTACACTTCTTGTCGGTGCACGGAGATTTCGATCGGGGCCGCGATCCCCAACCGAACCTTATCGCCCCGGATATCCACCACGGTAATGACAATGTCATCACCAATGATGATGCTTTCGTCGCGGTGTCGGGACAGAACCAGCATCTTCTAGGCTCCTTCCTCCTGCCAACGAGATCCGTGACCGTCCCTGATCACATGGCCCGGGCGCTCGGTAACCACGACGGGGCTTTCGACAACTTTGGGATGGCACGTCGCCGGTTGCGATGAATTCTGCTCGTCAGGTCACGCCGTCGCTCGAAGCTGCGACGGACCGGGAAGCAGGGTGGGAGCAGGGGCATGACTCGGGTCAAGGGGGTACCGCACCGCGTAGCGGCTGGAAGTCAGAACCAGTTGCCGTCCGAGCCGGCGAACCGGATTGAATACCAGGGGGCCTTGTAGGTTGACCGTGAGGCCGCCTCCATCCCCTCGGTTGAGAATCACGTAGACGAGCGCGGAACGCTCTTCGTCCAACTCGAGAGCCGACCGATCACCGGGGCGAAGCTCGACGCGGTAATCGCTGATCGCCAATGGGGGGGCAATCAGCCCGAACGCCAGGTCAGGCGCGGTTACGCTTTGCAACCACGACAGGCCCTTGACGACGGGGTCGGAAAGGTGAACGAACTGCGTGAAGGAGCGGAACCCTACCAAACCCTCCGGGATTCGGATGATCTCCGAGTCCGAGGCCTGAATCATGCCGAAGCGGGTCGTGACGATGTTCACTTCCTGTTACCTCCTTGAACGACGGGCTGGAGTCGTCCAACAGCCCGGCGCGACACCTGGGCGCCTCCGACCTAACCGAGCCGACCCCCCCAGGGGGTCACATCAGCGGCCGTCCTGAGCAGAGCCGATTCGTCTCGGCCAGAGCCGCCGAACGCGGCCACGACGCATCCCGCGGACACACCACACCCCGACTCTCCGGCTTCCACCGCGATCTCGGGGCTGGTTTGACCGACCGTAGTATCGTCGTGCTGGCGACGCGAAACTCAGTCCCAGACTGAGGAAAACGCAAGATGCCGGCCTGTTGGAATGGCTGCGCCAGTCAGTCCGTTCGTAACGACGAAGGGCGACGCGCCCACCCCATCGCCAGTTCGTGCGCGGAAGACGCTAAACCCAAGCCGAGCAACACACTGTCTCGGGTTGCCCTGCCCGTGGGGCCGCTCTCGCTCATAGCCTTCCGCGCACGTTGAGAACCGTTCGAGCCGGCCGGCCAAAGGAAATCGAAGGGATGACGGGTTCACTTCTCCGGCGCAGGCTCAACAATGACCTGGGGAGGATACGCGAAATCGTTCCAGAGGCGCTGGTTTCGTTCAGGATTCGGGGGGCCGTCGTGCACTGCGATTCGGTAGCGAAAAACGGTTGGGTGATCTTTGTGGATCATGACGGCTTTGTCGTGGCCGGGAACGTAGCAGAAGAAGGGCAATAGAATGGGATGGATGCGGGCGATGCTGGGGTGATTGACGTTCGAGGGATGGTCCAGAATCATCGCGCCTCCGTACTCTTTTGAGCCGGGCTCGACGGGGCCGGTCAGGTCGACCCAACGCGCGGGCTTCTGGTCGCCTCCAAAGCGGTTCAGCCCTTCGCTCGTTAGGACCTGGAGTGGCCCCTTGACGAATGGCTCAGCGCCTCGATAGGCCATTCCCCCGTAACGGTATGGAAGGAGTTCCACGGGGTCGTCCTTGGCTTGCTGCGTGGCAGTCAGGTCGAAGAGCCAGTAGGGGCTGCCGGGGAGGTCATAGGCCGCGATCGACCACTTTTCCTCCAGGACGGCCTGTCCCCCCCTGGCTTCCCACCGATGACGGCTTTGCACGCGAGCCACGACCGGGCCGGCATCGATCTGGTCCAGGCGTTCGAAGCGGATCTTTCCGGTGCCCGACTGGATGTTCCAGAAGTCGGGCTCGAGCGATCCGACTCGCGTTTTCGCGTAGGCCAGAAAGATCCCCCGATGGTGCGGATGATGCGTTGAAAAATCGCCGGTGATCAACTTCTCGGTTGGTGTCTGGACCGGGTGGAGATAGGCGTCTCGCGTGTAGACTTCGCGGTAAGAAGGGTTGGCGACCGGCTTGGTGTTGTATTGAAACACAAGCCGATCTCGATTCCTGAGTTGAAGGGGGCCATCATCAGGGGACGTGATTGACCAGGGCTTGATCTCTTCGCCTTGCCCTTCAGCCTTCACGCGAAAGCGCCGGGTTCGGCCTGCCTTGGTGCTCCCCTTCAGGATCCAGATGAGTCTGACCCTGGGGGCGGAAGTTGACGACCCTGGTTGGGCCTCGACCTGGGCGACGAAGGGTTCCGCGTCAACTTTTCCCTCGGGCTCGACCTCCTCGAGCACCAGTTGACTTGTCGGGGGCGAACCCGTCAGCGAATGGTTGCGAACCTCCTGGGCATTCGCGCCATCCAGTTCGACCTGGACCGGGGTATCGATGCGATCGTACTCCCCCGCCTGAACCGCCAGGGTCCATTGAGCCGCCTCAACCTGGGGAATGGTTCCACCAGCCAGATTCGCGAGGACAACTCCAGACAGAAGACAGGTTGCGATAGATGATTTGCAAATAAACATTTTGATCAATTGAAATAGAGGATAGCTTCGTTCGGTTAATGAGCTTGGGCACTCCAATGGACTTAGCACACAGCCGTGTGGCAGCTTAACGCGTTTACAATCAACTTACCTCGCTAATGCAAGTATGACTGCACTGGTTGTTTGATGTAAGTGAGAGTTGCCTCTGGGTTTGCTTATCGGCCGGTTCCCGTTTCAAGGGATCGATTCAAGCGTCTGGAGGATGGCATCAGTCGCGGACTGGGTGGTGGCTGAGCCCCCCAGGTCCGGGGTTCGAGCGGCGCCGGAATCGGCCGCCCTGCTCACGGCCTCCTCGATCCGCTCCGCCGCGCGTGCGGGGGCCGGATCTTGATGGGTTGTTCCGAGGTGCCGGAGCATCATCGCCGCTGAGAGGATGGAGGCGATGGGGTTGGCTCGACCCAATCCCACCAGGTCGGGCGCTGTTCCGTGGCAGGGCTGGAAAACGGCGTGCCGGACGCCCAGGTCGGCCGAGGGGGCGACTCCCAGGCCGCCGACCAGTCCCGCGGTGAGATCCGAGAGGATATCCCCCAGCAGGTTCTCGCAGACCAAGACGTCGAATTGCTCGGGCCGTCTGACCAACTCCAGGGCAGCGGCATCGACGTAGAGGTGGTCCGCCTCGATCTCGGGGTAGTGGCTGGCAACCTCGTCGAAGACGGACCGGAAGAAGGCGAATGAGCGGAGGATGTTCGCCTTGTCGACACAGGTCACCCGAGTTCGAGATCGTCCGCGCTCCCTGGCCAGTCGAAACGCCGCGTGCGCCACGCGTTCGGTGCCAGCACGCGTGATCACTTGAGTGTCTGTCGCGAGTTGGTTCCCGAGGACAACACCGCCTCCCAGCGAGGCGAAGATCCCCTCGGTGCTTTCACGGACGATCACCAGGTCGATCGCGGGATCGCCTGACAGTGCGCCTGGGATTCCGCGCAACCTGCGGGCGGGCCGGATTCCGGCGAACAGGTCGAGCGCGATTCGCAGGGTGACCTGGGGGATGATCTCGGTCCCGTCGGGATATCGCACGTTGGGCAGGCCGCAGGCTCCCAGTAGAATGGCGTCGGCGGACCGGCAGGCCTCGAGCGTCGTGTCGGGCAAGGCCTGGCCGCATTCGAGATAGGTGCCGGCGCCAGCGGGTGCCTCAATCCACTCGATCGCGAAGTCCAGGCTGGCGTGCTCGACGACTTCCAGGGCGCTGGCGATCACCTCGGGACCGATTCCATCTCCCCTAACGACGGCGACGCGGTACGTACTCATGCCCTGGCCCCTTGGTCTCAACGGCGTCTCGCGACTTGGTGGACCCAGCCCAACCGCCACGCATCGCCCGTCCGCTCCACTCCATGACACCCCGGGAATCAGGATATCAGGAATCGAGGTCGTTCGCCGCTTATTACCAAAGGGAGGGCGAAATCAATAGCGGTGGAAGGTGTAGGCGGGGTTGGCAGGATCGAAGTCGAGGGCGGAGAGGGACGCGTCGAGCATCAGGTCTTCGTAGATATAACGCTCGGCCAGAACGGGCTGTCCGTCGCCGCCCGGCTCGGGCCAGTCATAATTGGTGATCTTTAAGGGGATATGGCTCACGACGTCATAGAACACTTCGATCTGGGCGAACGGCCGGGTCGGCGATTTGTGGAAGTGCTGATGGAAAGAGCGGAACCAGGTTTTACCGTGGGCATCGGTGACCTTGTCCAGGACGGCGACCGCCTCTTTATCTTCCAGGTCAATTCGGCGAAACTCGATCAGCTTCTTCGTCAGGTTGCCCAACCCCGCTTCGGTGATGGGGTGGCGGCTCTCCGCCAGGGCGATGGGATGGTTGGGGGGAACAGCCAGGCGTGGCACCAGCCAGCGCGAGACGCCTGTGGAATGGGCGATCAGCTTGTTTTCGTAGTGGCCTTCGGCATAAACCACTTCCTTGCCCGGCGTGGGATCGAGGTACTTGAAGTAGACGGCGAACGGGTTCTGGCGGAATTTCATCGCCAGTGTTTGCTCGGGGCCAATTACGCCATTGATCCGCTCGGTCTTGCGAAACGTGGCCGTGTACGTACTGACTTGGTCCAACCGCTCATCCACGGCGATGAGCATGTTGAGCAAGTAGGTTTTAGCCTCGTCCCCTTCAAGCCGATGGCTGGGCCACGGCGGTAGCTCGGTCGGAGAAACAAGGACCGAATCGACCTGCGCGCGTGCGGGGGGAGGGGCGGTAGGGCTGGAAGGGGTTTCCAGAGGAACGGTCAGGTACGAGGAGACCATCCAAATTCCAGCGATTGGAGCCAGAATCAGCAGGCTCCCGCGCCAGGGGACGCTTCGGACGTGATCATTGACCACGCTTTGGCTCGTCGCCATGCCTTCGCTCCAAAACTTGCGCGGGTCAGGTTGTGGATTCTGCCACGACAGCGGGAGGCAAGAGTGAGTGCGCGTGAGAACCTTGATGTTCTCAGAACCAGTGTTCAATAATTGGTTCGTTTCGTCAATGCATTCTTCGTCGGGATTTGCAAACAGGCGCCCAATCATCCTGCCTGATTGTCAATCGGGTGAATTGACCGATCCAGGCGAAGAAGTCTAGGATAGGACGTTCCCGAGGTCCTTTAGGGGATCGAAACGTTCAAGTCGAATAGAAGAGACGCGGAAGTCGTCCGTTGACGGTGACCGACCGGCTCTCGGAGGAGATACCTCGCAAATGACTCAGATCGAAAAGGCGCGGCAAGGGATCGTGACCCCCGAGATGGAGTATGTCGCCGGGCGCGAGAACCTGGAACCCGAGCTGGTCCGGTCGGAAGTCGCGCGCGGGCGAATGGTCATCCCCGCCAACATTGCCCACCTGAAGCAAGGGCTTCAGCCGATGGGCATCGGAATCAAGGCCAAGTGTAAGATCAACGCCAATATTGGCAACTCGGCCGTGACCTCTGATATCGACAACGAGTTGGCGAAGTTGAAGATGGCTGTGGACCTGGGCGCGGACACGGTCATGGACCTGTCGACCGGCGGAAACATCGACGCGATCCGCCGGGCAATCATCGCCGCGAGCCCCGTGCCGATTGGGACGGTGCCGATTTACCAGGCGATTCAGCAGGTCAAGCATGTGGAGGACCTGACCGAGCAAGACCTGCTCGACGTGGTTGAGCATCAGGCGAAGCAAGGGGTCGATTACATGACCTTGCACGCTGGGTTTCGCATGGAGTTCGTGCCGTTGACCGCGCATCGGGTCACCGGCATCGTCTCGCGTGGGGGCTCGTTGATGGCCCAGTGGATGATGGCGCACAAAAAGGAAAATCCACTGTTCACGCGATTCGATGACCTCTGCGACATCATGCGTCAGTATGACGTGACGTGGAGCCTCGGGGATAGCCTGCGTCCCGGCTCGATCGCCGACGCGTCGGACGCGGCCCAGTTCGCCGAGTTGAAGACCTTGGGCGACCTGACGCGCCGGGCCTGGGATCGTGGCTGCCAGGTTATGGTGGAAGGGCCTGGGCATATCCCCATGGACCAGATCGCCATGAATATGGAAAAGCAGGCGATCGAATGCAACGAGGCCCCGTTCTACGTGTTGGGCCCCCTCGTGACCGATATCGCTCCCGGCTACGACCACATCACCTCAGCCATCGGCGCAGCGTTGGCCGGCTGGCACGGCGCGAGCATGCTCTGTTACGTGACTCCCAAGGAACACCTGGGCCTCCCCGAGGTGGAGGACGTTCGGCAAGGCGTGGTCGCCTACAAGATCGCCGCTCACGCGGCCGACCTGGCACGCCATCGGCCGGGGGCACGCGACCGCGACGACGCCCTCAGCCGAGCCCGCTACTCGTTCGACTGGGAGAAGCAGTTCGCCCTCTCTCTCGACCCCGAGACCGCCCGGCGGATGCATGACGAAACCCTGCCACAGGAGGCCTTCAAGACCGCCGCGTTCTGCAGTATGTGCGGCCCTAAGTTCTGCTCGATGCGCATCTCCGAAGACCTGCGGAAGCACGCCCTCGAGGCCGCCTCGCTCGTTCAACTCGGTGAACCCGAGCCGGCCAGCTCCTGAGTAGGGACCAGGTGGTGGATGCCTGAGGTGGTTTCTCTCTCCGTGAAGCCGCTTGCGGGAATTTCAACTCAAAGGCCTGCCCGAGCAAAACGCTCTGGGCGGGCCTTTGATCATTTCGAATGAGCTCACTCTTCAGACGCGTGGCGGTGATACGTCCGAAGGGTGTATCTCGTTGATGTCCCCGGACATCAAGAGCATATCACCGACGCGGCGCTCGCGTCGTAAGTCGAGGCTTGATCGGCATGATTGGAAAGATCGGACGGAGTCCCCCTCAGTGGAGAGAGCCCAGGCGAATCCGACGTCCAAGTACGGGTGGGTCGATTGCGAGCCTTGTACCTGGGAGGAGTTGGTACGCTGGCTTACGGACGGATTCAACCCCGGCCGGTCCGCCCACGGAGGGGCGGAGGCGGGCGGGTGTGAGTGCGGGGCTGGAGCGTTCAACGTTGGGGGAAGGAGGAGAGGCCTGGGTCGATTGCTCTTGATGCGTTGAACGTAGAAAGCCCCGGCGGGGTTAGCTGGCCTTGGCCAGAGAAAGCGGCGTGCGGCTCCAGGATGCGGCGGCGGAGGTGAAGGCCTCGATCAACTGCATGTCGAGCGAGATATTCCCCTCGTTTTCGGGGTGCCACTGCACGCCGACCACCCACCAGTTCGGGTCTTTCCCCTCGAACGCTTCGATCAAGCCGTCCGGGGCCATGGCACCCACCTGGAAAATGGGGGCCAGCTTACGAATCCCTTGGTGGTGGTAGCTATTCACGCGGATTTCGCCGGGCCCGTAGATCTCTTCCATCCGGGTGCCCGGTTCCATGATCACGGTATGGCGGTGAGCTCCCCCCTGGGGGTCGCGGTGGGGAATGCCACGGGGCATGTCTTCGGGCAGGTGCAAGAAGATGCCGCCACCGTTGAGGACGTTCAGCTCTTGCATCCCCAGCCCGATGCCCAGGACGGGCATGCGCATCTGCTGGACCAGCTTGCAGAGGAGTCGGTCGGAGGTTTCGCGGCGTTCGGGGACCACGGTTACCGACGGGTGAGGGGAGAGCCCCATCTTTTTCGGGTCGAGGTCATCTCCTCCGGTCAGCATCACGCCGTCGAGCCGTTCGAGGATCGGGGCGAGGTCGTGCTCTTTGATCAAGGGAGGAATCATCACGGGAAGAGCGTTTGCCGAGAGGATGCAGTCGTAGTATCCGCTGTGCATGAAGCTGTGAGGGGTGCGGCCCTTGGCGTTCGCGCGGTAATCCGTGTTGATCCCGATCAGTGGTCGGTCATTCATGGCGGGCTTCCTTCCTTGCGTTGGCGTCAGCGAAATCCGTTCGTTGACCATCCCGGGGCGCTTCCGAGGTCCTCCGTGAACCGCGGAATTCGACGAGCCAAGCCGGGGCGGCGGCCTGGGCGCAACGATGCCGTGTGACGGCGTCGTCGGCACATTCGCAAATCACCCGTGATCTTCCGTCACAACCGCAGGGGTGCGGACCCTGAAAGATGTGAGAAGATCCAAAATCACACTTGTCAAGAATTCAAGAGGTGTAACGCACGAGTGGAAGCAAATCGATTCTTGATCTCTTGTCCGTGTCTCACTAGCAGCGGGTCCGAGTCTAGCTTTGCCTCGGAGGGTTCTCAAGAAAAATCCACCTTTTCCCTACTGTTTTCCCCTCTTTTTCGGCTTCTCAGCCAGAAGGGAAGTTAGGGTTACGTATCCGTCCCTTGACTTTCGAAATGCACTGTTCATCCATCAAGTAGTTCATTTGCCAGGCGCGTTTGACTACCCTCTTTTTGAGAATCGGACCGCACGCTTTTTGAGATGTCGTGTGCCGCCGGTTTGAGGAAGAGCCAGCCCGATGGGCCAAAATAAATGCGAGGAAGCAGGTCCAACGCAACGAAGAATGGCAATGTTTGGGTTGGGAGTGAAGTGGGACGTCGCGCATAAAAAGAGGCCCTGGGAGAAAAACTCCCAGGACCCTTGTCGCTCGTAACTCGTGATTTCCGAGAGAATGGATGGAGACGTCTTCAGCAGCAGTCCCCAATCCAATCCTCACTTCTTCGGTTGAGTGGCGGCAACCTTCGCTTCCGACTTCGAGCCTGCTTCAGGGGGTGCGGCCTTGAAGTAGTCGTCTCGGATGTAGCGGACCAGCATATTCATGTCGTTATCGGCGAGTTGGGCGTTGGTAAAAGCCGGCATCTGATCGGCGGGCTCGAGGTAGCCGTACAGATCCAACGCGCCGGGTTTATGGATCATGCGCCGGATCCACTGGGGCGACCCCCAGGCGAAGAGGCCGGGAGCATCGCGCAGCCCCCCTTCGCCCAGGTCGGGATGGACCACGTGACAGGTGCCGCAATCCTTGACGAAGAGTTCGAGGCCGGGGTGATCGGCCACGCCGGGGCTATTGAGCCACTCGTCCGGGGTCGTCTCCGCTGGGATGTTGGCAAAGCTCGCGACGAAGCGAGCCACTTCATCGAGCTCCTCCGGCTTGAGCTTGGAGCCCTTTTTCCACTCGACCATTCCATCAAGCTGCGGAAGCTTGCCGAAATAGGCGTCGGACTTCGGGTTTTCCAGCAAGCCTCTGACCCACTCGTAGCGACCATAATTCTTGAGGTCGGCGGCGACCTGGGGGCTGGAAACCGGTTCTCCCTGCTCGTTTTGCGAGATTTGCCCCTTCCCGTCAAAGTAATGACAGCTCAGGCAGCGCTTCTCGAGGATGGACCCGCCGTGGGTTAGCGGGTCGAACCGGAGCACGTACGCGGACCCTTCAGGGGGGACGCCGACTTCGTTGGCGAGCAGGATCGCGCGTTGCCGGGTCTCATCCGCCTTCTTTCGGTCGGCCTGGAAGGCAAGGTCCGAGGCATCGGACTTCATGGCCTCGTAGGTCAGGTATCCTCCCGCCCCCACCAGTCCGAATACGAAGCAGCAGGCGAGGAAATGGGACAGCTTGCCAGGCATGATTCGGTCGAGCAGGGGGAGGACCAGCAAGACCACCATGATGGCCGAGGGAATGATGATCGTCCCAATCACTTCCTGATTGCCCGGGAAGTATTTGAGCATCTGGAACAGAGAGAGGAAATACCATTCAGGACGCGCGGGGTAGTTGGCGCTGGACGGGTCGGCTGGGGCATCGAGATTGGCGCCGTGCTCGCTGACGACCAGGAAGACCAGCACCCCGAACACGGCGAGGCTGGCGACGCTATCCATAAAGAGTTGTTCGGGCCAGAATGTTCCGCGGCCGAGCTTTTCGGCGTTCCGAGGCGGCGTCAAGCCGTGGCGCCGGAATAGCGCGATATGGCCGAACAGGCAGAGCATGAAGAGGGTCGGCAAGACGCCCACATGCAGGCCGAAGAAGCGGGTGATCGTCTGGTTCCCGTATTCGGTGCCTCCCACCACCACCTTCTGAATGGCCGGGCCGAGAACGGGGGCGCCGCCAGCGATGTTCGTCGCGACCTTGGTGGCCCAGTAGCCTTTCTGGTCCCAGGGGAGGAGGTAGCCGGTCAGGCTGAAGCCCAGGGTCAGGAACATCAGCGCCATGCCAAACCACCAGTTCACCTCGCGCGGGCGGCGATAGGCCCCGGCCCAGAGCACCTGAAGCAGGTGCATCGCCAAGAGGACCACCATGGCCTGCGAACCGAAGTGATGAATGCCGCGGATGAACCAGCCGCCGGTCATCTGGTTGTTGATGTAGAACACGCTCCCCCAGGCCGTGGCCGACGAGGGGCTGTAAGACAACATCAGGAGCAGTCCCGTGGCGAACTGAATCATGAAGGTCGTGCTCAGGGCCGACCCAAAGACGTAGCGCCAGCGAGCCCCACCGGGAATCGGCTCTTCGAGAGCCTCGTGCATCAGCGCCTTGTACCCGGTCCGCTCGTCGAGCCAGTTGCTAAGTTTGTTAAGCAAGGGGAATCTGCTCCTCGGACTGAGCCCGGAACCGTTGGAATTTGACCAGGACCTTGGGGTCGGAATCCTTCGAAAGCTCGACCTCGAGTTTATCCATCGGACGCGGCGGAATCTTGTTCGTCGGCTTGCCACAGAAGTCGAAACTGCTCGTGTGGCAGGGGCAGAAGAAACTCTTACCCCCTTCTCCCATGCTCACGGCGCAACCCAGATGCGGGCATTCCGACGAGAGGGCGAGCACCTCCACCTTGTTGTCGCAAGGGGGCTGCCGAACGAGCCAGATCGAACTGACCGGTTCTTTCGGATACTTCACCCAGGCGTCTTGCCGCTCCTCGATGATCGGGACCGACATCGGAACACCGACTTGCAGGTCGCTCAGCTTGGCGACTTCCTGAAATCCGGCTTTGCCTTCTCCTCCACCCTGAACTTTGCGCTTCAGGAGTGGGTCAAGGACGTAGGCGATTCCTGGGATCGCCAGGCTTAAGCCCACGAGGTTACCTACGACGATCGTGCCGTAGCGGTAGAAGTCACGGCGGTTCATCAAAGGATGCTCCAGCGACGATGAGGAGGGAACGAACGAGGCGGGGCAACCAGGATCGATCGATTCGATTAGGGGGGGAAGTTGCCCCGATCGCTGCGGCACGGTGGGATCAAAAAGGAAAGCGGGGTCAGATGATCACTGGCTTTCAATCTGTTCTTATCCGGAAAACGGGCCTCAGGCAATGCCCAAGGCCTTGCGAACGGCCGAAAGCACCCGTTCCACGCTATCGGCGAGAGGTTCGGGCAATGAGGCGCCCGCCGCGGCGCGATGGCCGCCTCCCTGGAACTGTCCCGCGAGCGCCGCGCAGTCCAGGCCGTTGCGCGAACGGATGCTCAGCTTGATACCGCCTCGAGCCTGTTCGACGAAGAGCAAGCCGACTTCGACCCCTTCGATCGACACGGTGAAGTCCACGAGGTCTTCGGTGTCTTGTGGGATCGCTCCCGTCTGCTCGATGCTCTGCCGCGTGACGACCGTGTAGGCGATTCGGCCTTCCGCCAGAGTCTTGAGGTCGGAAAGCGTGGCACCCATGAGCCGGAGCCGGCCGAGTGTGTTGCGCTCGAACAGCAGGCGGTAGACCTCGTCAACCTTGGCGCCGGCTTCGAGCAGTTCGGCCGTGGTCCGAAACGTGCTCGGCTTGGTGTTCGGATGACGGAACCAACCCGTGTCCATCGCGATGGCTGTCAACAGTCCGGTCGACCCTTCGGGCGTTAGCGCGGCTCCCATCGCCTTCGTGGCCTGGACCACCAGGGTTCCCGTCGATTCCGCGCTCGTGTCCTTCAAGAAGACCGCGCCGAGGTCATCCTGGCTGACATGATGATCGATGACCAACCGAGGCCCTTTGAAGTTCCGGACCAGGTCCGCCATGTCTCCCAACTGACTCCACGCCGAGAGGTCGAGAATGATCACGACTTCACGGTCCTGGAGGTCGGGCGGGCCCCCTTCCGCGCCAAAGTGTTCGAAGCGCGTCTCGTCGGGATCGAGAAAATCATAACGAGGGGGAGTCCGGCTCGAGTTGACGATCCGAACGTCCTTCCCCTTCTGGCGCAGCAGTGCCGCCATGCCAATTTCCGACCCCAGAGCATCGCCATCTGGACGGACGTGGGTTGTCAGGAGGAAGCGATCGTATGACTCGATGAGTTGCCCCAGAGGGGTCCAGTCGATGCTCATTAAAGCGGGCTCGGTGAGGGTAAAATCCAGTCAGGCCACATCTTATCGGACGTTTTGCCCGGCCGCAACCCGACCAGCCGCGCGGGGGAACCGACTTTGGGCGAGCGTGCCATTGTAAAAAATTGAGAAGCCGTTCCTTTTTCACGACACACGGCCCCACTCCGCGCATTTGAGTCAAGGTGCTTTGCCTTGGGATGGGTTGGAGAGGCCGTGCCCGTCGGATTCTCCGCGGAAGCCAGATCAAATCAAGGAAGTTGTCGACTTTGAGGGCAAAGCGCTTTCCGATTGTCGCTGACTCTAGTGTGCGGCCAACTGGCTGATTTCTGCACGAAGGATTTTCGCTACCGACGCTGGTAGTTGAATCAACGAGGATTACGATGCGGGATGTTTTGAATCTCTTATTCGGCTTTGTGTTTCTAGCGGTGGTTGGGCTGGGAGTGGCCTCTCAGTTCGACCCCACCGACAGCTCGTCGCATGCGGCCTCCACGCATTTGAACGTGGATGGTCACCCAGAGAATTGCGTCGCTTGCCGAGAGCGAGGTAAGTCGTTGCCCGAGATCATCAGTGACGAGACGATTCACGTCGAAAGCTACGCGAAGGGCCCTGTCGTCGCTCGGCATCGGTTTCGCCGCCCGCGCCAATCTCAAATGTAAGGCCCTGCATTCTTAACGTACGGCATCTCTTCACGTTTAAGCTTTAATATTTCATCAGTTCGAGCTTGCGAGATCGAATAAATTGATGCCGGGATGCTCCGCCCTTTGGGCCGACGTGGACTCGGGCGGAGAACGTTCCAGGTCTTCTCAAGTCGTGTAAATATCGACTCGGAAACGGTTGATGTTGTCGCGGATCCACGCGATCGTTTCGTCGAGCGCTTCGTCGAGCGAATATCGGGGCGACCAGCCCCAGAGTTCCTTCGCCAGGCCGGTCCCCGCCAGCAGGCGGCCCACCTCGCTGGCGATGGGGCGGACCCGCGCGCGATCCGTCTCGACCTCGATCGGCGTTCCTAAACGCGAGGCGATTCGCTCGACCAGTTCGCCAATGGAAATATCTTCGCCCCGTCCAATGTTGACCGCGCGCCCCAGGGCGCGGTCGCACTGGATAATCTCAACGAACCCAGAGACCGTGTCCTTGACATAAGTCAGGTCGCGCCTGGGGTCCAGACTACCTAGCTTAATGACCGGTCGAGTTAACGCCTGGCTGATGATCGTGGGGATGATGGCTCGAGCCGATTGGCGTGGGCCGAAGGTGTTGAACGGGCGGAGGATCGTGACGGGGAGCTCGAACGAGCGATAGTAGCTTTCCCCCAGCGCGTCGGCCGCGATCTTGGTCGCGGCGTAAGGGGACTGCCCGCACAACGGATGGGTCTCGTCGATCGGGACCGTCCGCGCGGTTCCGTAAACTTCCGAAGTCGAGGTAAGCACCACCCGTTCCAGCGTTTGGCTTGCCCGGCACGCATCCAGTACGTGCGAGGTGCCCAGCACGTTCGTCTGCACGACGTCAAGCGGGTTCTGGTAGGAGTAGGGGATCGCGATCAACGCCCCCAGATGAAAAACCCAGGCCCGATCCGCCACCGCCTTGCGCACCGCCTCCGGATCTTTCAGATCGCCTCGATGAAACTCGATCGACCGTTGGAGGTCGGGTGAGAGACCGTCCAGGTGCCCCCGGTCATCTCTTCCGTTGTACCGGGTTAGGACGCGCACCTGATGTCCATCGTGGACGAGTCGTTCGGTCAGGTGACTCCCGATGAATCCCCCAGCGCCTGTCACCAAGACCGTTTTGGACATCGCCCTTCCCCTCCGTGATGGTTCTCGACCGACCGCCACTCCGTTGCTCCAAAGTTGCGCCGTTATCCTACGTTTTTTGCCCACCCAATCAACGCGAGATCCTCGAGGCGAGCGACTTGCCACTCTTTTTTCGCCATTCGGTAATGAGCGAGCATTTTACGTAAATTGGCTAAAGCGGAAATGTTGCCTAAAGTTTCCAGAATTGCCAGTCGATCCATTTTGCTGAGACTCGAAGGAGAGTGGGTCACCAGGGACGTCGACGACCTTAAGGCCCCAACCATTGTGGATTGAGCAGCCATGAGAGCTTTGGAATATCGTGGGGAGCGGGCAATTCTTTCTCGCTTCCTCCTCGTTCTATTAGTGATGGGTCTTGGGCTCAGCTTGCCGAGCCGTGAAGACCTGGAGACGCTGGCCCGCTCGATGGGGAGATGGGCAAACCGACAGTCAACTCATCGAATCGCAAGCTGGGGGCAAGCCCCTGGTAGCGCGAGAGCCATCGTTGCCCGTGCCGAGGGGGTTATGCCTCTGGCGGAACCTGATGCGCGGGGGATAGGGGAACTCGCGCTCCTCTCGGATCCGAGCATGGAGAATCCCGTCGAGAGTTTCCCGGAGCTTCCCGAGCCGTTGCTTCTCGCGGAGCCCGAAGAGGTGAGGCAAGACCAGGCATTGCCCATGCTCCCCGAGGAAGTGACTCCTTTGGATTTGGATGAGCCTGAGGGACCGGGGCCGGTTGAGCCCTTGGCGTCTCTGAGTGCGATCGAGGAGTTCGAGGGGCTGGTGAAATCAATGGATTGGGGGCTTCAACGCGTTCTCGACCCTGCTCGCTCCACGCCGGACGATCGGGATTTTGAGGCGATCGTGGAAGAAACCGTGTCCCAGTTCGCCCGAGGGCCCGAACCTTCCGCGTTGGACCTGGCCGCACGTCTGGATCGCGAAGTGCCGGTCGACCAGGCCTTTGAGAACGTGATCGATGAGATGGTCGCTCAATTCGAGCAAGAGCATGCCGTTCGCCAAGTGGAGGCGGAAGCCGTGGCGATGGCAGGGGAGCGGGCGCGAGGAAGTGTGAGCGCCGCCCATGCTGACCAGGAACAGGAGCGAGATCGGATTAACCACGCCGTTCGCCTGACACGCGAGGCCGTGGTAGCCTGGGTCAGCCTGCTCCAGACACCTGGAACCGGTTCTCTGACTCGATAACTAATGGCACTTACGAGCCGGTTTCCCCCGCTTCGACCTACTTTGGGGGCCAGTGTAAGGTTCAACGGCCCGAAAGCTTCTGGTCCTCAGGGCTATCCGGGGCGGGGAACGACGGCTCCGCGCTCGCTACTTTTCGATATCCGAGCCGATGGGCGACGCGGAGTACCTCGCCGTAACTGGGATAGGCCTTTCCCGTTTGCAACTTGAAACGTTGCATCGCGTTCATGAATTCGATTTCGTCGCTGGTGTACTGCTTTTCGAAGGTTGTCGGATCAATTCGCCTTCTCCGCTCCTTCTTGATTCGCTTCTCGACAGGTGGGCGAGCAGGTAGGGGAGGGACATCCGTCGCTGGAACTCCAGAAGCGAGGAATTGTCGAGGCTTCCTCGCTCGCGCGGATTTCGAGGTTTTGGGTAAGTGATCGAATTTATCGCCCGGCTGAGGCGTCTGCTTTTTAGAGTGGTCGCTCATGAACCAATGCTCGGCTTGCTCGTGTTGGCGATATCGTATGGGTGGATTCGCCTTGCTTAGTCCAACTCGTCGGTTGATTTTGGGGGATTTCGGAAAAGATTGCCGAAGGCGAGATTTCGTTGGCCTGATGACTTTCCGCCCGGCATGACTCCCAAACGAGGGGACCAAAGCGAGTTCGCCCTAAATTCTGATAGAACATACTGATACTGCTGTCAAAAGCGATTCGAGAAGCGGGGCGATCATGCAATCCCCTGTTGAGATTTAGGACGTGCTGAGTGGGTACGAACCGGCCTCGACATGGGCTGGTAAGGCGAGGGGCCACGTCATTCAATTTTCCATGTGACATAATTGAGGGAAAATCAGGGACTGACTGTGGAAGCGCTGAGTTGCATCTCGTTTGAGACCCATGATCCGGCCCATCGCACGTCCGGGTTTCTCCCCTTGGAGATCGTGATAAAATCTCCAAACTGATTAGATTTTCGAGACTGCCAAGACCTCCTGAACTTCCTAGTCGGGTTGCAGCGGTATTCTTGAACTGGCTAAAATGAACTACCCACACGATCGTACCGGTTGCTGAGCCGGGATCCCCCTTCTGGAGACGAATCCTCATGTCACGTACTGCGTCGATGTGGCGAGGTCTCGGCCTGTTGACGCTAGGCGGCCTGTTCTGGACAGGTGGCCTGGCGCAAGCGGCTGAGGTCCCTCCCTTGCCTGGTCAGCTCACTGAGCTGGGGCATCAAGCCATGGCCCAGGGAGCGTCGGACCAGGCCAGGTCGTTCTACCGCAAGGCCCTTGAGCTGGACCCCAAGAACTTGGGTGCCAGAGACGCCTTGGCCCAGCTCGCCTTGCAGGCGCCAGGCGAAGCAGAGGCCCCCGCGCCTGCCGCTCCCGCCGAGGATGCCCCCGCCCCGCCGGCGGAAGGCCTGCTGCCCATCACCGAGACGGAGCCTCCCGCTCCGCCCGCCCCTGCTCACGAGCCACAGGCCACGCTTGAAGAAGCGGCCCGCGTGAGCGACGTGATTCGCCAGCAACTGGTCGCCGATATCAACGAACGGCTTCAAGCCGCT
>Ga0182745_1000859_pt1 | contig 31160 bp, 28 predicted proteins | sample eDN3rd30CKraftBY_FD_128523 | JGI IMG/M metagenome (GOLD analysis project Ga0182745, IMG submission 128523) | Enriched backyard soil microbial communities from Emeryville, California, USA - eDNA 3rd pass 30_C Kraft BY (version 2) (version 2) | ecosystem: Environmental > Terrestrial > Soil >... | reverse complement strand
TGCCTCGTGAGAAGGGGGGCGGCGGCGCGAGCTCGTGGTGGTGCTCGTCGAACAACAGGGGGCCCCGCGCGGCCAGCGCCTCCCAGAAGCGCAGGTTGTCGAGCAGTTCGAGCCGCCGGTTCTCGATGAGGTCCGCGCCTGCGAGCACGTACACCTCGCCCGAGCCCAGCGCACGCCGCCACACCGCCACCGCGCCACCCAGGCCCGCGACTGGCACGGCCTCCTCGTGGTTCATGCGCAGGCCCCGGTCCTGGGAGACGCGCAGGTGGGACAGGCCGTGCAAGGGCCCCACGGGCAGCCACACGTCCACCGTGGTGCCGCCCACGTCGGTCAGCGCCGAGTCCAGGCCCCGGCTGCTCGCGGGCATCATCAAGCCGGGCTCCAGGTCGAGCCACGCCTCCAGGGCCGGCTGGTGTTTTCCCAGCGCTCGCGGCGACAGGTACACCAGCGTTCCGCCCGCGCGTACGAAGCGTTCCAGCGCGGAGACTTCATCCTCCGTGACGGGCCGCCCCTCGGGGGCCGCGAGCACCACGGTGCGCGTCTCCTGGGGCAGTGCCTCCAGGGGCGTGAGCCACGTGTCCGCGGCCCTGCCGCCCTCGCGCAGGTACAGGTAGAGCGCTCGCGCGCCCTGCGGGGCGGTGTTCTCCACCGTGGGCACGGGCGAGTCGGGCGCGTCCGTGCGAGTGGACAGGCCCACCGCGAGGGCCAGGACGATGAGCACGCCGAAGACGGCGAGGGTCCGGAGATTCTTCATCGGGCACCCACCGTGGGCAGGGTGCCACTCAGCGTCTCCACCTCGGTGACGAAGCGGGCCGCCTCGTCCGGCGCCACCGGTGCGAGCGAATAGAAGGCTCGGTCGTACCAGTCCATGAGCCGCTCCACCTCGCGCACGAGCGGAGCGGGCGCGCCTCGGCCCGGCAGCTCGGCCGCCAGCTCGCGGTTGGTGCGGACGCGGTCCGGGCGCGCCAGCCGCCGCTCCTCCAGCGCGGACAGGAGGCTGAGCAGGCCCTCACGGATGGCTTCGCGTGCGTCCGTGGTGAGCGCGGCGCGGGCGCGGTGCAGGTGTTCGCCGGGCGAGTCCAGCACGAGGGGCTCGGCGTCCGACGTCGAGCGGTCTGACGTCCTCACGGCCTTGCCCCCGCGCCTCGCGCGGAGCTTCAGCACGCCCCACAGCAGCAGCGCGAGCGCCAGCCCCAGCATCACGGCCCGCGTGGCCACCGCGAAGCCCTGGGCCTGCCTCGACTCGAAGAGGCGCTCCAGCCAGGCCGTCACCTCGCGCATCAGCCGCTTCAGCGCATCACCGTGGCGCTGGCGGGCGCGGGCGAACTCCGGGCGGTCGAGGATGGCCTGGAGGCGCTCCGGCTCGGCCGGCGGCGCGGCGACAGCGGCGGGGCCGTTCGCCTGGGCCTGGACGTCACAGGCCTGCTTCAGGAAGCGGGCAATCTGCTCCGCGCGCGCCGCCTCGTCGTCACCTTCGCGTCCGGGAGGGAGCGGCATTCCGCCCAGGCGCGCGGACAGCGTGTTCACCGCGTCGGTGAAGCCGGCGGGGTGGTGCTGCGCCGTCTCGCGCAGGCTCTGCGCGGTGGCCTCGCGCTCGGCGCAGGGGAGCGAGGCCAGCAGCAGGAGGAGGGGGAGGTTCGGCACGGGCGGAGTCCGGGGCGCGCCGTCACACCGCGGGCGGTGTCACGTCGAGCTGGTGTTCCAGGTCCAGGGCTTCGCGGCGCACGCGCATGTCCAGGTAGAAGAGCGCGCAGAAGACGAAGTTGAAGGGCGCGAAGAGCGACTGCGCCACGGTCTGCACCAGCTCCACCGGCACCAGGATCAACTGCGGCGTGCGGGCCATGGTCCCCGGGTCGAAGGGGTTGCCATAGGGCAACATCGCCAGCCAGGAAGGCAGCCCGGAGACGAGCTGGACGGAGATGAGGATGAGGCTCACGACGGTGAAGAGAATCATCGCGCGCACCATCACCCGGTCGAGGAAGCCCGGCCCCACGCGGCCCGACAGGAGCTGTCCGGAGCGCCGGAAGGTCTCCCAGGCGCCCAGCTCCTCCATGGCCAGCACGGGGGGAACCAGCAGGAAGCGCAGCATGTACCAGAGCGCCGCGGCGATGAGCCCCAGGCTCGCGAGGAGGGTGCCACCGATGCCCAGCACCACGGCCAGGGTTTGGGAGCCCGCGGCCACCCCGGCGACGACGCCGACAAGGGCGATGACGATGCCCGGAACCATGAGCACCATTGTCACCAGCGTCGACCAGCCAATCGACAGCAGGTACACCCCCGTCAGCGTGCCCATGCGCGAGAAGCACCACCGCAGCGCGTCCGCCGGGCGCACGGGCTCGCCCAGCTGGGCCGTCAGCACGTAACGCGAGGCGGCCAGGGTGGCCAGCCAGTACATCCAGAGCAGGAACAGGAACAGGCCCGACCAGAGCGCGAGGGTGACGGCCGCCTGCGGGAGTATGACCGCCGGGTCCAGCTGCGCGCGTGACTCCGCGTCGCCCATGTAGAGCAGCGGGGACAGCCGCTGTCCCACCACCAGCGTCGCCTTGGTCGCGATGTAGTTCACCAGCGTGAAGCCGAAGCTCAGCAGGAAGAGGGGCTTCAGGTGGGAGCGCCAGAAGGTAGCGGCACGGTCAATCAGCTCCCCCATGGCGAGGGGACGCAGCTCGGCGACGATGGGATTGGGGCTCACAGGGGGCGCAGCATAGCCCGCCCCGCGCACGCGGCCAGCAGCGTCCGGGCCGCGGCCGTGGGGTCCTCCGCCTCCAGCACACCGGAGATGACCGCGAAGCCCGCCGCGCCGCGCATGGCCGCCGCGCGCTCCGGGGTGATACCCCCCAGGGCCAGCGCGGGGCAGGGCAGCGCCCCGGCGAGGGCGCGGAAGCCCTCCGGCCCCAGCGGCGGCCGCGTGTCGAGCGGCTTGGAGCCGGGGGCGAAGACGGGACTCACGAGGGCCAGGTCCGCGCCCTGGACCGCCCGGGCCTCTTCCTCGTCATGGACGGCGACGCTCAGCCACCGCCCCGCTGGGAGGTGGGGGCGGACGTCCGCGGGGAGCGGGCCGTGGGCGGGGAGGTGCACGTGCGCACCCACGAGCAGCGCGACATCCACGCGTCCGTTGACGAAGAGGGGATTTCCGCGTGCGTGACACAGCGCGGTCAGCTCGCGCGCTTCATCGAGGAAGCGGCGGCCGGTGGCCTCCGGGTGGCGGTGCTGGACGGCGACCTCGGGCCCTGCGTCGAGGGCCCGGGTGAGCGCCCACTTCAGGCGCTCGGGCGGCAGGCGCCAGTCGGTGATGACGACGAGCCGGGGGAGGGCAGGGGGCGCCACCACGAGCACCGGGCCGTCAGGGGTCTACGAGCCCTTCGATGGGGCTGGACGCGGAGCCGTAGGCTTTTCGCGGGATGCGCCCGGCCAGGTACGCGTCGCGGCCGGCCTCCACGGCCTTCTTCATGGCCACGGACATGCGCACCGGGTCCCGCGCACCGGCGATGGCGGTGTTCATCAGCACGGCCTCCACGCCCAGCTCCATGGCGATGGCCGCGTCGGAAGCCGTGCCCACGCCCGCGTCCACGATGACGGGGACCTTCACCGTCTCCAGGATGAGGCGGATGTTGTGTGGGTTGCGGATGCCCAGGCCGCTGCCAATGGGCGCCGCCAGGGGCATGACGGCCGCGCAGCCCGCGTCTTCCAGCTTGCGGGCGGTGATGGGGTCGTCGCTGGTGTAGGGCAGCACGGTGAAGCCTTCCTTCACCAGGATGCGGGCCGCCTTCACCGTCTCCTCGACGTCCGGGTAGAGCGTCTTCTCGTCGCCGAGCACCTCGAGCTTCACCCACTTGCTCATGCCCAACTCCTCGGCGAGCCGGCAGGTGCGGACCGCGTCATCCGCCGTGTAGCAGAGCGCCGTGTTGGGCAGCAGGCGCAGGCGGTTGCGGTCGATCCAGTTCATCAGGGACGCCTCGCCCGTGGCCTTCAGGTCGAGGCGGCGCACCGCCACGGTCACCATCTCCGTGCCCGAGGCCTCATGGCACTGCTTCATGACGTCGTGGCTCGGGTACTTCCCCGTGCCGAGGATGAGCCGGGAGTTGAACGTCACTCCGGCGATGGTGAAAGGCTTGTCCTGGATGCTCATGTTCGGACTCCTGGCTAGCCGCCGCCGACGAAGGTGACGATTTCCACGCGGTCCCCCGCCTGGAGGTGGTGCTCGGGGTGGCGGGCGCGGCGCACCACCTCGGCGTTCACCTCGACAGCGATGCCGGGACCGCCAATCTGAAGCGACTCCAACAGTGCCGAAAGCGTGGTGCCGTCCGGCACCTCACGCGTCTCTCCGTTGACCCAGACCTGCACGGCGCCACGGCTCCTTGCGACGGGGACCAGGGCACGCACTACAAGGGTGACTCCGCGCTGTCAACGCGCTCGCCCGCCCGTGCGTCAGCCATCCCCACCGGTATGCCCGTCCTCGCGTCCTGTTCCCAGGGGGGGCGGGCAGGGGGCCGGGCGCCTCAAGGTCCGGTCTGCGCCCCTAGCCCTTCGCTCCCTCTGGGACAACCCCTGTGCAAGGGCGGGGGGAGCGCTCACTTTCTGCCCAACGCCGGGGGAAACGCTCCCTCGGCCGCAAGTGCGTGAGGGGGAGACCTTCTCCCGTTCCCATGTGAAAGGAGCAGGAACCGATGCGCAAGCTCATGACGGCGGTCACTGTGGTTGCGGGGATGTCCCTGGTCGTCTCTGGCTGTAGCAAACGCGACGATGTCGAGTCGCAGCGTCAGGACGTCGCGGAGGCACAGCGGGATGCGCGGCAGAAGACGGCGGAGATCCGCCAGGATGCGCGCGAGGATATCGCGAGCACACAGCTGGAGGCCCAGGAGGACATCGCTGGCGTGCAGCAGGACGTCCAGGAGGAGCGCCAGGAGCTGGCCGAGGCCGAGGCGGAGCGCCAGCGGGACTTGAATGAGGACCCGGCGCTGGGGGGCTCGGGCGCGGCGGGGGCCACCGCCGCGGCGACCAGCATCAACGGCCGCGTGCTCTCCACGGGGCTCAATGAATTGACGGTGGTCGACACCAGCAACAACCGGCAGCTGGAGCTGAAGACGAACGGCCAGACGCGCATCCTGCAGGACAACAAGCCGCTGAAACTGGGTGACATCGAGGAGGGGGCCCAGGTCCGCGCTTCGTATGTGAAAGACGGCGATGACATGGTGGTTCGTGAGCTGACCGTGACGCAGCCGGTGCTGAAGAAGAAGTAGGCGGCCCACCGCTTCGATGGGCGCTCGGGAGCAGCCTCGGCCTCGGCGGAGGCTGTTCCCTTGTTTCCCTGAATCCGAGCTGTGAGGTTGGAAGGGAGTGTCGGACGTGGGTGGTAGGAGGGATGCGTGAGGTTCTCTCACGCCTTCCCAACCCAGGGGAGGACTTCCTGCCCAGGAGGCATCACCCCAGATGTCCACTCACCCTCCAGAGCCACCCGCTTCGAAACCCTTCATCCTCTTCACCACGGGCGCCACGTCGTATGAGCTGGTGCGCTACCTCGGGGCGCGCGGCGCCGGGGAGCTGCTGCTGGCCCGCAGGCACTACGCGGGCGTCCCGGGGGACCTCGTCCTCGTCAAGCGCTTGCAGGACGCTGGGGACGCCATGGGCCGGGCCCGTTTGCGTGAAGAGGTCAAGCTGCTGATGCGGCTCAGTCACCCGGCCATCGTCCAGGTGTTCCTGGTGCGGGTGCACGAAGGCCTGCCCCACCTCGTGATGGAATACGTGGATGGCAAGTGCCTGGAGACGCTCATCAGCTACGCGGCGCTGCGGCGCAGGCCCTTCTCCGAAGCGTTCGCCGCGTACGTGGGCGCGGAGGTGGCGGACGCGCTGCACCATGCCCACACGCTGGATGATGCCCGGGGGCGGCCACTGGGCATCGTCCACCGGGACGTGTCTCCGCGCAGCTTGCGCCTGGACTCGCGCGGCCGCGTGAGGCTGTCGGACTTCGCCATGGCGTGGGCGAAGCTGCCGGGGCGCATCGTCACGGAGTCCCACGTCGTCCGGGGGGACCTGGCCTACGCCTCGCCGGAGGCGCTGGCGCGCCAGCCGCTGGACGGCCGGTCGGACCTGTTCTCGCTGGGCGTGGTGCTGCTGGAGGTCCTCACGGGGCTTCACCTCCTGGACCTGGAGGACGTGGAGCGCGCCGCGCTCGCGGCGGGGCCGCTGCCCGAAGCAGAGGTGCTGCTGCCGGAGGTGCCGAGCTGGCTGCCGGCTCCGCTGATGGCCGCGCGAATGGCGTGCCTCACTCCCGCGCACGTGGAGCGCGCGACCCAGGGGCTGTCACCCGCCATGCGCGCCATTCTGCGGCGGCTGCTCCGGCGTGAGCCCGCGGAGCGCTTCCAGTCCGGTCAGGAGCTGGCGGATGCGCTGCGCGCCGTGCTGGCCGGGCAGGGGTATGCCTACGGTCCGGCCGAGGCGGCGCGGGAGGCCACCCAGGTCCGCCGTGATGCGCGCTCCCGGCGGCAGACCGCGGACGTGCTGCGCTGGGCGGACTCCGTGCGTCCGGATGCTCCGGCGGGCGGGACGTCCACGCAGGGCGCTTGAGAGGGGCTGGGGCCCGGTGGACTGCTCATGGCGTGGGACGCGGGTGGTGCTTGTTTCGGCCACGCGGGTGGGCAGACTTGCGCGCATGGGTGACGTGAAAGAGCTCCATCGGCGGTGGTGCATCGCGGACGGTCATGCGGACTCCCTCATGTGGAACCGTGACCTGTGTGCCCGTTCGGACGAGGGCCACGTGGACTTTCCCCGCCTGCGCGAGGCGGGGGTGAAGCTGCAGTGCTTCACCATCGTCACCCGTGGCTTCCCCTTCATCGGCGGCTTCCCGGTGCTGGCCGCGTGGCGTGGCTGGCCCCGAGCGGCCCGCGCGAGCGAGTGGACCCGGGCCCTCTGGCAGATTGAACAGATGGAGTCGTTCTGTCAGCGCTCCGGCGACATGGCTCGCATCACCACCACGGGGGCGATGCTGGAGGAGAACCTGGCCCAGGGGCGTCTGTCCGCGGTGCTGGGCGTGGAAGGGGGCCATGCCATCGAGGGAAGGGTGGAGCGCCTGACGGAGCTGCACCAGCGCGGCGTGCGCTTCATGGGGCTCACCCACCTGTCCAACAACGACCTGGGGGGCTCCTCCTTTCCGATGATGGGCAACCGGGGCCTGACACCGCTGGGCCGCGAGGTGATGGAGGAGATGGCCCGGCTGGGGCTGAGCGTGGACGTGGCGCACGCCTCGGAGGCCACGCTGAAGGACCTCTTCACGCATCCCTCCGTGCGGTTCTTCTGCTCGCACACGGGGGTGCGTTCGGCCGGGGGCGGCTGGCGCAACCTCTCCGACGACTCGCTCCGGTTCATCGCGGACCGGGGCGGCGTGGTGGGCATCATCTTCGCGCCCGTCTACCTGGGGGGAGACACGGTGGACGACGTGGTCCGCCACATCGAGCACGCGGTGGACGTCATGGGCGAGGGCGGCGTGGGGCTGGGCTCGGATTATGACGGCATGGTGCCGCTGCCCCGGGGCATGAAGGATGTCACGGGGTTGCCTCTGCTCACTGAAGCGCTGTTGCGCCGCCACCCGGAGTCGTGGGTGGAACGTGTCATGGGGGGAAACTTCCGCCGTTTCTTCCAGGAGACATTGGGTGGTTGACCAGCGGCGGGACGCCCGAAATATTGGCCGCTGTCCATGAACCGCACACTTCTGGCCTGGGTCCCGTTGGTTGGCTCGCTGCTCCTCACTGGTTGTGGCCCGAGCGCGGGAGGCGACTGCGATGGGGGCGGATTCGTCTGTCAGGAGCGCGTGCTGGCCCTGGAGTGCCGGAGCGGCAAGTGGCGCGAGCTGCCCTGCCGGGGCCCACTGGGTTGCCGCGAGACGGGGGACGCCGTGCGCTGTGACACGTCCAACAACGTCGCGGGGGACGCCTGTGCCTCCAGCGCCGAGGGCACGGGCTTGTGCCGCGCCGACGGCCTGGCCGTGCTGGAGTGCCGGCAGGGCATGTTGACGGAGACGGCCACCTGTTCGCAGTGCACCGTGGAGAAGAACCAGGTGACGTGCCGGCCCTGAGCCGGGCGTCCTGCGGCGGCACGCCCAGCACCCTGGAGTCTCTCACTGTCCTGGCGCGATCGCGCCCTGGAGCGACGACAGGAAGTCGTCCAGCATCGTGTTGAACCGCTCCGGCTGCTCCTGGTTGGGAAGGTGCGCGGCGCCGGGGATGACCTCCAGCCGCGCGCCGGAGACCAGCCCGGCGAGCTCCTTCGCCTTGGCCAGCGGGGTGAGGGCGTCGTGCTCGCCCACCACCACCAGCGTGGGCCCCGCGTACCGCGCCAGCATGTCCTTGCTGTCCGGCCGCAGGGCCATGCCGCGCTGAGCGGCGGCGACGCCCGCGGGTGAGGCCCCGCGCATCATCTCCGCCACCTCCCGGCCCACCGCCGAGTCCGGCCCCGCCGCCACCATCTTGGGCACCATGCCTTCGACGAGGGGCTCCACGCCGGCCTCCAGGGCTTGCTGCGCCGTGGCCTCGCGCCGGGCCTTGCCCTCCGCGTCGTCCGCGGTGGCCTGCGTGTCCACCAACACCAGCCCGCTGACCCTTCCGGCATCTTCGCGGAGCAGCGCCATGGCCGCGTATCCGCCCATGGACACGCCGCCCACCACCACCGAGTCAATCTTCAGCGCGTCCAGCAGCGCGAGGGCGTCGCGGGCGATGCGGGACATCTCCGTGGGCCCCTCTCCCAGCGCGCTTTGGCCGAAGCCGCGGATGTCCGGGATGATGAAGCGGTACCGGCCCGACAGCGCCTTCACCTGTGCGTCGAAGGCATCGCCATTGAGCGGGAACGCGTGCAGGAGCAGTACGGGCGGGCCCTTGCCCTCGTCCCGGTAGTGCAGGGGGATGCCATCCACGGTGACGGTCAGCATGCTTGTTCTCCTCGCGGAACTGTCAGAGCCACTCTTTGTGCTTGAACCAGAAGACCATCCCCACGGGCAGCGCGAGGATGGAGATCCACATCGCGTACCAGGCCTCCGTCGTGTAGAGGCGGTCGAAGTTCTGCCCGAAGAAGCCGACGATGCACGACAGTGGCAGGAAGATGGTGGCGAAGATGGTGAGCTGCTTGGAGATGTCGTTCGTCTTGTTCGCCACCATGGACAGGTAGCCGTCCATCACGTTGCTGATGATGTCGCGCCCGGCGTCAATCTGCTCGTACAGCCGCACCAGGTGGTCGTAGACGTCGCGGAAGTAGAGCGTCGTCTTGTCGTGGACATTCGGGATGCCTCGGCGGGACAGCAGGCCGATGACGTCGCGCTGCGGCGACAGCACGCGGCGGAAGGTCACCAGCATCCGCTTCATGGCGAAGATGCGCTGCAGGTGGGACTTCGCCGGCGCTTCGAAGATGGCGGCCTCGAGGTCCTCCAGCTCGTCGCTGAACGCGTCGAGGATGGGAAACTGCGCGTCCACCAGCGCGTCCGCCAGCATGTACAGGACGAAGTCCGTTCCCCGGATGAGCGTCCCCTCCGGATCGTCCTTCACGCGCCGCACCACGGTGTCGTGGCCGGCGAAGGGCAGCTCGTGGACGTTGATGAGCCACTCCTTCGCCAGGAAGAAGTGGTGCTCGTGCAGCGTCAGGTCACTCACGTCCTTGTGGGTGACGGTGAATCCCTGGAGCACGATGAACTGGTGGTTGGGGTATTCCTCCAGCTTCGGTCGCTGATCAAGGTGAAGGCAGTCCTCCACGGCCAGCTTGTGCAGGCCGAACCGAGCGGCCAGCCTGCCCAGCACCTCCTCGTTCGGGTGCAGGACGTCGATCCACTTGCGGCCTTCTTCCTGGAGGAGCTCTTCACCCCCGGTGAGAAGCTGGCCGTCCTTCACCAGATAGACCTGAATCATCCCGTAGCGCTCCCAAGCCAGCGGCATGGCCCACAGCCGAGTGCTAGAACTCCCCCGCGCGGAAGTCGAGCGCTAGAGTGTGACACCCGTGTCCGAAGCCGCAGAGTCCCCCCAGGCCTCGCTGTCCGCGAGGCTCGATGAAATCCTCCGCTCCCATCCGGAGCCGGCGTTCGCCGGCCGCCTGCGCCAGGTGTACGTCGCCACGGCGCACGCCATCTCCCGCCTGAGCGACCTCGACCTGGTGCGGTACGAGACGCCCGTCGTGGATTCCTCGCCGGACCTGTCACTGTGGGAAGAGATGGCGCCCGTCATCCGCGACACGGTGATGGACGTCAACGGGCTGCTCAACGTCATCCGCGAGCAGCTCCCTGGCGAAGAGCACGCGGAGCCCGCCGTGGCCGTCGTCCAGGAGGCGATGAGCCAGATTGCCCAGGGCATCACGCAGCTGGGCGAGGCCATGCGCAACCCGTCCGTGGTGAGCGACCGGTGGACCCTGCTGGCGGAGCTCCAGCGCTTCCGCGCCCGCTTCCGCGAGCAGATGAGCAACCTGGTGTTCGAGTCCGCCAGCACGCTGGGCGAGGTGACGCGGGCGCAGGTGGTGCCCGGCTACGCGGCGGACGTGAAGGCCGCGGTGACGGTCCGTGCCGTCACCGCCGACCTGGGCCGCATCCTCAACGCGCGGCTGAAGAAGGTCAGCGAGGCCGAAGCCCAGGACGTGCAGTGGAACGCCCAGCAGCTCCAGACGGAGCTGGATGCCTTCGGGCGGACGGCCGCGTACCGGAACCTCCGCGCGCAGGACAAGCGGCACGTGGTGGAGATGCGCGCAGAGGTCGGCCGGCTGGCCATCCTGCCCAACCCGTCCCGGGATGAGCTGGTGGCGGTGGTAGAGGCGCTGCACACCTTCGTGCAGGGCCTGTCCGCGGTGAACCAGCGCCAGCTCCTCATCGTCCACGACCGCGAGGTGTGGGCGTCCTGCGGCGTGCGGCTGGAGCGCGCCCTGTCATTGGTGGACGCGGACTTCGTGGGCGCGGCGCGGGCCCTGGCCGAGGCGGCGGGCAGTGCGCAGGCCCTCTATGGCCGGGAGTCGGAGCTGGACGCCTTCCTGCGCAAGGCGCGCAAGCTCCAACTGGGCCAGCTGTCACCCGACGAGCTGCGGAGCACCATCTCCACCTTCCAGGGGCTGCTCTCCGGACTGGACGTGATGTGATGGGGGCACGCTCGAAGCCGGTGTTGCCCCGCCCGCTGCGTGAGGCCGACCTGTCGCGCGTGGAGGGCGTCTTCACCGACGTGGATGGCACGCTGACCACCGGCCACAAGCTGCGCGCGGAGACGGTGCGCGCGCTCGAGCGTCTCTCGGCCGGGGGCCTGCGGGTGGTGCTGGTGAGCGGCCGGCCGGCGGGGTGGGGAGAGGCCTGGGCGCGCCAGCTGCCCGTGGACGGCGTCATCGTGGAGAACGGCGGCCTGTTCTTCCTGAGGGGGGCGAATGGGCGGCTGCGGAAGGTGTACGCGGAGGCGCCAGCCGAGCGCATGGCGAACCGGCGGCGGCTCCAGGCCGAGGTGGCCCGGGTGATGAAACAGGTCCCCGGCGCCCGGCTGTCCATGGACAGCGCTTACACGGAAGTGGACCTCGCGGTGGACTACAACGAGGAGGCCCGGCTGGGCGACGCGGGCGCGGATCGCATCGAGTCGCTGCTGCGGTCCCGGGGCGTGACGGCCGTGCGCTCGTCGGTCCACATCAACTGCTGGCTGGGGCGCTTCGACAAGCTCAGCGCCACGCGGCGCTTCGCGCGGGCGGCCTGGGGCGAGCGGCTGGACCCGCGCGACGGCCGTTATGTATACGCCGGGGATTCTTTCAACGACGCCCCGATGTTCGCCGCTTTTGCACTGGGCGTGGGCGTGGCCAACGTGCGTGCCGTCCTGGACCGCATCGAGGCGCCACCTGCTTTCATCACCCGGGCGCCCGAGGGGCGGGGCTTCGAGGAACTGGCCCGCGCCATCCTTGCCCGGAAGGGCCGCGGCGCGGCCCATGAGGAGTGACACCGTGAATGTCGTGAAGCTGGAGCTGGCGCGCGGGCTGGGGCGCCACCTGCGAGCGGGGCACCCGTGGGTGTTCCGCAAGGCGCTGGAGCACGTGCCGAAGATTCCGGCCGGCAGCGTGGTGGACCTGACGGAGAACGGGAAGTTCGTGGCGCGCGGGTACTACGACCCGCACTCCGCCATCGCCGTGCGCGTGCTGACGCGAGACCCGCGCGACACCGTGGACGCGGCCTTCATCACCCGCCGGGTGCGCCAGGCGCTGGCCGCGCGCACGGCCCTCATCGACCTGACCGACACGGACAGCTACCGCCTGATCCATGGCGAGGGCGATGGCCTGCCGGGCGTCGTGGTGGACCTGTACGCCGGCTGGGCGGTGATGAAGCTGTACTCGGCGGGCCTGACGCCGTACCGGCCGCTGATCATCGAGGCGCTCAAGGCGGGCGTGCCGGGCCTCAAGGGCATCATCGGCCGTGACGAGGTCGGCCGCGACGACGTGGACGAGGACGAGGGGCGGGGCTCCGGGAAGATGCTCTACGGGCACGAGGCCCCGGAGCTCATCCCCATCCGCGAGCGCGGCGCCACCTTCCTCGTGGACGCGTGGCGGGGCCAGAAGACGGGGTTCTTCCTGGACCAGCGGGAGAACCGCCACCTCATCCGGCGGCTGGCGAAGGGCCGCGATGTGCTCAACTGCTTCAGCTTCAGCGGCGGCTTCTCCGTCAACGCGGCGCTGGGCGGGGCCAACAGCGTGTTCTCCGTGGACCAGGACCCGGACGCCATCGCCCTGGCCCGAGAGAACTTCACCCGCAACGGCATCGCGGCGGAGCAGCACGACTTCCTGGCGGCGGACGTCTTCAAGATCATCCAGTCCTTCAAGGACGAGGGCCGCACCTTCGACCTCATCATCCTCGACCCGCCCGCCTTCGCGAAGAGCCAGCGCGCGGTGCAGGCGGCCATCGACGGGTACGCGTCCCTCAACCGGCAGGCGCTGGCCATCCTCCGGCCGGGAGGACTGTTGGCCACGGCGTCGTGCTCCGCGCGCGTGAGCCCGGAGGACTTCATGGGCGCGGTGCGCGAGGCGGGCTTCAAGGCCGGCGTGGACCTGGCACTGGTGGAGGAGCGCTACCAGCCGCCAGACCACCCGGTGCGCCTGCAGTTCCCGGAAGGGAAGTACCTCAAGTTCTACGTGATGCAGTCGGTGTAGCGCGCCGCACGCGCCTGAAACGCGAGAGGCCACGAGGTTCTCCACCTCGTGGCCTCTGCTGTTTCACGAAGGAGGGCGGCGGCTCAGAAGTTGCCGGCGCGGGCCTCATCGAACGGGACGCGGTGGTTCAGGTACGTCTCGGTCAGCGAGTGGGCGCCGCTGAACATGCCCTTCTCGGAGAAGTGGTGGACCTGCGCGCCCTTGCCGGCGTCGCGGAACAGGTCGCCCGGCGTCCAGCCCTTGCTGCCCTGGCCGAAGATGACGGGCACCGGGTCCTTGTTGTTGACGTAGTGCACGTAGTTGGGGCCATCCGGGTACGTGGCCGCCGCCGCCCCGAAGGTCTCCACGTTGACGCGGCTGAGCAGCTGCTCCACCTGCGCCTTGGACATCCCGTCTTCGATGCGCAGCCGGTTGGCGACGTCCTTCAGCGCGCGCGAGGTGATGAGACCACCGTGGCTGTAGCCCATCACGTGGATGTCACGGCCGGCCTTCAGCTCGGAGTAGACGACGTCCGACAGCGTGTCCACCGCGGGGTTCTTGCCCTTGTTCAGCTTGTCCTTCGCGGCCTGGATGACGTCCGCGACCATGCCGGAGGTGGCGTTGTGCACGCCGATGGTGCGCATGCCCGTGTTGTTGGCGAGCGCCTGGAGCTCGCGCGCCTGGCCGTCCTTGTTGGTGGAGATGCCGTTGACGTAGACCACCGTCTTCTGGGCGTTCGGGTTGTTCGCCGGCACGAAGGCGGGCACCTGGTCCAGCGGCGTGGTCGGCTCGAACGTCTGGCCCCCGGCACCCACCAGCTTGCCGTCGTACACCTTGTCCTTCGCACCCGCCGGCGCGGTGAACACACCGGAGACCGCCTGGGGCTGCACGGAGCGGCTGTCGAAGCCGTCCACCACGGCGGCGCGCTGGGCGGCCGTCCCCGCGACGGTGTTCTGCGCGGCGCGAGTGGAGGACGCGCCACTCTCACGGACGCTGTCAGCGGTGCTGCGGGAGGTCTGCGCGATGCTGTTCCGTCCGCGCTGGATGGTGGTCATGAGGTGGGGGCTCCTGCGGAATCAGGGGTGTTTCCGCATTGTCCGCGAAAATGACCGAGAGTTTCGTGTCGGTGCAGATTTCGCGCGAAGACATGTGTGTGTCCATGTCGGATGGCATCCAGGGACGCCCGGCACCGGGGGCGGGGTTAAGGTGGGGCATGGTCCAGAAAGGTCAGTTCCTGGAGCGGGCGACGCTCGTCCCGGTGGGACAGGAGGTCATGGAGGGCACCACCCACCGTGGGACCCGGGCGCCCCCGCTGCTCATCCTCCCCCCTCGGCCGGACGAAGGGGGCGGGATGGACCATGTGGTCGCGGCGGAGCTCGTGTGGGCGGCGGCGAGCGCGGGCTTCCCCACGCTGCGCTTCAACCATCGGGGCGTGGGCGCCAGCCAGGGGCGGCGGGGCAAGGACCTGGAGCTCCTCGCGGACGCGGAGGCCGCCATGCAGGTGCTGCTGGAGAACACCGGCGCGCCGGCGCTAGCGATGGCGTCCCTCCATGGCGGGGCCCAGGTGGCCCTGGCGCTCCAGGCGAAGCACGCCACGGTGGGGGGGCTCTGTCTGGTGGCGCCGGCGCTGGTGGCGCCGGACGTCTTCGCCCGCGTCACGTGCCCGCTCCTGGTGGTGCAGGGGGAGGTGGACACCCGGCTCCCCAGGGCCGCCGTCTCCGCCGCTGTCGCGCGGGCCGGGGGCGACTTAGAGATCATCGATGATGCCGGCGCCACCTTCCAGCGGAACCTTCCCCAGGTCGGCCGCGCCGTCGCGGCCTGGCTGCGGCGGCTCTCCGGCGGATGACCGATGCAACGCAAGCCTTTGGACTTCTTCACGTTTCTCCGCCCGCTCGCCCTTGCATGCCGGGAGTGGGGGCATCCAGACTGCCGGAGCAGACCCAATCGTTACGACGTTCGTTCGTAGGGGTCTTCGAGCGGCGTGTTTCGTCTCACAAGGAGCGGCCTGATGCGGAAGGTGCGATGGACCCTGGGGGGCGCGGCGCTGGCCCTGACGCTGACGGCCGCCTGCGCGTCCTCCTCGCGTGAGCAGGACGCGCCGCCGCCCGTGGATGCGCGGTCGCTCGACTCCCGGGACGTGGTGCGGGGCGCCATCGTCGTGGACTTCAAGGACGGCACGACGAAGGCGGAGTTCGACGCCTGGGAGGTCGACTGGGGCGTCGACCTGGAGCTCAACTCCGTGCAGAGCGCCGAGGAGGCCCTCACGGTGGCCGTGGGCGTGGACGACGTCGACACCGTGCTCGCGCGCATCCGCCAGCACCCGGCGGTCGAGGCCGCGGAGCCGCTGATGGAGGTCCGCGCCAGCTTCACGCCCAACGACCCGCAGTTCGCGCAGCAGTGGAACCTGCGGATGATCGACATGCCCAGGGCCTGGGAGCGCAACCGGGGCAAGGGCGTGGTGGTGGCGGTGCTCGACACCGGCATCGCGTATGAGGACCACGACGACTTCAAGCAGGTGCCGGACCTCGAGGGCGTGAAGTTCGTGAAGGGCTATGACTTCGTCAACGACGACGAGCACGCCAACGACGACCACGGCCACGGTACGCACGTGGCGGGCACCATCGCGCAGGCCACGAACAACGGGGAGGGCGTGGCGGGCGTGGCCTTCGAGGCGACGCTGATGCCCGTCAAAGTGCTCAACCACTTCGGCGGCGGCAACACGGCGGACATCGCGGACGCCATCCGCTTCGCGGCGGACAACGGGGCGGACGTCATCAACATGTCCCTGGGCGGTGGCGCCTACTCGCAGGTGATGGCCAGCGCGGTGGAGTACGCGCGCAAGAAGGGGGTCACCGTGGTGGCGGCGGCTGGCAATGGCGGCCGGGCCAAGGTGGAGTTCCCGGCGGCCTATCCGGGGGTGGTGGCGGTGTCGGCGGTGGGGCCCGACGGCACGCTGGCGCCGTACTCGTCCTTCGGCAAGGAGCTGGACATCGCGGCGCCGGGTGGCGACAAGCGCCTCGGCGACCAGGGCGGCATCCTGCAGAACACCATCGACCCGCGCGACCCGTCGCGCTCCGTCTACGCGTCCTACCAGGGCACCAGCATGGCCGCGCCGCACGTGGCTGCCGTGGCGGCGATGCTCTACGCGGCGGGGGCCAAGGGGCCGGACGAGGTCGAGAAGGCCCTGTTCGCTGGCGCGAAGAAGACGGCGGACCAGGCCTGGAGCGAGCAGTACGGCCACGGCCTGCTCAACGCGGAGGCCTCGCTCGCGTCGCTGCGTGGCGGTTCGGCGCAGTGGCCGCCGCTGTATTGGGCGCTGGCGCTGCTCGCGGTGGTGTTGCTGACGCTGCGGGGCCGCGCCCGGCCCGGCTACCTCAACGTGCTGGTGAAGCCGGCCTTCCTCATCCCGTTGCTGCTGTCCACCGTGGGGGCCTTCTTCCTGCGCGGATGGTTGGGGGGCGCCGAGGGCTCGGCGGGCGATGTGGCGCAGGCGGCGTCGCTGCCCATCCCCGACTGGGAGCGCATCATCTTCGGCCGGGGCAGGACGGTGAATCCGCTGTTCTACAGCGCGCTCATCCCGCTGCTGCTGTCGCTGCCGGCCATCAAGTGGCGGGGGCTGCGGCCGGCCATGGGCGGGCTGGCGCTCGGCTTCGCGGGCTTCCTGGGCTATGCGGTGTGGACCGGGGCGCCAGCGCTCGCGTGGCTGCCCTTCGCGTTCCTCGCGAAGCCCTGGCTGGGGTTCAACACCGTCCTCTGCCTCGTCATCGCCCGCGCGATGCTCCAGAAGGAGGACGCATGAGGCTCACCGGCCGCGTCGTCTTCCGCGACATCGAAACGGGCGTCTGGGTGCTGGAGGGGGATGACGGCACCACGTACCAACTCGCGGGTGGAGACCGGAAGCTGAAGAAGGACGGGCAGCGCATCGAGGCCGAGGGCCGCGTGGATGGCGAGACGCTCACCAGCGCGATGGTGGGCCCCGTCTTCCACGTCAGCAGCTACCGCTTCGTCTGAGCAGGGCGCGGAGCCCTCACGGCTCCAGGCCGGGCGCCGTCTGCAATGCGTGCGCACGGATCTGCCGCTGACGCTCCTCGTAATAGGCCTCCAGGGGAAGCTCGCCGCGGCGCGCGGACCTGCGGATCGCGCTCAGGGCCTTGCGCTCCGCTTGCAGCGCTGGAGGCGCCGGCTCCTCCAGCGGGGGCAGCGGGTACAGCACGTCATAGAAGTTGAGCGTCAGTCCCCGCGAGTCTACCGCCACCAGCCCCCCCAGGGAGACCGTCGCCCCCACCACCCAGGGCAGCAGCAGCCTGGGCAGCGAGGGGATGGGGCCCGTTTCTCGGGCCTCCACGTCGCTCGCGTGCGTGCGGGGGCCCAAGAGGGCCGGGTGCCGGCGCGCGAAGGCAAGCAGGGCGCTCAGCCCCGCCCAACCCGCCGCCGCCAGGATGAGCACCAGGCGTGGATCCGTCTCCGAGGAATCGCCCGCCGCGTCGGTGCCCATGGCCTTGGCCACCAGGAACAGCACCGATGACACCAGGTTGTTGGCCGCGTGAGCGGCGATGCCGGGCCACAGCGAGCCCGTCCGCAGGTAGAGCCACCCGAAGAGCAGGCCCAGCTCGGTGCGCGCCACGAAGCCCACCGGGTCCAGATGGAACGCGCTGAACACCACCGCCCCTATCACCAGCGGCGCCACGGAGCGCGAGGGGGTGGCCGCGGCGATGCCTCGCTGGAAGATTCCCCGGAAGAAGAACTCCTCGCAGATGGGGGCCGCCACCGTCACGCCAGCGAGGATGAGCGCCAACTCCAGCGGCGTCTGGTCCGCGAACAGCCGTGAGCTGTCGAACATCCGCGTCAGCCAGTCGGGGGCAATCGACTGGGCCAGGAACTGGAGGGGGACCACGAGCGCGAAGAAGTTCGCCACGCCCAGGAGGAAGCCGAGGACGGTGGCGCCGCCCGGGGCGGGGAGCAGCCCGGTGTAGACGATGGGGCGCCAGCCCGCGTGACGCAGCATCACCCAGCCCAGCCCCAGGAACACGACCACTTCGGTGAACCAGATGCCGAAGGCCGGGTTGGCGAACTGGACGGTGCTGCCCACGAGGATGAACAGCCCGAGCGCGAGGACCGCGCTCGCCACGGCCAACCATCGAGGGCTCAGGCCCGGCGTGCGTCCGGAGGGGGGCCCCGGCGGCGGGGGCGGTACGTCGCTGGGGGGGACGGCTTCCAACGGTCTTTCTCCTGTCATGTCCGAACCTTGACGTCCTGCTCGGGGAGCGTGGCTCCGCGAGCGCAGCGCCTCGGCATCGGGAGGAGGCTCCCGGAAGCCAGCCCCTGCCCCTGGGCTCATGGGGCAGGAGACGCCTCAGGCCCGCTTCAGGTAGCTCCGGATATCATCGACGAGGTGCGCTCGGGTCTCTGGCTCCGCGGCGGCGGGCCCCAGTGACAACTTCTTGTCGGCCTCGGTGAGCAGCTTCTGGTCGAGGAGGAACGCCACCGCGTTCTCCAGCGACACCTTGGCCAGCGACTCGGACGCGGTGATGCGGCCGGCGTGGTACTCGGCGCGGCCCGTCTCCAGGGCCAGCTTGACGAAAGCCCTCCGGTCCTCGGCCACGCCATTGGCCACGTCCTGCAGCGTCAGGGCCGCCAGCAGGTACGCCTCCAGGTAGTCGCGCAGCATGTCCGCCAGGAACTCCAGGTCCGGGCGGGCATGGGCCTCGGGGGCCACGCGGAGCGTCTCGTTCTCCTCGAGCACCAGCCCCATGCGCTCCAGCCGCTCCACCGTCTCCGCGAAGATGGAGTCGAAGGTGGTGCCCACCCGGTAGATGAACTCCACCTTGAAGAGGCGCGACAGGAACAGGGCGCGCTCCTTCACCGCGTCGTAGGGCGCCGGGCTGCCGCTGGCGAGGATGGCGTTGGCCACGAGGCTCCGCGAGGCCACCAGGTTCATCAGCGTGTTCTTGTAGAAGGACATCTCCGGGCGGCGGGCGTCCTCCACCTGGTAGATGACCTCTCCGCGCGCTTCCTGGGTGCGCACCATCTCATCGGCGATGAAGGTGCGCATCGCGTCCTGGATGGGGCCGAGCGTCTCCGGGTTGCTGGGCGCGTTGCGCATCTCCACCGACTGGGGAGAGCCCTCCTCCACGGCGATGCGGCGGAGGATGTTGATGCGGTCCGCCATCTCCCGCTGCGTGAGGCCGCGGCGGCGGTGGGAGAGCAGGGCGGTGCTCACCAGCGCGTGCGGCGTCACCGTGGAGACCTTGCTGATGCCGTACATCACCCGGTTGCCCAGCGCGCGCACGAGCCCCTTCTTCTGCTCGTCGGATACGGGCTCGTCGGGGTTGATGCCACGCGCCTTCATGAAGTCGCGCAGGGAGATGGGCTCGTCGAAGCCCAGGTGGATGCGGCCGTAGCGGGCCGCCAGGACCTTGGGCGTGCTGAGCAGCGCCTTGAGGTCCTCGGGCTTCTTCTCACCGCCCGCAAGCTCCTTCGAGTAGCTGCTGGACTCGACGACCTTCTCGTAGTCGATGGCCACCGGCACGAAGATGAGGTCGTCGCGCGCCCCTTCGAGCACGGACTCCACCTGCCAGGTGAACATGCCCAGCTTGGGCAGCAGCAGCTTGCCGGTGCGCGAGCGGCCACCCTCGGGGAAGAACTCCTGGTGGATGCCGTCATGCACCAGCTTGCGCACGTAGGCCTTGAAGGACGCGGCGTAGACCTTGTCGCCCTTGAACGAGCGCCGCAGGAAGAAGGCGCCGCAGCGGCGGAAGAAGGTGCCCAGGGGCCAGAAGGAGAGGTTGGCGCCCGCGGCCACCAGGGGCACCGCGTAGCCCCGGTTCCACAGCACCCAGCTCATCACCAGGTAGTCGACGTGGCTCTTGTGACTGGGGCACAGGACGATGGGCGCGCGGCCCGCGGCCTTGAGCGCGCGGTGCAGGCCGGCCTCGTCCACGTGCATGCCGTCGTAGATGCGGTTGAACACCCACTCCAGCACCGGAGAGGTGAAGGCCAGGGCCGTGGGGCTGGGCCTGGCGGCGATGGCCTCCAGGTTCCGCCGCGCCTCGCGCAGCACGCTCTCGGGCTTGCGCCCCGACGCGGCGGCGTGCTCCTCCACCACCTTGCGCAGGGCCCGGTCCCGCAGCGTCTCGTCGATGATGCGGGAGGCGGGCTTCACGGGGGGGCCGAACACGGCCCGCGTCTCGCGCGCCAGGTGGACGTGGAGGCTGCTGCGCACCTTGCGGGCCAGCACCTCGTCCGAGTCGCGCGGGTTGTCCGCCACGAAGCGCTGCAGGTCGATGGGCTCACCCACGCGGAACTGCGCGCGCTTGTAGTTGCGGAAGAACGCCAGCATCGAGTGCAGGAAGCCCGGCGCCTCCGGGCTCCCGAACACCACGTCCACCCAGGTGGGCTTGAGCCGCGCGGGCCGCTTCTCCCAGACGAACAGCTCGGGCACCAGGTACACGGGCCGGTCGGACTGGCGCGCCATGGCCACCAGGGCGGGGAAGGGGTCCTCGCGCGTCTCCTTGCCCGAAGGGCTGAGCAAGGCGGTGCGGCGCAGGAACACCAGGCCGCTGCCGCCCGTCTGCCGGGCGTGCTCGAAGCGCTGCACGAAGTCACCGCGCTGTTTCGTCTGCCGCCAGGGTTTGGTGAACCAGGGCCGCAGGTTCACCACGGCGCGCACGGGCGGTAGCGCCCGGCGCACCATGGCCCACGTCAGGTAGAGGAAGTTCACCCAGGCGGTGGTGCGCATGACGTGCACCACGAAGCCCCGGGCGTGCAGGTTCCGGAGCTCGGCCTCGGACTCCGGTGGGAAGTGCACGCTCTCCAGGTAGCGCGTTCCCAGCGCCCGGCCCATGGGGCCGAATTCGTCCTTCAACAAGGACGCTCCCTGATTCGCAGACTGTGACAGCGCGGTCTCCAAGAATGCTCCCGGCTACATGTTGTCGGGCGTGGGAATGCCCAGCAGCGTCAGCCCGGCGGCCAGCGTAACCCGAGCGGCGTCGATGAGGGCGAGTCGCGCAGAACGCAGCGCGTCATTGCCCTCGAGCAGGATGCGCTTGTCGCGCTCCTGGTTGCCCAGGGTGTAGTAGCGGCTGAGGGCGGAGGCCACGTCGAGGAGCAGCCGCGCCACGAGGCTGGGCTCGTACTGCTCCGCCGCGTCGCGCACCACCTCGGGCAGGCGCATGAGCTCGCGCACCAGGGCCTGCTCCTCCGGGAGCGTCAGCAGCCCGGCGTCGTAGCTGGCCGGAGCGCCGCCGCCCTTGCGCAGCACGTTGACGGCACGCGCGTGGGCGTACTGGAGGTAGGGGCCGGTGTGGCCCTCGAAGCTGAGCACCTCGTCCCAGTCGAAGGTGTAGTCGCTGGCGCGCTTGTGCTTGAGGTCGCCGAAGGCGATGGCGCCCAGGGCGATCTGCTCGGAGAGGGCCTCCGCGTCATCCGTCTGGATGCGGCCGGCCTCCACGTTCTCTCGCACCTTGACGGAGACGCGCTCGCGCGCCTCGTCGAGCACGTCGTTGAGCTGCACCACCTGGCCCTTGCGCGTGCTCATACCGTGGATGCGGCCGAACGCGACGTGGACGGCACGGTCCGCCCACGGCAGGCCCATCTCCTTCAGGGTGCGGAACACCTGCCGGAAGTGCAGCGCCTGGTCCTGGGCGACGACGTAGAGCGACTTGTCGAAGTGGAAGCGCTCGTAGCGGTCCTGCGCGGCGGCCAGGTCCCGCGTGGCGTACAGCGTGCTGCCGTCGTTCTTCTTCAGCAGGATGGGCGGCTCGTTCTCCGCGTAGGGCAGGTCGACGATGAGCGCGCCCTGCGACTCCTTCACGCCGGGCTTCTGCGCAATCTGGTCGATGACCGCATCCATCTTCCCCTGGTAGCGGCTCTCGCCCTCGATGTGCTCGAACTCGATGCCCATCCGGGCGTAGATCTTCTTGAAGCCCTTGATGCTCGTCTCGCGGAACTGGTTCCAGAGCCGGAGTGCCTCCGCGTCGCCGGCCTCCATGCGGCGGAAGAAGGCGCGGGCCTTCTCGTCGAACTCGGGCTCGGCCTCGGCGCGCTTGTTGGCCTTGACGTACACCTCCACCAGGTGGGCCATGTCGTCGATGCGGGCCGGGTCGCCGTACTCCTGGAAGCCCACGGCCACCAGGCCGAACTGCTTGCCCCAGTCGCCCAGGTAGTTGATGCCCTCCACCCGCCAGCCCAGCGCCCGGTAGATGTTGGCGATGCAGTGGCCGAGGAACGTCGTGCGGATGTGGTGGAAGCCAATGGGCTTGGCGATGTTCGGTGACGAGTAGTCGATGGCCACCGTCTTGCCGCGGCCGGCGTCCACGTCCCCGCCGTAGCGGATGCCGGCGGCGCGCGCCGCGTCGATGACCTCCGCCGTGAAGGGCAGGGTCGCGAAGCGCGCGTTGACGTACGGCCCCACGGCCTGGATGTCCAGGCCGGGGACGCTGAGCGCCTGCGCCAGCCCGGCGGCGATGGCGGGCGGGGCCTTCTTCTGGGCCTTGGCGAGAGGGAAGGTGGCGAAGCTGAGGTCGCCGTGCGCCGGATCGGCGGGCTTGACCTGGGCTTCGATGTCGGCGGCCGGCACGCCCAGGGCACTGGCAAGGGCCTGGGCGAAGGCGGCGCGGTAATGGGAATAGACGGATGTGCTCATGGGACTGCGCGGATACTAGACAAACCGAGGTGGCTTCCGGCCACCTCTTGTGCGCGCCCAGGGCGAATCCGCCACTCAGGGAACGGCGGGCGCCCGCCGGCTGGGCCGGACCACCGCGGAGACGGTGTCCAGCAGCTTGGGCAGGTTGAGAGGCTTTTCGAAGAAGCCGTCAATGCGCTCCAACCCCTGGCCCGAGGTGAGGGACGCCACCTCGCTGGCTCCTGAGATGATGTACACGACGATGTCCGCCAGCGACTCGTTGCCACGGATGAAGCGGAGGACCGACTGCCCGTCCTCTTCGCTCAGCCGCAGGTCGAGCAGGACCATGGCCGGCCGGATGTGAGAGAGGATGGAGCGGGCCTCCGAGGCGCCCGAGGTGGCCATCACCCGGTAGCCCTCCTGCTCCAGCACCTGCTGGAGCACCTCGCGGCAGTCGGCGTCGTCCTCCACCAGCAGGATGCCGCCGGACTTCGGCGCCGCCTGCGCCAGCTCCGGCGCGCTGACGGCTCCGGCGAACATCGGGAGCACCATCTGGAAGGTGCTGCCCTCGCCGAGCACACTGGCGCTCTCCATGCGCCCGCCGTGGAGGGCGACGATCTTCCCCACCAGGGGGAGCCCGAGCCCCGCGCCCGGGGGCCGGGGCATGCCCGGGGTGGCGCGGTAGAAGGCGTCGAAGGCGTGCTCCAGGGCCTCGCTGGACATACCCGGCCCGCTGTCCTTCACGGTCAGCATGGCCAGCGCGTCTTCGGAGGCCACGCGCACCTCGACGGTATCGTCCGCTTCGCTGTGGTGGATGCCGTTCTCCACCAGGTTGTGGATGGCCTCGGCGATGCGCTCGCGGTCGCCGCGGACGAAGACCTCGGGACAGGGGGGAATCATCACCCGCACCTTGCAGTGCTCCGCGAGGGCCCCCAGCGAGCGCACTACCTCTTCGGCCACCGCCTTGAGGCCGAAGGGCCGCTGGTTGAGCTGCATCTTCCCGGACTGGAGCCGGGACATGAGCAGCAGGTCGTTCACCATGCGCAGCATGCGGTCCGAGTTCCGATCGCAGATCTGCACCGCGCGCCGCTGGGCGTCCGAGAGGGGGCCCAGCTTCTCGCGGCCCATCATCGCCAGGTACGACTTGATGGTGGTGAGCGGGTTCTTCAGGTCGTGCGAGACGTTCCCCAGCAGCTCCTCGCGGTTCTGCTCCAGGCTCTTGAGGCCGGCGATGGCTGTCTGGAGGTCCTTGTTGCGGCGCGCGCTGTCGTCGCGCAGGCGCGCCACCTCGTAGGCCGCCGTGAGCTGCGCGGCCAGGGACTGCAGCAGCATGTCGGAGGGCTCGCGCCGGGCGCCCAGCACCACCAGGACACCACCCACGCCGGTCGTGCCTTCGAGCGGCACGGCGAGGGTGTCCCCGTCGCGCAGCAGGGACTTCTGCGAGAAGGCCCGGCCCACCACGCCCTCGCCCGGGACGGCGGCGGTGACGCGGTCATCGTAGCGGCCGCGCACGTGCTCGACGTGGAGCTGCTCCCGGGAAGGGAAGTAGCGGGCCACGTAGCAGACCTTCGGCTTCAGGAGCGAGTGGATCGTCTGGAGATGGGAGCGGAGCGCCTCGGTGGGCCCCGCGTTGTCCGTCAGGTGCCGCGCCATCTCCAGGAGGGCGCGGTGGGCGGCGTCGGCATCCACCGGAAGAGGCGGCTTCGCCGCACGCTTGGACGTCTTCTTGGCTGACTTCACGACCGGACGCAGCGGTACGACTTCCGCCAACGTCCCCTTCTTCTTTGAGCGCACGGATGAATCCTTGCTCAACTCCCGCGCGCGTGTGAACGCCCCCTGGCCTCCGGGGCCTTCCGGAGGACAGTGGCCGTGTCACCTGGAGGACAGCCTGGGCTCAGGCCCGGCGCTGGATGCGCTGGTCGTTGCCCAGGGCATAGGGCTCCACGAGGAGCGGCTGCACCTTCTCCCGGTAGCCCTCCACGGAGAACCCGCCCTCGGCGAGGGCGCTCAGCACGGAGGTCTGTACGCGGCGGGCCGTCTCGTCGGCGGTGAGCAGCCTCAGCATGGGCTCGCGCGCCGGCTCGTACTTGAAGGTGCCCAGCGCCTTGAGCGCGGCGATCTTCACGTCGTCGGACATGTCCTCCAGGAAGGGGACCACCACGGGCGGGATGCGGGCATCCTGGCTCCCGGCCACGTGGTGCAGCAGCACCACCTTCTTCTCCGGGTTGCGCGTGTAGTGCGCGGACAGGTGCTGGAGCGCGTTGACGCAGGCGCTGATGACCTCTTCCTCCGACGTCAGATCGCCGAGCAGCCGCAAGGCCCACGACGCGGCCTGCTCGCTGGTGCGGAGGAACTCGAGGATGGGCGGCACGGCGATGTCCTTGCCGAAGCTCTTCACCAACTCGAAGGTGTGTTCCTTCTCGTCCGCGTCCGTGGTGAGAGGGTCCACGGTGATGGCGAAGCGGCTGAGCAGGACCGAGACGGCCTCGGGAATCTTCATCTCGCCCAGCTGCTGGATGGCCTTCTGCCGCGTCGAGGGGTCGCCGTACTTCTGGACGACCTTGGACTTGAGCTTGAGGGCTTTCTCGGGGCCCGAGCCGCCCGTGAAGAAGTCGAAGAGGCCCATGTTCGCTTGTGCTCCGTAGGGTTCCGCAGCGTGGAGAGGTGGGGCGCCGTCCGTCTATGACGGTGCGGCGCACAGGACAAGAGGCAAGAGGCTAGAGCGTCAGTTCGCGGCGGACGTCGCCCTGGTACGCCCGGGCGAGGGCCTCGGCGGCGGCCCGGGCTTCGGCGGTGGTCTCCTCGGGGACCTTCACCTGGAGGTGGAGGTAGAGGTCGCCCTGCGATCCGCCCTTCAGCGACGGGACGCCGCGCCCCTTCAGCCGCATGCGGCGTCCCGATTGGGAGTGGGGGAGCACCTTGACCGTGACCTCCCCCTGGAAGGTGGGGACGCGCACGTCCGCGCCCAGCAGCGCCTCGGACACCGTCACGGGTAGGTCGAGGTGCAGGTCGTCGCCCTCCCGGCGCACCAGCGGGTGCTCGGCCACCTCGGTCTCGATGTAGAGGTCTCCCGGTGGCCCACCGCGCGTGCCCGCCGCGCCCTGGCCCGCGAGCCGGACCTTGGAGCCCGTCTGGACGCCAGCGGGAATCTTCACCGTCAGGCGGGTCTGCTCCTCGCGGACGCCGGTGCCCCCGCACTGGGGGCAGGGCGGTGCGGCCTTGCCCGTGCCATGGCAGTTGGGGCACGCGCCCGCACTGCCGAAGAGGCTCCCGGACCGGCGCGCCCGGCCCGTTCCATTGCAGACGGTGCAGGTGGACACCGGCCCCGAGGTGCCACGTCCGCTGCAGGTGGGGCAGCGGCCCGGCCGGGTGATGGAGAGCTGACGCTCGGTGCCGGAGACCGCCTCGGCCAGGCTGAGGTGGACGCGGGCCGTGAGGTCCTCGCCGCGCTCCGGCCCGGCCTGCCGGGTGCGCCGCCCGAACATCTCGCCGATGTCGACGCCCCCGGGCGCGCGCGCGCCGCCCCGGCCGCCGAACAGATCGCCGAAGAGGTCACCCAGGTCGAAGCCCTCTCCGCCATAGGGGATGCCTCCGGCGCCAGTGCTCCCGGCCGAGGCTTTGTAGGCCCGGTAGGCCTCTGCCTTCTTCTCGTCGAACCCGATCTTCTCCGCGTCCGGGCCGAACTCGTCATAGAGCTTGCGCTTCTTGGGGTCCGACAGCACCTCGAACGCGGAGCTGGCCTGCTTGAACTTCTCCTCGGCGGCCTTGTTGCCCGGGTTGACGTCCGGGTGGTACTTGCGCGCCAGCTTGCGGTACGCCTTCTTGACGTCCTCCGCAGAGGCCGACCGGTCGACGCCGAGGATCTGGTAGTAGTCGTCCGCCATTTGTTCCCGCCGTGGTGTACCTGATTCAACGTAACCAGCCGGTAGACACGCGCCAGCACGGACTGTCCAGAGCGTGCGGGATGTATAAAGTCGCCGGAGGATGAGGGAGCCCATGTCACCGCCTCGCTGGCCCGGAGCGGAAACCCTGTGGCTTGCGGGCTGGCTCTCGTTGCTGCCCGCCGCCGGCACCGCGGCCACACCTCCGCCCGAGCCCGGGGGGGAGGGACGGGTGGCGGACCGGGTGGTCGCCATCATCGAGGGGCAGGTCCTCACCCTGAGCGAGCTGCGCTTCGAGGCCCGGGTCGCGCTCATCCAGCGGGCGGGCGCGCAGGCCCTGGACCTCCTGCTGGATGAGGACACGCTCCGAGGCGCGCTGGAGCTCGCCATCAACCAGCGGATCCAGGTCCTCAACGCGGACCGGCTGCAGGCCTTCCCGGCGGAGCCCGCCGAGGTCCAGGCGCGCCTGGAGTCCTTCCAGGCGGCCCTGGGCGGGGCGGCGGCGCTGAAACAGTTCCTGGCACGCCACGACGTGGATGCCCAGGGCCTGGAGCAGGTGCTGGCCCGGGGGCTCCGCGCCGAGCGCATCCTCGACAGCCGCATCCGGCTGCGGGCGCAGGTGGGCGAGACGGAGGTGCGCCGGCACTTCGAGCAGCACGCGGACGCGTACCCGGAGGGCTACGAGGCGGCGCGGGCCTCCATCCGGGAGAAGCTGGTCCGGGAGCGGTATGGGACGCTGGCCGCGGAGGAGCTGGCGCAGGTTCGGGCTTCGGCGCAGGTGCGCCGCGTGGCGCCCTTCGCCCGGGAGGCACGTCGATGAGGCGGATGCGTGAAGAGCCGGCGACGGGCGCCGGGTGCGGCTACACCATCCGGCAGATGTCGCCGGAGGACCTGCCCGCCGTCATGGCGCTGGAGCAGGCCGCGTTCAAGAACCCGTGGTCCCAGGACCTGCTGAAGCGGGAGCTGGAGCACGAGTGGTCCACCATCCTCCTGGTGGAGGAGGCGCGCGACGTGGGGGGGCCGGAGCTGCTGGGGCTGGCCATCTTCTGGATCGTCCATGACGAGGTGCACGTGCTGAACGTGGCCACCGCCCCCAGGCACCGGCGCCGCGGGGTGGCGCGCGCCGTCATGGAGGAGCTCCTGGCGCGAGGCCGTGATCGGCGTTGCACCCTGGCCACCCTGGAGGTCCGCAAGAGCAACGAGGCGGCGATCCAGCTCTACCGCGCCTTCGGCTTCCGGCCGGTCGGCATCCGGCCCAACTACTACGTGGACGAGGGCGAGGACGCCGTGGTGATGGTCCTCGACTTCTAGCCGCACGCGGAGTAGAGGACCGCCCCGCTGTACACCGGCCGTGCGCAGGAGCGCCGAGGCTGGGAATGGGACCTGGGGCCCTGGCCGGTTGTAGGCGAGGGTTGGCCGTGCTTGACACGGATAGGCCCCTTCCTATACTCGCGCGCCTTTCCGTAGTCTTGTAGGTAGATATGCGCCGCCTCGTGTCGCTGGCGGCGACGAACCCGAAGAAGAGGTATCAGTGCCGACCATTAGCCAGCTGATCCGCAAGGGTCGCGAGAAGCTCGTCGTCAAGGGCAAGAGCCCCGCGCTCAAGGAGTCCCCTCAGAAGCGGGGTGTCTGCACGCGCGTGTACACCACGACCCCGAAGAAGCCGAACTCGGCCCTCCGCAAGGTGGCCCGTGTTCGTCTGACGAACGGCATCGAGGTCACGTCCTACATCCCCGGCGTGGGTCACAACCTCCAGGAGCACTCGGTGGTGATGATTCGCGGCGGCCGTGTGAAGGACCTCCCGGGCGTCCGCTACCACATCGTCCGTGGAACGCTGGACTCCGTCGGTGTGGCGGGCCGCAAGCAGAGCCGCTCCAAGTACGGCGCGAAGCGTCCGAGCTGATTCGGCCGTCTCGCGGAACACCTTCTGAATCGCAGTGTCCGGACGCGTCGCCCCGCACCCTGGGGAGCGTCCTCGGGAAGTTCCTCCTGCAGCACATGAAGCCCCGTAAGTGCTCTCCCAAGGGGAGGGTGGGGCGTAAGGGAAGAGAGAAGAGATGCCTCGCCGTCGCGTAGTCGCCAAGCGCAAGATTCTTCCGGATCCGAAGTTCCAGGACCGGCTCGTCACCAAGTTCGTCAACGACCTGATGCGGATGGGCAAGAAGTCCATCGCGGAAGGCGTTTGCTACGGTGCCTTCGCCCTCATCGAGGAGCGCGCGAAGGAAGACCCCCTCAAGACCTTCAAGAAGGCGCTCGACAACGTCAAGCCGGTCCTGGAGGTGAAGAGCCGCCGCGTCGGTGGCGCCACCTACCAGGTGCCCGTCGAGGTCCGTCAGGACCGCCGCGTGGCGCTCGGCATGCGCTGGATCATCACCTACTCCAAGGCGCGTGGTGAGAAGACCATGAAGGAGAAGCTGGCGGGCGAGATCATGGACGCCGCCAACAACCGCGGTAACGCGGTGAAGAAGCGTGAAGACACGCACAAGATGGCGGAGGCCAACAAGGCCTTCGCTCACTACCGCTGGTAGGCCCTCGGGGCTTCGCGGTCACCGCCCGGATGCAGGAACTGCATCCGGGCGGTTTTGTTAGACGAGCAGATTCCCTGGAATCGTCCGGCCGGCGGGTGTCGAGGCCTCGGGCCCGCCCTTCCTCCCGGAAGAGGTAATGAGTCATGGCCCGTGAGTACCCCCTCGAGCGCTACCGCAACATCGGCATCATGGCGCACATCGATGCCGGCAAGACGACCACCACGGAGCGCATCCTCTTCTACACCGGCGCCATCCATCGGATGGGCGAGGTGCACGAGGGCACCACCACCACCGACTGGATGGTGCAGGAGCGCGAGCGCGGCATCACCATCACGTCCGCCGCCATCTCCGCCTTCTGGAACCGGGGCGACCAGCGCTACCGCGTGAACATCATCGACACGCCGGGACACGTGGACTTCACCATCGAGGTGGAGCGCAGCCTGCGCGTGCTGGACGGCGCCATCACCGTCTTCGACGCGGTGAACGGCGTGGAGCCGCAGTCGGAGACCGTCTGGCGCCAGGCGGACAAGTACAAGGTCCCCCGCATCTGCTTCATCAACAAGATGGACCGGGTGGGCGCCGACTTCGAGATGTCCGTGGGCACCATCCGCGAGAAGCTGGGCGCGCGCGCGGTCCGCATGCAGCTGCCGCTGGGCACGGAGGACAAGCACCGTGGCGTCATCGATCTGGTGAAGATGAAGGCCCTGGTGTTCCAAGACTCGGAGCAGGGCAGCCACTACGCCGAGGCGGACATCCCCGAGGAGCTCCGGGAGGCGGCGGAGGCCGCCCGCGCCGAGCTGCTCGAGGCCGCGGCCGAGCAGGACGACGCGCTCACGGAGAAGTTCCTCGAAGGCGTGGAGCTGAGCGAGGACGAGATCCGGGGCGCCATCCGCAAGGGCTGTCTGGGCCTGAAGCTCTTTCCCGTGTTCTGCGGCTCGGCCTTCCGCCACAAGGGGGTGCAGCCGCTGCTGGACGCGGTGGTGGACTACCTGCCCAGCCCGCTGGAGGTGCCCCCCATCCACGGCAAGACGCCCAACGGCGAGGACGCCGTGCGCGAGACGCGGGACGACGCGCCCTTCAGCGCGCTGGCGTTCAAGATCATGAACGACCCGGCGTTCCAGTCCCAGACGCTGACCTTCCTCCGCGTGTACTCCGGCAAGCTGGAGGCGGGCACGGCGGTGTGGAACTCGGTGAAGGGCAAGCGCGAGCGCGTGAGCCGGCTCGTGCAGATGCGCGCCGACAAGAAGGATGAAATCACCGAGTGCTACGCCGGTGACATCTGCGCGGTGGTGGGCCTGAAGCTGGCCGGTACGGGCGACACGCTCTGTGACGACAAGCACCCCATCGTCCTGGAGCGCATGGACTTCCCCGAGCCCGTCATCGACATCGCCATCGAGCCGAAGTCGACGGCGGACCAGGACAAGATCCACCTGTCGCTCCAGCGCCTGGCCATGGAGGACCCGTCCTTCCGCGTGAGGACGAACGAGGAGACGGGGCAGACGCTCATCGCCGGCATGGGCGAGCTCCACCTGGAGATCATCGTCGACCGCCTCCTGCGGGAGTTCAAGATCGACGCCAACATCGGCAAGCCGCAGGTGGCCTACCGCGAGACGGTGACCTCGCAGGTGGAGATGGAGGGGAAGTACATCCGCCAGACGGGTGGCCGCGGTCAGTATGGCCACATCTGGCTGCGCGTCGCCCCCAACGAGCCGGGCAAGGGCTTCGCCTTCGAGAACAAGGTGACGGGCGGCGTGGTGTCCAAGGAGTTCGTCGAGGCGGTGAAGGAGGGCTGCGCCGAGGCCATGCAGAACGGGCCGGTGGCGGGCTACCCCATGGTCGACGTGAAGGTGGAGGCCTTCGACGGCTCCATGCACGACGTGGACTCTAGCGAGATGGCCTTCAAGATCGCCGGCTCGCTGGCGTTCAAGGACGCCGTGCGCGCGGCCACGCCCGTGCTGCTCGAGCCCATCATGAACTGCGAGATCGTCACGCCCGAGGAGTTCATGGGGGATGTCATCGGCGACCTGAACG
>Ga0182745_1000858_pt1 | contig 31193 bp, 71 predicted proteins | sample eDN3rd30CKraftBY_FD_128523 | JGI IMG/M metagenome (GOLD analysis project Ga0182745, IMG submission 128523) | Enriched backyard soil microbial communities from Emeryville, California, USA - eDNA 3rd pass 30_C Kraft BY (version 2) (version 2) | ecosystem: Environmental > Terrestrial > Soil >... | reverse complement strand
GAGTTGCAGCAGAACCTTATCAAGTTAGGGTATACGTTGCCTAAATACGGTGATGATGGTTCATATGGCGATGAGGTGGTTGAAGCGGTAAAAGCCTTCCAACGTGCGAATGGACTGTTAGACGATGGAATAAGCGGTTCTAAAACATTGGCTAAAATCGCAGAGTTGTTAAAAACCCAAACTACACCTAAACAAGAGGACTTGCCGAAAGTCACTTCACTAGGCGATAAATACTCATTCCAAGTGAAATCAAAAGTAGCTGCAGGTGTATACAAATACTCTAATTTAGCAGAGAAACAAAAGACCATCGGTGCTGATACCATCTTCTCAGTGTACGGCTATACAGAAGGCGTGAAGGCGTGGGCGGTTCCAGGGGGATTCGTAAAAGCCGGTGACGTAGAGCCTATTCCAATTACCTTAACAACAGGCGGTTTAACAAAAGAAAATGAAGCTGAGTTCCGTTCGTTTTTAAAAGGTGAGGGGATTGACTCAGAGCTTAATGTACACGCAAAAGGTAATCCATCTGCCGAAATCACGGTTGCAGGGTTGCAACTTGTGAAAGTAAAACAATTCCTTGATGTAAAAGGTTGGTACTATAAATAATAAAAAGCCCTTCTCGTAATGAGAGGGGCCTATTTTTTTATTCTGTTACTTCTCCATCCCCACCTTCACCAGCGGTTCCTTCAGGATACACATATTTATACGCGAAGAATTCATAGTGATCCGGTTGAGTCATCTTGTTAAAATTTAAAAATGGAGACTCAGCTTTAAATGACATCTTCTGACCAGGGTTCAACGTATCACCAATTTGCCCGTAAAGTGTTGTCAGGAATTTGTTGTCTTTATCATAAACAGCAGCACCAATTGTAATATCGTTAGTTGCTTCTTTTGTATCGTTCTTCACTTGGCCACGCATAAAGATAAACGTTTGATCCTCATTTGCGTCTAGTGCTTCATTTGACATCGGTAACTCAACCACTTTTACATCCGTTACTTCAGGAGAAATCGTCATTTCAGCCTTACCTAGCTCATAGTCAGGGTTCATATCTATTTGATTCTGTACATGTGCAATCTTACCTGGTGCTAAGACAGAAGGGGAAACCCATGCTGTTGAATCGTCACTTGAACCGATAACATGACCTTCTTTATCGAAATACGTAATATTAATAGCGGATACATCAATGTTTTCTTTGCTGTCATTCTTAATCGTAGCGGAATAACTTGCTTGCTTTTCACCCGTGTAATCATCGTCATACGTGTAGTAGATTTCCTCTTTGTTCGTAATTTTAATATCTTCAGGCTTAACTTCCTTTTTGACTGCTTCTTGTTTCGGTTCCGGCTTACTCGCTGTTTCCTTTGCTGACTCATTCCCACACCCTGCAAGTAATAATCCACATGCTAAGAGTGAGATACCCATTGTTTTTTTCATGATTAATAACCCCTTTATTTTCTTATAATGACAAATTTTATTATAATCCCAAAAAGAAAACATGCAAGATAAAGGTTCTTACATGCTTGGTTTAGGGTGCGAAAGGTGCTATAAGCTGTTTAATTTTAATTCGATTAATTCCGTTTCTAATGTTTTGACTGCTTCTATAATGGCGTGTCTAGCTTTTCTATTCATACCTGTTTCTAAAGTAGCTTTCGCTAATGCTTCGGTTACTTTTAAATCTCTTAATTCAGCTTTGATGAAATGCTCTTTTATATATTCTCTTACCTTTATAGAAGTAGCAGGATCATTATTTAAAATGTGTTTACTTCCATCAATCAATGTAACAAGGTGATAATTCTTCAATATCTCATATGACTCAGCATATTTGTCTAAGTTCATTTCATCCACTCCTTATTCAAAATAGCATACAGAACCGCTCTTATCCTTCACAAGACCGATTACAGGTAAAGCATAACCATATACTCTAACACTTTCTTTATTAGGTTCTAACGTGAATACATCAGGTTTGAGGACAATTAACTCATTTGTATCAGGGATTATATCTTCCTCTTGAAATCTACGCACTACATGATAATAATTAGAAACGATAAACTCTATATTGTCTTGTGGGAATATTGCATTCAACTCATCGTATACACGTTTTGAATTAGTTTTATTTAAAAATAGTTTGGTGAACTTCTCTTCTTGTACAAAATCATAACAACGTTCAACCAAAAGTTTCTTCATTCCATCCACTCCCTTTACATTAAGACAAACTATGATATAATCCTCTTGTACATCTAGTGTACGTTCTTTGCTATGCACCCTTTGTCGTGAGGGTGCTTTTTATTTTGTCTCGTAAATATTGTTAATGATTTCAGACGCTCCTGCAAACGTACCGAGTGATTTATATGCAATAAAATCTTCGCAATCAACACACCAAGAACCCATAAGATCATTCCAAACAACTGAACCTGTTTTATAAACGCCTGTTTTGTAATGGAATTTAACGATATCACCTTCACAGATTTCAACGCCATTTACATCTTTTAATCCAGTGTATTCTAAAAGCTCAATTTCTTCAGGAGCGTAGTAATGTTCTTCACAGATATATGGTTTTAATTCACCTGTAAATGAAATAGAATCTACATTTCTCATCCATTTATATTCTTTAATCCAAGCGCGATATTTCGGTTCTCTCATTGTTATTCCTCCATCCCTAACACGTTCATCGCATCTGCTAGCTGATCTTTAATTCTCAACATATCCTGTTCAATACGGGTATCGTAGTGTTCGTTATCGATTAACCGTTTCTTCGCATCCTCAGCGTACTCAATGATTGCATCTAAACAAACTTCAACATATCCAGCTTTACCCATGTTATTCCTCCTTAGCAACAATTTCTAGCATCTTCGGTGCAACGGTGTTTTTTATTGCACTTTCTACATATATAATCCTTCGATATTTGCTGTAAAGCGTACTTTAATCCGTGTTTATGATAATTAATTAGGTCAGAATTCAATTTGTGTTGCAACATCCGTATTCCTCCTATTTGTATTCCCTTTATTTTATGATATACTTTTCAAAAGAGGGAGAGAGCGACCAAACTAGCTCCCTCTGTACATATCTAAGCTACCTTGTAGGTGGCTTTTTTGTGTTTAATCATCATTGAAAGTGCGAAGGTAAATTCCTATTAATTCACCTGATTCAAAATATGGACGTTGCTTATCGACACCTCTGATGAACATATCTAAATTGGCATTAAATGCATCCTTCTGTTCTGTTGTTAATTCAATACCGTATGTTAAATATCTTTGTTTGCTTTTTGTGACACCCACAAAAATGTCATCTCCACGACCATGACCTACTACGTACATTCCAACATCTTCACCATTGATTTTAAGTGTTGTTTCCATTTTTACTCCTCCTTTTAATTAACAACCCAATTCATAATATCTCAAAGCTCTAATCTGACCACTGATGAAATGAAGTATGTTGTAGTCGCAATTATCATATTTCGTTTTGAAGTGTTCATCGATAATGTACTTTAATTCATGACCACTAAATTCCTCATATCCATCAGGTTTATTACATTCACCGTAATATAACTCATCAATAACTGTTTGCCACTGGTGGGCTTTTAAGTTAGGGTGTGATTTACTCTGATAGAAGTGGTAACGCTCTAAATAATGTTCAATAACCTCAATTGATTCTTCATCTACAGAATATTTAGATTTAAAGGAGTAGAAGGATAGGGCAAATTCTCGATTTGCTCCCTTCTCCTTGTTTATTAGATTAGTATTATTAACCTTAGTATTATTACTGTCCACTTTTTCAACTTCTGTTTGTTTAGTCTTTTTACTTTTAAAAGTTGAGTTTTTTAACTTTTCGCCTGTAGCAAGGAGTTGAGAGACTTTTGACTCGCTGTTTAGCATGATTTTGAAGTATCTACGCTGTGGTAAACCTTTGTTGCGGTGTTTGATTAAATCCAACTCAACGAGCTTTTTAATAGCTTTTGATTGTTGGTATTTACTAAGTGCAGTATCAGCTTGCATATTCTCGACTGTATTAAAGAAGAAACCATCATCGGTTAATTCTTGTCTAGCATCGAAATAAAAGTGTTTACTGATTAATTCTGAATACATAATGGTAGCGTCTATACCGATAGCATGAGCCAACTTTTTATTAATGGTGATACTACCATCGGATCGCAGCAATTCTAAAATGCTCATTAGCGGTTTCATTCCTCCTTATCATCGTGATATTCCCAAAGGTCATTAACAGTACAATCAAGCATTTTTGAAAGGCGAACTGCCTTCTTTAATGATGGTTCGATTCTTCCTGTTGACCATCCACTTATTGTTTGTTTGCTTTCGCCCATCATTTCGGCTATCTGTATTTGGGACAACTTTAACTGAGCGATTCTAACCTTTAGTTTTGAATCTAACTTACCTGGACTTTTCTTTGTCAATTTAACCACTCCTGTAACCATTAGTTTTCCTCCTTTCATCTTATTATTATAACTAAATTATAGCAAGTCAACTTGCAGAAGTAAAGGGTTATCTTGATTTTATAGTAGAAATACTTTAATTTTTTGGTATCATGTACAACCCAACCGTCATACCATGAAGTATAAAGCAGGTGAGACAGTCGCCGGTCAAAAGGAGGACTCAACATGGAGAAGCGAAAAAAGAAAGACGTGTCATTCAGCAACTTAGATCCACACGAAATCGCATTATTGGAACATGCCACAAAGCAAGGTCCATTCTCAAAATACGTGAAGCGTTTAATCGATAAAGACATGCAAGGTCGTAGCTCGTATGAGGGCAGAAGGTGACAGGCTTAACGGTGTTTTTCAACTTTAGCCGTGACTAAGGTTCAAACTAAAGTACCAGCAACTAAAGTTTCCAAGCGTGGACAATTGAACAGACATCGCAACTAAGGTTCTGTTAGGAGAGGGAGGAAGCGGAAATGAAGTGGATGAGAAGAGAAGAGAAGATCGAGGTCATCGAGTTTGCCCAATTTATGAAAAAATATACACCCGAAAAGAAGAAGAAAATGACGTTACCTGTTTATTCATTTGGCTTTACATGGAGTGGATTTCTAAACATGAGTCCGGAAATGACAGGGGCTTATTTACTCATTACATCTATCGGTGGAATAGCTATTGTTGGACAGTTAGCTGTAAATTGGTTCCTGAGTCAAAACGAATCGCAGACAGCAGAAAAAATCGGTAATTGTATATCAGTCCTGTTGCCTGCTACCATGCTTGTCGTATTAGTTATGTTCGTAGGGAGGTTGTTCGGATGAAGATATATAAATGGTTGTACGAAAAAAACTCATACAGATTAGCGAAGAAGAAGCTTATTCAAGCATTTACAGCAGGAGGGATTCATTTAACCTTTAAAAACTCAGCGAAGAAAGATATTCGCGTCTTTCCTAAAATTGTGGCAATGAAACCAAATGAAAAAACGTACACGTTCACCTATACCTTTACTTTACCACTTGGCTTTTCACCTGAAGAATTACGCAAGAAAGAGTTTATTTTCCGTCAAGTATTCGGGAAGAATATAGAGCTAAAAGGCGATGATAAGACATTCAAACTTACTCTATTCATGAAACAACTTCCTACAGAAATCGAATACAACTTCAGGGAAATTAAAAATGTAGTAGCGAAACACAAACTCCCTATTATATGCGGTCAAGATAAGTTTGGGCGTTGGACGCATTTCTGCCTAACTGAACATCCACACCTCTTGGTGGCTGGAGAAACGGGATCGGGGAAATCTACACAGCTTCGCTCAATCATCACTACATTAATGCTAACTAAAAGCCCTGATGAACTGCATTTTTATCTTGCTGACTGTAAACAAGCGGAATTTCACATGTTCAAAAAGGTGCAGCATGTGAAATGTGTAGTCAGTCAAAAACCTCACATTATTAAGATGTTAGCCTTTGTCAGAGAGGAAATGAAACGCCGTGGTGACTTAGTGGAAACATTCGGGGTGAATCATATCGATAAGCTACCGAAAGAACACAGACCGCCTTATATTATAGTAGGAATTGATGAAATAGCTATGATACGTGGTGATGAAACAGCAGATGAACTCATGAAGGATATCGGCTTTATGGGGCGCTCAAACGGTATTTTCTTATTCGCAAGCTTACAACGTCCTACCAGCGATTGTTTAGATACCACTGTTCGTTCACAACTTACAAACAAGATGGGCTTTCACGTAGGTTCTGCGAAAGAAGCGGGGATCATCGAAACAACAGGTGCAGATACACTTGAAACTGTTGGACGTTTTATCTTGCGAGGTAGCAAAGGATTACAAGAGCTACAAGCACCTTATTTAGATGAAGATATTGCGGATGAATTATTGTCTCCTTTAATGACAGCTAACACCACAAAACCACCTAAAGACGGGAAACCCACAGACATCACGCCGTTACCTGATGATATTTTTAAGGATCCAACGAGTGAAGATGATTTATTTGGCCAAGAAGATGAATGGAGTGATGATGATGAGAAAGCGTGATAAAGAAATTATCCAAACATTACAGCTGTTTCGTGCGATGACTAGGGACCAAATTGCAGAACTGTTTTATGGATACACGAAAAGTCCATCCACAAACGCAAATTTCGCTTTAAAGAGGTTGCGTGATCGTGGATACATTGAAGCGGATGTCACAAGCCAGCCGTATACTTACTTCCCGAAACCTAGCCGTATTAAAGTAAACGGGCAGAAGGTAGAACATTTCTTGAAAATCACTGACTTTTATCTGCAGCTACTCAAGCAAGGTGAAAAAGATATCAAACATTTCTCCATCGAACCACAATTCCCTAACGTAGATGTTCGCCCTGATATCTTTATGTATTGGAGAGGTACGTATTTCTTCGCAGAGGTACAGAACACTCATTACACACAAAAGGTCATGCAACAGAAAATCAACCGATATGAAGCGTTTATGCAGTCGGATGAGTGGAAAGAGTGTCTACCTTTCAAAATGAAGAACTTCCCGACAATATGGATCATTGCAGACCATACCTATAACGTAAAAAGTAATTTTGTTCGCATTGTCCAATCAAAAGATGTGGAAACGTTATTAGCACGAATGAAACCGAAACAAGAAACAGGCATCAGTATTAAGATTGGATAGTTCGCCACCTTCGCGGGTGGTTTTTTTGCATGTGTACAAACCCTGTCCTCATAGGCTTTATAGAGGTGGTAAAAGGTGCATGTTAAATTAACCGTAGGGAATCTTACTGACAAGGAATTGCATTCTTGCTATGATATGATTGTAGAATTCTATTTAAAGAACCTACAAGAGAAAGAGGAAAGTAAAAAGGAAGGTTAATCCAATGATAGGAATATATGTCAGAGTTTCGACAAGTGAGCAAGGGGAGAAAGGATACAGTATTGATCATCAAATTGATGCTTGTATCAAAAAAGCTGGTACGGAAGAAGTTATGCAGTACATTGATATCGGGTATTCAGGTGAATTCCTGGAACGCCCTGACCTTGAAAGGTTACGGAAAGATGTAAAGGAAGGGTTAATCGACAAAGTAATCTGTTATGATCCGGACCGTTTAGCACGTAAGTTGATGAGTCAGTTGATTATCGATGAAGAATTAAGGCGTAAAGGTATTGAAGTAGAGTTTGTTAATGGAGAGTATGCTTCCAGCCCTGAAGGAAGATTGTTCTTCTCACTACGTGGGGCCATATCTGAGTTTGAAAAAGCAAAGATCAAAGAACGGATGATGAGTGGCCGTAAAGGAAAGGCGAAAAAAGGAAAAGTCGTGAAGAATGACCACGTTTTTGGTTATGACTTCGACAAAGAAAACAGTGAAATGATTATTAATGAGAGAGAAGCTGAAATCGTTAAGTTTATCTTTGATGCGTTCACAGATCCTATGACTAAATTCAGAGGAATGAACGGTATCGCCAAACATTTAACTGAAACAGGTGTCCCGACGAAAAAGGGTGGTTCGGTATGGCATAGGCAAGTTGTGCGCCAAATCCTTATGAATGAAACATATACAGGTTTTAAGATCCAAAACCGATGGGATACAGAAGGAATGTTAGCGAACAAGTATAATAGAAGTAAAGAGGATAAAATTAAGATGAAGGAACGGCCAAAAGAAGAATGGCTGTACTCCCCGTGTCCGGTTATCATCGAAAAAGAACAATTTGACCGTGCGCAGGATCTTATGAAGCAAGCGAGAAGACGGTATACGAAAAATTCCGGTAGTCAATACTTGTTATCCGGTTTATTACGTTGTGCTGCATGTGGTAATACCTTAACAGGCGTAAGACGGAATAACTGGGGAACCACAGTTCTGCATTATACCGATGTGAAAAACACCGCAGGGGCCAAGAATAGAGGGTGTGGTATCTATATCAAATGCGAAGAGGTAGATAAGCATGTATGGGACCAAATCCAAACGTTCTTGAACAATCCTGAAGTACTTCTCTCTTACCAGGAAACAGCAGCTACCGTAGAATCATTTGAAGAAAAAGAGTTAAAGAGATTAGAAGAAGAAATTGAGAAAACAAAAAAAGGAAGAAAACGTCTGCTTACGTTAATCTCCCTATCTGACGATCTAGACTTGCAAGAAATCAAAGACCAAATTATATCACTGCAATCAAAAGAAAAAAATCTACGTGAACAGTATACCAATTTACAAACCGAATTGGAAGCGGAGAAGAAAAAGGAAACAAATACAGAAGTTCTCAAGCAAGCCATCGAGTTATACTTCAACTTAAAAGAAGAAGAATTTACGTTTGATCAAAAACAAAAGTTAATTCGCATGATCACAAAAGAAATACGTGTACTTGATAAAGAAACAGTGGAGATCATTACTTTCTGAGTAATGGTCTTTTTTTACGTGTAGGTATTGTAATGAGAGTTTCAATCTTCATTACATTAGTATTGCGGAATATATTGCCAACGGTGAGTGAACGGATTCTTTACACAGGTTTCCATCGTCCCAATTACGATGGTCCCGTCTATTAGTTGAATCGTTACACCTTTTTCGATTAAGTCACTATAAATATAATTTACCATTTCATTCATTCCCTTCGTGTATGGTTTTAAAGAACAGCAGTTCCCCTCTTTTTTTCCATACCCCAAATAAAGGGAATTAGTCTGAAAATATCTAAAAATTGTGAAAAGTATCTTGTTTGTTCTTTTTTTATTTCGTGAATACATTTACGTTATTTTCTTGTAAAACCTTTGGTATATTATCTTTCGTTTTTTTAATAGAAGAAATCGGTTTGATTCCCTTGATAATTATTCCATCAGATAGTTTGATTTTAACACCATTTTCAATTTCCATGCTAAGAATTTCCTTCATCCAAAACATCTCCTTCGTACCATACCATAAGGCTTTAGTCTAGTTAATTGACGAACATTTGTTCCTAAAAGTGATTCTAGACCTAGTATACTCTGAATTCAGAATAATTGAAAGAGTTTCGAATGTGTACATCAGTTGAAATTTTCGCTAATAATATACAAATATCGACAAATAAGCCAATAAAAATTACTCACATGTCCTGTTTAAGTCTCTTAATGACGTTAATATAGTGCTTTATGCGTTCGGGGGTAAGTTCTTCCATTTCCATTTCTTTTGCAAATGTTATCCATTCTACCCCAATCTCTCTAAGTTCCTCCGGTATAGGTTGACTTTCTCCGAACAAATCTTTTATTTCTACCCCGTATACTCCGCAAAGATCATTCAGTAATTTCATGGAAGGTATTTGCCCTTTTTCTATCTTACTTATATAGGTATAGTTTATTCCTATTACTTCTCCAACCTCCCGCATACTCATATCTTTACTATTTCTTAATTCTTTTAGTTTCTTTCCTATGACTGGGTCTATGTAGACATCATTATTCTTACTCATTATTCTTTCCCCTTCCCTAATCCAATAATTGAAAAATATGGCAAGACACCACGAGAATAATTATAACTTACTTTACCTTAATGTCACTCACAAAAAGGTACTGCTATTATAACTTACCTTCTTTAGTAGGCTCAAAACATATTTGGTTTTTATAATTAATTTACTATATATATTGTCCCGAAAATAAATTATGAAAAAAATTTAAAAAATATGTTGAATATGTTTCAACTCCTGTGGTATTATAAATTCAACAGGAAAGTTGAATATAATTCAACCCACCTTAATAAGTTGAAATGAAAAAGAAACCAAAGGTGGTGAACAAGGTGAGTGAAAAAATCACGCAGCTAAGAGAAGCTAATGGATGGAACAAAGCAGACTTAGCAAGAAAAGCGAATGTAAGCCCTTCTCTTATCACGAAGATTGAAAATGGCACAACAAAAGGCAGTATCGCAACGCTAAGTAAAATTGCAGAGGTGTTAGGTGTTACATTAAAGGATCTTTTATAACTTGATGTTGAATATAATTCAATGACTATAATTCAACAGAAAATATTTCTACTCCTAAAGTATACCAAATGTTGAAAGTACCTGTAATCAAGTAAATGGTTCTTTAAATAACGGAATTTGGGTTTGGAGAGAAAAAACAGGAGGTTCGCTAGATGAAAAACGATTACAAAATCTTAGGTGATACAACAATCATCTATCTAAGAAGAAAAAACGGTGAAGTTTTAGAAACACTTATCGATACATCAGATTTACCAAAACTAAAGGAATTCAACAAAACTTGGAGTGCTCACTTCGCTCCCAACACAAATAGTTTTTATGCAGTGTCTTCCATTAGGGTTAGGAAGAAGCAAAAAGCAGTTTGGCTTCACAGGTACTTATTAGAAGTTGCTGATGGTAAAGTTACCGATCATAAAAACCACGATACCTTAAATAACAAAAGAGAAAATTTAAGGATATTAACTAACGCAGAAAACCTACAAAACAAAAAAGGTCCCAACCGGAACAACACATCAGGTGTAAGGGGTGTTACAAGGGTTAAGGGAAGCAATAAATGGAGAGCGAAAATTGGATTTCAAGGTAAGAAAATTCATGTTGGTTACTTCGATGATTTGAAAGAAGCTGAAAAAGCTGTGATTGAAGCAAGAAGAAAGTATTTACCTTATTCAACTAACTAAGGAGGAGATCGTGTGAAAGTAACCGTGAAAAAAGGTCCAATGTTTGAAACAGTCGTAAAAGACGCTCAGAAAGTCGTGTATGAGTTCTTAACCAAATCAACTAAGGAAGAGAAGGTGAGTTAAGTGGAAAATCAATTCATTAATGAAATCGAAAAAGTGAAACACCTTATCCAACGTTCTGAACAACGTATCAACGAGTTAAAAAACGGTGATTACTTCGCCTTAACATTCTTACTAGCTGAACAAGTTCACTTAAACGGCTTAAAAGATAAGTTAGACACACTCGAAACGTTGTTCTTCCAATTATGGGCAGAGGACACAAGGAACTACCTGGATGACTTATACGAAAAGGGGTTGGCGTAAATGAGTATCATTCATGATTACTTATATGACTTGTGGAATGACGAGGGCATCGTGCCTGAATTAAGCACCATAGAAGAAGCGTTGGAAACAAAAATATCTCATGATGAAGCAATGGACATTCCGTTAGTGGTTCAAGACTTCATGAGAACTATCCGGAAAGAGGAAGGAGTTATCCTTTATGGATCCACTCAAAAAACTGAAATACGATCTTAAAACCAAAGAAGATAACTTGGTTCACATGGAAGAAAAGATTCAGTTTTATCGTGAACACATGCCAAAGGTAGCTGAAGAAATCGAACAGCTTAAAGAAGTGATTCAGGTTGTTGAAAAGCATTACGCAGAAAAGAAATAAGGACCTGTTGCTGACACAACAAAGTCCCGTTGGAAAATATATTAGACCTTTATTATAACAGAAAATTGGAGGAATTAAACAATGAGAACAATCAAATATCAAGGTATTTACAGACCTACAGGTGAAAAATTCGAGGTTTACAAATTAGATTTCCTTAATGAAACTGTTCACGGTGTTTTTGATGGTAGTGAATCTGATTACTGCATTTACTCATTAACACCTAACGGTAAAGGTGATGCGTGGGTTAGAGAATATACAGGCTTAAAAGATAAGAACGGTACTGAAATTTATGAAGGTGACATCGTTGAAAACCTAAGAGGTAGAAGAAGCAAAATTGTATGGTCTGATGAAGAAATGGGATGGGTTGCTGAAAGTAAATACCCTAATGGTGATGATAGTGTTCTTATGCTTGTTGATTTGAATGCTATAGCGACTATTGGAGTAATAGGAAATACATTTCAAAACCCTGAATTATTGGAGGTTGCACAATGACTCTTTACTGGATTCACAACAGACCGCATATCGCAGTATCTAACGGATACCAAGAAATCAGCATTTATGAAGCTCAACAGTTGGAAGAACATAACGAAATCACACGAAATGAAGAGGTGTACTATGACTGAAACTAACTATTATACACAATTAGCAAAAATAGATGTCGGTGAACACATTGAGAAAAAAGGCAAATTCTCTTATCTATCTTGGGCTTATGCGGTGGACGTTCTTAGAAAGCATGATCCTACAGCAACGTGGGAAACAATCAGATTCAACGGTATGCCTTACATGAAAACAGAGTGCGGTTACTTTGTTGAAGTAGCTGTCACAGTACAAGGAATTACATTAAGTCAGATTCATCCGGTGCTTAATCATCAAAACAAACCAATCGAAAAACCAAATGCCTTTGATATCAACACAGCGATTCAACGTTGTTTAGTAAAAGCCATTGCGTTACACGGTTTAGGTCTTTACATCTACGCTGGCGAGGACTTGCCGACAGATACACACGCTACACCTATTACTGCTCAACAGGTCGGAGAACTTAAAAAGAATGCCTTAGAATTCACTGAATTAAGAGGTCGTACAGATAAAGAAGTATACAAAGCGTTAAACATTGATGACATCACTAAATTAAGTGAAACGGATTTCAAAAAGCATTTAGCTTCATTAAGAACTTGGATTGATAAAGCTAAAGAAGAACAGGATCAACAACATGAAAGCGCGTGAACGTGAAGCGCTCTTAAAAGAAATGCAACGCACAATTGATTGGTACAAAGGCATTAAACACGAAAAACCACGCAAGGACAAATAAACAAGGGGAGCTACGGCTCTCCTACATACACCCTGGTCAGTCAGATAGATTAAATTCGGGGGATACAAAATGGAAATCACAATGAAACGCCATAATCGCGCAGAGTTAGAAAGAGCCATTGAAGACAATATCAAACGCGGGTTTACAGTCGTAGGATCTATTCACGAAATCACACGGGGCTACCGCAACTTCAAATATGACAACTATCGTAAGAAATATGATGAATTCTCACATACCGATGATAACACCTTATACTGCGTCAAAATGAGAGGGGAGAAACGCTGATGGGTGCAGCAATGGCAGTTTTGATCATGTTAACACTGGCATTTGTGATAGTTGGCGGTTATACAGCTTATGAGTATGTCATGAACTTCTATAAAAAGGAGTTAGGAGAATGAGCGAAAAGTTGCAGCAGGCCATAGAAGGTTATGCTTGGTTATCTGAAAGTAATACAACGGTTCTTTGTTACCTGGAAGCAGTCGAAAACGGTACATGCCATGAATCCATTATGAAGCTGGTTCCAGTCAATGAGTGAGGGACAAATGATTTGTTGCTACGTTGCGATTATCGTGTTTCTTATCGTGTCTTGCATCTTAGTTGTGCGTGATTAAGACTGAATATTCAAATAAAGGGAGAGAAGAGAAATGAATTATGACAAAATAGATCGTTTAATTGCTGTTCATGTAATGGGTTGGGAGATTAAGGCGGTTGATTTCAAACAAGATGGTTCTTTCTATGAAGCTTATTTTGATGAAGAAGGCAATCGTTTGGGACTTGTAGGCGCTTACGAATTCAACCCATCTGAATATATTCAAGATGCTTGGATTGTCTTAGACAAGTTTACCTCTTTTAAAATTCAAGATACGTTCACAGGCAACATACATGCTTCTCTGTTCAATGGAGAATGGCATAAAGCTCAGTCATCAACAACACCTTTGGCTATATGTGAAGCAGCTCTAAAAGCTAAAGGCATTCAAATATAAAGTGTTCCGGTATTTCTGTAACCTCTGTCAGTTTGAATTGTGGTCGTGTCAGATAGAAGTTAAACTCTCATGCTCTTGCGGTTGTTACGTGGAGCATGAAGAGATTCAAGAATAAAAAGGAGATGGGGAAATGAGAGTTGGTTATATGAAAGGCGATCTAATCAAATATCATTTAATGGGGTACGAGGGCAAAGTTCATTGTGTATTTAATGAAGAAACCGAAGAAAACAGCTACATGAGTGTGAAGGTAACAGCAAGTAACGATCCTGAAATCCCTGTTGATTCGATTCAATACATTTCGTACAAGCATTATGAACATATTGAAGAGTTGCCAAACGAAGAAATGACGCTGTATCCAAAGGATCAAACCGATGTAACAAACCTCTTTACCTTCTTACAAGAAAACGTGAAAGAGAACGCCCGTAAACACTGGATTAATGAAGCGTTAGATAAAAGAGATAAAGATAAGTTCATGAAGCTTACAAAGGAGGGAGAGTGATGAAACCGACAGTTGAACAACGCAAAATAGCAGCAGAAAACGGGATTTCATACGAAACGTTACTTCGCCGCCTTGCTGAAGATTGGCCTATGAAACAAGCAATTAACATTCCCGTTAATGCTCATCGTGTCTTAACAGATGAAGATATTCAACAAGCAGCTTCAATCGGAGTTTCTTACGGTACTTTGTACAACCGTATAAATGATTATGGGTGGGATATAGAACGTGCTATCTCAACGCCTGTTATGCCAAGATCGAAAAGAGCAAAGAAGCGAGGTGGTAAAGTTCCTGCTCATTTAGTGAAACTAGCTGAAGCGAATGGCATTCCTTATCGCGTCTTATATAAACGTCTTTATATCCAAAATTGGGATGAAGGACGAGCTGTTACTCAGTCTACGAAACGAAAAAGAGTTTTAACAGAAAAACAAGAACAAACCATGAATAGAAACAAACTTAGTATCAATACGGTTATGACTCGTATTAATCGACTTGGTTGGGACGCTGATAAAGCAGTTAGTACACCAACTCGGAAACCTAAAGGCTTTACAGACGAACAATTAGAACTAATGGCACGTAATGGAGTTAGTGCGAATCTTGTGCATTTACGTGTTGGTAAATTAGGTTGGAGTTTAGAAAAAGCAGTATCTACACCAGTTCAAACTAAAAAAACATCTTAATTAAAGGGAGAGAGTTAAATGTCAATCATCGAAAACAATGGAGTTAAAACTTATCAAGGGGATACATTCAGCATTACCATGACACGCTACAGTGATCCTGAACGCTTGAACTTAGCACGAAACGCAGCACGGTATTTAGGAAAGAAAGATATCGAAAATACACGCCGTCCTTTAGGTATCGTGAGACAAGGTCACGTCCCGGAAATCTTCAGAGGTGAAATTGTTGAGTTTGAATTTAACGATGTATCCAAAGAGGTCTACGATCATCTAGTTACTTATACCACTCGTAATATGCGTGTAGCAGGCGGAAATAGAGCGTTAACAAGTGATGACTTTACTTTACCTAGTGACAAAGTAAAAGACGTTAATGACGTTCGTAAGGCGGTTTCCTTATCGATGAACCATTACCAAACCTTATTATCGTTAGGTGAAACACCTCAAGTAGCCCGTGCAGCTATGCCAATTGCCGCCAAACTTAATACATTCGTGTTCCAATTCAACTTCTTAACACTAGGACAAGCCGTATTTAAACAGCGTATTTGGGAAAAAGGTGCTCAAGGGAACACGGTGAAGGTTGTACAAGGTATGTGGGAGCTGGTTCATTCGGTTGATCCTGATTTATGGAATACGTTTTATGAGTGGTTTGGTACTCCTGCTACTGAGTGGACAGAAGTAAGACGAAAGCTAAAAAAGAAAGATATCACAGTAAAAGAAATGTTCGAAAAGCTACAACATGAATACTTCTTAAATGAAGAAGATACGTTGAATATGCCTTTTGAAGAATGGTTAGGCGGTACCTTTGGTCAACAACGGAGTATGTGGTAATGAAAGAGATAATTTTGAAAAGAGGCCATGTTCTCATAGTCGATGAAGATGATTTTGAAAGGGTTAATAATGAGAGTTGGGCAATCGATACCACTGGTTATGCGTTTGCTCGACCTTATAACAAAGGGGAACGAAAAACCTTTAGATTACACCGTTTCATTATGAATGCCAAACCAGGAGAAGTCGTGGATCATATCAATGGTGATAAATTAGATAATCGTAAAGAGAATTTAAGAATTACTGATAGAAAAGGCAATTCGCAAAACCGCAAGAAATCAAGGTCATACAAAAATAAAAGCACTTCATCTAAGTACAAAGGTGTCTCTTGGCACGAAGCAAACAAAAAGTGGAGAGCTTGTATTTACCGTAACAACAAATCGACGCATCTTGGCTATTTTGAAAAAGAGATAGAAGCAGCGAAAGCATATAACTTGAAAGCTATAGAGTACCACGGAGAATTTGCAAGACTAAATGAAATTTAAAAATGTGGTGAGAAAGGTTGTGGGGAAATGAAAGATTTTAAATGTACTCAGTGCGGCGAATGTTGTGGACCTGTACCTATTACTAAAAGTGAATTTAATGCACTAAAAGAAGCTGTGGAAGCTATGCCTAACCGTGTAGTTTCCCGTTTAAGAAGCCAAAAACGAGAAGAAATGTCTTGTATCTTCTTTGATACAAAATACAAACAATGTGCTGTATATGAATCACGCCCTGAAATTTGTAAGATGTTCGGATTTTTTCAAGGTATGGAATGCCCTAGCAATCCTAGTCATGCAACAAAATCAAGAGGTGAAGGAGATAAACGTTTAAAAGAACATAAAAAACAACCAGCTGGTGTATTAAGTGTAACGGTTGGTTGGAAGGAATTACTCACTAAATAAGAGAGGATGAAACCAAATTGAATTGCGCCCGCACCTTAAAAGAAGAAATCGCTTGTCTACGAAAAGAAATCAAACAATTAAATGATACCCTGTCACAGAAAAAGTGCGGAGGGAAACCCAAACAGAAAACGATTCGGGAACGACTGAGTTCGAGAATGTATTGAGGGGGGAAGGAATGAAACGTTTTATCGAAAGTGCATTAGAAACAATAATCATCACCGTTCTTTTTATAACTGGTGTACAAAACTTCTCTACTCATATTCTCACAGGTAAGATTTTTACGATCATAGCCGTGTGTTTAATAATTTCTATGCGTTGGGAGTTAAACAAAAGGGAGGATGAAGAAAAATGAGAGAAGTTAAATTTCGTTATTGGTGCAAGGTTGAAAAAGAAATGTATGACAAAGCGTATGTGGAAGAACATATGAAACTAGCCTTTATGAGTGAATTAATTGAAGCAGCACAAGAAAGATATATATTCCTGCAATATACAGGGATGAAAGATGTAAACGGCGTGGAGATTTATGAAGGAGATATCGTTTCATATAAGATGCGTAATCTAAGCCAAGCTTTTGGAGATGCAGATGCACCAGCGTATATGGAGTATAAACGGTTAATCGAGTTTTTTAATTACGGCTTCACTGTACCTCAAGGTTTTGTGAAAGGAATTACGGTGATCGGGAACGTGTTCGAAAATCCTGAACTAATTAAATAGAGAGCGGTGTTACTCGCTCTCCCCACTGCTATCTTGTTCAGGTTCATCAACCAAAACAAGAAGTTCACCAACATCACAATCGAAGAAATCACATAGTTTACCGATTGTCGCAAAATCGAGCTGTGTAGATTCTTCATTATACATCCTGGTTAATGTTTGTCGTGTGATACCTGTTTCAATAGACAATTTATTAATACTCCTGATCTTGTGTTTACCCATAAGTTCATGAAGTTTTATCTTTACTTGTTTCAACTTGTCCACCTCTCAATTTTAGTTATATGCAATATTGTATGAAGTTATGAACTCAATAGCAAATTTATTTTAAAAATTTGGATGATGTATATTGCTTTATTGTATGAGATATAATACAATCATAATACAAGCTAGTTAAGAAAGCGAGGTGTAAATAATGGAAAAGAAAAAACGCGTGATTAATCACAACATCAAAATACAGCTTGAAGATTTAATGTGGCAAAACCGTATCAAGTCAATTAACCAGTTGAGTGAAATTACAAAGATTAGCCGCGAAACATTAAGTCGCTTGAAAAAGAACGAAGCAATGGGGATTAACTTAGATACACTCGAAACACTTTGCTTCCATCTTAATTGCGAAATCACTGATTTACTTGTAAGAAAACAAAAGCAAGAAGCGTAAAGGGGATGGGGAAATGAGTGAAATCATTATAGAAAAAGACGATGTTTTATTCGTCAAAAGTGAAGAAGTTGTGAAATTGTTCAAATTGGATAAAGACAACGAAAATCATAAAGAGTTGATTGTATTTAAAAAAGAATTAGTCGATTCTTTAGATCTTCTCGAAATAGCTTCATTTTTGTCTTATAAAGAATCCTTATTGTTATCAAGAAACTTAAAGATGGTTGAATTGGCTGAAATCATTTGCAAAAGAAAAAGCGAACTAACATTCATGTTTTCCTCGATTTCATTCATGATAACAAAGAATTTTTCAGATTCTTTACCGAACGAAAGAGATATACACAAATGGTTTAAAAACAATTTCAAAAAGCATTTAGGTGACAGCTATAAAATCGTTAAGTTAAAGAATGACCCTAAACACATACCTGATTTTTGGTTAGAAAAAGAAAGTGTAAATATACCAGTAGAAATAAAACTAGGTGATTTCAATCTAAGGCATTTGGATCAATTACAAAGGTATATGAATGTTTATGGTTGTCAAAATGGGATTGCTGTAGGTAAATCTTTAGCTTGTGTTTTACCTTCGAACGTTAAGTTTGTTACTTACGAAGAAAAAGAAATCATAGGTAAATGAGATGTGAAAAAGGAGAGAAGTAAATGGAGGATTTACAGGTTATCGAACGATACGGAACACGTGTATTGACTACTCAGCAGTTAGCGGAAGCGTACGGAACAGATTCAGAAAGAATTAACCGCAACTTCAATCGTAATCGTGAACGTTACAAGAAAGGTAAACATTTCATACTCTTGGAAAGAGGGGATTTACAAGAGTTTAGGACAACCGGTCAAATTGACCTGTCGCCAAATATTAATAAATTGTATCTTTGGACAGAAAAAGGAGCTTGGCTACATGCTAAATCTTTGAATACTGATGAAGCTTGGGACGCTTATGAGACGTTGGTTGATGATTATTATACAAAGCAGCAATATAAAACACCTACTTCACTTAAAGAAGCGCTTCTATTGTCAGTCCAGTTGATTGAACAAAATGAAAAACTTGAATCACACAACATGGAACTTAGTCAAGAATTATCAATCACCAAACCAAAAGCAGATTATTACGATCAAATACTTGCTTCTAATGCACTTGTCACAACATCAACGATTGCTCAAGATTATGGTTTTCGTTCTCCACAAGCATTGAACAACTTGCTTCATGAGCAGGAGATTCAGTACAAAAAGAGCGGTCAGTGGTTTTTATATGCCAAGTATAAAGAAGAAGGGTACATGCACTCTCACACTTATCCTGATGGTCGCACTCATAACAAATGGACACAAAAAGGCAGACTGTTCCTTCATGAATTGTTAACAGGGTTAGGTTACAAACCATCAGAGGTAGCTTGAAGGGAGCTGATCACATGGAATATAGAGAAGTTGTCATCGATACCGACAAGATTAAAGAGTTTTTCCACAGTGAACTCATAAAACGTGGGTTAGTTCCTGGTGATGAAGAGTTAGATGAAGTGGCAGATATCACATTTGAGTATTTGATTCACATTGGAATCATTGACGAAGAAGAATAAAAAATCCCGTGTTGGCGCACGGAATCAATACACTTTAAAAATAATTTGTACAGATATTATAACACACTAAAGGAGTGCTATAAATGGCTAAATACAGACACGTTCATACAGCCTTTTGGGAAGATCCAAAGGTATTGGAAGAAATGACACCTGAAGATAAATACTTTTACTTGTATCTCTTAACAAATCCTAAAACCACTCAAATTGGAGTGTATGCCATCACTAAAAAACAAATGGCCTTTGACTTAGGATATTCAACTGAATCAGTTACAGCGTTGTTGGATCGCTTCATTAATAATCATAAGTTGGTTAAGTACAACGAAGAGACGCGAGAACTTGCGATTATCCATTGGGGTAAATACAACCTTTATAAAGCTGGTAAGCCTATCATCGATTGTGTAAAGAAAGAATTAGCAGAGGTTAAAGATAAAACGTTGTTGTGGGAAATCATGAATCATATCCCTAGCGAACCCATTTCAAATGAGTTTTCACGATACGTCTACGATACGTCAACGACAAGTGGACAAAAAGAAAAAGAAAAAGAAAAAGAAAAAGAAAAAGAAAAAACTACTAGTGGTCGTAGTCATCCAGTTGATACTTCAACAATCATTCAGTTTTGGGATAATAACGGATTTGGATTTAATAACATGTACGCTAAAGATGACTTCCTTAAATATTTAGATGATGGGTTTACGGAAGAAGCTCTCTTAAAAGCGTTAATTGTTGCATCAGAGGAGAATAAACGTTCACTTGGTTATCTTAAAGGAATTCTTCTTAATTGGGAAAAGGTAGGCGCTAAAGATATACAAGCGATAGAAGCTCACTTAGCTGAGTTTAAAGCGAACAAACCTAATAGTAAAGGTGGTGTTCCTAGTGGAAAAGCTGAAGCTGCCCGAAAGTCTGCTCAAGAGTATGGCCTTGACTTCTAACCAATGCATGAAGCATACCTACCGAAAAGGTGGAGAAGATGTGGTTAAGCCTATCCAAATGATGATCGTGGATGGAAAAGAGGTTTGCCCTAGATGTGAAGTCGAGAAACAACAAAAAGAGCTTGAACAAGTTGAGAACAGCAAATTCGAACAACTTGAAAAGCTCCGTAAGTACAACATCTTATATAAAGAAAGCCATGTATCTGATGAAACTATTTTAACCGCAACCTTTCAAAATTATACAGCGGTAGAACCTGAAGAAGTAAAAAATAAACAGTTGATGCTGGATATCCTAAAGGAATTAAAAGAAGGACAAGTGTTCAACGTCATCTTACAAGGTGTTCCAGGTGCAGGAAAAAGCCATTTAGCTTATGCAACCCTTCAGGAGTTAAACAACCATGATCGGGATGCAGATCCTAAGAAAACATGCTTATTCGTGAGTGTGGATGAAATGATACGTCTCATTAAAGATTCATTCAACAATAAGGAAAGTAAATATACAGAGCAATACTTCATCGATTTGCTATCAAGTGTGGATTATCTCGTGTTTGATGATTTAGGAGCTGAAACAGGAGCGATTGAAACACTGAAAGCAGCTACAGACTTCGTACAGCGTGTCCTATACGGCGTTATGAATGCAAGGCAGGGTAAAGTTACCATCGTGACATTTAACCTCTCAGGAGAAGCGCTATTCGCTATGTACGATAAGAAAGTAGTGTCGCGCCTGTTACGTAAACCGCGCTATGTGACATTTAAAGATACGAAAGATAAACGAAAAGAACAATTACCTTTCTAGGAGGATGGAGAAATGAAACGGATTAAACAATTACAAGTGCTTATTGAAACGGAACCGACTGTTACAGAAGTGAGAATGTCACGTATTCAAACAGAAGAGTTGTTAGAAGAAATAGCGGTGTTACAACGGAAATTAAATGGCATTCGTTTTCATATCGAGTCACCTGTTCCTGAAGATGAACTTCATGGAGCAATTAAGGATATTTTAGATGATCCAAACTATGACGGGATTTAAGGGTGATGACAATGTGCAAGGTGTGTAACGGAGAAGGGACCTTCGCTACAAGGCCCTTTCCTTCAATGGTGGATATAGAAAGTTGTTCATGCATTAATAATACGCAGGGCTTGGACAGGTTAGAACAACAATTACAAATATTAGATCAAAAAATAGAAGATTTCGAAAAGGGGATGCATCATGGGGATTCATTGTGAAGTAGCGAAAAATCTACGAACAACTAACAAGCTTGAGAAAAGCTACATTGAGGAACGGAAACAGTTTGAAGGGTTAAAACGCACGGATCGTACACGAATGGCAACAGGGAAAGTGTACTACGCCTTAGATGATATTGATTCATACGGCGTGTTCCTTGAATGGTACGAAGAAGATATCAAAGAGTTTGACCGCCTGTATCATCAAGGATTAACTGTAGAACGCCTAGCCGTCCATTTTAACCGCACAGAAGATGAAATAGGCATCTTGATTATGGATAGAGCAATTAAAGGTCATTTAAGTGTTATACAGCGTCAGAGAAAAGGAAAGATGGTGTACAACTGAATCGGTAAAGGGAGAGGAACCAATGAGAAAAATTAAACAGATGATAAACGATATATTGGACCAACAAGAAAAGAAAGGGATTGAAACATACGGTCAAACATTAGAACAATGTCCTGATGATGCATACAATTGGCAAAACATGGCCTTGGAAGAATTAGTGGATGCAGTCCAGTACCTTACAAAAGAGAATTTACGGTTACAAAAACGTGTGAAGGAGTTGGAGAAATGACGTTTGAAAAATTAGTTGGTATAAAAGGCGGAATAGGTGGTTGTGCTTGTTGTGGCTATCAACATGAACATTTACCAATGAAAAACTTAATCGGTGTAGGGTTCGGATATGCAGCAGTAACCAAAAATGGTCAAGAAGTATATAACGAAATGGATAATCAAGAAAGTTTATGGACGACACAACAAGCTGAAGAATTAGCGAAACAAGATCCTGATAATGATTGGAGAATACACCTTGAAGCTCCGTTAAGTGAAAGACATTACCAAAGACAAGGTGAAGGGTTATGGGTTTTGTATGAAAAAGGTGAAGGATTCGCCTAAAACAGTTTAATCACATATCAAACATTTACTATACAAGGTGCATCAGAAATACATACATATGACATACACCGCACCTATAAGGGAGGAAACGGAAATGAAACCAGTACAAACACAGGATGTTCAGGAATTACTTTATACATTAGCGATGCAAACAGATAGCCAAACATTACGTCATGCAGCTGCAGATATGATTGATCGTTTGGAAGTGGAGAAAGAGCAAAAGGCACAAGCTTCATATTACGTTGTATTAGACCAAATGGCGCAAAGTAATGTGAATGTATCAGATTACGAGAAAGAGTGTTTAGAAGAGAAGCTAGACACCGCAAAACATCTGTTAAAGGGAATGGCTGAATTACTTTAAATAAAAGGGGTTGGATGTGATGAAACGATCATTATTCTGTCATTACTGCAAAACTGAAAATGAATTCACAGTACACATCATCCAAGAATACTTCATCAGCAATCAAGTGAAGCACTTTTATTGTACAAGCTGCCATAAAAAGAACCGCATGACTGAAGTAGCACACGCCATTACAACAAGGGAGTGGGGGAAATGAACGATATCGAAAAAGCGGTTGAGCGTTTGGTTCATGATTTGGAATACGATGTAGAGTATGCAGATATAAGCGGGTATGCGAAAGATTTGAGATTGCTAATGAGAGAGAATAAAAGGTTGCGAGAAGAACTTGAAGTATCCGCACCTAAAGTGCTGAAAGAGAAAAACGGAAAGGTGACAAAGATTGAGTTTAAAGGCATTCACTTCACACGTATTGATGGTTATTCCTATAGCGCTCAAGGAAAGAGAGGGTGATGGTATGTTAAACGAATTCAGACCCGTCCCGAAGCCGGTCAAGGTTGAAAAGAAACTCAAGCCTTACATGAAAAAGCGTCCTAAAAAGATGAAACGTGAAAAGAATCCTTTGAAACAAGAAATCTATAAAGGTAGAACAATACCACTCAAGCAACAGAGAGGACGAATCACCACAGCAGAATACAACGAAGCAGCACGACAGCATGGTGAATATTGTTTCTTCTGTGGCTCTACAGCTAACTTAGAATGCCACCATGTCATGCCAAAGGGTTACAGTCGCATAAAGAGTGGCCGTGGCGTATATCGCAATCTCAGGTTTCTGTGTAACTCTTGCCACACTGGTGATGATGGAGTTCATAACAACGCTAATAAAATGAAGCAGCTCCAAGATGAACATGAACGATTATACGGCGAATTCTTTTGGTGTGACGTATACGACTTATTCAAAATGAACCTGGTCCCAAATACCACGAAAGAAGCGTATCAAAAATTCATGAAAGAACAGGAGCGGATTAAATGACAATCCTTGATTACATGGAACAGTTCAATGTTGTAACGACTGCTTATATACAATCCATTTTCGAGATTATGAAGGGGCGATCACATGGTACGGCGTGTTATTGAAAAGAAATGGATTTCCATAGACCGCGAACCACTCAGCATCATCACTGTATATGAGAACGGCATCTGTAAACAAGACATCAAACAGGATTGGAACAAACGCAAATCCGGTGGAGTGATTGTGGGAGATGGACAAGCTTTAACGTTCATTCAAAAATAAGCATATAAGTACCCATTATAAAAATAGCACCAAAAAATGAGAACGTTCAAGAGAACAAAATTAGGAGGTTATTGGAAATGTATATTTTACAGGTGAAGCACGAACAAATGAATTGGGTGGATATGTTGATTAAAGAAAGTCCTCATGACCTAACAGAAAAATATATGGAAATGCTACAAAGTTTTTCGTTAAAAAGTGTACGCATCATAAAAACAGTAGAAGTATCAGTAAATACAACAGTGGAGGTAGTTAAATAATGAACTCAGTACAACTTATTGGAAGACTAACTAAAGATGTGGAAATGCGTTATACCCCAAGTGGACACGCGAATGTGACGTTTACGGTTGCAGTTAATCGAAAATTTAAGAATCAGCAAACAGGCGAAAGAGAGAGCGACTTCATCAACTGCGTAGCGTGGAGGGGCCTTGCTGAAACGATTGCTAACAATTTATCCAAAGGGCGTGAAATCGGCTTAATTGGTTCATGGCAAACACGTAATTATGAAGGTCAAGATGGCAGAAGAGTTTATGTAAATGAATGCGTAGTGTCTGACATTACTTTCATCGGTTCTAAAGGCGGTAACGGTGGAGGTAATACAAATACATCAAGTAGCAACAAAAGCCCTTTTAACAACCAAAATAAAGAGTCTAACGGATATACAAGAGTAGACGATGATCCATTTAGAAATAACGGAGAGACAGTTGATATCTCAGATGACGATTTACCGTTTTAACGCACTAAAGCGAAAGGGGTGTAAAGATGCCGGATTTAAACAACAGATTATTAAAAGAAATCGCAAATTTAAGGTATTTGAAGTCGATAGAAGGAATCGAATTGACTCGCATTGTTAACTGCTTAGAAATATTGAGATTCATTCGTAACAATGAACTTGGATTAACCTTTGAAGAAGGCAAGAAACAAGAAGATGAATGGATACGTAACAATGAAAAAGAAGAGGTGCAGCGTGGATTATAAACAGGCATCTAAAAACCAATTACTCACCATCGCGTTTGATGAAACTAACAGTTTAGAAGATAGATATTCAGCGGTGAAAGAATTAGAGAACCGTAAACATGAAGAATGATTTAAAGAACTTTTATAAGAAATCGCCAGTTGAAGAAGTAAATATTATTCAGGGAGCGCCAAAAGCCGGCCAATGCGTCAAGTGCCGGCACGGTAGCTTCTCACTCAGATTAAGCGGTGAGTACATTATCAGGAAGTGTAAGGCCTGTAATGAAGATCAAGAACCAATTAAATGAGGTGACTTGATGATAAGAGGGATCTTTTACGGCACTCTATTCTCCATCCTGTTATGGATAAGCTTTTTCGGATGGGCGAAGTTGATAAAGGGGATGTTTGAATGAAGATTATTGCTAAGTGTTGGAGTTGTGGAAAAGAACATGACATTACAAAGTGGAGAGCTGAAAACGGTCAGAAGTGCGAATGTGGAGGGTACGTTACGACTCCAAGCGGTAAAGCGCAATTTAGAATCGAACAAAACTAAAAATTAAAGGGGATGTCAATATGAATACAAACAATTTAGTAGCAGAGGTAACGGAATTAATTGGTGATGTAATTGAAGTACGTGAAGGACAAGAGGAAATGAACTTTGGCGCTGCCGGAATTCGTACAGTAGAGGAAGAAGGTAACACATTATTTTGGGATGAAACAGGAATTTACAAGGTTGAGGATGGGATAAAGCTACCTTTAACGGTTCATGGCCTATTAGAAACCGAAACAATGACAATAAATGAGCCTATGACATGGGCTGATGATAACGAATTAGCGAGAAAATTCTATGAACAACTGAGAGAAGAAGAGCGACAAAAGGCGATTGTAGACCAACAAAACGATGAATGGTATGTGAAACATAGAGGGATTGCGTACAACTTCGGTGCTGCTGGTATCAATGTAATTGGGGAGGATGCGGAATGATTAGAACTCTCTTAGCTTTTGTATTAGCAATGCCCTTAAATGTGATGTTTTGTGTTAACGGTGAATTTTTTTGGCTTTTACCAGTAATAGGATTACAACTTTTAGCAGGACTTAACTTCAAATTAGGAAGATAAACGGGAGGAAGAATGATGAATTTAAAATACTTGTACGAAATCCAAGCGGGGTTAATGGCTCATATTGAAAAGAATCATCCTACACCACCAGGAGAAAGTCGTTTAGATAAAAAGGTACTCGCAACCCTAGTGGAGTTAGGGGAAGGTTGTAATGATTCCAGGTGCTTCAAATTTTGGAGCTTGGATCAAAATCCGAAGGAAACGCTGTTAGAAGAAACGGTGGACTTCTTACACTTCCTTTTAGAATTAGGGATTGAGTTCGGTTATCGAATGGATACGGTGGAATTTACAGCAGGTAAAGATAACCTTGTGCAGCAGTATCTTGAGTTGTATAAAAATGTGCTGGAATTTTATGAAACGAAAGATTTTGTAGAGTATGAAGACTTATTCGAAACGTTTTTAGGATTGTGTGAAATGTTAGGGTTCCCGTGGGAAGAAGTTGAAAAAGCGTACCTTGCTAAAAATCAAGAAAATCACAGAAGACAGATATCAAATTACTGATAAATAAAAGGGTGCGTCTCTATGGCGCATCCCCTATAAAGGGAGAGAGAACATGGGGAGATATATCGGAATAGATCCAAGCACCAAAACAGGGTTTGTGATTTTAGGGGAAGATGGACAAGTTCAGCAACAAAAAGAAATTAGTAGCAAAAAGAAACAAGATCCTGAAAGGTTCATCGATTTAGCTCAACAAGTATTAGATAGTGTAACACCGGCAGATTTCGTTTGTATCGAAGGTTTCTCTTACGGAAGTAAAGGGGCAGGAGTTAGTACACAATACGGCATAGGGTGGATGATACGAGCTGAGTTATACAAAAGAGGGATTCACTATATTGAAGTTCCACCTTCCAGCTTAAAGAAGTTTGCAACCGGTAAAGGGAACTGCAAAAAGGATGCAATGGTGTTGCCTATCTTTAAGAAATGGCAGTTTGAAAGTGATTCGGACAATATCCGTGATGCGTATGTATTAGCGAAGGTTGCAGAAGCGTTGCAAGGAAGAGAAGAATTAACTGCTTATCAAAAGGAAGCGTTGAAGAAGGTGGGTAAGTGACATCAGCTCAACAAATACAAGAAGATGTACAAGAGTTCAAACGTTATCACCAGCAGCACTCCTATTATTTAGCTCAAATTAAAGAATTAGATGATCAGATAGATGAACTATCACCTTTTCAAATCGCCAAGCTAGAATATATCTACAGCAAAGCAGAACGGATTGCATGGCATATAGCTGGCTTCTACAAAAGAAAGCAAAAGTCTTATGAAGGACAAGCTGAGATAAAGCAAGGTCAAGAGTATAAGCGCCTTAAAGAAGAGAATCAAACGTCTGTTGATGCTCAATATGGAAGTCGTGTTACAAAGGGAGAAATGCTTGATAAGGCTGCTGATTATGAAGGGGAATATATTTCATGGCGTGGGATTGCTCAAACGTATGAGAGAGCAGGAAACAGCTTAAAGGACATGATTAAAGCGATTGAAAAAGAAGGGGGAGGTCAATAGTGTTAACTGAAAAACGGGGCGGTAAACGATATTGGGAAGAACATGAGGTGAGAGGCATCGAATTAAAAGCGATGCGTCTCATGAGAAAGAAATCATTAAAAGATATGGTGAGAGGATTAGATGAATTCGGTAGAGAAAACATCGAACATTTCAATGAGCAAGCATTTTCTTATTATGAAAGATCGAAGAAACCTTGCCCTTATCAGGTAGTTGAGTATTATATGACCACGCTTGGCATCAGCAGAAGTCATATGGCTCAGTTTAAAAAGATATTAAAAGGTGAGTTGAAAACCTTCACCGAAGACCGGACGATACCCACATACATCAAAGAGCAAGTTAGAAAGAAGTATAACAACAAATGTGCTGATTGCAAGAGTAAACACAAATTATACTTTCATCATGACGAACATTTTGCCAAAGGTGGTCAAAACACAGTGGAGAACCTAGTTGTATTATGCGCTGACTGCCACGCAGAGCGTCACAAAGGTGAAACGCCTTATGGAATGCTTAAATCTATAGCGGATAAGGAGAGAGGACAATGAAACGTCATGAAATCGTAGGAGCTATTCGAGATTATCATTGGATGATTAACGAGATTATTCGTGTTCAGATAGAGTTAAAAGCATATGAGTTCAAAGGAACGGCGCAATACGGTATAGAAGCGACAATGCCGAAAGCGGTCGGTCAGACATCTAACCCTATCGCTGGTGAGATTGTTCGAAGAGAAGCGAAAACAAAGCGTATGATCCGTATGGAAGAGAAAATACAATATATCCAAAAGAGAATGCATCTGATTGAAGACGAAATGCAACGTACTGTATTAGACTGCTTACTAGACGGTGTAACAATCACAGGAGTTTCTAAACTGTTACGTATTAGCAGACCGACAGCACATAAGATTTTCGATGAAATTGTAGATGTATTAGAAAAAGAGTAATATTACCACTTTTTACACTTTTTACACGATTTAATATTTATTTACACAGGTGATATAATGTGGTGGAGAAGTGAAGTCGTTGAAACACACGACAATCTCACTATGCTCTACAACTGATAAAAGGGTGCGGAAACACCAACCGTGCTATTTCCGTCAGGTACTTTCCTAAAGACAGTGCGTGTTTAAAGGAAATGAGTTTTTCAATCAACTAACTAACAAACGTCTATCCAGCAGTTAGCGGAAGCTGTCGGGTAGGCGTTTTTATTTTCTAACTAAATAAAAGGAGTTGTTGTGACATGGCTGAAGAACAGCGCGAGTCAAACAAATTAGATATTGATGTGTCGGATGCTCTAAAAGGGTTGAAGGCGTTACGTAGAGAAGCGAATGAAACTGTTAAAGCTTTAGATGAGCTTCAAAGTAGGCTTAATAGAGGTATCATTGTTTCGTCTGAAGATGGCAAACAAAAAGCTGTGTTCAACGCTAACGGTGATGGAGTGACCATTAAAGGTGGAAGCTTAACTATTAACGGTGATTGGAAAGACTTTAAAGGTGCGAAGACTCTTGTGCAAAAGAAGTTGTATCCTGAAAAACAAATATTTGAAGCTGGGTTAGATATGGAACAAATATTTATAAAAACGTTCACTTCTTACTCTCAGTACTTAGTTATTGAATATGAACAATGGACAGCGAACGAACCAATATTCTTTGGATTCATTCGTTATGATAAATATATAAGAAAGACTAAAAACAAAGAACGTAAATTTGGAAAAGCTATCTTGGATTTAGGAGAGTTCGACAAAGATACAAAAGAAATCACGTTAGATATTTCAGTGTGTCCTATAAGTGGCGACTCATGTAAATTTAAGATAACAGGAATATACTTTCAAGACTGATAAAACGCCACTCATTAACTTGGGTGGCTTATTTAATGAAATTATCTGCTGATTAAGAAGTAGAAAGTGGTTTTCATGCTAGTAAGTGGAATTGAGGTGAAAGGACATGAACAAAAGGCAATTGGAAGAGAATGAGGATAAGAAGCGAGAAGAATCATTTAAGAAACATAAGTGTTACATGTGTCCGTGGGGGCATCCATTGAATAAGAACACAGTTGTTTTTTGTTCATGGCCTTCTTGTGTGAAAGAAAAATAAGGAGTGGGAACCATGTCAAATAGACTTGAATTAAAAACATTCAGTCAACATGAGAACCATTTAATACACAGAATCCAAGAAGTATGCGGAGTACATATAGAACCGTGGTTCAGAAGAGAAATCAGTAATACCATGTATGGTGCAGCTAAAACGATGTTAAAAGGCTGTCAGAAGAAATTAGAACGTACAGAAGATGAACGGGATAAATGGAGAGAAGCGTATAAACAGGAAGCGCAGCTAAATGACATGTTAGCGCTCAATTTAACGAATAATCCTATTATCCCTCCTATGCATGTGTAAGTGAACTTATAGTTAACCATTATGACCAACGCTTGTATTTTTTAAACGACTCAAGATGAACTAAGGAGAGTGGAGAAATGACTTTATATGATTTGTCAGAAGAGAAAGCCAAGAAAGAAGGCAAGGTGACTCCTAAAGCGTTACTTGAAAATTTATTAGCAGCTGTAGATCGTGGGGAAGTAGTAGAAGTAGCTTATGTAGCTATTGATAATGATGACCGTACAAGAACGGGATGGTCGAAGATGTCCACAATCAAAGCTATTGGATTATTAGAAGTCGGCAAAGATATCATGATGCGGAATATGGAGGAGTGAATGGTATGTACGGATCAGGACTAAAAGAGTATCTTATCTATTTGAATGGTGGAGCGGTAATAGGATTTGTAACGAAAGAAAAAACAAAAAAAGATATCTTGAATGCAGTTATATACAGCGAACCGGAAATGTTGATTTCAGAAGATGGAAAAACATTTATTAAAACGAGTGAAGTTTCTGCTATTGTTGAAAATGGTGTACCGAAATGGGATTTAGATTTATATGGACTGCAAGAAAAACCAACTGACACTAAACCATTAGGAGAGTGAACGGGATGGATAAGAAAGATATGTTCATTGGTGATGCAGAAGCTAATCCTTATGAGTTATTTATGGATAGAGAAGGGAAAACTTTTGCGCAAGCCGTAACGAATGAGGGCGATGGTATTAACACGATAACATCCGGTTGTATCGTTATTAACGGTAGTTC
>Ga0182745_1000856_pt1 | contig 31280 bp, 32 predicted proteins | sample eDN3rd30CKraftBY_FD_128523 | JGI IMG/M metagenome (GOLD analysis project Ga0182745, IMG submission 128523) | Enriched backyard soil microbial communities from Emeryville, California, USA - eDNA 3rd pass 30_C Kraft BY (version 2) (version 2) | ecosystem: Environmental > Terrestrial > Soil >... | reverse complement strand
CGGCGCCCTCATCCAGCTGGCCGTGCCCGACTGGACGGTCAAGATCCTCGCGTTCGTCGCGGTCCTGCTGGTCAGCATCAACATCTTCGGTGGGTTCGCGGTCACCAGACGCATGCTCGCGATGTTCCGGAAGGCGGAGCACTGATGGACACCTCCTGGATCGCTCCCGTCGCGACCGGCGCGTTCATCGTCGCCGCGCTCGCATTCGTGCTGTCGCTCGCCGGCCTGTCCCGCCACGAGACCGCGCGCTCCGGCGTCGCCTACGGCATCGCCGGCATGACGCTCGCGATCGCAGCGACGTTCGCGCTGCTGATCGCGGGCCTGCCCGCGACCGACGCGGTCATCGGCATCGTCGCCGCGGTCATCGCGTTGGCGATCGGCGCGGCGATCGGCCTGTGGCGGGCCGCACGAGTCCAGATGACCGGCATGCCGCAGTTCATCGCGCTGATGCACTCCTTCGTCGGGCTCGCCGCGGTGCTCATCGGCTGGAACGGCTACCTTCACCCCGGCGACATCCCGCACACGCTTGCGGGCATCCACCATGCGGAGGTCTTCATCGGCGTGTTCATCGGCGCCGTGACGTTCACCGGCTCGATCATCGCCTACCTCAAGCTGTCGGAGCGGATGAAGTCCGCGCCGCTCGTGCTGCCCGGCCGCAACTGGCTGAACCTGCTCGCGCTCGTCGCCTTCCTCGCGTTCACCGTGTGGTTCGTGATCGAGCCGCAGCTGTGGCTGCTCGTCGTCGTCACGGTCATCGCCCTCGCGCTCGGCCTGCACCTGGTCGCCTCGATCGGCGGCGGCGACATGCCCGTGGTCATCTCGATGCTCAACTCGTACTCGGGCTGGGCCGCGGCTGCGTCGGGCTTCCTGCTGAACAACGACCTGCTCATCATCGCCGGCGCCCTCGTCGGCGCCTCCGGCGCCTACCTCAGCTACATCATGTGCCGGGCGATGAACCGCTCGTTCATCTCGGTCATCCTCGGCGGGTTCGGCATCGCCGCGCCGGCCAAGAAGGGCGAGGAGGAGCAGGGCGAGATCCGCGAGACGACCGCCGCGGAGGTCGCCGCGTCGCTCGCGGACGCGAAGTCGGTCGTCATCACCCCCGGCTACGGCATGGCCGTCGCCCAGGCGCAGTATCCCGTCGCGGAGCTCACCCGGGTGCTCCGCGAACGCGGCGTCGACGTGCGCTTCGGCATCCATCCGGTCGCGGGCCGGCTCCCCGGCCACATGAACGTGCTGCTCGCCGAGGCGAAGGTCCCGTACGACATCGTGCTGGAGATGGACGAGATCAACGACGACTTCGCGGCCACGAGCGTCGTCCTCGTGATCGGTGCGAACGACACCGTGAACCCGGCCGCCGCGGAGGAGCCGAGCTCGCCCATCGCCGGCATGCCCGTCCTGCACGTCTGGGACGCCGAGGAAGTCATCGTGTTCAAGCGCTCGATGGCATCCGGCTACGCCGGCGTCGCGAACCCGTTGTTCACCCGCCCGAACTCGCGCATGCTGTTCGGCGACGCGAAAGACCGCGTCGAAGACATTCTCCGCGAACTCGTGGGCGTCCGCGCCTGAGGCTTCGGCCGAGCGTTCGCAGATGGGCGCGAAGCCCTCGGTCGGCGAAACGGTCATCGCCTCACGGATGTGATCCCGAGCTGCGCCTGGGCTGTGATCGGCCCGTTGCTCCCTCCGCCGATGCAGCCCGACCGCCAGCGTCGGTGTAGCATCTGGCAATGCGTCGAGCCAAGGCGAACCGGCCAGGGCGGTGACCACAGGGTCGGTGCACGCAGCACGGGCGCTGCTCGACGGTGGTGGGAGGGATCAAGCCCGTGGTGAGGAAGCCAGTGGCCGACGCATCGGCTCGACGCAATCGCGATGCCGAGATCCTCGAGGCGGCGACCGCGGTGTTTGCGCAGAAGAGATTCTCGGGGGCGTCCCTCCAAGAGATCGCCGACCGGGTCGGCATCCTCAAGGGCAGCCTGTACCACTACATCGAATCGAAGGAGAGCCTGCTCTTCCGCATACTGCAGCTCTCGCACGCGGAGGCGACTGCGATCATGGCGAGCGTGGACGAGCTCGACCTCCCCACCGAGGAGAAGTTCCGCACCTACGTCGGCCGGCTCACCGCCTGGTACCTCTGCCACCTCGAGCGCGCGGGTATCTACCAGAACGAATGGCGGTTCCTGGAGGGCGCCTTCGGGAGCCAGGTGCGGGCCCAGCGACGGAGTTTCTCGGGGTACATGCGGGGCATCATCGACGCGGCTGTGGCCGAGGGGCTGGCAGTACCCGACCTCGACGCCGACCTCGCCACCAAGTTCGTGCTCTCGGCGCTGGACAGCATCGCGTCGTGGTACCAGACGGTCCCGGCGAAGGACATCGAGCGCATCTCCGCAGGGTTGACCTCGCTCGCGCACTCGACCGTGTTCGCTCGAGCGAAGTCCTGAGCCGGTCGTGCATCCCGCGCCCCTCCCCACGCCTTCGGTCCTCGGCGATCACCTTCGGCTGGGTGCGCTTCGCAGCCCGGACCGGATCGCGCTCGCGGTGGTCGACGGCGAGTCCGAGACCTACCGCGAGCTCGACACGGTCACGAATCGCGCGGCCAACGCCCTGCTGGCCGCCGGCCTGGAGCGCGGCGACCGGCTGGCGATCTGGATGGCCAACGACCTCGAGTACCTGCACGTCTACCTCGCCGGGCTGAAGGCGGGTCTCGTCGTGGTCCAGCTCAACGTTCGGCACACCGCCGCAGAGGCGGACTACCAGCTGCAGGACTCGGGGGCCGTGGCACTCGTCTTCGACGACAGTGCGGCGGAGCGTGTGGAGCAGCTCTCGACTCGGGACCTCCTGCGCGTATTGATCGCGGTCGGCGAGGACCGTGTGGGGGGCGCGCGCGACTGGAGCCGGATCCGCGACGCGGGGAGCGCGAGGCGGGTGGACCGAGGACCGGTGGCGGACGATCTGGCGGTGATCGCATACACCAGTGGCACGTCGGGGTTCCCGAAGGGCGCAGAGCTGACTCACCGTTCGATGCGGGCACTGGGCGCCACCAACGCCCTCTCCAACAGGTATGTCGCGCGCAGCACCCAGGTCTTCGGGCTCTCGCTCTCATTCGCCGCCGGGATCCCGGCGCACGTGCTGCCGCACCTGCAGGTGGGCGGGACGACCCACCTCATGCCCGCCTGGGACACCGAACGGCTCGTGGACGCGATCGACGAGCTGCGGGCGACCTTCACGGTGCTCCCGAGCCCGCCGATCCCGGAGTTCTGCGAGGTCGTCAACGCGCGCCGAACCACGTTGCCGAGTCTGGTGAGCGTGCTCCACTCGACCTCGAAGGCGCCGGAACAGCACCTGAGGATTCTGGTGGAGACCATCGGGCCGCGCCTGGTGGAGGGGTGGGGCATGACCGAGAACTCCGGCGGCCTGGTGGCGGCGACGACGCGGGCCGACTACGAGTCCGCGCGTCCGGGCATATACGCCTCGACGGGTGTCCCCGTCCCCGATGCGGTGGTCCGGGTGCTCGACGACGACGACCAGGATCTGCCGCACGATGGCACGTCCATCGGACAGCTCGTCTTCCACTCCGGCTCCCTGGCGCGCGGCTACTGGAATCGGCCGGATGCGTCAGCCCAGAGCTTCCGAGACGGCTGGTACCACTCGGGCGACCTCGGGTCGATCGATCCGGATGGCTATGTCACCGTGCAGGACCGACGGACCGACCTGATCCTGAGCGGCGGCATGAACGTCTACCCGAGTGAGATCGAGCGCGTGCTGCTCGAGGTGGAGGGAGTCGTCTCGTGCGCGGTGGTCGCGGCCCCGCACGAGCGTTGGGGGCAGGTTCCGGTGGCGTTCGTGGTGCGATCGGATGGACGGGTCGGCGAGGCCGAGCTGCTCGGTCATGCCCGCGGTCAACTTGCCGGGTACAAGGTGCCGACCACGATCCGGTTCGTCGACTCGCTCCCGGTCAACGCGAGCAACAAGGTGCTGCGGCGAGAGCTGCGAGATCTGCTCGAACGCGAGGACCCACGTTCGAATCTCCCAAAGAAGCGATAGGCTATTGCGAGGGGGTTCGCGTTGACCGAGCAGTACGAGACGATCGCGACGTCCGTCGACGGCGCGGTGGCCACGCTCACGCTCGACCGGCCCGAGAAGCTCAACGCGATCAATCCGCAGATGCGGGCTGACCTGACCGCCGCGCTCGAGCAGTTCGAGCCCGGCGCCGATGTGCGGGTCGTCCGGATCCGCGCCAACGGACGGGCCTTCTCGTCCGGATTCGACCTCGACAAGGGTCTCCATGGCGGCGACGTTGTCGGAGATACGCGATACGCCGAGGGTTCGACGCTCGGCGACATCCGCGACCTGAGGGCGGTGGGGGAGTGGCTGCGCGCCATCCGACGGTACCGCAAGCCCGTGGTGGCGCAGGTGCACGGGATGTGCCTGGCGGGCGGCATGGATCTCATGGGTGCGTGCGACATCGTCATCGCCTCCGATGACTGCCGCATCGGCAATCCGGGTGCGCGCGGGCTCGGCAATCCGATGACGCTCGGCTTCATGCCCATCCGGGTCGGTGCGCACCGTGCGAAGGAGCTGCTGTTCACCGGTGACACCATCGACGGCGCCCAGGCCGAGCGTTGGGGGCTCGTCAACACCGCGGTGCCGGCGGAGGAGCTGGAGGAGGTCGCCGCATTCGCGTGCCGGCGGATCTCGGGCATGCCGCTGGACATGCTGACGATCAACAAGATGATGGTGAACCGCTGGATCGACGCGATGGGCCTCGACGCCATCATCGACGCGGGGATCGAGTCGAACGCGTTCTCTCACACTACCCCGTTCTATGCGGAGTTCCGCCGACGGGCCGACTCGGACGGGCTCAAGGCCGCGCTCGATTGGCGCGACGCTCCCTACCGTGCGCTGGACTGAACCAGTCCTGTTTCGCCGACCAGCTCGATGAGCCTGTCGAGCTGCTCGGCACTCGGATCGATCAGGACGAAGACGAACTCCTCCGCTCCCCACCCGGCGAGGGCGAACAGCCGCTCGGCGATCTCCTGCCGTGTTCCGTAGAGGTACTTGCCCACAGTCGGGGATCCGGGCGAGCCGGCGAGCCGCGCGTAGGCGCCCGCCTGTTCGGCACGAGCCGAGGCGGGGTCCGAGCCGCTGCGGGGCAGGTGCGCGAACGCCGAGATCACGCAGCGCTCGGGTGCTCCGGTGCGGCCCCGGTGACGCGCGATGGCCTCGAGGTCGGTGGCGAGGTGCTCATCAGGGCTGCTGGGGTTGACCAGCCAGCCGTCGCTGCGCGCGACGCGTTTCGCCACGGTCGGCGCGAGTGGCATGCGGTCCTTCCGCGAGCCCGCGGCGTAGAGCAGGGGTGTCCGCGCGGGGAGCGCCGCGCCCGCATCGGCGAGCCCCAGCGCAGCGTCGGATGGCGCCAGCGCGGGCTCCTCGCCGCCCCACAGCCAGCGCAAGTCGGCGATCATCTGATCGAGCCTCGCGCCCCGGCCGGCGAATTCGACACCGGCGGCCACGTAGTCCGCCGGGTTCCAGCCAGTGCCGAGGCCAACCCGTACCGGGCGGGAGGAGAGCTGCGACAAGGAGGCCACGGCGCGGTTGACCCGGGCAACCCCGTGGAGCGGACCGAGCAGCACGTTGGTGCCAAGGTCGGCCTTGCCGTCCGCGAGCGTCCCGATCGTCGCGAGCTCGACGAAGGGATCGGCGTAGGTGCGCTGGAAACGTCCGCGGGCTCCGGCCAGGTGCTCCCCGACCCAGTACGAGCGCAGGCCCGCATCCATGAGCCCGGGGAGGGCGCCTCGCATCGCAGCCGGATCGAGCGCTCCCACGGTCATCATGCCGATCCGCACCATTCGCTCCATCGTGAGAAGCAATCAAACGATTGGTATATTGTTGCATGACCCGCCGTCAGGTGGGGGCGGAAGGGACGGACATGACTGGCACGATCGAATACGGCAGATCTCTTGCGGGCAAGCGGGTCGTCATCGTGGGGGCCGGTGGTGAGGGCATGGGCCTCGCCACCACCCGCGCAGCGATTCGAGCCGGAGCAGCCGTCGTCGGACTCGACCGCAACCAGGAGGAGCTCGACAAGACCGTTGGACGGCTCGGCGCCGCCGCCGGCTTCACGGGGCTCGTCGCCGACGTCAGCGTCGCGGGCGAGGTGGTCGCGGCCATCGATGTCGCCGCCGGCGGCGGACCGATCGACGTGCTCGTCAATCTCGCGGGCGGCACTCGTCCCGGCGAGTGGCGGCGCGTCGAGCAGCAGGACACCGCGCTGCTGCGCAGCACGATCAACCTCAACCTCGAGTACATGTTCGACGCGTGCATCGCCGCGAGCGCTCACATGCGCGCAGCGGGAGGGGGCGCGATCGTCAACTTCAGCTCGGTGAGCGCCACCACGAGCTCGCCGTACAACGCAGCGTACGGAATCGCGAAGGCCGGAGTGGAGTCGCTGACCCAGACGCTCGCTGTCGAGTGGGCTGAGTACGGCATCCGAGTCAACGCGGTGTCGCCGGGGGCGACCGCGACACCCAAGATCCTGGCGTCCCTCCCGGCCGCGTTCGACATCAGCGAGCAGGAGCCGATCGCGCGCGTGCTGGACCCGAGCGAGATCGCGGACGTCGTCGTCTTCCTCGCGTCGGATCAGAGTCGGGGGGTCAACGGCCAGGTCCTCCCGGTGGACGGCGGCCGGACTGCTCGCTGTCCGCTGGGCTCGCTGACCGCGTTCGCCGACTTCGCGATCCCGGCCCGATTCGGCGGCTGATCGCCTCAGGCTGGTGCCGGGGCGTCGTAACCGGAGTAGAGCGCCGCGCCGCCGCCGTCGGACACGAGCACGTGTCCGGTGATGTACGACGCGGCGTCGGAGAGCAGGAAGAGCGCCGCGGCCGCCTGCTCGGACGGCGAGGCCGCTCTCGCGATGGGGATTCTGGCGCTGCGAGCGCGGTAGAGCTCCGGCCGCTCGAGTGCGAAGTCCCTCACCATCTCGGTCGAGGTGAGTCCCGGTGCGATCGCGTTGACCCGGATGCCGTATCGGGCCCACTCGACGGCCAGCGACCGGGTGAGCCCGACGACGCCGTGCTTGGAGACGACGTAGGAGGTGCTGTCGAGTGTGGCGATCGTGCCGGCGGTGGAGGCGACGTTCAAGATCGCGCCCGATCGCCGCGGGATCATGACGTTCCCGGCGGCGCGCGCGAAGTAGAACGCGCCGTCGAGGTTGACGCCCATGACCCGGCGCCAGTCATCGTCGGTCTCCGACTCGGGGGTCGCGTTGATCCGGATCCCGGCGTTGTTCACGAGCAGGTCGAGGCCCCCGATGCGCTCAGCGAGGCTGACCGCATACGGCGCCGTTGCGGGATCGGACACGTCGCCGACGCAGGGGTCGACCCCGAGTTCGCCCACCGCTCGGCTGAGGGAGCGCTCGGTGGTATCGACGCCCACCACGCGCGCTCCCGCAGTCGTGAGTGCTTCCGCGATCGCGAAACCGATTCCCGACCCGGCCCCGGTCACGATGGCGACCTGACCCGTGAATTGCCACCCAATCGTCATGACGCATGATAACAAACAAACAACTGGTTGATTTCGCTCTTGACATCGGCACCCATCGTGTCCCAGAGTGGCGTTGACTCAACCAACCGGAAGTTTGGCATCACCTCCCCCTCAACGAAGAAGGTTTGTGTGAAGAAGCTACTCATCGTGCCAATGGCGGCACTCGTCTGCCTCGCGACGCTCACCTCGTGCTCCGCTGCGGAGCCCGAGCCCACGAACAACGCCCCCAGTGGCGATCCGATCAAGATCGGACTCGTGCCCGCGGTCGCCGGGTTCGGCGCCTCCATCGCTCAGAACACGATCGACGCGTGGGTGTACGCGGTCGATGAGATCAACGCCAACGGAGGCCTCTTGGGGAGGCCGGTCGAGATCATCCGGAAGGACAGCGACGGCAAGCCGGAGACGACCCTCCGGTCGGCCCGAGAAGCGCTGAACGAAGGCGCGGAGTTCCTGGTCGGCGTCAACAGCACCACCGAGGTGCTCGCACTCACCGCGCAGCTGCCCACCATGGACACCCTCCTCATGGTCAGCAACAGCAAGGCCGACGCGCTGACCGGTGCCGACTGCTCGCCCGACGCGTTCCGGGTGAACCAGAGCAACGCGATGGACTTCGCCGCCTTCCACGACTACATCGGCGAGCTCGACGGCGAGACCTGGGCCGTCCAGGGCGTCGACTCGGTCTCCGGTCACGACGCGGTCGAGTCGTTCCGCGCGATCATCGAGGCTGCCGGCAAGACCATCATCGCGGAGCAGTTCGCATCCTCGGGCGCGACGGAGTTCGGTGCCAACATCACGGCCCTCGAGCAGAGCGGTGCGGACTCCCTCTTCGTGGTCGAGTACTCGGCCGACGCGGTGTCGTTCACGACGCAGGCCGAGCAGTTCGACCTCTTCTCGAAGTTCGACACGGTGCTCGGATCGAACACCTTCATCGAGCCGCTCTTCGAGTCCTTCGGGACCGGCGCGGTCGGCGTGTACGGCAACCTCGGCTGGGCCGTCCAGGACGACAACCCCGTGTCGGCCGATTTCGCGGAGAACTGGACCCAGGCGTTCGGCTCGGCGCCGAACTACATCCACGCCGACAACTACCTGGGAGCGCAGACGCTGTTCCAGGCGATCGCCAACGCGGAGACGACCGATGTCGACGCGGTCCGCAGCGAGCTCGAGGGGATGACCTTCGACAGCATCGCCGGTGAGGTCACGATGCGCGCCGAGGACCACCAGCTGGTGCGTCCGAGCTATATCGGCCAGGTCATCGAGGCCGACGGCAAGCTCGTCTGGGATGTCGCGGCCGACGCGACGGGTGCTGAGACGAGTCCATCGGCGAACCCCGCCTGCAAGCTCTGATCGAACCGCGACGGCGTGCGGGAGCGGGAATCCCGCACGCCGTCCGACCCCTGGAGGCTCGACGATGAACTTCGTGCAGGTTCTGAACGGCATCGCGCTCGGCTCACTCTTCATGATCCTCAGCTCCGGTCTGGCGATGATCTACGGACTTCGCGGAGTCGGCAACTTCGCCCACGGCGCCCTCTACATGGCGGGCGCCTACATCGCCTACTCGGTGTCGACATACATCTCGTTCTGGGCCGCACTGATCGCGGCACCGCTCGCGCTCGCCGTGATCGGCGTCGTGATCGAGCTCGTGTTCTTCCGTCCGCTGCAGAAGCGCGACCACATACAGGTCGCGCTGATCACATTCGGCCTCGCCATGGTGATCGAACGCACCATCGTGCTGATCTGGGGCGCGGATCCCTTGCGCGTCGCGCCGCCGGACGCGTTCGGGGGCACGATCAGCGTGCTCGGCGCCAGCTTCCCGACCTACCGCCTCGTGCTGATAGGGGCCGCCCTGCTGATCGCCCTCGGTCTGGTGATCTGGCTGCGCTGGACGCGCGTGGGGCTCGAGATCCGGGCTGCGAGCCATGACGGGACCACGGCGGTGATCCTCGGGGTGAACGTGGACCGGGTGAGCCTCATCGTCGTGTGCGTCGGCGCGGCGCTCGCGGGGCTCGCGGGCGCGCTCGCCGGACCGTACACCTCGGTGTATCCGAGCATGGGCTCGGCGATCCTCATCAGCGTGCTCATCGTCGTGGTCATCGGCGGCATCGGCAGCATCGCGGGCGCCATGATCGCAGGAATGGGCCTCGGCATCGTGCAGACGCTCGGCACGGTCTACGTGCCCGATGTCGCCGCGCTCGTGCCCTATGTCGCGATCGTCGCGGTCCTGCTATGGCGCCCGATGGGCCTCGCCGGGAAGCGGGTCTGAGGTGAGCGACACCGATCTGCGGCCGATCAGCCTCGACGCGCTCGCTGGCGCGGCGGCTCCCCGTCTCAATCGTCGCACGGCACTCATCGCCGGTGCCGGCGCGGCCCTCGTGCTCGGCGCGGGATTGCTCATGCCCGTGGTCGTGCGCGGTGCGAGCGCCTTCGGACTGATCTTCGATGCCGTGATGTTCGCGTTCCTCACCATGTCGATCGCGTTCCTCGTTCGGCACCTCGGCATCGTGAGCCTCGGTCATACCGCGTTCTTCGGCGGCTCCGCCTACACCGTGGCGATCGCCACGACGGTGGGCGGGATGGGCATGATACCCGCCGCGGCGCTCGGGCTCCTCGTGGGCGTCGTGCTGGCGGTGCTCATGGGCGCGATCGTGGTGCGAGCCTCCGGCATGACCTTCATGATGCTGACGCTCGCACTCGGCCAGGCGGTGTACCAGGTAGTGGTGCTCCAGATCGCACGGCCGTGGACCGGCGCATCGGACGGGACATCGCTCAGCTATATCGCCGGCGACTCCTTCTTCGGTGTGCCGCCCGACCAGGTCGTGAACCCTGTCGGCTTCTGGCCCGTCGTGTGGATCGTGTTCGTGCTCTCGATCGTCGCGCTGTGGTTCGTCGGACGGATGAAGTTCGGCCGGGTGCTGCAGGGTATCCGCGAGAACGAGGAGCGCATGCGGTTCTCGGGCTACGACACGGTCCGTCCCCGGTTCCTCGCCTTCGTCGTCTCCGGCACGGTGGCGTCGATCGGCGGTGTGCTGTTCGCGCTCAACGCGTCCTACGTGTCACCCGAACTGCTGAGCTTCTTCCGGTCCGGCGATGCGCTCATCGCCACCCTGCTCGGCGGCACCGGTCTCCTGGTCGGGCCCGTCGTCGGCGCGCTGATCTACATGATCCTGCTGTCCACGCTCAACTCGACCGGCAACCTGCAGCTCTATCTGGGAGCGGCGCTCGTGATTGTGCTCGCGTTCCTGCCCACCGGAGTCACCGGTGCGATCGTGACCGGTGTCAAACGCCTGTGGCGGCGCATCAGGAGGAAGGGGCCGATGTGAGCCTGTTCGAAGCGATCGACGTGAGCGTCAGCTACGGTGCGGTCAAGGCGCTCGACGGCGTCTCGATCTCGCTGGAGCCGGGTATCGTCCACGGGGTCATCGGCCCGAACGGCGCCGGCAAGTCGACCTTCATCGACGGACTGTCCGGGCGTACCAGGCTCACCGGGGGACGGGTGATGCTCGACGGCGAGAACGTGACCGCTCGGCGGCCGGCCTGGCGTCGGCATCGGGGCATCTCGCGCTCGTTCCAGCGGACGAGCGTCTTCCCGGCGATGACCGTCGGCGACCAGTTCGATATGGTCGCGGACCGCATGAACGAGGAGGACCTCGACGGGATCGTGGACGCGCTGCAGCTCCGCGGCGTCTTGGCGCAGGTGTGCAGCGAGATCGCCTACGGCACACAGCGCTCGGTCGACCTCGCCCTCGCCCTGATCGGACGCCCGAGGGTGGTGCTCCTCGATGAGCCGTGCGCGGGACTCGTCGCCGACGAGGGGGTCACGATGCTGAATCACATCCGCACCCTGTGCAAGGAGCGGGATGTCGCGGCGATCCTCGTCGAACACGACGTGGACGGCGTCTTCCGCACCTGCGACGAGGTGACCGTGCTGGATCTCGGACGGATTCTGGTCTCGGGAAAGCCAGGCGATGTCCGCAAGGATGAGCGCGTGATCCGAGCCTACCTGGGGAGTGCGGGATGAGTGCTCTGCTGGAGTTCGATTCGGTGACCTCGTCGTACGACGGGGCAGTGGTGCTGCGCGATCTCTCCTTTGCGGTGGAGGCGGGGGAGGCGGTCGGCCTGCTCGGCCGCAACGGTGCAGGAAAGTCCACGACGCTGCTCTCGGTCTACGGCGTCCCGACGGTCACGGGGACGATCAGCATCGAGGGCGCTACCATTCGTCGTCGGCGGTACGAGCCCGCCCAGCGCGGCGTGAGTCTCGTGCCGCAGGGCAAGCGCATTTTCCCCAATCTGACGGTCGAGGACAACATCCAGCTCGGACGGGTCCGGGGACGTTCGAGCCGGTGGACGCTCGACGCGGTCTTCGAACTGTTTCCGAACCTGAAGCGCGGCTCGAAGCGGCCCGGCAGTGCGTTGAGCGGCGGCGAGCAGCAGATGCTCGCGATCGCGCGAGCCCTGATGTCCGAACCGAAGCTGCTCATGCTCGACGAGCCGACCGAGGGGCTGGCGCCGGTGATCATCGACCAGGTCGCGGAGGCGCTCGCGACGATCCGCGCGACCGGCACTGCGCTGCTCCTAGTCGAGCAGCACATCGGCCTCGTCAAGCAGCTGGCGGATCGGTTCATCGCCCTGCAGAAGGGCGAACTCGTCGCGTCCGGGCCGATCGCCGACCTCGACCGTCGAGACGTGCAGGAGCTCATCGCGCTCTGAACCGTGCCACATCATCTGTCTGACCGCTCGTTCGAGCGAACCCATTTTTCCAACCAACGAAAGGCGAGCATGGCCATCACCTACGACTTCGACACCTACCGGGACCAGTTCGAGACCATCAAGCTCGAGCGTGACGAGAACGGGATCCTCCTCGTCACCCTGCACACCGACGGCGGCGAGCTGGTCTGGGGCCTCGAGGCCCGCCAGGAGCTCACCGACCTCTGGGAGGCCATCGGGCACGATCGGGGCAACCGGATCGTGATTCTCACGGGAAGCGGCGATCAGTTCATCGGGCACGAGTCGGTGCCGGTCAACTGGACCTCGAACTTCGGTGCCACCCATGAGCGCTTCAGCATCGCTCGCCGCCTGGTCTACGGGCAGCTCGAGATCGAGGTGCCCATGATCGCCGCCGTCAACGGCAACGTGCTGTTCCACGCGGAGCAGCCGCTGATGTGCGATCTCATCCTGTCGACCCCTGGCGCGCTCTGGGCTGACGACAGTCACATCCCGGTCGGCGTCGTACCGGGTGACGGAGTCCATGTCGTTTGGCCGGCCGCGATCGGCCTCAACCGCGCGCGCCACCTGTTCTTGACCGGCGGGCGGTACACCGCCGAGCAGATGCTCGAGTTCGGCGGCATCTCCGAGGTGGTGCCGAAGGAGGACCTCCTGCCGCGTGCATACGAGCTCGCACATCAGATGCTGAAGCTGCCCGATCTGGCGCTGCGCTCGACCCGCCACGTACTGACGATGGGTCTGCGCCGGTCCGTGTTCGACAACATGAGCACCGGCCTGCTGCGCGAGCACCTGGCGTACTTGGATCCCGAGGGCCCGTTCAAGAGCTGACGGCCGCGGCCGCCCTCGGTGCGCCGGGGCGGCCGTCCGTCAGAATCGACGGTCGTAGCCGGACAGGACGTGCGAGATGCGCCAGATGCCGTCGTGTTCGACCCGCATCCGCATCCGGTAGAACCCACTGGCGGTGATGGCGATCGAGGTGGGTTCCGCCGCCAGGAGCACGTGATAGCTGTGCACGACGGCCTCGTTCGGGTCGGTCATCGCGATCACGTGGTTCAGCAGCAGGTGCCGGCGCTGCTCGTGCTGCCGCAACCAGAAGCCGGTCATGAACTCGAGCACAGCGGTTCGTCCGCGATGCGGCCCGATCCGACCGCCCCCGGCGACCTGTCCCGACCAGGTCGTGTCCTCGGTGAAGCAGTCCTCGAGCAGGTCGGCGCGTCGCTCGTCGAACCCCCAGGCGTAGCGCGCACAGCGCTCGATCAGTGCCGCTCGATCGGCGTCGGTCGGCGCGGTGGCCGGATCGGCGGGTCGCAGGTCGAGGAGGCCCGAGCGATGCCCCCAGCCCGGCCCGTCGAGCTTCTCGGACCCGGTGTCCGGTTCGATGGGCGCGGTCATGATCCGGCGACGGGCATGTTGGTGAGCGGTCCGCCGGTCCGTGTCTCGGGCGCCGTCCGCCCGCCGTTGGACAGCCGGGGGACGGCGATCCTGGCGGTCCCGTCACGGGTGCGCGTCATGCCGTCGTGCGGCAGCGCCGAGACCACCGCGGCGGCGGGCCGGATCATGGTCATGGGTCGGCCCTGCCTCAGCCGGCCGCGGTGGGATCGGAGTCGAGGAAGCGCATCAGGATCTCCTGGCTGCCCGAGGCGACCAGCGTGCCGTCGGTCCGGAAGACGCGGCAGGTGGTCAACGCCCGGCCGTTGGCGGCCGTCACCGCGGTGGAGGAGACGAGCAGCCAGTCGTCGAGGCGCAGCGGGCGGTGGAACCACATGGCGTGGTCGAGTGATGCTCCCGCGAACTCGGTGGGCCGGAAGGGGAAACGCGCCACGTGGGCGAGCAGGAAGTCGACGGCGTAGAGCAGAAGGGCGGCGTGTCCCGCATCGTCCAGGCCGGTGAGGGGCGTCGCGGCACGCACCCAGACATCGGAACGGGCGGCCGCGGGACCCGACTCCGGACGGTAGCGCTCGTCGGCATAGCGCAGCTCGAAGGGGGCCCGGACGCCTCGGTCGGTCCCAGCCGGCAGGTAGGCGACGGTTGCCAACGCGTCGGGGAGTGCCACCGCCGGCATCTCGCCGTCGATCGACGGTCCCGGCTCTGGCAGGTGGTAGGAGGCGATCGCGGCGAGGATGACACGGTCGTCCTGACTCGCGTCCAACCGGACGACGTCGAACGAGCGACCGGTCTTCAGTGTCTCCGTCCGGTAGCGAACGGGCAGACCGGGCCGCCCCGCGCCGACGAAGTAGGCATGGATCGAGTGCGGCTGACGGTCGGTCTGCGCGGCGCGGGTCGCCGCGGCCAGCGCGTGCGCGAGCGTGCTGCCGCCGAACAGGCGGCCGTGGTTGCCCTCGACTGCGCGGCCGATCCAGCTGCCGTCCGCGTCACGATCGAGCGTCAGGAGCTGGAGCGCGAGCGAAGGACCAGGATCCTGTTGCTGCATTCCGGCCCCTATCTACCAAACACTTGGTAGAGATGTTACACTGCATCCGTGAAACAATCCACCCAGCGTGTGGCGGTCGTCTCGAGCGCCCAGACACAACTCAGAGAAGCCTGGAGCGGGCAGCAGCACGTCGACCTCATCACCGATGCGGTCACTCGCGCACTGCTCGGCACAGGTCTGACGATGGCCGATGTCGGCGTCGTCATCGACTGCGGTAGCGACGTGCTCGACGGTCGAAGCATCTCCAACTGCGGTTTCCTCGGCGCGATGGGCGCACACCACAAGGAGGAGTCGCGCGTCGAAGAGGATGGGTTGTTCGGCGCGATCTATGCCGCGACCAAGGTCGCGTCCGGCGCGGTGTCGGTGGCCCTCGTGATCGCCTACTCGAAGCCGTCCGAGTCGATCGTCGAGAACTACTATGCGACGATCGCCGAGCCCTTCTACCAGCGTCCCGTGGGGCTCAACAAGCGCACCTCCGCTGGCCTCATGGCGAGCCAGTACCTCGCGGCCAGCCATGCCGACGAGGCCGACCTCGCGCTGATCGCCTCCCACGACTGGAAGCGCGGATCCGCGAACAGCTTCGTCGAGGGCGCATCCGACTACTCGGTCGATGATGTGCTCGCGAGCGCGCTGGTCGCCGACCCGTTGCGCGAGCTGGAGCTCTCCCGCCCCGTCGACGGCGCCGTCGCCGTCGTGCTCGCCGCCGAGCCGATCGCGCGCAAGCTGAGTGACGCGCCGGTATGGATCACCGGGATGGGCTCGTCGATGGAGAGCCAGTTCATGGCGGAACGCGCCCCGGGCGAGCTCGAGGCCTGCGCCGTCGCCGCGAAGACCGCCTACCGCCGGGCCGGCATCTCGGATGCCCGGTCGATCGACCTCGCCGAGGTCAGTGCGACGTCCGTCGCCGGCGAGGCCATGGTTGTGGAGGCGCTGGGGATCGCGGAACGCGGTCGGGCCGGCGCCGCCTACGCCGACGGCAGCATCGACATCAACCCGTCGGGCGGCGCGATCCCTGCCGACCCGATCATGGCCACCGGCCTGGTGCGGCTCCACGAGGCGGCCCTGCGTCTCTCGGGACGCGCCGGCGAATCTACCGCAGAGCGCGCCGTCGTACACGGCGCCGGCGGACTCGGCATGCAGACGCACAGCGTCTTCACCCTGGAGGTTTGAGAATGACGAACGTAGCCATCACCGGGGTGGGTCAGACCCATCACGCCCGTCGCCGCACCGACGTCTCGCAGGTTGGACTCGCCCGCGAGGCGGTCGTGCGCGCGCTCGAGGATGCCGAGCTCACGATGGACGACATCGACAGCGTGGTCGTCTGCACGGGACCGGTGCTGTTCGCCGCCGTGAACCAGCCTGAGAAGTGGCTGGTCGACGCGATCGGCGCTCGACTGAAGCCGGTCGTCCGCGTGACGAGCGGCGGTGGGACCGGCCTCGCTGGGGCACTCGCCGGGGTCAACCAGATCAAGGGCGGGTTCGCTGACCGCGTCCTGGTCGTCGCCTACGACAAGCTGTCGGAAGGTGCCCTCCAGTACTCCATCTCCACGCTCTACGACCCCTTCTGGGGACGGGAGTTCGCGGTGGGCATCATGGGCTTCTCCGCCGCCTACTGGCGCGCCCGCATGGAGAAGCTCGGGCACACCGAGGAGGCCGCCGCGCTCGTCAGCGTGAAGAATCGCAAGAACGCGATGCTGAACGAGTACGCGCACGTGAAGAAGGAGGTCACGGTCGAGGAGGTGCTTGCCTCCCGGCCGTTGTGCTGGCCGATCAAGCTGCTCGACGTGCCGCCGATCTCGGACGGTGCGTGTGCCGTGATCCTCTCGAGTGAGGACGCCGCGAAGAAGTCGGAGAAGCCGGCGTGGATCCGTGGGATGGCCTACTACTCGGAGGCTGAGAACGCGGCGAACCGCTCGATGCTGCAGTCCGAGCCGCTTGAGATCGCGGCGAGGCACGTCTATGCGCAGGCGGGCATCACCAACCCGCGACGCCAGGTCGACGTGGTCGAGGTCCAAGAGCCCTACACCTGCTTCGAGCTGAGCTACTACGAATCGCTCGGTCTCTGTGAGCCGGGCGGGGCCGCGGCGCTCATCGAGTCGGGTGCCACCGAGATCGGCGGCGACATCCCCGTCAATCCGTCCGGCGGGTGCATGGGCGCCAATCCGATTGGCGCGACGGCGCTGATCAGGCTCGCCGAGGTCGCCCAGCAGGTCCGTGGCAGGGCGGGCGCATACCAGATCGACGATGCCAAGGTCGGCCTCATGCAGGCCGGCGGCGGCTGGGCCAATCTCCGCGGCGTCGCGGTCGTCTCATCCACGAAGGGCTGAAGCAATGACCGAACTGACCACGAGTATCGACGAATCCCCGGTGCTGGAGACCAGCCTCGAGATGCCGTACACCCTCACTATGGGCAGGGCGGCGAGCGTCTTCCTCGCCGAACTCGGCCGGAGGCGACTCACCGGCAGCCGCTGCGCGCACTGCGACCGCCTCGTCGTGCCAGCCCAGGACTTCTGCAGCCGGTGCGGTACCGAGCAGGATGCCTTCGTGACGGTCGCGCCCGTGGGGACGGTGACCGCGGTCACCCGGTCCGACAACGACTCGCTCGCCCTCATCCGCATCGACGGTGCCGACTCCGACCTGCTGCATCGGATCGAGAGCGATCGCGCGATCTCGATCGGCGATCGGGTTGTCGCGGAGTGGGCCGAGAACCCGGGTGGCACGATGCTCGATCTCCGCGCGTTCGTGCTGCTTCGCGAGGAGCCGCCTACTGCGGCGGCGACGCCCGTCAGCGAGGAGGCGCAAGCCGACCTGGCCGGAGAGGTCGCGTACGCCCTCTCCCTTCCCTACCGGCACAGCTACGGACCGAACTACGGCCGGCTGTTCGACGAACTCGGTGCACAGGGGAGCATTCTCGGCGCCAAGTGCTCCAGGTGCCACAACGTGCTCGTGCCGCCGCGCGCGTACTGCGACGTCTGCTATGTGAAGACCGAGCAGTTCGTGCATGTGGCCGACACTGGCCGCCTCCAGGCGTTCTCGGTGATTCACATGGAGTTCGTAGGGCAGACCAGGACCCCGCCGTACGTCTATGCCGAGGTGGTGCTGGACGGCTCCGCGACCCGGCTCATCCACACGGTTGCAGGCATCGACCCGCTGCAGGCCACCGATCTGCTCAGCATCGGCATGCCGGTGCGCGCGGTGTGGCGGCCCGCTGACCAGCGGACCGGGACGCTCAACGACATCGAGCACTTCGAGCCGATCTTCGACGGGCACGACGCGTGACCGGCTCCGTCCTGACCTCGTTGTCGGAGGACGGCGTCGCCACCATCACCCTTAACCGCCCTGAAGCGCGCAATGCGCTGAACATGGACATCAAAGGTGCGCTCGCGGACGCGATCGCGTGGGCCGCGAGTGAGCCAGCGGCGCGCGCGGTGGTAATCACGGGCGCCGGCGACGCGTTCAGCGCCGGCGGCGACATCAAGGAGATGGCGCTCAACGACACGCCCGTCACCAGCCGCGCACGGCTGCAGAAGCTGCTCGCCACCGTGTTCGTGCCCCTCTCCCTGATGGAGAAGCCGACGGTCGCGGCCGTCAACGGGGCCGCTCACGGTGCCGGGCTCAGCCTCGCCCTCGCCTGCGACATCATCCTCGTCGCCGACGACGCGAAGTTGTCGTGCGCTTTCACGAAGGTGGGCCTCCTTCCTGACTGCGGTTCGCTGTACTTCCTGCCGCGTCGGGTCGGGGTCGGTGTCGCCAAGGAGCTCATCTTCACGGGCCGAGCGCTGAGCGCGGCCGAGGCGGTGGAGCTTCGGCTGGCCAATCGTTCGGTGCCGAAGGCCGAGCTGCTTTCGACGGCCCACGAACTGGCCTCCTCGTTCGCCTCGTCGGCGACGGTGGCACTCGGACTCGCGAAACGCTTGCTCGACCAGTCCTCGCAGTCGACGCTCGGTCAGATGTCTGAGCTCGAGGCACTCGCGCAAGCGGTGCTGTTCGCAACCGACGACCACCTCGCCGCGCGGACGGCCTTCGCCGCGAAGGAGAAGCCTGTATTCACCGGAAGGTAATGAACGTGCGGTCAGCGCACGAAGACGACCGACGATGAGAGCCGCGCGATTTCGATCGCGACCGCAGCGGGGCGTTTCGGCGCTCCCGTGCGATACCAACTCGGCATGCTGCTGATGGCTGACAGGATGAACTTCGTGGCGAGGTCCTCGTCGAGGTCCGCTCGGGCGAGTCCGGCCTCCTTCGCCTGCGTAACCATGCCGAGGAGATACGCGCTGAACCGTCGTCGTTGGGCACGAACGGTCTTGCCGTACTCGCCGTCAAGGTATCGCCACTCGTTCATATAGAGGCTCGCGCGGTCGAGGTTCGCGAGATACCACTTGGAGAGGCGCCGCAGGTACTCCGAGAGCCGCTCCTCCACGGGGAGCTGCAGTCCGTCCACCTCGGCCATGATGCGCTCCGCCTCCTCGTGGGACGACTGCAGGATCCGGAAGAGCAGGCTCTCCTTGGAGTCGATGTAGTGGTACAGGCTGCCCTTGAGGATTCCGACGCGGTCGGCGATGTCCTGGAGGGAGGCGGCGCTGTACCCCTTCTGAGAGAACTCGAGTGTGGCTGCCTGCAGGATCTCGGTGTCGCGGTTGCGTCGGGTTCTGCCTGGAGCCGGTGTTTCCCGTGCCATCCTCATCGAACCTCCGGTGTTCCTCTCGATCCATGTGCCCCGGGCCGCTCGGCCCAAGGGTCGATCCAGCCGCGCGCTTCGATCGACCATAGCGCCGCATCCGCCACCGAACGCTGCGCCGCCAGGGTTGCGAGCACCGTCGTGACCGCGACCGAATCGTTCGCAACCACCCCACGACCGAGTTCGAGGGCTCGATCCATCATCCGCTCGTGCCCGATCACCTCGTTGACGAGGCCCCAGCGCAGCGCGGTCAGCGCATCGATCGGCTCGCATGTCGCGACCAGCTGCCTGGCTCGCCGCGTACCCACCGCCTCGGACAGCTGCACGGTTAGCCCCCACCCCGGCGTCAGGCCGAGCCTGGCGTGGGTGTCGGCGAACGTCGCGCGTTCCGAGGCGACGAGCCAGTCGCACGCGAGCGCCAGTTCGAGTCCGCCCGTGTACGCGGGCCCGTTGATGGCGCCGATGATCGGCTTGCGGGTCTCGAAGACGGGTCGATAGCGCGGGCCGACCTGGCGCGCGATCGCCGGGTCGTTGTTGAGCTCCTTGACGTCGATGCCGGCCGAGAATACGGGGTCGGCGCCGGTGAGCACGATGGCACCGACGGACGGGTCCGCATCGGCGGCCGCGAACGCGTCGTCGAGCGCGTGATGCACGGCCCGAGAGATCGCGTTGCGGGCTTCCGGTCGGTTGAGGGTCACGACCGCCACACCGTCCTCGTGCTTCGAAAGGACGACATCCACCACTGTGATCGATCTCCGCGTCGAATTGACCAGTTCAGGTCTGAACCATACCATTAAACAAACTACCGTTTGTTGAGATAGCGAGGGTGCACATCGATGGTGACCGTGATCGACGCCGAGACCAGGCGGGAGCACTTCCGGCGCGAAGCGCTGGAATGGCTCACCGCCTCCGTGCCCTCAGAGTGGCGGGAGAACCGCGGCGCGCTCAATGAGGAGGACGAGACCAGACTCCGCAGCCTCTGGGATCGACTGCTGCACGCCGGCGGGTACGCGGGACTGTCGTTGCCGACCGAATACGGTGGACAGGGACTCGGGCTCGAGGAGGAGGTCATCTTCCACGAGCTCGCAGCGCGCGTTCAGGCGCCCGACGGACTGGGACGCATCGGCAAGATTCTCGCGGCTCCGACCCTCATTGCGCTCGGCACCGAGCAGCAGCGCGCTCGGTATCTGCCCAAGATCCTGAGCGGCGAGCACGTGTGGTGCCAGGGATTCTCGGAGCCGGGAGCCGGGTCCGACCTCGCGAGCGTGAGCACCACGGCCACCAAGACCGAGGGCGGCTACCTGATCCGCGGCACGAAGATCTGGACCAGCTTCAGCAAGCACGCGCAGAAGTGCCTCCTGCTGGCCAAGACCGATCCGGACGGTCCTCGCCACCACAATCTCACCTTCTTCCTGCTTGACATGCAGCAGCCGGGCGTCCGGATCGAGCCGATCCGGCAGATGTCGGGGAACGCCCACTTCTCGGAGACTCACCTCGATGATGCGTTCGTCTCCGACGACGACGTGCTCGGACGGGAGAACGAGGGCTGGACCGTCACGATGACCGTACTTGCCAACGAGCGCGGCATCGTCGAGGGGATCACCCGCTACATCGAGATCCGCTCCGACGTCGACCTGCTACTCACGTGCTGTGCCGTCGGCGACGAACGGGTGCCGCGCCTGGACGCCCGCACCGAGGTGGTGCGCTGGCAGGTCAACAAGGCCGTCGCGCAGGCCGAGGACGAGGTCCAGTCGCTGCGCTCCTCGGCCGTGCTCAAGGTCTGGTGGAGCGAGCTGTGGCAGCAGGTCACCAATCTCGGTTCGACCGTGGACTGCTCCAAGCACCGCGAGCACTGGCGGCACCAGTACCTCGAAAGCCGCTCGAGCAGCATCTACTCGGGAACCTCGGAGATCCAGAGGAACATCGTCGCGGAGCGCGTGCTGGGGCTTCCCCGATGACCGCCACGTTCACCGCCGCCGTCCCCGAGCTGGGCCGGGAAGCGGGCGACGCGATCGGCGATGTGCTCAAGCGTGCGCTTGACGGCGCACCCGTCGCTCAGTATGTGGAGGGAACCCCAATCGCGTGGGACGTCATCCGGGACGGCGGGTGGGACATGCTCGGCGCGACCGAGGACGACGGCGGCGCCGACCTCGACCTGCGCGACCTCATCGAGATCGGCAAGGTGGTCGGTCGCTGGCTGCCGCCGATCCCGCTCACCTCGTCGATCATGGCCAAGCGCTGGTCGGTGGCCGCGAGGAGCGAACCGGGGGCGGTCTCGATCGCGGTGCGCACCCCGAGCGGCCGGATCCTGGCGCCGTTCGGCGCGACCGAGGGGGTGCTGCTGATCGGACCCGATGGCGACCTGACGTCCGCGGCACGCACGCCGGACGACTATGCGCCGTCGCTGCGCCTTGCCGAGGGCGGCGAGCCCTCTGGCCTCGGCGCGGACGCCGCACGCGAGATCGCGATCGTCTGGGCCGCCGAAGCGGTGGGCTGCGCCGAGCGCCTCCTCGACATCGGCGTCGCGTACGTATCGCAGCGTCAGCAGTTCGGGCAGCCCGTCGGCAGGTTCCAGGCGGTCAAGCACCATCTTGCCAACGCGCTCATCGAGTGCCAGCAAGCCGAGTCCGCCGTGCTGTGGGCGGGCGCGGAGCCGGATCGTGCGACTGCGGCCCTCGAGGTGGCGTTCACGTCTGCACTCCGGACAGCGGAGCTCGTGGTGCAGGTCCACGGCGGCATCGGGTTCACCTGGGAGCTCGGACTGCACATGTACATGCGCCACATCGTCGCGCTGCGCCAGCTGTCCCTCGCGCTGGCCGCGCAGGCCGAGGCGTGATGACCCGGTCCGACTCGGCGCCGAGCCCGGCCTACGACGAGCTGCCCCGCCTCGAGGAGCTCGGCGCTCGGCACTCGTGGGATCACTTCGGACGAGACGACGAGTTGGGCACGATGGGTCGCGTCACCGATGCGAAGGTGATCGAGTCCCTCGCGGAGGCCGTCGACGGCCGTCGGATCAACCTGACCCTGCCGGTCGGAACGATCGATCCGCCGTTCTACGGCCGCGAGGCCGTCGAGTTGCGGTTCCTGCAGACCGACCGCAACACGTGGGACGACCGGCTCGACTCGCTCTACCCGCAAGGCGGGTCGCAGTGGGACGGGCTGCGTCACGTCCGGGCCCGGGAGTTCGGGTACTACGGCGGCCGTCTCGCCGACCCGCCGGACCTGGGTGCCGAGATCGGCATCCAGCGCTGGGCCGAGCGCGGCATCCTCACGCGGGGAGTCCTGCTCGACGTGGATGCCCACTTCAGGCGAGCCGGTGCCCCGCTGGATGCGCTCGAGCCGGTCGCCGTGACGGCGCAGACATTGCGCCGCACCGCGCAGGAGCAGGGTGTCGAGCTGCGCGAGGGCGACGTGCTGTGCGTGCGGTTCGGATGGCTCGCCGCCTACCGCGCGATGTCGCGCTCGGAGCGTGAGCACTACGCGGCGTCCAGACCGCTGCTGCGGTACGCGGGGCTCGCCGCCGACGAGGAGATGGCCGCATACCTGTGGGACAACCGGCTCGCCGGGGTCGCGCTCGACAATCCGGCTGCCGAGGTGTCGCCCGGGGATCCCCGGGTGGGCAGCCTGCACCGTCGCCTCATCCCGCTGCTCGGATTCGCGATCGGCGAGCTATTCGACTTCGAGGAGCTCGCCTCGGCGTGCGCAGCGGATGGTCGCTGGAGCTTCCTGCTGGTGTCGGTGCCGCTCGATGTCGTCGGCGGGGTCGGTTCGCCGGCCAACGCGGTGGCCGTCAGATGAGCGCGACCGGCCCGCTGCGATGGGAGCAGCGCGACGACCACCTGTTCGCGACGCTGTCGCGCCCGGAGGCGCGCAACGCGATCGACGCCGACGTGATCGGTCGGTTGCATGACCTCTGCGCGGAGCTCGAGCAGCGACCGCAGGTGCTGGTGCTCACCGGCGCCGGCGGCATCTTCGCCGCCGGCGCCGACATCTCGCAGTTGCGGGAGCGGCGTTCGATGGATGCGCTCCGCGGGATCAACAGCCGTGCGTTCGACCGGCTCGCGAAGCTGCCGATGCCGACGATCGCCGTCGTGGACGGCGCCGCCGTGGGCGGCGGGGCGGAGCTCGCGTACGCGTGCGATCTGCGCATCGCGACTCCGGCGGCGTCCTTCGCCAACCCGGAACCCGGACTCGGCATCATCGCCGGTGCCGGCGCCGGCTGGCGGCTGCGCGAACTCGTCGGCGGCTCCGTCGCGCGGCAGGTCCTGCTCGCGGGCCGACGCATCGACGCCGATGCGGCGCTTCGGCTGGGCCTCGTGCTCGACGTGATCGAACCGGAGGCTGCGCTCGCGTTCGCCGCGAAGCTCGCGACCCGGATCGCGGCGTCGGCACCGGATGCGATCCGACTCACCAAGCTCGTGCTCTCGACGCCGGAGGCGGCGCATCCTGCGATCGACGACATCGCGCAGGCGGTGCTGTTCGGCTCGGACGAGGCGACCCGCCGAATGACCGCATTCCTGGAGAAGACATCGTGACCGACGACCACGACCGCATCCTTACCTCGATCGGAGTCGTTGGCGGTGGTCGGATGGGGTCCGGCATCGCGCACGCGTTCCTCTCGGTCGGCGTGCCGGTGACCCTGATCGAGGCGGACGAGGCGGCGGCTGGACGGGCGCTCGCCGAGGTGACGCGGCTGCTCGAGGCGTCGGCGCGGCGCGGATCATTGGCGGAGCCGCTCGTCGCGGTGTCGGAACGCCTGCGGGTGAGCACCGCGCATGCCGACCTGCGCGACGCGGCCCTGGTGATCGAAGCCGTGCCGGAGATCGACGCGATCAAGACGGTCGCGCTGACGGGCATCGAGGCGTCGGTCGGCGCCGCGACGGTGATCGCGAGCAACACGAGCAGCATGTCGATCACCGACCTCGGCACGCGGCTTGGCGACCCGACTCGCTTCATCGGCATGCACTACTTCAACCCGGTGCCGGCGAGCTCCCTCGTGGAGGTCGTGCTCGGCGCTCGGACGAGCGACGCGGCCCGCGAACTCGTGCTGGCGGCGACGGCGCGCATCGGCAAGGAGCCCATCGTCGTGCAGGACAGCCCGGGGTTCGCGAGCAGCCGTCTCGGGCTCGCGCTCGGCCTGGAGGCGATCCGCATGGTCGAGTCGGGGGTGGCCTCGCCCACCGACATCGACACGGCGATGACGCTCGGCTACAAGTATCCGGTCGGGCCGCTCCGCCTGACCGATCTGGTGGGACTGGATGTTCGGCTCGATATCGCTGACTATCTGCATGCGCGGCTCGGCGCGCGGTTCGAGCCGCCGCAGCTGCTGCGTGACATGGTCGCTCGCGGTGAACTCGGCCGCAAGTCGGGGCGGGGCTTCTTCACCTGGGAGGACTGACCCCGATCGGTCCGGATTCAGGCGCCGCGGAACCGGGCGGGCCGGCGTTCGACGAACGCCGCGACGCCTTCGAGATGGTCGGCGGACTGGACGAGGTCGAGCTGCGCGCGCTTCTCGCGCTCGGCCTGCTCAGCCGCCGTGCGGTCGAGCGAGTCGTTGAGGAGCTGCTTCATGGCCGCGTACGCGAGCGTAGGACCGGTCGCGAGTTCGGTGACGCGCTCAGCGAGGAGTCGCTCGAAGTCCTCCGACTCCCACAGCTCGGTGACCATGCCGCTCTCGGCGGCGGTGACCGCGTCGATCGGCCGACCGCCGAGCAAGAAGCCCTTGGCGCGGAGCAGCCCGACCTGCCGCGGCAGCCAGTAGCTGGCGGAGAGATCCGGCCCGATCCCGAGCCGGGCGAACGAGGGGGTGAAGGTGGTGCTGCGATCGGCGAACACCAGATCGCAGGCGAGCGCGATGCCGATGGCCGCACCCGCGACATGACCGCGGAGGGCGGCGACGACCGGTCTTGGGAGCAGTCGGATCGCGGAGACGATCGCATCGCCGGCGTCGAGCATGGCGCTGATCTCATCGGTCCCACCGCCCATCTCCGCGACGTCCCCGCCGGCGCAGAACGCCGAGGCGTCCCCGCCGAGCACCACGACCCTGATGCCGACGTCATGCCGCGCGCTGGCGAGCTCGGCGAGCAGCGCGCGGCGGATCGTCCAGTTCAGCGCGTTCCGCTTCTGCGGTCGGTTGAAGGTGAGCCTGAGCACGCCGTTCGCGCGCTCGACGAGCAGGTCGGGGCCGCTCATGCCGTCTGGGCGCGCGAGGCGAGCAAGATGGTCTGCTCTCCGCTGATGCAGAGCTCGTCGTCGTGTTTGATCACGGAGTACTCGAACCGGACGCGCCCGGCGGGCCGGCTGCGGCTGGGGGTGCACTCGACCACGCGCAAGCGCACGCGGACCGTGTCGCCGAGTTGGACGGCGCGGTGGTAGACGATCGTCTGGTCGATCATCGCCAGCCCGGTGCCGGAGAACATGCCGAGGCGCTCGGTGAGACCCGAGGCTATGCCGACGAGCATCAGGCCGGCCGGGAAACGGCCCTCGAAGAGCCCGAACTCGCGCGCGTACTCGTCGTCGACGTGCATCGGGTTCATATCGCCGGTGAACATCGCCCACATGGTGTTCTCGACGTCGGAGATGGTTCTGCCCTGAGTGACGAACTCGTCACCCGGAGAGAAGTCCTCGAAATACCTCGCCGACGGTCCGACCTGTCGCATGCTGCCTCCTCGCAGACGGCTTCGTCGAATGATACAACCGTTTGGTAGTGTCGTACATCATGGAGGCTGTGCACCGACGAATCGAGGATCCACGATGATCTCAACCAGCTTCACCGAACTCTGCGGGGTCTCCGCGCCCGTCATGCAGGGCGGGATGCAGTGGATCGGCAATGGACAACTCGCCGCCGCGGTCTCGAACGCCGGCGGACTGGGCACCATCACTGCGCTCACCTTCCCGACCCCGGCCGACCTCGCGGGCCAGATCCGCATCTGCCGCGACCTGACCGACCGTCCCTTCGCCGTCAACCTCACCACCCTGCCCTCGATCAATCCGCCGCCGTACGACGAATACCGGGCCGTCATCATCGCCGAGGGCGTTCCGGTGGTCGAGACCTCGGGGTCGAATCCGGCCGAGTTCGTGCCGGCCTTCCACGACGGCGGCGTGAAGGTAATCCACAAGGCGACGAGCCTGCGTCACGCGGTCAAAGCCGAGGAGGCCGGAGTCGATGCGGTCGAGCTGATCGGCTTCGAGGCGGCAGGTCACCCCGGTGAACTCGACATTCCGAGCCTGATTCTCGTGCAGGCGGCCGTCCGCGAAATCAGCATCCCCGTGCTCGCGGCGGGTGGATTCGTCGACGGTCGCGGACTCGTCGCAGCCCTTGCGCTTGGGGCAGCCGGGGTCACGATGGCCACTCGGTTCATGGCGACGGAGGAGGCGCCCATCCATCAGCGGATCAAGCAGGAACTGCTGCTGGGCGACCTGCTCGGCACCAACCTGATCTTCCGTGAACTGAACAACACTGCGCGGGTGGCGAAGAACTCGGTATCCGACGAGGTGGTGGCGCTTCTGAAGGCCGGCGGCGACTTCTCGCAGGTACGCGAGCTTGTCGCGGGCAAGCGTGGGAGGACGGTCTACGAGACCGGCGACCCCGAAGCGGGCATCTGGTGGGCCGGCCTCTCACGGGCGCTCATCCGGGACATTCCGAGCTGCGCTTCACTCATCTCGGGGATGGTGGCCGAGGCCGAGGACACGATCGGCGTCCGGCTCGCGGGCATGATCCGGGAGTAGCACGGACACGACGAGCCGGCTGCCTTGCAATGGGCCATTGTGTCCTCTATCCTGTTACTAACCAACCGGTGGTTTGGGAAGCGTTCAATCACAAGTCGATCGTTCGTCCCAAACGACAGCCCGTGATACGCACCGCATCCGCTACGGCCCCGTCGTAGGGCCTCAGCGACCACACATCCCAGTCAGCACACACAGGAAGGTTCTGACAATGAAGTTGAAACCGCTCTTCGCAATCGGCGCTCTCAGCGCGCTCGCGCTCGCAGGCTGTTCCACGCCTGTCGAATCCGAGCCGGAACCCACGCAGACCGCCGAGGCCGGCCCGACACTCGACAGTCTCTACGCCGCCGCCAAAGAAGAGGGCAGCCTCACGTGGTACTGCCACGATCCCGAGGTCATCTGCAACGCGGTAGCCGACGGCTTCGAGGCCGAATACCCCGGTGTCTCGGTCGATGTCGTGCGGCTCGCCAGCTCGGAGATGGCGGCCCGTTTCATCGCTGAGAAGGAGTCGAACGCTCCCACGGCGGACTTCCTGCAAGGGTCGTCGGTCGTGTTCTTCAAGCAGGGTCTCGAGGACGGCCTGCTCACGAACTACACCGAAGCGGGCATTCCCGGCTTCGACCAGTTCCCAAAGGAGTGGGTCAACCCCGACGGCTTCCCGGTCGCGCTGACGGCATGGGTGATCGCCTACAACACCGACCTGGTGGAGAAGGCCGACGTTCCCGCGTCGTACGAGGGACTCGCCGATCCAAGGTGGGCGGGCGGCAAGATCCTCATGCCGGACCCCACCGTGAGCTCGGCCTACCCGAGCGGTCTCGCGACCGTCGCCGAACGGTTCGGTGGCGACAAGTGGCTGCAGGCGCTCGCCGACCAGGATCCGGTCTACGTCACCGCCGGGATGATCCCCGCGTCGGCGTCGCTCGCGGCGGGAGAGGCGGAGCTCCAGGGCATCGCCAACGTGCCCGCCCTGGTCGACCTGCAGAGCAAGGGCGCGCCCGTGGACTACGTGATACCCAAGCAGGTCACCGGCAGCTACTACATCTGGGGTCTGAACGCGGAGGCCGCGCATCCCAACGCCGCCAGGCTGTTCGCGGCGTACATCATCACCGAGGACGCCAACAAGATCCAGTTCGCGACGAACCCGGGTGGCGTCACCGCCTTCCTCAGCCCCGGGGACGGCGTCGAGGTGGTGCTTCCGGATTCCAAGTTCGAGAGTCAGTCGGAGATCGACCGGATCAACGCGATCCTGGTCTCCTAGGTCCGACGACTCGCAACCGATCGGTGGTCGGGCGCGGCTCCCGCCGCACCCGACCACCACCGGAAGGAATCTCCGTTGTCAACGACGACTCGAGAGCGGCCCGCGTCGGCCGCACGGGCCGGCTTCGCCGCGCTCATCAGATCGCCATTCAGGATCCTCAGCCTGCTCATCGCCCTCGCGGTCCTCGTGCTGGTGCTCTACCCGATCCTCCGGGTGCTGCTCGCGCTGTTCATCGTGGACGGAGCGCCGACCCTCGCGCCGATCATCGACACCATCACGTATCCAAAGCTCGGCAAGATCCTGCTCGACACCACGCTCGTCGTCGGCGGCGGCAGTATCGTGGCGCTTGTCATCGGTTCGATGCTCGCTTGGCTCAACGAGCGCACGGATGCGCGCATGGGGCGACTCACGGATGTCCTCCCGATCGTCAGCTTTCTGCTTCCGGTGATCGCAGGGGCGATCGGGTGGCAGCTCCTGCTCTCGCCGGACGCCGGATTCATCAATGGCGCGCTGCGCGGCCTTCTCGACCTCTTCGGCATCCACCTGACCGAGGGGCCGCTCTCGGCATTCTCCTGGCCCGCCGTCATCATGATCTACGCCTTCGCGATGGTGCCGCTCGTCTTCCTCACGGTGTCCGCTGCGCTGCGCAGCCTGGACTCGTCGCTCGAGGAGGCCGCTCGACTCTCCGGTGCCGGCCTGCTTCGCACGATCCGCACCGTGACCATCCCGTCGATCCTCCCGAGCATCGGCGGCGCGCTGTTCCTCACCACCTGGTACGGTCTCGCGCTCTTCTCGATCCCATACGTACTCGCCAAGCCCGCCGGCATCGACATCCTCAGCGTCGAGATCATCCGACTGCTCAAGCAGCAGTACCCGCCGAACATGGCCGTGGCCGTCGGCCTCGGCAGCATCATGGTGATCGCGCTCGGAGCGATCTGGCGGTTCCAGCGGCGCGCGTTGCGCGGAGGGCGCTTCGCTGTCATCGGCGGCAAGGGCCAGCAGGTGACCCGGATCGAGCTTCACGGCTGGCGACTGCCGGCACGGATCTTCATGATCCTGTATGTGATCGTCGTCGTGCTGCTGCCGCTGATCGCCCTACTGCTGGTCAGCCTCAACGGGTTCTGGACACTCAATCTCAAGCCGGCGAATTTCAGCTTCGCGTCGGTCGTCGCCTTGTTCGACAGCGCTGCGAGCCGCAACGGCATCATGAACTCGGTGCTGCTGGCGGTCGTTTGCGGACTGATCGCCATGCTCGTCGCGACCTTGATCTCGCAGACGGTGCATCGCTCGCGGGGACGGTTCGCTCAGCTCATCGACGTCGCGCCGAAGATCCCGGCCGCGGTTTCGAGCCTCGTGCTCGCCCTCGGCTTCGTGTTCGCGTTCGCGGGCGCACCGTTCTTCCTGGGCGGCACGCTGGTCATCCTCGCCCTCGTCTACATCGTGATCGCGCTTCCCGAGGCATCGGTCACGACCGACGGCGCGGTGTCGCGGGTCGGCAATCAGCTCACGGAAGCGTCGCACATCTTCGGCGCTGGTGCGGCACGCACCTTCGCGAAGGTCGAGCTGCCGCTGCTGCTGCCCGGGCTCGCCGTCGGCATGGCGCTCGTCTTCGTCCGGATCATGGGCGACATCGAGATCGCCGCCGTGCTCTCTGGCTCGGGCAACACCGTCGTCGGCTTCCAGATCCTCGCGGCGTTCAACAACGGCGGCTACGACCAGCTCGCCGCGCTCGGTCTCACGATCGTGCTCATCTCGGCCATCTTCGTCATCCTCATCCTGGCACTCGACCGCGCGCTCAGCTCCTGGAACCACCCGCCCCGTCGGCGGTTCCGTCAGCGACGCGGCGCGCGATCGGCCCGTGCCCCCATCACCGAGAGGACCCCATCATGAGTCCGGCAACCCAGCAGTCGGCCACCCGCGAAGCACCGAGCACCGTCGACCCGACTCATCCGGTCGTCAGCCTCCGCGCCCTCACCAAGCACTTTCGCCGCAACGACGGCACGCTGGTCTCGGCGATCGATGAGGTGGATCTCGACATCGCGCCCGGCGAGTTCGTCGTGCTGCTCGGTCCGAGCGGCTGCGGCAAGACGACGCTGCTGCGCTGCATCGCGGGGCTCGAGCGTCCCGACGGCGGCACCGTGGAGATGAACGGCAAGAGGGTCTTCGACTCCAGCAGCTCCGCGTTCGTCCCGCCGGAGCGGCGGGACGCGAGCATGGTGTTCCAGTCGTATGCGCTCTGGCCCCACATGACCGCGTTCAAGAATGTGGCCTACCCGCTCGAGTCCCGATCTCAGAAGCTGTCGAAGGGGCAGATCCGCGAGCGGGTGAACTCGGTCCTCGAGGCGATGAGCGTCGCAGAGCTGGCCAGTCAGCACCCGAACCGGATGTCCGGAGGCCAGGCCCAGCGCGTCGCGCTCGCGCGCGCGCTCGTCTCCGGCTCGCCCCTGGTGCTCTTCGACGAGCCGCTGTCCAATGTCGATGCCCGCGTGCGCGAGCAGCTGCGACTGCAGATCCTCGCGAAGCAGAGGGAGTTCGGATTCGCCGCGGTCTACGTGACGCATGACCAGAGCGAGGCCATGCAGCTCGCGGACCGCATCTGCGTGCTGAAGGAGGGCAAGATCGAGCAGATCGGGGGATCGCGGGAACTGTACTCGCACCCGGTCAGCCGGTACGTCGCCACCTTCATCGGCTCGTGCACCGAGGTGAACGGCGTCGTCAGCCGCGCCGGCGACGAATTGACGATCGCGACCGACCTCGGCGAGGTGCATGCGGCCGCGGCTGGCAACGCGGCGAAGGCGGGTGACGAGGTCGTGGCGCTCTGGCGGCCGGAGGCCACCGCTGTGAGCTCCGACGCGCCCGGTGGTCCGAACTCCTGGCCCGCCACGGTCGAAGCTTCGTTGTTCATCGGGGCGCACACCGAGAACCTCGTG
>Ga0182745_1000854_pt1 | contig 31340 bp, 25 predicted proteins | sample eDN3rd30CKraftBY_FD_128523 | JGI IMG/M metagenome (GOLD analysis project Ga0182745, IMG submission 128523) | Enriched backyard soil microbial communities from Emeryville, California, USA - eDNA 3rd pass 30_C Kraft BY (version 2) (version 2) | ecosystem: Environmental > Terrestrial > Soil >... | reverse complement strand
CGCTACCACGGTGAGTCCAAGCGGCTGGTGGGCGTGCTCGACGGCAAGCTGGGCACGGGGGACTATGTCGCGGGCCGCTACTCCATCGCGGACATCGCGCTGTACCCGTGGGTCGCGAGCACCCACACCCACTTCCCCGAGCTGTTCCGGGGCCGGAGCAACATCGCGCAGTGGCTCCACCGCGTGGGCAGCCGGCCCGCCGTGGAGCGCGGCATGAAGGTGCCCCAGCTCGACAAGTAGTCCCCCTGCCCTCCCCGGGGCACGGTGGCTGGATGGCCGCCGTGCTCCCAGGTGTTTCTCCCAGTCATGGCCACGCTCGAACAGCTCCGCTTCGACAACACCTATGCACGCCTGCCCGCCGGGTTCGGCGCGCGCGTCCAGCCCAGCCCCTTCCCAGACGCGAAGCTGGCGAGCGTCAACCCCGCCGCCTTGAAGCTCCTGGACCTGGCGCCCGAGGAGGCGCGGCGGCCGGAGCTCGTCGCCGCGCTGGGCGGCGCCCAGCCCCTGCCCGGCATGGAGCCCTTCGCCATGGTGTACGCGGGGCACCAGTTCGGCGTGTACGTGCCCCGGCTGGGCGACGGCCGCGCCCTGCTGCTGGGCGAGGTCCGCAACGCAGCAGGAGCGAAGTGGGACTTGCACCTCAAGGGGGGAGGCCCCACGCCCTTCTCGCGCGGCGGTGACGGGCGCGCGGTGCTGCGCTCCACCATCCGCGAGTACCTGTGTGGCGAGGCCATGCACGGCCTGGGCATCCCCACCACGCGCGGCCTGTGCATCCTCGGCAGCCAGGAGCCCGTGTACCGCGAGGCGGTGGAGACGGGCGCGATGCTGGTGCGGATGGCGCCGTCGCACGTGCGCTTCGGCACCTTCGAGTTCTTCCACCACACCGAGCAGCCCGGGCACGTGGCCACGCTGGCGGACCACGTCATCGCCGAGCACTTCCCGCATCTGGCGGGGCAGGAGGGGCGCCACGCGCGCTTCTACGCGGAGGTGGTGGAGCGCACCGCGCGGCTGATTGCGCAGTGGCAGGCGGTGGGCTTCGCCCACGGGGTGATGAACACGGACAACATGTCCATCCTCGGCCTCACGCTGGACTACGGGCCGTTCGGTTTCATGGACGATTTCGAGCCGGGCTTCATCTGCAACCACTCCGACGACCGGGGCCGCTACGCCTTCGACCAGCAGCCGCGCATCGGCCTTTGGAACCTGGCCTGTCTGGGCGAAGCGCTGCTCACCCTCATCACGGAGGACGAGGCCCGCACGGCCCTCGGTACCTACCAGCCCACCTTCAACGCCCACTTCCTGGCGCTGATGCGCGCGAAGCTCGGCCTGCGGGAGCCTCGCGAAGAGGATCGCGAGCTGGTGAGCCAGCTCTTCACCTGCATGGCCGAAGCGCGAGTGGACTACACGCGCTTCTTCCGCGCGCTCGGCCGGTTCTCCTCGAAGGACGCGGCGGTGCCGGGGCCCGCGGGCTTCGACGCGTGGGCCGGACAGTACCGGGCGCGGCTGGCCACCGAGGGCAGCGTGGACGCCGAGCGCCATGCGCGCATGGACCGGACCAACCCCAGGTACGTGCTGCGCAACTGGGTGGCCCAGGAGGCCATCTCCCGCGCCGAGGCAGGGGACTTCTCGCTCGTGGACCGGCTGCTCGGCGTGCTGGCGGACCCCTTCGCGGAGCACCCTGACGCGGAGCCCTACGCGGCGGAGCCCCCGGTCTGGGGCCGGCACCTGGCGGTGAGCTGCAGCTCCTGACGCCCCGCCGCCCGAAGGGTTGAGGAGGCGAAGCTTCCGGCAAGGACGCGCTTGCCGGAGGGCAGTGCCGGCCCAACCTTTGCTGTCCATGGTGACGGACCTGACCCGGTTGCCCTTGCGGGGGAAGCAAGGCGCGTTTCACGTCATCGTCGAGTCTCCCCGGGGCTCCACGGTGAAGCTAAAGTACGACCCGGCGCTGAGGGCCTTCACGCTCTCCCGGCCCCTCACGCGGGGGCTGTGCTACCCCTTCGACTGGGGCTTCATCCCGTCCACCCAGGGGCCCGACGGGGACCCGCTGGATGCCATGGTGTACTGGGATGACGCGAGCTGGCCCGGCGTGGTGCTGCCCTGCCGCGCGCTCGGCGTGCTCCAGGTGGACCAGAAGCAGCGCGGCGGCGGACGCGAGCGCAATGACCGCATCCTCGCCGTCCCCGTCACCCCATCCCGCGCGGGACACCTGACGGACCTCCATCAACTGCCACGGCGCGAGCGCGAGGAGCTGGAGCACTTCTTCCTCGCCGCCGTTCACTTCGAGGACAAGGACGCGCGCATCCTGGGCTGGGAGGGGCCCGAGGGCGCCGAGCGGATGCTGCGCCAGTACGGCCCCTCGGAGGAATAGATGGCCCAACCCACGCCCATCCGGGGGCTCGGCCCCGACAGCCGCCTGGGGGATGCCGCGCGCCGCATCCTCGCCGGCCGGCTCGCGGACGTCCGCAAGCCCGAGGCCGGCTTTCAGGAGGCCGTGGACGACACCTCCGTCCACGACATGCGCGTGGCCACCCGGCGCCTGCGCGCGGCCCTGAAAGTCTTCCGGCCGCTGGGCGGCATGAAGAAGCTGGAGCGCGACGTGAAGCGCATCCAGGACGCGCTGGGCGGCGTGCGGGACGTGCACGTCCAGTCCGCGTGGCTGGCGATCGTGGCCCGGAAGGTGAACAAGAAGCCCCAGGTGCGCGCCGGCATCCAGGCCCTGCGAGCGCAGCGGCTGGCCGCGCTGGAGTCACACGAGGCCCGGCTCCACGCGGAGCTGGAGCGCTGGGTGGACAGGACCGTGCCACGCCTGCTGCGCAAGCTGGACGCGCTCGATGACCCACACCGCTTCGGCGGCCGCCGCGTCCGGGACGGCCTGCGCCTGCGCCTGCGGCGCGTGCAGAAGCGAATCGACACCTACCTGGACGCGGGCGACGCGGCCTCCGCCCATGCGCTGCGCAAGGAGCTGAAGCGGCTGCGCTACGAGCTGGAGATCTTCCAGCCCGCCATCCGGCGCACGCTCGACGCGCTGCTGGAGGTGCTCGTTCCCCTCCAGGACGGCCTGGGCGAGCTGCATGACGCCGACGTACGGCTGGAGCTGTTCGAGCGGCTCGCCGCGGAGTCCCCGCCCCTGGAGCGCAAGTCCGCCCGGGCCCTGCTGCCGCTCGTGCGCGAGGAGCGGACGAAGCACGCGGCGGAGATTGCCCGCGAAGTCCAGCGCTGGCGCACGGAGGAGATTCCCCGGCGGCTGCGCCGCATGCTGGCGTGACGGGACACCTGACGGGTACCAACCCGTTCAGAGTCCTGCGTCCCAATCCCTCACATGTAATTGAATGGCATGCTGATGGAGAGGGTGTGGAGGAGCTGGTCCGTCTCCGCGGAGGGCCGGCGCGTGAAGGCGTTGAGGTAGCCCACCTCCACGGACGCGTGGTCTCCGTACTTCCACCCCGCCCCCAGGAACACGCGGTTCATGTCGAAGCCCGCGCCGGGGCCGCGCTCCACCGAGTTGAGGTGGTAGTAGACCTCATCCCAGACGATGAGCGACAGCCGGCCCTCGGCCGCCACGGACCTCGCGGCGCGAAGCATGACCCGCCCCCGGAGGGAGACCTCCGTCGTCCCGGGCAGGAAGCGCTGCTCCAGGCGCGCACGCAGCGTCCCGCGCACCGACCCCAGCTTCGGCGTGTAGAGATACTGCTGGTAGAGCCGACTCTCCCCCTGCCGCAGGGCCGGGTCTCCGTCCCAGACCCAGAGCGGAATCCAGCCGTAGCCCAGCCACAGCGACATGTCCTGGCCGAGTCGCAGCCCACCCGCGGCGCGGAGGACGACGCGGGCATCGTCCTTGCCGAAGCGCGGCTGGGCCTCCAGGTAATAGAGGACGCCGCCCCCGATGCCGCCCTGCGCCGTCACGGTGTACCAGAGCTGGGCTTGCGCGCGGACGGGCCGGGCCTCCACGGCGCCGAAGGGGACGACGCACAACAGACCGATGAGCGACAGCAGCGTCTCCGGGCGCAGGGTCCCCATGCCTGGAGCATGGGATGGGAGATGCGACGGTCGCAAGCGCGGCGATGGGATGCACCTGCGCCCGTCTCCCTGACCACCCTCCTCCATTCGTTGGTGTACGAAGCGCTGTCCAAGGGAGACCTTTGGCGATAAGGGGCGCCCCCCATGCGTGCGTGCGGACTCGATTTCGGAACCAGCAACACCGCCGCGGCCCTGCCCGACGGTACGGTGCTCCCCCTGCAACCCCATACCCCGGAGGCGCGTCTCTTCCGCTCCGTCCTCTTCTTCCCGGATGACGAGCAGGAAATCCACGCCGGCGCCGACGCCATCCACCGTTACCTGGAGGACAACACGGGACGCTTCATCCAGTCCGTGAAGTCCTTCCTCCACTCCAGCTCCTTCCGCGCCACCCAGGTGAAGGGGCGCACGTACACCATCGAAGAGCTGGTGGCCGTGCTGCTGCGCCGCGTGCGGGACGCCGCCGCGGGCCCCATGGGCGGCGCGCCGGAGGCCGTGGTGCTCGGCCGTCCCGCCGTCTTCACGCCAGACCCGGCCGCGGATGCCCTGGCCCAGCAGCGCCTGCTGCGCGCCGCGGAGCTCGCGGGCTTCCAGCACGTGCAGTTCCTCATCGAGCCCATCGCCGCCGCGCTCGCCTACGAGGCGCAGCTCACCCGCGACGAGCTGGTCCTGGTGGCGGACTTCGGCGCCGGCACCACCGACCTCACCCTCATGCGCCTGGGCCCCCACCGCCGGGGCAACCCGGACCGGCGCCAGGACGTGGTGGGCTCCGCGGGCGTGCGCATCGGCGGTGACCGCTTCGACGCCGAAATCATGCGCCACAAGCTGCTGCCCCGCTTCGGCGCGGGCTCCACCTACCGGGTGCGCGGCTTCAGCGACAAGCGGCTGCCCATTCCCCAGCACGTCCTGGCGAAGCTGCTCTCCTGGCACGAGATGTCCTTCATCCGGGAGAAGTCCACCCAGGAGCTGCTGGAGACCATGCTCGACACGAGCGACCGCAAGGCGGAAATCCAGGCCCTGTACGACCTCGTCATGGACAACCTGGGCTACCGCCTCTTCCGCGCCATCGAAGCGGCCAAGGTCCGCCTGTCCAAAGAGGACGAGGCCACGGTGGACTTCGATGAGGCCCGCATCCTCCTCCACGAGCCCATCACCCGCGCGGAGTTCGACGCCTACAGCCAGCCGCTGCTGGACGAGCTGGACCAGTGCACCGCGCGCCTGCTGGAGCAGCACGCGGAGGCGAAGGACATCGACGCGGTGTTCCTCACCGGCGGCTCCTCGCAGATTCCCGCGGTGCGCCAGCTCTACGTGCGCCGCTTCGGCGAGGCGCGCGTGCGCACCGCGGACGCCTTCACCTCCGTGGCGGAGGGGCTCGGGCGCGCCGCGGCGCACCTGTCCGTCTGAGCTGGACGTCCGGGACGGGGCCTACGGGCCCACGTCCACGGTGCGGCTCAGCCACCCCACCCCGCCCCGGCCATCGCGCGCCACCACCCAGAAGGTGACGCGCTGGGGCTTCTCTGGCGTCTCATACCGGGTCGTCGGGTCCCCCGGCCGCCCCTCCACCGGCTCCTGGGAGCGGAACGCCTTCACCTCACCGTCGCCGGTGGCGAACCAGCTGAAGAACACCTGCTCCGGGCGAGGCCCCTCCTCCGTCTCGTAGAGCTCCACGCTGCCCTCGGCCAGCACCGGCAGGAAGGTCACCTCGCGGCCCACGGGCAGCGGGCCGGTGAGAGGCACGCCGTCCCAGAGGACGTCCGACACCACCGGGTTGTGGTTGGGCGTGGCGGTGGCACGCAGCATCACCCGGCGCACGCCGCGCTCGGTACCCTCGGGCGTGCCGCTGCCATCCGTGGCCTCGTAGCCCACGAAGAGGGGAAGGCCCTGGGCCAGCGCCGCCCGCAGCGCCGGGTCCGCGGGGTCCAGCGCGCCGCCTCCCGGATGGGCGGCCTCCAGCGCCTCCAGCAGCACCGCCTGCACGTCAGGGTCCTGGAGCGACAGCTCGCCGTCCGGCAACGGCACGCCGTTCTCCCCCGGGCACCGCCCGTCATAGGGATTGCCGGTGAAGCGGCACAGGGCGTAGCTCACGGTGACGGGGCGCGCGTCCGGCGTCACCGCGAGCGCGTTGAACGTCACGGGTCCCGGCAGGGTGGAGGCGTCCGGGGCCAGCGCCAGCTCGGCGGGCTCGGCCTGGATGGCCAGCACGCGCACGCGCCGGATTTCGCTCTGCAGCTCGAAGTCAGGGCCGCAGCCGGCGAGGAGCAACATCCCCAGCGCGGAGAGGAAAGGACGCATGCTCAGAAGCTCCCCCGGACGCCGAGGATGGGAAGGATGGGCAGTCCCTTGAAGTAGGCGCTCTGGGTGTAGTTGTAGTTGTAGGCGATGCCCTCCACCGCCGGGTTGTTGTAGGCGTTCGTGAGGTCCAGGTAGACGTCCAGCGTCCACTTCTCGAAGACGAAGTTCTTGTCCACGCGGATGTCCAGTTGGTTGAAGGACGGCAGGCGGCGCGAGTTCACCGCCGCGTAGAGCGGGATGAAGACGTCCGTCCCGTCATCACGCACCGCGCCCACCACCGGCGTCGTGGGGTTGCCCGAGGCGAAGCGCAGGCGCGCGCCCACCTCCCACCCCGCCGGCAGCTTGTAGGACGCAATCGCTGTCAGCACGTGCGTCTGGTCATTGTCGAAGAGGCGCCAGCGCGCCCCCGGCGCGTCGCGGCGCTCGCTGCGGCTGAGCGTGTAGGAAATCCAGCCGAAGAGCCGGTCCGTCAGCGCGCGGCGCACCAGCACCTCCAGGCCGTAGATGCGTCCCACGCCTGCGTTGTTCAGGCGCTCCGGCACCTGCTGGCCATTGCGCTCCACCCGCGCGTCGGAGCGGACGATGAGCCCGTGGAGGTCGTTGTAGAAGACCTCGCCGCTGACGAACCACTCCGGCCGGACCTGCCACTCCGTGCCCACGCTGTACTGGAGCGAGCGCTTGGCGCGCAGGTCCGGGTTGCCGAAGGCCGCGCTCGGCTCGTCCTGGATGGGAGGCCCGTGGTAGACGCCCGCGCCGCCCTTGAGCGTCAGCGTCTCCGTCAGCCCGTAACGCACCGCAAGTCGCGGGTTGAGCGAGCGGCGGGCGCGGGTCTGGTCGGTGAAGACATAGCTCTCCGCGCGCAGGCCCGGCACCAGCAGCAGGCGCGGCACGGGCCGCCAGCGCGCCTCCACCCAGGTGGACGGGAAGTACTGGAGGAAGTCACCGTCCGCGGTGAGCACGTCCTCGGTGACGGTGGGCGTGGGCGGCTCGCCCTCCCTGGCCGTGGGCTGGATGCGCGCGGTGACCTTCGCGAAGTGGCTCACCACGTCGATGCCACCCGCCAACGTCAGCACGTCCCCGAAGGCGTACTCCGCGGTGGAGCGCACGCTCACGTCCGTGGAGGCGATGCGCAGGTTCCGGTCGCCGATGCCCAGTTGGAGCAGCGTGTTGCCCACCAGCCCCTGCGTGTCCAGGGTGAGCGCGTCCGCGCGGTACTGGTGCCGCAGCCGCATCTGGTTGAAGCCGGTGGTGACGTCCAGGCCGCCGGTGACGGTGGGGTCGTCGTCCGCGGGCCGGTCGAAGACGAGCCCCAGCCGGTCGCGCGAGGTGAGCCCTTGCAGCGTGAAGGTGTGGCGCGGCTGCGGCTTCCACACCAGCTTGAGCTGCGCGTCGTAGTAGCGCGGCGCCACCTGGAGGCTGGGGCCGTTGTCGCCCTGGGGCACCAGCCCCAGCACCAGGTCGATGTACGAGCGCCGGCCGGCCAGCGCGAAGCCGAGCGTGTCGGTGATGGGGCCCTCCACCACCGCGTTGGACTCGATGAGGCTGACGCCCACGATGCCGTGGACGCGGTCCATGCGCGGCTCGCGGCTGCGCACGTTGATGACGCCGCCGGTGATGTCGCCGTAGTACGCGGAGAAGTTGCCGGGCAGGTACTCCACCGCCTCCAGCAGCTCCGAGTTGTAGACGGAGGTGAGCCCGCCGAAGTGGTACAGCAGCGGGATGCGCTGGCCGTCGAGGAAGACGCCGGACTCCTGCGGGCCCGTACCGCGGATGACGAGCTGACCACCGTTGAACGCGGGCCGCGCCACGCCGGGCAGGTTCTGCACCACCTTCAACGTGTCGCCCTGGGTGCCGGGGACGCGCTGCACCTCCGCCAACTGGAGCGTGGTCTGCGTCACCTCCTTGCGCTCGCGCTCGCTGCGCACCACTGTCTCGAACGCGCCGAAGATGCGCTTGCGCACGTAGTACGTCGCGCGCGTCTCCTGCCCTTCCGTGAAGGTCTCCTGGGTGCGGAAGCGCTCGTAGCCGCTCTGCACCACCAGCACCTCGTGCGTGCCCGGCGGAACGCCCCGGAAGGCGAAGCGGCCCTCCGCGTCCGTGACGGTGGAGCGCTCCAGCGCCGGCAGCACCACCTCCGCGCCCACGAGCGCGTCGCGCGTGCCGCGCTCCAGCGCCCGGCCGCTGAAGTTGACCGGAGCCTCCGGCTCGGCGGCGGCGCTGTCGTCGCCCTCCGGCGCGGGCGGCGGACGGAAGACGAACTGGTAGGCGTATTCGATGCGCACCGGCGCGGGGACGCCATCCACCTCCGCGGGCTCGAACTGGAACTGGCGCACCGCCTCCACCGCGGCCTCGTCGAAGCCGTGGCCCGCGGGCCGGGACACCTCGACCTGGGAGACGGCGCCCGTCTCCGAGATGTCGACCCACATCACCACCGTGCCCTCGAGCTGCTGGGCGGCGGCTTGCGGCGGATAGGCCGCCTCCACCTGACGCACGAGCGCGGGAGGCTTCGTCAGCACCCCTGCGGGGACGCCCGCGTCCTGCTGGGCGGGCACCCCGGTGGCAGCGAGAAAGACGAGGACGGCGGCAAGGATTCTCATGAGGGGCGCGGCACTCCCGCGCCCCTCCTAGTGTGGCGCCTACTTCGGCGCGAGCACGATTTCGATGCGACGGTTCAGACTGCGATTCTCCGCCGAATCGTTGGGCGCGATGGGCTGGTACTGGCCGTAGCCCGCGGCGGAGAGGAACGTCGGGTCCACGCCAGCGTTCTGGAGTGAACGGACCACCGCCATGGCGCGCGCCAGGCTCAGCTCCCAGTTGGTGGGGAACTGGCCACCGCCGGTGGGGACGTCGTCCGTGTGGCCCTCCACGCGGATGATCTTCCCCTGCACCGTCTTGAGCGCGTCGGCGATCTTCGACAGCGCCGCCTCGCCTTCCTTGCCCACGCGGGCGGAGCCGGAGGCGAAGAGAATCTTGTCCTTGAGCTGGACCGTCATCTTGCCCTTGAGCTCGGACAGCTCGATCTTCCCGTCGGAGATCTCCTGCTTGAGGCTCTGGGCGAGGTTCTCGTACTCGGAGCTGCGCTTCTCCAGCTCCTCCTTCGCCTGCGCCAGCTTCTTCGTGTTGCGCGCCAGCTCCTCGTTGAGGGCGGTGAGCTGCGCGTTCTTCTCCTCCAGGGCACGGCGCTCCGCGGCGCCGGCGGTGAGGCGAGACTCGGAGGTGGAGAGGCGGGTGTTCAATGCCTCGCGCTCCTGCTCCAGCTCGGCAATCTTCTCCTCCAGCTCCTTCACCTTGGCCTCGGCCGCCTCGCGAGCGCCCTTCTCGTCATGGAGGCCCTTGGCGAAGTTCTCCGCCTCGAGCGCCTTGGCGTCGTACTTCCCTTGCGAAACGCAGCCCGTGGTGGAGAGCGCGACGAGAGCAGCCAGAACCAAGCGATTCCGCATATGTACGTGTCCTCCTGACACTGTTGAATGAAGCGCCAGCCTACCCCTGGCGACGCGCTGGGTCAGGAAGAACCTCGTATTTATTTTGAGCTGCAAGGACTCACAGTCAAACGACGCAGCCACACGTGCCAGTCAGCGCGGAAAAATAGGATGTGAGTCGAGCCAGACAGAGAACAGCGCGTCTGCGAAGTGCTTGCCGGGGATGAAGACACCACCGCTGGCTTCACCGCCGACTTCGAGCCCGACGTCGGGCGTGTAGGTGATGACGAGGTCCTCGCCCTTCTGCACGTCCTTGAGCGACGCGAGCATGATGCGCAGGTGGTTCGCCAGGGGCCCCTGGCGCAGGTCCGGGCTGTCCTCCAGCCCTTCGCGGAAGCTGCCGATGAGCTGGTCCCGGGAGATGTCCCGCAGGAAGCGGAAGTGCAGCCGCTTCACGGAGTCGGAGGTGATGGCCTCGTGCGTGGAGCGCGGCCGGTCCTCCATGTAGAGGCTCCAGACGTAGACCTTGAAGAAGAGCTGCTTGTGCAGCTCCATGTGGGCAAGTTCGACGGTGCGTCCCTTGAGGTTGAGCGACTCCGGCATTTGGACGCCGCCCACCTGCTTCTGCCCCGCCTGCGCGCCCCCCGCGGCGAGCAACAGGCCCACCGCGACACACCGCAGCTTCCCACTCCACGCTCGCTCCCGCATACGCCCGCCCCCCGCCCTCGCCCCTGACTGAATCCGGCAGGACATACGCTGCACACGGTCTTCGGCATCGCCAACGGCCCGCGGGGCCGAGCTGTGCGGCAGTGGACGGCGGCATGCCCCGGAGGCTCGGCGGCGCGGGCGCACCACCAGGGGCGGCGGCTCACGGCGTGGCCGTGCGCTCCAGCAGCGCGCCCGCCCATGTCAGGCCGCTGCCGACGACGCTCAGCACCACCGCGTCTCCCACCGCGGGGTCATCCCAGTGTTCACTGAGGACGCCAGGCGCGCCAGCGGCGCCCGTGTTGCCCCGCCTGTGCACGTTGAAGAAGTGGCGCGCGTCGGGCACCTCGCACCGCCGCTGCACCGCCTCCAGCATGCGCAGGTTGGCCTGATGGCCAATGAGCGTGACGGCCCCGGCGTCCTTCTCCGGGTGGCGCGCCATGTAACGCGCGCGCAGTGCCTGGAAGGTCTCCCCCGCGCGGCGGATGGCGAACTTCTGCACCTCGCTGCCCTGCTGCGTGAAGTGGCCCACGCGCGGCACGCGCACCTTGTCCGCGCCCGCGGGGTCCCCCGCCAGCAGCGTCTCCGTGATGTGCCAGCGCCCCGGCACGCGCGGCGACAGGATGGCCGCCGACGCGCCGTCCCCCCACAGCACCGCGCTGGAGCGGTCCGAGTAGTCCACCACGCGCGTGGAGTTGTCCATGTTGACGACCAGGACGTAGCCCGGCAGCCGCTCCGGCCGCATGCCCGTCAGGAAGTGGAGCTGCGTGCAGAAGGACGAGCAAGCGCTCTGCAGGTCCACGGCCGGGGCGTCGATGTCGAGCAGCTGCGCCACCCGGTTGGCCTCGGCGGGGATGCACTCGTCGGGACTGCACCCGCCCGCCACCACGAGGCCGATGTCGGACGGCTTCAGCCCCGCCCGCTCCAGCGCCACCAGGGCGGCCCGCCGCCCGGTCTCCGCGTTGCTGAAGAGCGCCGCCTCCTGCGCCGCGCGGACGTCGCGGTTGCGCGTCTCCCGCAGGTAGTCCAGCGGCAGCACCGTGTGCCGCGTGCGGATGCCCACGCGGTCCACAATCCATGCGTCATTGGTCTCGAGTCCCAGCTCCTCGAAGAAGGCGTTGGTCAGGAGGTTGGGCGGGTAGAAGTGGCCGAGCGCGTGCAAATACATTCAGAACCCTCTAACCGCGCAGCGTGGCAAATCTCTGTCAGCCGTCTGTCACGCTCCCGCCCCGGTGGAGGGCGGGCAACCCGCCAGGCCAGGTGACGCGAGGCGTCAGCCCGCCTGCCGGCGATGCGCGGACGCATCGCACCCGTACTCCCGGTCTGGAAGTCACGGACGGCGCGCCTTCAGCGGCACGCCGGTGCGGGCGCCTGGGGCAGCGGCGCCTGGAGCCGCCACACGAGCGGGATGAGCGCGCCGACCACCACGAACAGGAGCTGCACCAGGTGGCCCAGCAGCGCCACGGACATGGCGCGCGCGGCCGTGGTGTCCAGCGCCCCCGCGGCCAGCGCGAAAGCCCCGTCGCTCACTCCCACCTGTCCGGGCACGAACGAGCCCACCGCCAGCGCGCACAGGTAGAGCCCTTGCGAGAAGAAGGCCTGCACCAGCGAGGTGTCGATCCCCACCGCGTGCGTCAGCACGCCGTACTGCGCCACCTGGAACAGCCGGCTGCACAGGAACGCGCGCATGGGCGCCCACGGCAGCAGCGCGCCGCAGCGCGCGGAGGCCTGGAACTGCTCGGCGTGCAGCGCCCAGCGGCTGAAGCGGCACGCGAGCCAGGCACCGGGCCGCTTCGCGCGCATGCAGGCGCGCACGCCCAGGGACAGCAGCACCAGCAGCGCGCCGTGCGCCAGCATCAGCACCGTGAAGAGGGACATGCCCGTCAGCAGGTATGACGCCAGCGCGCAGGGGAACGAGATGAAGCCCCCCGCCGCCAGCGACGCGGACTGGGAGGTCGCCGCCGCCGCCGTGGCGGGGCCACCGCCCATGTAGGGACTGAGCAGCGCCGCCTTGGTGGCCTCCGCCGCCGCGCGGCCCGCCGGGGCCATGCTGGACACCGCGGTGCCGATGAGCTGCGCGCGGGCCAGCACGCGCCAGGGAACGCGCCCCGCGTCCGGCCCGTAGGAGCGCCGCGTGGCGAGCCCGTCCATACACTGCCGCCCCAGCTCCAGCAGCACCACCCCTGGCAGCCAGGGTGCAGCGCTGGACAGCACCGCCCCCAGCTCCCGGGCCCCCGCCCTGTGTATCAGCAGCGCCAGCGTCCCCACGCCCACCAGCGCGAAGACGGGCCTCAGCCCCACCAGCAACCACCGCTTGAGGACCCGTGGTGGCGCCGCCCGCTCCGCGGCACCGGTTGCCTGGGCCAGGGACAACTCCCCGCGCGCGTTGCTCACCGTCGACCTCCTGTCGTCCCTTCGCCCGCGATGAAAGGTGGGCAGCGCGGATGTCGCTGGCGAGCCCCGTCTGTCCGCCTGCACCCGCCCGCGCGCCACGCGCGTCCAGCGCCAGACAGGCGTGAACGGCGCCCCGCCCTCGAAACCGGAGCCTGCGTGTGAGGACGACTGCCTGGGCGCGCCGCATGGGCGACGCGCGCTCTCGCGCGGCACGCCCTGAGACAGGGGACCGCGCTCAGGCCCCAGCGCCGTCTTCGAGCGTTTCAGCCAGGCCTTCGGGCAGTTCGATGACAACCGAAGCACCGACTGAGTTTCGAATCCCAAGAATACACAGAAACACTGTAATCCATCGACAGCACTGTCCATTACTCGATATTTATGATTCGCCACGGACGGGGGACCGCACCGGGCACCCGAGCGGGTGTCCAGCGGCGTGGCTGCTCAAAACTCACACATCATCAAGAACGGCGCTGGAGACTTCTCCACGAACAGCGGCCCCCTCCTTCCGGACCGCCTGTCAGGATTCGCTCGCTCGCGTCCGCGGCCTGAGTGGCGCGGGCGGAGGGATGCGGCTGTCCAATCACTGGAAGTGTCCACCCGACGCGCACCAGGAAGCCACCGCCGTGGACCTACCCAGCAACACCTTTCCCGAGAAGAATCGCGACCTCGCCGTGGGCTGCGCCCGGCTCCAGGAAGTCCAGAAGGCGGTCCGCTACTACGTGGACAACCACCACTGTGACGTCATTGGACGGGTGTTTCACGGGACGCCCGGCCGCCAGGCGCGCGTCAGCTTCAGCCCGACGCGGGGGGATGCGCTGCTGGACATGGCGAGCCCCCGGGACGTCCTCCACTTCGGCTCCTACAACTACTCCGGCTTGAACGGCCACCCCCGCGTGGTGGCCGCCGCCGAGGCCGCGCTCCGCCGCTACGGGACGACGGTCAGCGGCGTGCGGCTGCTCGTGGTGCAGCTGGGGCAGACGAGCTACGCGGTGAAGGCCAGCATCGGCGCGGTGGTGGACCGGCTCTATCTGGCCGTGCACCACACGAACCCGGTGCTGAACCGGCTGCTGAAGCGCTTCGGCTCGGAGCTGTTCCCTCCCACGCCCCTGCCGCGCTCGCAGCGGGTGTTCCGCGACATGAAGGAGAACGACGACGGGCTCGCCCGCCACGGCATCCGCTTCGAGCGGCTGGATGACGGGAGCGACGCATGAGCGCGGCCACCGGCTACACCACGCGAATCGTCCCCCGCATTCAGGACGTCCCCCGCGCGCTCTGGGACGAGAAGGTGGCGCAGGGCCACCCCTTCAAGAGCGCGGCCTTCCTCGCCTGCCTGGAGGACTCCTTTCCAGAGCGGAAGTTCGGCTACCTCGTCATGTCGCAGGGCGAGGACGTCGTCGGGCTGGCCGTCATCACCGAGGAGCGGCTGGACCTGAGCCTGCTGCTTCCTCCGCAGGTGGGCCCGCTGGCCCGGGGCGTGCGCAAGGTGCTGCCCGGCTTCCTGTCGCTGGGCCTGGGCATGGTGGGCACCTTCGAGACGGCGGAGCGGCACTGGTGGTACGACGCGCGGCGCGTGTCCGAGCATGACTTCGCGCGGGCCCTGCTCGCCGCCTGCGACGAGGTGTGCGGAGCGTCCGCGCTGCTGCTGGTGCGCGACTTCATGGAGGCCATCCCCGAGGACATGCGCCTGGCGTCGTGGTTCCTCCAGCGGGGCTTCAAGCAGGTGGCCAACCATCCCATGGCCAAGGTCGTCCTCGACGGGATGAGCAGCGAGGCCCACTTCCAGCGGCTGAAGAAGAAGTCGCGGCAGAACCTGCGCAAGAAGCTGAAGGACGCGGCGGCGCTCGGCTTCCGGGTGGAGCGGGTGCGGGACTTCAAGCCCCTCATCGACGAGTGCTACCCGCTCTACCTCCAGGTCCACGAAGGCGCCTCGGAGTTCAAGCGCAACCCCTTCCCGCGCGCCTTCTTCGAGACCATCGCCGAGCGGATGCCCACCACCAGCAGCTTCCTCACGCTGCGGGACGCGGGCGGGCAGCTCCTCGCCTTCATCCTCACGGGCGCGGGCGGCGGCCTCCACAACCCCTTCTGCATCGGCATGGACTACGCGCGCACGGAGGGGACGCCGGCCTACTACCTGCTGATGTGGAAGGAAATCGAGGACGCGGCGCAGGCCCGGTGCCGCGTGGTGGACCTGGGCCTCACCAGCTACTTCGTGAAGCAGACGGTGGGCGCGGAGCTGGAGGGCATGACGATGGCCGCCCGCATCCAGTCCGCGTGGCTGCGCCCCCTGCTCAACCCGCTGCTGCCCGCGCTGCTGAGCGAGAAGCAGCCCCAGGAGCGGCGGCGCTTCCGCGACGCCACCCACGACGAGGCCCCTCCCCCGTCCGAGCAGGCGGCCTGACCATGCTCCGCTTCGCCTACGGCTGCACCCCGTCCCTCATGTCCCTCTCCTTCGCCAACGCCCTGGTGCGGCGAGCGGGGCTGACACCTGCCTGCATCGTGCTGTCCTCGGGCGGGCTGCGCTTCCAGAAGAAGTCCTACACGCCGGCCCAATTGCTGCCCCTCTTCCTGAAGCGGTTCGGCCCGCGCTTCACCAGCTACAGCGTGCTCGCGGGGCTCGGCGGCGCGCTGCCCTTCGACATGCCCCGTCAGGGACTCATGGGCTTCCAGGCGCTCAGCCGCGCCCATGACATCTCCTTGCTGGTCAGCGACGACTTCTCCGGGGAGGCGACGCTGGCGGCGCTGCAACGGCGGGATGTGGCGCTGTTCGTCACATGCATGTGCGACCAGCTCATCCGCGAGCCGCTGCTGAGCCTTCCGCGCCATGGGTGCGTCAACATCCACCCATCGCTGCTGCCCGAGTTCCGCGGCGTGGACTCCATCTTCCAGGCCATGCTGCACGGCGAGCAGGGCATCGGAACGACACTCCACCGCACCGCGGCGCGCATCGACGCGGGCGACGTGCTCGCGCAGTCCACCCTGGCCCGCGCGGCCACGGACTCCCACATGCTGCTGACGGTGAAGGCGACGGCGGCGGGCCTCCCCCTGCTGAAGGAGCACCTGGAAGCGCTGGAGCGCGGAGAGACACCCGGCTCCCGCCCCATCGACATCAGCACGGCCCGGCACCCCTACCGCTCGTGGCCGGAGCGCGAGGAGCTGCGCCGCTTCCACGCGCAGGGCAACGTCTTCTGGCGTGCGTCTGACTTCCGCCGCGTCCTGGCCTTTGAAGATTTCAACGCCGGGTAGGAGCCTGTGCTCCCCCCGGCGTCAACACCGCATGCGCGGTGACGGACTGCGAATGACTACCGCTTCGCCGGCGTGATGGACTCGCCCAGGATGGTGAAGTCGCTGGCGGCGGCCTTCACGTCGATGGCCGAGAAGCTGGTGTACGGGTAGTGGCCGTCACCCACCTCCTCGACGAGCTCGATGTAGTCGCCGGTGACGGAGCGGCCATTCACGTCGATGGAGAAGGCCTGCGGACCACCGCGGAGGCTCCAGACGCAGGCGCCCGTGTAGATGGGGTCATGCGGGCCATAGGAGATGTGGTTGCGGAAGCCGATGCGGATGGGCCACCAGTACCAGTAGAAGTCCCACCACCACGGGTTGAGCCAGCGGTCATAGTTGTAGAGGTCGGTCGTGGCCTGCAGGTGACCGCCCGAGTAGACGTAGGCGCGGTACGCGGAGCCGCCCGGCGAGCCCGTGAACTGCGGCGCGAGCACCATCTGGTCCCGCTCACCGCTCAGGCCGATGCGCAGCGTGCTGACGACCTGCTCGCCGTCACGCGCCGCCAGCGCCAGGCCCTGGCCCTTCTCCGCCAGCCCGCCGATGGCCGCGTCCATCTCCCAGTTCGCGGCCTTGGGGAACATGCTGGTGACGCCGTCCGTCTTCACATTCGACAGACCCGAGACGGCGATGCCCTTCTCACCCTTGCTCAGCTGCGCCTCACCGGTCGCGCAGTTCTTGATGCCGTTGAAGCCCTCGATGCACTGCTGCTTCGCGGCGGCTTCCTGGGTCGAAACCGAATCACTCTGGGACGGCTCCTCGCCCTGGCAACCCGCGGCCGCCAGGCTCAGGAACGCGGCGGCCAGCAGGCGCCCCGTCTGCTTGATGAACATGAATGCAATTCCTCTCGTTGGGGGATGACTTCATCGGGCCTGTCGCAGACCCGGATGCGCCGTGTTGCACCCAACGAGCCAGGACCCCGCCGCCGGAACCTTCACTCGGAACAGCGCGCGTGGACGGCGCCGGTGACAGCGGCCCGTAACGCCGCGCGATACACATTCCGATGTGCCGTAGCGTGCAGCGCCACAGCGTGTGCCATCAGGCCCCCACGCGTGACCGCGTGCGCCATCCCACCCGCGTGCGGGTCCGCTGCGACACCTCCCCGGTCCGCACTGCTGCGTAGGTTCCACGATTTCGTCACGACCCGTCATATCTCCTATGCTGACCACCAGTCGCCCGGGAGCCCGGCCGGACTTCCTCCCGGAGAAGGCTGGACGATGAACAGCACAAGCGCGAATGACTCCCTCTCCGACCGCCGCCGCTTCCCGCGGCTCGCGGCTCCGCTCTATGCGCGGCCCGCTCGGCTCCGGCGGCGCGCCGACAAGCAGCAGGTGCTGGACGCCAGCCTGGGGGGCGTGCGCATCTACTCCGACGAGCAGTACGCCCCGGACAGCGAGCTGGAGCTGGACCTGTTCCTGCGCGACGGCTCCTCGCTGGAGTGCAAGGCGCGCGTGGCCTGGACGCGGAAGCTGCCCAAGGATGGCGTGGCCCGCTTCGAGGTCGGCCTCGCCTTCACGGACGTGCCGCCGCTGGCCATGGACCGGCTCAAGTCCGTCCTCGTGCCCGACGACGAGGCCGCGCCGGGCGACGCCTGAGCCCCAGGAGAACACTCGCGGCGACACCTTCGCGCCACGAGCGTCCCCGCTCCTCCGTCAGCGCGCGCGTGTCAGCGGCTCGACCACATCCACCGTGAAGGTGCCGCGCCACAAGAGGCCGTACTCATCCTTGTAGATGTCCAGGTCCACCGTGTGGTTGCCACGCGCGTCCTGCGGAATGGACTTGGTCATCGTGAAGGTGAAATCCCCACCTGGAGGCAGATTCACACCCCAGTCGGACCAGGCGGTGTCCCAGCCCTCCGGCAGGCTGGAGTCGAAGTCGTACCAGACCCAGTTACACGACGCGGAGTCGTTGTTGGTCACCTGCACCGTCCAGGTGACGTCCGTGCCCGGCACCACCGTCACCGTTTGCGGCGACACCGTCACCGTGGGCGAGGCGGTGAGGCAACGCTCGACGACGTCGATGGCCGCCGTGCCCTGCACCGTGTGGCCGTCCCGCGTGGCGGCCAACCCCACCGTGTACGCACCGGGCACCGCGCTGTAGGGGGTGTATGTCTGGAGGCCCAGCGACAGCGAAGAGGACGCGGCGACGCTCACCTGCGCGGGCAGCCGGTCAGCGCTCCAGCCCGCCGGAAGGAGGGTGGCGAGTTGGAAGGTGGACGGCGCGCACGCGGGCGTGTCGTGATTGATGAGGACGGCCTCGAACTCCGGCCGGCCCCCGGGCCAGGTCGTGGGGGCGTAGGGCGTCACCTGCACCTCGTGCGGCCCCCGGACGCAGACCGACTGCCGGTACGCGATGCTCACGGTGAGGCCCGCGGGCGTCGCGGCGTCCACCGTCACGGAGAGGGTGCCATGGGGGTCCTCCCACGTCGTGCCCGGCAGCAGGGCCGGGTCGGACCAGGACGCCGTGTGCGGCGTGAAGTCGAGCAGGTGTGAGTCGTCTCGCGTCTCCGCATCGTCGTAGTGAACGAGCGCGCCGCCGAACACCTGCGGTGCCAGCGTCGCCTCATACGCGCCCATGGGCTGGCGGTACTCCAGCCACAGCCAGTCGTTGCTCCCGGCCCGCCGCCGCACCTTGAGCGCCTTCAGCCCTCCGGACGCCACCACCGGCGCCAGGGTGAAGGTACCGCCCACGCCATCCACCTGGGCCACGGCGGACGCGTCCAGCCAGCCGATGCGCGCCTTCTGCGGCGCCGCGTAGTGGCCCAGGTTCCACCGCCCCATCGTCGAGAAGACGTCCCCGTACTCGTCGATGACGCCCAGGGCGCCCGGCAGGCCCAGCGCCTCCGTGCCGAAGTCGCGCGAGCTCGCATGGCCCAGCGTGAGGTTGTGCCCTGCTTCGTGAGTCACCAGCTCCACCGCCTGGTCATGGGACCCCATGGACTCCGCCACGAGCCACGCGGTGGAGGCCCTCACGGCGCCGTCCTCCGTCTGCACCTGACCGCAGGACACCGTGGCCTGCCCCGCGTAGGAGCAGCCCGCTTGCGGCCGGGGATGGACGATGAAGATGCGGTCGTACTGGGTGAAGTCCACGTCCGCGTCCGCCGCCCGTACGGCCGCGTCGCGCATGGCCGCACCCTCGCCGCAGGAATAGGCGCGGTCCAGCGTGTACCAGCCCACCACGTTCCCCGTGGTGGTGGTGCGGCCCTCGGACACCTCGCTCCAGTAGTCCGCCAGCGAGCGGCGCGTGGTGGAGAAGAACGCCTCGTGGACGCGCTGCGGGGTGAGGGTGGGCTGGGCCATACCGGGGAAGGCCGCCATGATGACCAGACTGCGCTGGACGCCCGTGACGCCACACCCGCCCGCCTCGTTCAGCGAGGCCGCCGCATGCGTGTCCACCTCCACGCCCTGGGCGACGAACCGGCCGCCCTGCTCGCTCCCGCGCACCTTCACCTGGACGCCGCTGCGCAATCCCGCCGGTGCGCCCTCCGCGAAGAACACCTGACGGCGCTGACTTCCCGTCGTCACGAAATACTCCTCCCACGCCGCCGCGGGCGCGGGAGGGTCCACCACCACGACCTCCAGCTCGCCTGCCCAGGTCTCCTGGCGGACCACCGCTTCATGCGGCGGCGCCGTGCCCGGTGCCTCATCCTGTTCGGAAACCTGTGAGCCACAGGCCGCGAGCCACACAGCCGACACCACGCTCCACGTGCGGGACATTGCCCCTCCGGCGAACGGCCGACCGGAGCGGAAGTGCACCCGGTGACCGCCGCGCGGTCTTGTGCCCGGGCCCCCGCACGCGCGCAACGACTCCGAGGCGAAGCCACGAGGAATTCACCCGTGCCGTGCGCCAGGTGGGTCCAACCCAGCTCAGGCTGCCTTCTTCTTCAGCAGGCCGTTCGGGTCGATGACGAACTTGCGCGCCACGCCCGTGTCGAACTCGTGGTAGCCGCGCGGTGCGTCGCCGAGCGTGATGACGGTGGCGTTGACAATCTTCCCGATGGGCAGACGGCCATGGAGGAGGGCCTGCATCAACTGCCGGTTGTACCGCAGCACGGGAGTCTGCCCCGTGTAGAACCGGTGCGACTTGGCCCATCCCAGGCCGAAGCGCATGCTCAGGTTGCCGTGCTGCGCCGCCGGGTCCTTCGAGCCCGGGTCCTCCGTCACATACAGGCCGGGGATGCCAATGGCGCCCGCGGCGCGCGTCACCGCCATCAGCGAGTTGAGCACCGTGGCTGGCGCCTCCGCCGAATGCTGCGCGCCGTGGCCGCGGGCCTCGAACCCCACCGCGTCCACGGCGGCATCCACCTCCGGCACGCCGACGACGTGGGCGATCAACTCCTCCAGCTTGTCGCTCTTCGTGAGGTCGATGGGCTCGAAGCCGACGGACTTCGCGTGCGCCAGCCGCTCCTGGTTCATGTCGCCAATCATCACCACCGCCGCGCCCAGCAGTTGCGCGGACGCCGCCGCCGCGAGCCCCACCGGCCCCGCGCCCGCGACGTACACGGTGGAGCCCACGCCCACGCCCGCCGTGACGGCGCCGTGGAAGCCGGTGGGCAGGATGTCCGACAGCATGGTCAGGTCGAGAATCTTCTCCATCGCCTGGGCCTTGTCGGGGAAGCGGATGAGGTTGAAGTCCGCGTAGGGCACCATGACGTACTCGGCCTGACCACCGACCCAGCCGCCCATGTCCACGTAGCCATAGGCGCCTCCCGCGCGGCCCTCGTTGACGTTGAGGCAGACGCCCGTCTGTTGCTCCCGGCAGGTGCGGCAGCGTCCACAGGCGACGTTGAAGGGCACGGTGACGAGGTCGCCCACGTCCAGGTACTCGACGTCCTTGCCCTTCTCGATGACTTCGCCGGTGATTTCATGCCCGAGCACCAGGCCCTTGGGGGCCGTGGTCCTACCGCGCACCATGTGCTGGTCCGAGCCGCAGATGTTGGTGGCGACCACCTTGAGGATGACGCCGTGCTCGATGGGCTTCCCCTTCGGGTTGGCGAGCTTCGGGGCATCGATGGACTGCACCTCCACCTTGCCGGGACCGAGATAGACGACGCCGCGATTGCTGGGCATGGACGGACTCCTCCTGGGACTGCGGTACCTGCCTAAGGCTGGGGACCAGCCACGGCGCTGGCACGCACCCGGACGAGCGCAACAGAGGGCGTGCCCTCCTGCCCGCCTTCCTGGCTGAGAAGGAGGCCCCCTGGCCCGCGCGCCTCGCCCGCCCCACCTTGTGAGGCATGGGTTCGATGGAGGAGGACGCCCCGGAGGTCTCGGCCGCTTTGCTCGATGGCATCCGAGCCGCCGCGCTCCCCGTCACGGGCCGTGCGTCGGACCTGGACCCGCTCATCGAGAACATCGGCGAAGCCCGCTTCGTCCTGCTGGGCGAGGCCACGCACGGGACGCATGAGTTCTACCAGGCCCGCGCCGCCCTCACCCGCCGCCTCGTCTCCGAGCACGGCTTCCGGGCGCTGGTGGTGGAGGCCGACTGGCCGGACGCCCTGCGCGTCAACGCCTTCGTCCGGGGAGACGGGCAGGACACGAGCGCCGCCGGCGCCCTGGACGACTTCCAGCGCTTCCCCCGGTGGATGTGGCGCAACCGGGAGGTGGAGGAGCTGGTCACCTGGATGCGGGCGCACAACGCCACGCTGCCACCGGAGCAGCGCGCGGGGTTCTATGGCATGGACCTCTACAGCCTCCATGCCTCCATGCGCGAGGTGGTGGCCTACCTGGACACCGTGGATCCGGAGGCCGCGCAGCGCGCCCGGCAGCGCTATGCGTGCTTCGACAGCTTCGGCCCCGAGCCCCATGTCTACGGGCAGGCCACGACGTACGGTCTGGAGGACTCCTGCGAGGAGCAGGTCTGGGCCCAGTTGCTGGAGCTCCAGCGGCGGAAGGCGCCGGGCCCCGAGGACGCGGACGCCCGCTTCCACGCCGAGCAGAACGCCCGGCTCGTCGCCCACGCGGAGGCCTACTACCGCGCGGTGTACGCCGGCAGGCACGAGGGCTGGAACCTGCGCGACACCCACATGGCCGACACGGTGGAGGCGCTCGCGGCGCACCTGTCACGGGACGGCGCGCCCGCCCGGCTGGTCATCTGGGCCCACAACTCGCACCTGGGCGACGCGCGCGCCACGCAACTGGGGGAGCAGGGCGAGCTGAACCTGGGGCAGCTCTTGCGCGAGCGCCACGGCGCGGCCACGTACAACGTGGGCTTCACCACATACACCGGCGTCGTCATCGCCGCGCGCGAGTGGGACGAGCCCGGCCTGCGCCGCCGCATCCAGCCCGCCATGGCGGGCAGCTACGAGCGGCTCTTCCACGAGGTGGGGATGCCCGCGTTCCTGCTGCGCCTGCGGGAGCTGGGCGAGGCGGCGGGCGGCCTGCACGAGCGCCGGCTGGAGCGCGCCATCGGCGTCGTCTACGCGCCGCGCACGGAGCGCTGGAGCCACTACTTCCTCGCGAACCTGCCCGCGCAGTTCGACGCGGTGCTGCACTTCGACGAGACGCGGGCGCTGCGGCCCCTCGACGCGAACGCCGGACACGAGGAGGTGGACGCGCCGGACACCTACCCCTTCGGATTGTGAGGAGCGGGGTGAGGCCCCCGGTCCGGGTCCGAGCCCATGGGCCGTGGCCACCTCACTCCCTTCCTCTCCCGGAACGGCTACCTCGACGGCAGGGGGGCCTGGGTGGGCGGCGTGTCCGACGCGGGCACCCTGGGGGGAGGCTGCGGCTTCGTGGCGGGCGTCTTTTTGCTCCGGCCCAGGTACCGGTCGATGCGCCGCTTCACCTCCGGCAGCACGTCATTGGGGATGGGGACGGAGAGGTTGTACTGGGCAATCTTCCAGGTGCCGGCCTCGTTCACCAGCACGCCGCTGCCACGGCTGGGGCCCAGGTTGGGCGTGTCCAGCGCCTCGTCGAACCAGGCCATCGCGCCGTCCTTCGAGATGACGATGTGGCGCGACACCGCCGTGAAGCGCCAGGCATCTCCCCTGGCGAAGTATGGCCGGGCCCAGGCGCGGAACTCGTCACGCGTCCAGCGCTCGGTAGCGTCGGTGCCCAGGTAGACGGCGTCCGCGGTGAAGTGGCCGAAGTAGCGCGCCTCGTCCGCGACGGCGGCGGCCTGGTGCCAGTCATCCAGCGCGGCGGCGACGGCGGCCTTCGGGTCGGCGGGGGCCGTGCTCGCGGGCGCGGCGGCAAGCACGAGGAGCAGCAGGGAGACGGTCGTCACGCGGAGAGACCTCGTCAAGCAGGGCGTTCAGGGTATGAAGCGGCACGGCCCGTCCCGCGTCAAGGCGAACGGTGATGAGAGAAAGGCACGAATCACATGGTCCTCGAGAGCTTCCAGGTGGGTGAGGGTGATGTGCCCACGGTGATGCTGCACGGCTTCCTGGGCACGGGGCGCAACCTGCGCTCGCTGGCGGCGGCGTGGAGCGCAGCGGACCCGCGCCGGCGCCTGCTGCTGCCGGACCTCACCGGCCACGGCACCTCCCCTGCCCTGCAACCCCACGCGGACCTCTACAGCGTGGCGCGCGACGTGGTGGACACCGCGCGCGCGCAGGGCATCGAGGGCCCATTCGACTGGGTGGGCCACTCGCTGGGGGGCCGGGTGGCGCTCGCCGCGAGCCTGCACGTCCCCGAGGTGGTCCGCAGCGTGTCCCTGCTGGACATCGCCCCGGGGCCCGTCCCGGGAGACCTGTCGGAGAGCGGGAAGGTGCTGGGCGTGCTGCTCCAGGCGCCAGCGCGGGCGGAGAACCGCCGGGCGATGCGCGCGGAGCTCACCGGCCGTGGACTGTCGGAGTCGCTGTCGGACTGGCTGCTGATGAACCTGGAGACGGAGGAAGGTGGCGTGCGCTGGCGCTTCGACCGGCAGGCGCTGGCGGACCTGCACTCCCGGGTGAATGGCACGGACCTGTGGGCGGCGGTGGAGCGCAAGGACGGGCCGCCGGTGCGCTGCATCCGGGGCCGACGCTCGAAGTACGTGAGCGACGCGGACGTGGAGCGCATGGTGGCCGCGGGCTGCCCGGTGGAGGAGCTGCCCGAGGCTGGCCACTTCGTCCACGTGGACGCGCCGCAAGCCGTGCTGGCGTGGCTGCGCTGAGCGGTCAGATGCGCACGCCCAGCAGCAGGCCGGGCCACATGCGGACACCGCCGGGCCCGCGGCCCAGCTTCCACTGTGGCAGCCAGCTCACGCTGCGGTCCTCGTCCTGGGACGACGGGTCATACGCATTGAGGGACACCCCGCCGAAGAGCGCGAAGCGCCGCTTCAGCTCCCAGCCCAGCGTCGCCCGCATCCGGAACAGCGTGTTCTTGGGCCCCGAGCCATAGAAGTTCGGCTGCCAGCTCCCGTACGACAGGTCCACGTCCAGTGAGTACCGGTCCGCCGCCTCCAGCGGGATGTGCACGCCCAGGCCCAGGTTCAGGAAGGTCCGAAGCGAGTCCTCGCCAATCCCCACGCCCGTGGTGGCCAGCACGTAGACGGTGCGGCTGCCGTACTTGATGCCCACCGACAGGGGCATGACGTCGTCGGCGGACAGCTCGAGCACGAAGCGCCCCTTGCGGACGATGCTCAGCAGGCCGATGGGCACCGACACGTCATCGGCGATGTTGATGAGGCCCAACTGCACACCGCGCACGTCCGCCGCCACGTTGATGAGCCCCACCTGCGCGCCGGAGACATCCCCCGAAAGGTTGATGAGCCCCACCTGCGCGCCCGCGAGCCGCTCCGCCAGGTTGATGCCCGCGGTCGCCTGGAAGCCCCGCAGGCTCGCCGCGGCACGGTTCGCCGTGGTGCTCACCTGGAAGCCCGCGAAGTCACGCTCGGCCATGTTGAAGACGGCGGACACCTGCCCGCCCGTCCCTCCCCCGAAGGCGAGGTTGCCGCCGAACGCCGTCTGGAGCCCGAAAATCTCCCCGCCCGCCACGTTGGCCACACCGGAGACCTGGAGCCCCTCCACCGTGCCGTCCACCCACCCCACGCCGCCGGACACCCCCAGGCCCTGGAGCTGCACCGAGCGCACCCCCACCACGCCCAGCGCCAGGTGGTTGCGCCCCCCGCCTCCCCACAGCGCGCTGGTGGCCAGCGGCGGCACCAGCGACAGGTTGAAGGGCACGGAGGGGACATCCACGTGCGCCACCGGCTCGCCCGTGGACAGCGCCACCACCCTCAAGCCCATGCCGCCCCGCGCCGCCGTGCGCGTCAGCGTCACCGGCACGAAGTCCCCGGCGCGCAGCTCCGAGCCGCCCCTGGGGGACACCGACAGCTCCGCCTCGAAGCGCTGGGCGGGCCGCTCCAGCACCACGTGGTAGCGCCCCGCCTCCAGCCCCAGCGCCAGGCGCCGGCCCGCGGGCTTCTGCAGCTCCGCGACGAGCTGGTTGCCCCAGTCGCGGACGAAGAGGCGCCCCTGCACGTCCTCCGCCACGATGAGCCGCACGCGCGAGGAGCGCAGGTCCGTCAGCACCAGGTCGCCGCTGCCGGCGAGCTGGATGTCATAGGCCGCGTGCTGCGGGCCGCCCTGCGTGCGCTCCGTGCGCGCCAGCGTCTCATGGAAGGCGAACTGGTAGGCCTCGTGCAAGGTGACGCGGCCGTCCCCGCTGGCATCCGCCGCGCCGCGCAGGCCCGTCACCAGGAAGTGCGTGAAGAAGGACGCGCCAATGCTGTCCGACTCCTGGGCCACCTCGTCCGCCGAGCTGGCGGCGAGGTACGCGTGCCCCTTCACCTGGGACGACGCATCCGTGAGGAAGCCCGGCCGGTGCACCCCGCCCTTGGCGCGTGTCAGCGCGCCGGAGCCACACGAGTCCAGAATCGCGATGCGCACGTCCACCGGCACCGCGCTCAGCCCCTGCTTCAGGGCCGCGTAGGACAGCCGCTCCCCGCGCGGCAGCAGGCCGTCTCCATCCGAGTGGCCCGAGTAATAGAACACCAGCTCGCTGCGCACGCCGTCGGCGTTCGCCGCCTCCACCAGCACCTTCATCCGCGCCAGCGCCGCGTGCAGGCCCTTCCGGTCCGCCTCCAGCAGCAGCACGCGGTCCGCCACCGCCACGCCGCCCAGCTCCTCCAGCACGCGCGACATGGCGAGCGCGTCCGAGCCCGCGTAGCGCAGCCGCTCGCGGCCCTCCCCTCCCTCGCTGGAGCCCACGAGGAGCGCGAAGCGGCGCAGCGTCACCGCGGGCTCGTCCACCGGCTGCGTGGCCGCGACGGACGGACGGCCCCCCAGCCCCAGCCACACCGCCGCCAGCAGCCCCGCCAGACGGCCCCAAGCCCCCGCAGTGGTGCCTCGCATCATCCGCCTCCCGCCCCGCGCGTCAGCCCCGGCTCAGGGGCTCCAGTGCGCGCGCCGCACCAGCCACGAGCTGCCACCCCGGCCGTCTCGCACCACCGCCCAGAACGTCACCTCCTGCGCCTGCGCGCCCGCCGGAGGCTCCCACTCCGTGCGGTGCCGCCCCTCCTGCCCACCGAAGGACGAGCCGCCCGTCTCCTGCGGAGAGAACTCGCCCAGCGTCGTGTGCCAGGAAATCACCCAGCTCTCCCGCAGCGTCACGGCCTCCAGCCGCAGCCCGGGCACCACGTAGGTCTCCTGGAGGGCCGTCACGTCGTCGGAGGTCATCACGAAGGGCCCGGCGCCCCGCAGCTCCAGCGGCGCGTCCTCGGTCCAGGCCGCGCCATCCACGCGCAGCCCCGGAAGCACCGGCTGCACGTTCGCCTGCATGCCCTCCACCACCGGGCACCAGAAGACCATCAGCTTCTGCGCGTACACCACCTCCTCGCCCGCCTGCACGCGCAGCACCAGCGGCATGCGGATGCCGCCCAGCCCCTTGTACGGGTCCAGCTCCTGCACCCGCTGGAGCAGCGGCGTGTCCCCCGCCAGCGTGGACGCCCCCGGACGGATGGCCAGCGCCAGCTCACCCGCCGCGGTGGTGCCCTCCGCGAGCAGCACGCGGTTGGAGGCGTCCGCGCACGTGCGGTCCTCGGTGTCCGCGCAGGCCCACAGCGTGTACTGGACGGGACGTCCCGCCCCCGCCGGGTCCACCAGCAGGGTCCGGTACGTCACGTCCACGGAGAGCTCGTCCAGCGTCTGGGGCGTGATTTCACAGGCGGACGCCATCAGCTCCGGCGGCTCCGTGGCGATGCCGAGCACGCGGAAGTCATGGACGCGCGACGGCTGGTCCTCGACGTCGACACAGGCGGTGGCGCTCAGCAGCAACACCAGGCCGCCGTATTCGAGCAGGGCCTTCATCTCAGAAGCTTCCTTTCACACCCACCACGGGGAGGATGGGGATGCCCGGCACCTCGTACTCGCGGCGATACCGGTAGTCGTTGAAGACGAACTCGACGTTCTTCGCGTTGTAGAGGTTCTGCACGTCGAGGTACGCCGTGAGCGTCCAGCTCTGGAACTGCCAGCTCTTGTCCACGCGCACGTCGAGCTGGTGGAAGCCCCCGGTGCGGTCGGAGAAGTAGGGGCCGAACGTCGCGTTGAAGCTGTTGCGGTCCGCGTCATAGAGGTCATGGCCGCGCGCCAGCGGCGTCCTCGGCCGGCCGCTGGTGTAGCGGAAGCGGCCACCCAACTCCCAGCCGTTGCCCAGCACGTAGCTGCCCACCAGCGTGAGGATGTGCGTCTGGTCCCAGGGGCTGAGCCCGTACGTCGAGTCCTCGGGCGCACTGCCTCCGCCGAACAGGCCCCCGCCCTGGGGCCGGGGCCCCGTGCGGCCATCCTCGGCGCGGCTGAAGGTATAGGAGAGCCAGCCGGACCACTTGTCCATCGCGGAGGCGCGCTCCTTCTTCAGCATCACCTCCACGCCATACGCGCGGCCGATGCCGTCATTGGAGTACGGCAGCGTGAAGACGCCGCCCCCCTCGTTGGTGACGAGCTGGCCAGGCGCCACGATGTTGTTGAAGCGGCGGTTGAAGAAGCCGGTGACATCCACGTTGAGCACGTCGGTGATGCGGTGCTCCACGCCCAGGCTGCTCTGGAAGGCGCGCTGGTAGGCGAGCTCCGGGTTGCCGTACGGAACGGGGATGAAGCGGAACGTCTCCGGCGGCTGGCTGTAGAGCCCCAGCGAGCCCTTGAGGTTGGTGCGCGAGGTCGCCGCGTAGCGGACCCACAGCCGGGGGTCCAGCGCCAGGTTCCGCGTGCTCCCCACCGACTGGAGGTTGCCGCGCACGCCCGGCGTGAAGGTGAAGCGCCCCACCTTCAAGTCGGCTTCGAGGAACAGCGCACCGTCGAAGGAGTTCAGGGCAATCTGCTCCTCCAACTGCTGGCCCACGGGCTCCGCGCCGGGGAAGGGCACGTATTCGAGGCCCCCCAGCGCGGGGAACGACACGTCGTAGCGCTCGTGCTCGAAGACGAGGTCCAGGCCGGTGCGGAGCGTGAGCGCGGAGGACAGCTCGATGCCCAGCACCTCGCGGGCGCCCAGCGTGTACGTCGTGCCTTCCTGCCGCGCGAGCCCGAAGTCGATGTTGCTGCGGTCCATGCCGACGAAGGGCGTGAACACGGACCACATCGCGCCCTTGCGGTAGGTCCAGTCGCCCTTCACCCGGTGGAAGTTGGTCCGCGTGTCCAGCTCCAGGTCCCGCTCCGTCTTGGGACCGGTGGACACGATGCGGAGCTGGTCATCACTGCCGAAGGCCATGATGTAGCCGGAGCTGCGCGCGCCTCCCGCCGTCACCGCGGTGTCATCGCTGGCCGCTCCCCGCTTCGCGCCGAAGTCCACGCGAAGCTGGTAGTCCCAGTAGCGCGGCACCACGGAGAGCGTGCCGCCCTCCGTCTTTGGCAGGACGGCGGGCAGAATCGTGTCGATGTAGGAACGGCGGGCGGCGGCGGCCACGCTGATGCCGTCCGTAATCGGGCTCTCCAGGAAGAAGCCCGCGTCCAGCAGGTCCACCTTCACCGAGCCGTGCAGCGTGTCCGAGGCGCCCTTGCGCGTCCCCACCTCGACGATGCCGCCCACCGCGCGGCCGTACTGGCTGCCATAGCCGCCCGGATAGAAGTCGAGCTGGTCGATGAACTCGGCGTTGACGACCGAGGGCCCGCCGAGCAGGTGGAACAGGAGGGGAATCTGGACCCCGTCCATCATCGTCGACGTCTGGCCCGGGTTCGAGCCGCGCACCAGCAGCTCGCCGGAGATGAAGGGCGCGCGCGCCACGCCCGGCAGCGACTGGATGACGCGGATGGGGTCTCCGAAGGAGCCCGGCGTCTTCTGCGCCTCCTCGCGGGTGATGGTGCGGCGCACCACCTCCTTCTTCGGCCGCTCGGAGCGCACCACCGTCTCCAGGCCGCCGCCCGAAGGCGCCAGGTAGAAGTTCACCTCCGTCGTCTCGTTCGGCTTCAGCTCCTCCTTCGTCTGGTAGAGCTGGAAGCCGGAGGCCACCACGCGCACCTCGCAGACACCCGCGGGCACCTCCAGCGTGAAGCGGCCGTCGTCGTCGGACATCACCTCGGGCGCGTCCGCCTCGTCTCCGCAGCGCACGGTGGCGTTGGGCACGCGCGAGCGGCTGCCGCGCGAGATGAGCTGGCCGGTGAGCGTGGCCCTGGGCTGCTCCGCCTGCGCCTCCTCCGCGCCTTCCTCCGGCGCGGGCGCGCTGAGGGTGAAGTGGTAGACGTACTCCACCTGCACCGCCGCGGGCACGCCGTCGACCTCGGCGGGCGAGAAGCGGAACTGGCGCACCGCCTCGGTGGCCGCCTCGTCGAAGCCGTTGCCCACCGGCTCGGTGGGCAGCACCTCCGCCACGGAGCCGTCATCCGCGATGGTGATGATGAGCCGCACGGAGGCCGTGAGCCCCTGCGCGAGCGCCTCGGGTGGGTACTGCGCCTCCACCTGCTGAATCAGCTCGGGTGGCCGGGTGATGGTGGGCTGGGCCTGCGCTGGTGGAGCAGCGGCCGCGTCCGCGGGAGGAGGGCTGGCCTGCGGCTCCTGCGCGAGCGCGGGCGCCGCCAACAGGAGCGAGGCCATGGCGAGCGCGCCTCGGGCTTTCAATGTGGAGGACATGGCGTGTGCAAGCATACGGGTGAGGAGGTTGCCGCTCCCGCTGAAAGAGAGACGGAGCGAAGGCGAGGTGGAATCCCGGCGGCGCCTGTGGGGAGGGGTGCCCCCGACGTGCCGGGCACGCCCCCGCTCCGCCTCTCTCCCAGCGTGAGGGCGGGCATCAATCGAGCAAGAAGGTGTAGGAGTATTTCATCTCCGTGGAGACGGGCTCGCCGCCCTTGATGGCGGGCTTGAAGCGGAACCGGCGGATGGCGTCCCGCGCCGCCTCGTCGAGCCCGTAGCCCGGCCCCTTGAGGACCTTCACCGCCACCACCTTGCCCTCGTGGTCGATGGTGATGGACAGCGTCACGGTGCCCTCGACGCCCGCGCGGCGCGCCTCCTCCGGGTAGGGAATCTTCACCTCGGAGGCCACGGTGGGCTCCGAGTCCACCTGGTAGATGGGCGCGTACTTCGGCGCGCTGTACGCCTTCACCTCCTCGGGCGCCTTCGCGGTGGGGCCCGTCCTTCCATACAGCGTGTTGCCCACGGGCGCGGCGAAGCCTCCGGCGCTGGTGGTGGAGGACATCGACAGCCCCACCACCAGGGGCGCGGGCTTCGCGGAAGGGGGCGGCGTGTCGTTGGGCGGAGGCGGTGCGTCCACCGGGGGCGGCGGCGCGGGCCTGGGCACCTCGGCCACCTTCACCGGGGGCGGCTTCACCGCCTTCGGCCTGGGAGGCGGCGGCTGGGGAGGCTCTGGCTTCACCTCCTCCGGAGGCGGTGGCGGGGGCGGCTTCTGTACCTCCACCATCACCATCTCCACCGGGCGCGGGGCCGCCGGGCGGGCGCGGGCGGCGCCGTCACCGAGCGCCCAGAAGCCGCCGACGTGAATCCCCAGCGACACGAACAGGAAGGCGCCCACCACGACCAGCGAGCGGTCGTTCGAGGGCACCGAGGGAGCATTGTCGAGGACCGCCTGATTCATGGGCTGACGCCTCGCCTCAGGGCACGGGGGCCGCGGCCGCGGGGGCCACGTCCTTCTCGATGTTGAGCGCGAACTTCGCGATGCCCTGCCCCTTCACCACGTCGATGAGCCGCATGACGCGGCCGTAGGGCAGGGACTGGTCGGCGCTGATGATGGCGCGCGTCTCCTTGTCCCTGGCCAGCGCCTCGACGACCTTCGCCTCCAGCTCCTTCTCGCTCACCTCGGCGCCGTCGAAGAAGAGCTTGCCCTCCTTGTCGAGCACCACGTTGACCAGCCCCTGCACCGTCTCACCGCCGT
>Ga0182745_1000853_pt1 | contig 31364 bp, 32 predicted proteins | sample eDN3rd30CKraftBY_FD_128523 | JGI IMG/M metagenome (GOLD analysis project Ga0182745, IMG submission 128523) | Enriched backyard soil microbial communities from Emeryville, California, USA - eDNA 3rd pass 30_C Kraft BY (version 2) (version 2) | ecosystem: Environmental > Terrestrial > Soil >... | reverse complement strand
GAGAATGGGGTAGGATAGACCCTTGGCGTTTTGTGTGTGCCCAGGCACGCCGTGGGACGCCCACCCGCAGACCAGCGGGCCGATGAAGTAGAAGAAGGATATGGCCAAGAAGGACGGCGTCATTGAGATCGAGGGCTCGGTCCTCGAAGCATTGCCGAATGCGATGTTCCGAGTCGAGCTCAGCAACGGTCACAAGGTGCTCGCCCACATCTCGGGCAAGATGCGGCAGAACTACATCCGCATCCTCCCGGAGGACCGGGTCGTCGTGGAGCTCTCCCCGTACGACCTGAGCCGCGGCCGCATCACCTACCGCTACAAGTAGGCCACCACCCCACCCGGGGCGCTGAGAAGTAACGGCGGCATCCGACCGGATGCCCAGCCGAGGACGGCGAGAAAGAACACGAATATGAAGGTCAACCCGAGCGTCAAGCCCATCTGCGACAAGTGCAAAGTCATTCGTCGCCACGGCCGCGTCATGGTGATCTGCGAGAACCCGCGTCACAAGCAGCGCCAGGGCTGAGCAGCCGACCCACAACTGAACACCGAGCGAGTCCACGAATCGGCGCACGCCGAGGACACCCGAGGCGCGATGGCCTCGGCACCGGGCCCGCACCACACCGTCGCAATCCAATCAGGAGCAATTGAGCAATGGCACGTCTTGCCGGCGTCGACATTCCGCGCGAGAAGCGCGTCGAAGTCGCACTCACCTACATCTACGGGGTTGGCCGCACTCGCAGCCTCAAGGCCCTCGCGGAGACCGGGATCGACCGCAACACCCGCGTCAAGGACCTCAGCGATGACCAGCTCATCGCGCTGCGCGACTTCATCGAGGGCAACTTCAAGGTCGAGGGTGACCTCCGCCGTGAGGTCGCTGCCGACATCCGCCGCAAGGTCGAGATCGGTTCCTATGAGGGACTCCGCCACCGTCGGGGCCTGCCGGTCCACGGTCAGCGCACCAAGACCAACGCCCGCACCCGCAAGGGCCCCAAGCGCACCGTCGCCGGCAAGAAAAAGCCGGGTCGGAAGTAAGCACTGACGGATTCGTAGGAGAAGCAGCACAACATGGCAGCACCGAAGGCCTCCGCCGCGCGCAAGCCGCGCCGCAAGGACAAGAAGAACATCGCCGTGGGCCAGGCCCACATCAAGAGCACCTTCAACAACACGATCGTCTCGATCACCGACCCCTCCGGGGCGGTCATCAGCTGGGCCTCGTCCGGCGGCGTCGGATTCAAGGGCTCGCGCAAGTCGACGCCGTTCGCCGCGCAGCTCGCGGCCGAGTCGGCGGCCCGGCAGGCGCAGGAGCACGGCATGAAGAAGGTCGACGTCTTCGTCAAGGGACCCGGCTCCGGCCGCGAGACCGCGATCCGCTCGCTCCAGGCCGCCGGCCTCGAGGTGGGCTCGATCAACGATGTGACGCCGCAGGCGCACAACGGCGTTCGCCCGCCCAAGCGTCGCCGCGTCTGACCCGTCGCCCAGCCACCGCGCGCGGTGGCGATGCGTGACGGACCCGCCCGATCGGACCGACGCGCACCCCGCATTCCTCACATAACTGCACAGAACTGACGGACTAGCCAACCGTCACGCAACCCAAAGCGGACGTCAAATGGCGGACGTCCAGCCGAAAGGACACCGCACGTGCTCATTGCGCAGCGCCCCACCCTCACCGAGGAGCCGATCAGCGAGTTCCGCTCGCGGTTCATCATCGAACCGCTGGAGCCCGGCTTCGGCTACACCCTCGGCAACTCTCTCCGTCGCACCCTGCTGTCCTCGATCCCCGGCTCGGCCGTCACGAGCATCCGGATCGACGGCGTCTCGCACCAGTTCTCGACGGTCGAGGGAGTCAAAGAGGATGTCATCGAGATCATCCTCAACCTGAAGAACCTCGTCGTCTCCTCCGAGCACGACGAGCCGGTCGCCGCGTACCTGCGCAAGCAGGGCGCGGGTGAGGTCACCGCCGCCGACATCTCCGTGCCGGCCGGTGTCGAGATCCACAACCCGGAGCTCGTCATCGCGACGCTCAACGAGAAGGCGAAGTTCGAGCTCGAGCTGACCATTGAGCGGGGCCGCGGCTACGTCTCGGCGGCGCAGAACCGCTCCGACTTCGCCGAGCACGGGCAGATCCCGATCGACTCGATCTACTCCCCGGTGCTCAAGGTCACGTACAAGGTCGAGGCGACCCGTGCCGGTGAGCGCACCGACTTCGACCGCCTCGTCGTCGACGTCGAGACGAAGCCGGCGATCAGCCCCCGCGACGCCGTCGCCTCCGCCGGGCGCACGCTCGTCGAGCTCTTCGGCCTCGCTCGGGAGCTCAACACCGCGGCCGAGGGCATCGAGATCGGCCCCGCGCCGGTCGAGGCGGTCCTGTCGACCGAGCTCGCGATGCCGATCGAGGACCTCGACCTGTCGGTCCGCTCGTACAACTGCCTCAAGCGCGAGGGCATCAACTCGGTCTCCGAGCTCGTCGCCCTCTCCGAGGTGCAGCTCATGAACATCCGCAACTTCGGACAGAAGTCCGTCGATGAGGTGAAGGACAAGCTCATCGAGCTCGGCCTGTCCCTCAAGGACGCGGTCCCCGGCTTCGACGGCGCGCACCTGTACAGCGCGTACGACGAGGACGAGCCGAGCGCCTGACCGAACGCCTCACCAACCGAAAGCCAAGCAACTATGCCTACCCCCTCCAAGGGCCCGCGCCTCGGCGGCGGCCCCGCCCACGAGCGGCTCCTCCTCGCGAACCTGGCCGCGGCACTGTTCACGCACCAGTCCATCAAGACGACCGAGACGAAGGCGAAGCGCCTGCGTCCCCTCGCCGAGCGCCTCATCACGTTCGCGAAGCGCGGCGACCTGCATGCTCGTCGTCGGGTCCTGTCGGTGATCCGCGACAAGGAGGTCGTGCACGTCCTCTTCACGCAGATCGCGCCGCTCGTGGCGGAGCGTGAGGGCGGCTACACCCGGATCACGAAGCTCGGCTTCCGCAAGGGCGACAACGCCCCGATGGCGCAGATCGAGCTCGTCCTTGAGCCGGTCGTGAAGAAGCCGTCCGCGAAGAAGGCCGCTGCCGCAGCGGAGCCCGTCGCGGCGCCGGTCGCGGAGGCGCCGGCCGCCGACGAGGTCGTGACCGAGGACGTCGTGTCGGATGAGGTCGTCGTCACGGTCGACCCGGAGACGGGCGTCGAGACGGTGACGACCGCTGCCGAGGCCGAGGCGCTCGCCGAGGCGGCCGCCGAGGACTCGGTCGTCGAGTCCGGTGACGCGGAGGGCGACGGCGAGGGCGTCAACGGCTGAGCCACGCAAGCTGGTCCGAGGGGCCTCGCCGATTCCGTCGGCGGGGCCCTTCGGCGTTTGCGGCGTCGGGCCCCCGGTCCCGTCCGGCCGGCGCGTACCTGCGGTCGGACCCCCGCCTCGGCCCAGCGCGATCCGCGGGCCTTGGTCCAGCGCTCAAGGAGCCCGTTTTCACCCGATGTGCCCGAAAAATCATGCGTACCGGGTGAAAACGTGCACATTGAGGGGGAGGGGAGGAGGCAGGGGGAGGAATGCGGGGAGCGCGCTGGGCGCGGTGAGTACGCTGGGGCGGTGGTGACACGGCGGATCCGGCTCGACCTCGGGTACGACGGGGCAGGGTTCCTCGGGTGGGCGCGGCAGGCCGAGGGGCGGACGGTGCAAGGCGAGCTCGAGGCCGCGCTCATCACGCTGCTGCGTGCCACTGCCGAGCGCCCCGCCCCGCGTCTCGTCGTCGCTGGCCGCACCGACGCGGGCGTCCACGCCCGTGGGCAGGTCGCGCACCTCGACTTCGACGAGGACCAGTGGGACCGCCTCGCCAGCCTCGGCCGCCCGCCCCGGGACCCGCTCGCCACGCTGGTCCGCAAACTCAACGGGCTTGCGGGACGCGTCGGCGACCTCCGGGTGCATCGCGCGACCCTGGCACCGGAGGGCTTCGACGCGCGGTTCGCCGCCGTCTGGCGACGCTACGAGTACCGAATCGCCGACACCGCGGCGACGAAGGACCCGCTCGCCCGCGGATCCACGCTCTGGCACCCTCGGCCACTTGATGTCGCAGCGATGGATGCCGCCGCTCGCGAGCTCGCCGCTCCGGGGCTCGCCGATTGGGCCGCGTACTGCCGACCCCGGGTTGGGGCGACGACGATCCGCGACCTCCAGGAGTACCGCTGGGAGCGGGGCCCGGATGGGGTGCTCGTCGCGCGAGTCCAGGCGGATGCGTTCTGCCACTCGATGGTGCGGGCGCTCGTCGGCGCGTGCGTCGCGGTCGGGGAGGGTGCGCTCCCGCCAGAGGCACCGCGCGAACTCCAGCGGGCAGGTGCGCGCACCCAGGCATTCAAGGTGGTGCCCGCCCACGGGCTCGTGCTCACCGAGGTCGGCTATCCACCTGCTGCGGAGCTCGCCGGCCGCGCGGCGCAGACCCGGGGCCTGCGCACACTCGACGAGCACCCTCCGCGGGCATGAAGAGGGTCGTGAGACCCGCATTCCTGCCATGTACGAATGCGCGCCTCACGACCCGAGTCGCGAGTTCCTGTGGCACCTCAGGCGCGGGGGGAGCGTCCGGAGATGGCGCGAAGCAGGAACATGATGATCGCCACGATGGCGAGTGCGACTCCGACCCACAGGAGCCACATCAGACCCTCCATGAGTCCGCCGGTCAGCGCCAGGATGATGGCGATGATAATGATGATGAGCGCTGCGAGATTCATGGTGGATCTCCCTTCGGGGGGCCGAGCGATGATCGGCTTGGGTGCCAATCACCGTAGGGAAGCCGGGGAGTGGCCGACAGGGGCTTGACGTCATCGATGCAGTTGTACTACCGCGCGCTGCGATTGTGTGGCTGCTGCTCTGCGATGATCTCCTGGTGAAGTACGACCCGGCGATCGAGCGCGGCCCCCTGCCGCACGCGCCGTTCAAGGCGCTCACCGTCCCGCGGCCGATCGGCTGGCTGTCCACCGTGAGCGCCGACGGCGTCGCGAACCTCGCGCCGTTCAGTCAGTGGCAGAACCTGACCTTCGACCCGCCGATCGTCATGTTCGCCGCGAACCGGCACTCCGGTGGTGTCCCGAAGGACACAGTGAGGAATGCGGAGGAGACCGGGTGGTTCGTCTGGAATATGGCGACCTGGGCGCTGCGCAAGGCGGTGTCGATCACCGCCGCACAGTTCCCCGCCGATGTCGATGAGTTCGCGCGGGCGGGCCTGCGCGCCGTCATGGCGGACCTGTGCCCGGTGCCGATGGTCGCCGACAGCCCCGCGCACTACGAGTGCAAGGTCATGGACATCCACCGCCTGAACGGCCGCACCCCCGACACCGCGGTCGACGTCGTCTATGCCACGGTCGAGCGGCTCCACCTCGATGACGGCGTCATCACCGACGATGGCCGTGTCGACATCGCGCAGATCCGGCCCATCGCCAGGATGGGCTATTTCGACTATGCGGTGATCGACGAGACCTTTGCGATGCGGACCCCGGAGGCGAGCGAGGCCGAGCTCGCCGGGCTCGAGGGGACGCCGCGGGATTAGGGACGAAGCTCTGGTAGCATGGTCCGTCGGCTCGCGATGCGGGCCGGATCGAGTAGCCCTCCACCGGGACGAGCCAGCCGCTTCTAGCGCGGGGACGCACCACCCATCGGAGTGGGATTCACGAACCTCTACCGACCGAAAGCAGGATTCGAAGTGACTCGCACGTTCACGCCGAAGGCCGACCAGATCACCCGCGAGTGGCTCGTCATCGACGCCGCCGATGTGGTCCTCGGCCGCCTGGCGACTCACGCGGCCGCGCTGCTGCGCGGCAAGCACAAGCCCACCTTCGCCAACCACGTCGACATGGGTGACTTCGTCATCATCGTCAACGCGGACAAGGTCGCGCTCACCGGCCAGAAGCTCGCGCAGAAGAAGGCGTACCGCCACTCCGGCTACCCGGGCGGCCTCACCGCGACGACGTACGCGGAGCTGCTCGAGTCGAAGCCGGAGCGCGCCGTCGAGAAGGCGATTCGCGGCATGCTGCCGAAGAACTCGCTCGGCCGGGCGCAGTTCACGAAGCTCAAGGTCTACGCCGGCCCGGAGCACCCGCACGCTGCGCAGCAGCCGAAGCCGTACACCATCTCCCAGGTCGCCCAGCAGGCCTGACCGGACCCGACCCAAGGAACGAAGAACCGTGGCTGACACCGAGAACACCACCACCGACACCCAGGTCGCCGAGTCCTATTCGACCGAGACCCCGGCAAGCGAGGCCCCCGCGGCCCCCCGCGCCATCCTCAACGTCCCCGGCGCGGCGGTTGGCCGACGCAAGGAGGCGATCGCTCGCGTCCGGCTCACCCCGGGCACCGGCACCGCGACCGTCAACGGCCGTCCGCTCGAGACCTACTTCCCGAACAAGCTGCACCAGCAGGCCATCAACGCCCCGTTCAAGGCCCTCGACCTCGTCGGCGCCTATGACCTCAGTGCCCGCATCACCGGCGGCGGCCCCTCGGGCCAGGCCGGTGCGCTGCGGCTCGCGGTCGCCCGAGCGCTCAACGAGATCGACCGGGAGCACAACCGCCCGACGCTGAAGAAGGCTGGCTTCCTCACCCGTGATGCCCGCATCATCGAGCGGAAGAAGGCCGGTCTCAAGAAGGCGCGCAAGGCCTCGCAGTTCTCGAAGCGCTGATCCGGCCTCGGCTGCATCGCGCACGAGACGAGCACCGGCATGGGTCGTCTGTTCGGCACGGACGGGGTCCGGGGGTTGGCCAACGGTGAGGTCATCACCGCGCAGCTCGCCCTCGACCTCGCACAGGCCGCTGCCGCTGTCCTGACGCAGGGCCGGCACGCCGACGAGAATCGGGCGGCGGGCCGCCGCCCACGCGCGGTGCTCGCCCGCGATCCGCGGATCTCCGGCGAGTTTCTCGCCGCTGCGGTGTCGGCCGGACTCGCGTCCTCCGGCATCGATGTGCTCGACGCGGGGGTCATCCCGACGCCCGCCTGCGCATTCCTCGTCAGCGACACGCGCGCTGATTTCGGCGTCATGATCTCCGCGAGCCACAATCCGGCGCCCGACAACGGCATCAAGTTCTTCTCGTTCGGCGGCGTCAAGCTGCCCGACGAGGTCGAGGACCGCATCGAGGCGGCGATCGGCAAGCGCGAGCTCACGCCCACCGGTGGCGACGTCGGTCGCATTCGTCGCTTCGCGGATGCCGAGGACCGCTACATCCTGCACCTGCTCGCGACGCTGCCGGCGCGGCTCGAGGGTATCCATGTCGTGCTCGACTGTGCGCACGGTGCCGCCGCGGGGGTCTCGCCGCAGGCATTCGTGAATGCGGGGGCGCAGGTGACCGTCATCGGTGCGGACCCGGACGGGCTCAATATCAACGACGGCGTCGGCTCCACGCATCTCGAGCAGTTGCAGGCGAAGGTCGTCGAGCTCGGCGCCGACCTCGGTATCGCGCACGACGGCGACGCGGACCGGTGCCTCGCGGTCGACCACACCGGGCAGGTCGTCGACGGCGACCAGATCATGGCGATCCTCGCCCGCTCGCTCAAGGAGCGGGGGCTGCTCAAGGACGACACGCTCGTCGCGACCGTCATGTCGAATCTCGGGCTGCGGCTGGCGATGGCCGAGGCGGGCATCCACGTCGAGGAGACGGCGGTCGGCGACCGCTACGTGCTCGAGCGGATGGCGACGACCGGCGCGAGCCTCGGCGGCGAGCAGTCCGGCCACATCATCTTCGCCGAGCATGCGACGACCGGAGACGGCCTCCTCACGGGCCTGCAGCTCGCGGCGGAGGTCGCCAGGACCGGACGGTCGCTCCGCGAGCTCGCTGCGGCGATGACGGTCTACCCGCAGGTGCTCATCAACGTCCGCGGCGTCGACCACACCGGGCTCGCCCGCGAGTCGCTCATCGCCGAGGCGGTCGCCCAGGAGGAGGCCGCCCTCGCCGGGACCGGCCGCGTGCTGCTGCGCCCCTCTGGCACCGAGCCGATGGTCCGCGTCATGGTTGAGGCGGCGGATGCGGAGACGGCGCAGTCGGTCGCGGAGCGCCTCGCGGAGGTCGTGCGCGAGCGCCTCTCGCGTTAGCGCATCTGGCGGCATCCCCCGCGCGGCTGGCGCGCGTCTCGACCCCGGTGACCCGAGGCCTGGCGCGCCGAGGCGTCGATGACGCCGTCCTGGCGAGGCGGTCCTCCGACATTCCGCACGACAGAATACGACGCCGACCGCGCTTGAAGTATCGATTCGTTCCGGATCAACTGGCTGATATCGCCGGATGACCCTATTCGCGGGACGAGCAACGACGTTCGGAACAAATGAGGACGACGTGCGCAATTTCAACAATTCCATTGCACGACTAAGGATCGTTACAGGCAGACCATGGGACTGAAGAACACGGCACCGCCGCTTCGCATCACGCCGCGGAGGCTCGCTCCCGTGATGTACGGGCTCATCGGATTCGCGGCGCTCTTCCTCATTCTCGAGGTGACGGGTGCGCTCGCCGGCGTCAACCGCCTCTATCTCCCCTCGGTCACCGAGTCGCTGGCGACCGCGGTGCAGCTCGTGGTCAACCCGGTCTTCCTCGCGAATGTCGGCGCGACGCTCCACGCGTGGATCGTCGGGCTCGCGATCGCGTTCGTGCTCGGGGTCCCGCTCGGGATCGTGCTGGGCTCGTGGAGCCGCGCGTACCGCGCGAGCACGATCCTCATCGAGTACCTGCGTCCCATCCCGTCGGTCGCGCTCATCCCGCTCGTCATCCTCATCTTCGGGACGAGCCTCGAGATGCGCGCGTCGCTCGTGGTCTACGCGACGATCTGGCCGATCCTCTTCAACACGGTGTACGGCGTGCACGACGTCGAGCCGCTGCTCAAGGACTCCGCGCGCGTGTTCGGGTACTCGCGGTTCGAGATCCTCTTCCGGGTCTCGTTGCCGTCCGCGCTCCCGTACATCTACTCCGGGCTCCGGATCGCGACGTCGATCGGGCTCATCGTCTGCATCAGCGCGGAGCTGCTCGCCGGCGGTGGCCAAGGCGTCGGCTCCTGGCTGTTCAACATCCGCGCGAGCGGCTCGCCCGCGGTGATGATGTATGCCGGCACCCTGCTCGTCGGCGTGCTCGGAGTGATCATCAACCTGCTGATGGAGTGGATCGAACGCCGGTTCATCGGCTGGCAGCCAGCACTACGGGGGTCCCGGTCATGAGCGTCGCACGCACAACCCGTCCGCGCGCCCGGGGAGGCGCCGTGTCGAGCCGTCGCCGGGCCGTGCTCGGCCGCGCGAACGACCTCGGCTGGCAGCTCGCCGTGCTCGGAGCCTTCTTCGTGGTGTGGGAGATCGTCACGCTGCTCGCGGCGAACCCTTACTTCCCTCGGCCGTCGATGATCTTCGCCCGGCTGTGGAGCACCTGGTTCGTCTCCGAGGACGGGCTGGAGTTCGCGTACTCGGCCGAGACGATCCTGCCGAGCGTCGCGGTGTCGATCGGCGGATGGCTCGTCGCCGCGGTGCTGAGCATCGCGGTCGGCATCGGCATCGGGCTGTCCGTGCGGGCGTCGTGGATGCTCCTGCCGGTGATCAACTTCATGCGCTCCATCCCGCCGCCGGCGCTGCTGCCGATCATGATCCTGCTCCTCGGCTTCGGCGCGGACATGCGGTTCGCGCTCGTCGCACTCGGGTGCGCGTGGCCGATCTTGCTCAACACGATCGACGGCGTGCGCAACATCGATCGGGCGCTGCTCGAGACGGCGACGGCGTATCACATCCCGAAGTCGCGTCGCTTCTTCCGGATCGTGCTGCCGGCGGCCTCGCCCTACATCTTCTCAGGAATGCGGATCTCCATTTCGATTTCCCTGATCCTTATCGTCATTGCAGAATCGATTTCCGGGTCCGAGGGCCTCGGCGCACATATTCTCACCGCGCAGCGGAGATTCCAGATCCTGGATATGTGGGCAGGAATCGCAATGCTCGGAATTGTCGGATATCTCTACAGCATTTTGCTGATCATCGTTGAGAATCGCGCCCTCGCCTGGCATCGGGGCGCTCGTGGAAAGAGTGCATGACTTGAGCAACGCCGAATCGATCTCATCGACCGGGACCGCGGTCGCAGCCGCCCCTCTCGCGCTGGAGGCACGGCGCATCCACCACGAGTACGTCAAGGACCGGACCGCCTCGACGGCCATCGAGGACATCTCGATCGAGGTCCGCCAGGGCGAGGTCGTCTGCGTCGTCGGGCCGTCCGGGTGCGGCAAGAGCACGCTGCTGCGTATCCTCGCGGGCCTGCTCACGCCGACCTCAGGCGAGGTGCTCGTCGGCGACGAGCTCGTCGACGGCGTGCCCCGGTCGATCGGGGTGGTCTTCCAGGACTACAGCCGGTCGCTGTTCGCCTGGATGACCGTCGCCGACAATGTCGAGTTCGTCCTCCGGCACTCCGCGCTGAGCAAGTCGGAGCGTCGCGAGCGCGTCGCCGAGAGCCTCGAGGCGGTCGGACTCGCGAGTGCCGCGAGCAAGTATCCGTGGGAGCTGTCCGGCGGTATGCAGCAGCGCGTCGCGATCGCGAGATGCCTCGCCTACCGGCCGACGATCATGCTCATGGACGAGCCGTTCGCCTCGGTCGACGCGCAGACCCGGTTCGAGCTCGAGGATCTGGTGCTGCGAGTCCGGCGCGAGTTCGACATGACGATCCTGCTCGTCACCCACGACATCGACGAGAGCGTCTACCTCTCGGACCGGGTCGTCGCGCTGACCGGGTCGCCGTCGAGCGTCTGCGAGGTGTTCGAGAACGACCTGCCGTGGCCGCGTCAGCAGATCGAGACCCGGGCGCAGCCGCGTTTCGTCGAACTGCGCGCGCAGGTCGCCTCCACGCTCGTCAAACCCTGACCTACGCACCCCCGACGGCTCGCCCCGTGGCAGCCGACCACAGATCACCCACCACTCAACGAGGAGAAGCAATCATGAACAAGTACCGTCACCGGATCATGGGCGTCGCGGCCGCCATCGGCCTCGCCGTCACCGCCGCGGGCTGCGCCGGCTCGCCGGCCCCGGCGCCCATCGACGACTCGTCGGCCACCGCCGAGCTCACCGACGTCCGCGTCGCGATCATGCCGCTGTCCGGGCTTGCGCCGTTCTTCCTCGCGCTCGACAACGGCTACTTCGAGGAGGAGGGGCTCCGCCTCGAGACGGAGATGGCCGCCGGCGGCGCCGCGGTGATCCCCGCCCTCATCGCCGGCGACTACGACATCGGGATCGGCAACGCCTTCAACTACATGAATGCGGCGGGGTCCGGACTCGACCTCCAGATCATCACGCACATCTACTCCGTCACCTCCGGGACGCAGTACGACGGCATCTTCACCATGCCGGACTCGGGCATCAAGACGCCGGCCGACCTCGTCGGCAAGACGATCGCCATCAACACGATCCACTCGGTCTCCGACTTCCAGATCGTCGCGGAGATGGAGTCGCTCGGCTTCGACCGGGACGACTACCAGTTCGTCGAGATGCCGTTCCCCGACATGCCCGCTGCGCTCGAGCAGGGCCACGTCGACGCCGCGATGATGGCGGAGCCGTTCTTCACGCAGGTCCAGGAGCAGATCGGCGCCACCCCGGTGCTCAGCTCGCCCGACCGCTTCTCGTCGATCCCCGACATGGCGAACCTCCCGTTCGGCGTGTTCTCGGCGACGGGCGGCTTCATCGCGGAGAACCCGGAGATCGTCAGCGCCTTCCAGCGCGCCTTCGACCGCGCCCGCGACGAGGTCATCAAGGACCCGCAGCTCGGCCTCGACGCCTTCCTCAACCACTCCGACATGGACCCGAGCCTCGCGTCGAAGCTGAGCTGGCCGAACTTCGAGCGCGCGCAGGTCGCGGACTTCGAGCGGATGCTGCGGCTCATGGACGAGGTCGGCTACCTCGAGGGCGACCTCGACGTCAACGACGTCCTCGCCTTCTGACCGACGCGCTCGAGCACGTGAGAAAGTAGACGACCATGTCAGATCGCTACCCCACCGGCATCGTGAAGCCGGCGAGCAACATCCGAGAGCTCCTGGCGTGGCCGGTCGCGCACGTCAGCATCGATGTGCAGAACGCGTACTGCTCGCCGCGGGGGCGCGTGGCCTCGATGGGCTACGACATGTCCTGGGCGGACCCCGTCGCGACGACGATCGCGGAGTTCACGGCGCAAAGCCGCGAGCTCCTCGACTCGACCGTCTTCGTGCGGACCGAGCACCCGGAATGGCGCTCTCCGGCCCTGAGCCGGCAGTTCGATCGCACCACGCTCGGGTCGTTCGCGGCCTGGGACGGGCTCTACGACTGGTACGGCGACGTCCGGCCCGGTCCGCAGGATGAGGTGATCACCAAGACCCGGTACTCCGCATTCGTGGGGACGACCCTGGCGGCGCACCTGCGGGCCAAGCGCGTCGAGACGATCATCGTCACCGGTGTGACGACGGACGTCTGCGTCGACAGCTCGGTGCGGGACGCGTTCTTCCAGGATTTCTCGGTCATCGTCCTCGCCGACGGGACCGGGGGATCGACGCCGGAGCGGCACGAGAACGCGCTCGAGATCCTCGACCTGTACTTCGCGACCGTCTCCGACAGCCAGAGCGTGCTCGCGGAGCTCCGGGCGAAGCGCGGCGGCGCATGAGGGTCGTCGCGCCGTTCTCGGCGCAGCAGATCGAGGTCATCGACCGGGAGGCCGGGCGGCGCGGGCTGACGCGCGGTGCATTCATCGCCGCGGCGCTCGAGGGGTTCGCGCAGCAGGAGGACCTGTCGCGCGTCCCCGCCCTCTCGAGCGAACCGCTCGCGGCGCCGCCCGTGACGCCGGGAGAGGTGCTCGCCGATGTCGAGCTCCTGCCGGTGTCGGGCAAGGCCTTCGCGATGCGCGCCGGCGATGTGCTCCGCATCACCCAGGTCGAGGCCCGGCAGTGCGTCGACTTCAACGCGTTCAGCCTGCACGACGGCCGGGAGCAGTTCTCCGCCGGGCAGACCCGCACGCAGGGGTTCCGCCTGCACGAGGGCGGGGTGCTCCTGTCGAACCGCGCTCGGCCGATGATGCAGGTCAAACAGCTGCCGGCGAGCTGCGTGACCGACCTCCTCGGAGCGCGATGCACGGTCAAGCTCTACGAGACTCGATTCGGCATGGAATGGCACACCAACTGCCACGACACGCTCACCGAGACCCTCAGGGAGTTCGGCCTCGGCGCCGATGACGTCCACGACTCGTTCAACATGTGGATGAACACGCAGTGGGACGGCAACGGGCACTGGTGGTCGGAGTGGAGCTCGGGGCGCGTCGGCGACGTCGTCGAGCTCGAGGCGCTCACCGACGTCCTCGCGGCGCCGGTCATCTGCGGCGGCGGGGACTTCTCCCTGACCTCGAACTACCGGCTCAAGCCGATCCGGGTCGAGCACGTCCGGCCGGCCGGGGTCGGCGCACCGGAGGTCGGCCCGGGCACGCTGCAGGCGGATCCGGGTTACCGGGCGCAGTTCTGCTCGTATCCGCTCGCGCAGGTGCACGAGCAGGTCGAGATCCCGGAGGCCGCGGTCGACTCGATGCAGCAGCTCGTCGCGAAGGGACGCGCGATGATGCTCGACGAGGCCGTCGTGCAGGCGGTCATGGTCTGGCTGCTGCGCAACGTCATCCCCGCGTCGTCGCCCGATCTCGGCCGGTTCCGCTGGTGACCGTCACCCTTCCGCTGCCTCGGCAGCGGAAGGGTGCGCCCGGAGATCCGCGCGGATGTAGGCGGCGCACTCGCGCAGCCCGATGACGAGCTCGCGGACCCGGCTCGCGGGGATCCGATCGGTCGGGGCCGAGATTGCGACGGCCGCGATCGTCCTGCCCAACTGGTCCCGCAGCGGCACGGCGATCGCGCTGAGCCCGACCTCGCTCTCGCCGTGGTTGATCGCGTAGCCGGTCATAATCACGAGGGAGAGCTCCTCGAGCAGCTGCGTGAACGTCTTCGTGTGCGGCGTCAGCTTCCGCAGCCCGCCGGGGTACATCTCGCGGAGGGTGTCCCGCGGCAGCTCGGCGAGCAGCACCTTGCCGCCGGAGGTCGCGTAGGCCGGCAGAAGCGTCCCCGTCAGCACGCCGGAGCTCGGCTGCCGACGCCGTCGGTCGTACCCCGCGATGAATCTCGTCGAGGTCCCCTGCAGCACGAGAACGTTGACCGCTTCCCCGGTGCGCTTGCCGAGTTCGTGCAGGTGCTCGAGCGAGGCGGCCCGGAGGTCGTACGATCCGACGCTGCCGACGCCGAGTTCGATGAGCGCGGGTCCGACCCGGTACGCCCGCGTCACCCGATCCTGGGTCACGAAATGCCGCGCCGCCAGCGTCGTGAGCAGCCGGTGCACCGTCGAGGGCGCGATGCCGAGACGCTGCGCCGCCGAGGTCACCCGGAGCTCGGGCTGCTGCTGCAGGAGGAGCAGCAGTCGCAGCGCGTTGTCGAGCGACTCCACGCGATACCGGGGATGGTCCGCTGGCCGCTGCATAGCCGGAATGCTACCCGGGCCGCCGGTCCAGGCCTCGCGCACGCTAGAGCTCGTCCACCGGCTGCGCGGAGATCGCGGCGAGCCGCACCGTGACGACCGCGGGCCGGCCGAGCTCTGCGACCTGGCGCAGGCCCTCGAGGAGCGCGGGCGCGAGGTCGTCGAATGCCTCGACCGTCGCGCCCCATGCGCCGCCGGCCGCGGCCGCGATCCCCGCGAAGTCGCTGCTCTGCTGGAGATTGACCCAGTACCGGTCGTGCTGCACTGCGCGCCCGTCGCCGTGCTGGAGCCGGAGGTTGCGCTTCGTCGCGTTCCAGCCGCCGTTGTCGAGGACGACGGTGAGCACCGGGAGCCGGTAGCGGTCGGCGATCCAGTAGGTCGAGGCGGGGGCGCTGAAGAAGAACGTCCCGTCGCCGACGAGGCTCACGACGGTCCTCGCGCGATCGGCGAGCTTGATCCCGAGCGCCCCGCCGCCGGACCAGCCCAGCGACGTGCCGCGGTTGCTGAAGAGCGTGCCGGGACGTTGCCGAGGCAGCTGCTTCCAGACGGCGGGCGCCTCGGAGATCGCCTCGTTCACGACGATCGTGTCGTCGTCGATCAGCGTTGCGAGCACGTGGGCGACGCTCGCCGCGGTCAGCTCGCCGGCCTCGACCTCGCGCCGGACGCCGTCGGCCCACGCGTCGCGGATGCCGGCGGACCGGGCCGCGATGCCGGTCGCCCGCTCCCGGACGGCTCCCGCGTCGGCCGGCGCGCGCCGAAGCAACTGGTCGAGCACGGTCTCGCCGTCCGCGCGGACGAATCGGTCGCCCGAGAGGTACCACAGCGGGATCGACTCCTGGAGCGGGTCCTCGTTGACGACGTAGACCGCGGCATCCGGGCGAGGCCGCGACGCGGCGAGCAGCCAGGGGACGTCGGTCTCGAGGGCGACGACGACGTCGGCGTCGGCGATCGCGGCGTGCGCGTCGTCGCCGAGGTGCAGCTCGTGGTCGCGCGGGAAGCTCAGCACCTCGGCGTGCGGCTCGACGACGCCGAGGCCGAACCGTTCGGCCACCTCGACGAGCTTCGGCACGGCCTCCGGTCGCCGGCCGAGGTACGAGGTTACGAGCACGGGGCGACGGGCAGCGGCGAGTCGCGCCGCCATCTCGTCGACGATCGCATCCGGGGCGGGGATCCGCGCGATGGCCCGCCACGGCCTCGGCTCGAGCTCGGGCGCCGGGACGGACTCCGCGAGCACCTCGCGCGCGGCGGTGACGTACACCGGACCGGCCGGTGCGCTCGCCGCGAGCTGGAGTCCGCGGTGGACGATCTGCGGCAGGTTGCGGCCGGTGCGCACGTCGTAGCTCCACTTCACGTACTGCCGCACGAGCGCGTGCTGGTCGGGCGCATCCTGCAGGTGGTTGATGTGCGTGTTGCGGGATCCGGCCAGCTCGCCTTCGAGCGTGTACGGCGTGAGGCCGGCGAGGATGAAGACGGGGATCCTCGAGCGGGCCGCGTTGTGGACGGCGCCGCCGAGATTGGCCGTGCCGACATCGGTGTGCACGAAGACGGCCTGCGGCTGTCCGGTCGCGGCGGCGTAGCCGTGGGCCGCGGTCAGCGCGCTGTACTCGTGCGGGCAGAGCACGACCGCCGGAGTCGTGCGGCCCCGCTCGCGGTCGGCCGCGAGCGCTTCGATGATGGCCGGATGATCGCTGCCGAAGTTCGCGAAGATGTATTGCACGCCGGCGTCCCGGAGGGCGTCGACGAGGAGCGAGGCGGCGGTCACCGGTGCCATCATGCGCCGGCCGCTCCGCGCGTCGCCGCGGTCTGGACATCGACGCTGTGGAACTGCAGATACTCCTCGAGCCCGTGGACCGATGACTCCCAGCCGATGCCGCTCTGCTTCCAGCCGCCGAAGGGGATCTCGCGGGTGCCCACCGGAGTGAACAGGTGATTGTTCACGATCGTCATCCCGGCCTCGATGCGCCCCGCGACGCGCAGCGCGCGGTCCTCCGATTCCGACCACACCGAGGAGCACAGTCCGTACTCGGTGTCATTGGCCCACTCGATCGCCTGCGCTTCGTCGTCGTAGGCGATGACGGGCAGCACCGGCCCGAACTGCTCCTCCCGGACGAGCTCGTCGCTCTGCTCCGCGTCGAGGACGAGCACGGGCGGCAGGAAGAACCCGTCCTCCCAGCCCTCGGGGTCCAGCCGGACGCCGAGCTCCCGCACGTCCCGCCCGGCCTCCGCGCTCCGGTGGACGAGCTCGCGGACGCGGTCGAACTGCTGGGCGTTGTTCACCGGGCCCATGGTCGTGCGCGCATCGAGCGGGTCGCCGACGACGATCGCATCGACGTGCTCGATGAGGCGCTCGAGGAACTCGGAGCGCCGCGCCCGGGGCACGTAGACCCGCTTGACGGCGAAGCACACCTGTCCGGCGCGGCGGAACGCCGACACGGCGATCCGCTCGGCCGCGCTGTCGAGATCGGCGTCGTCGAGCACGATGGCGGGGTCGTTGCCCCCGAGTTCGAAGTGCACGGGCGTCAGCGTCCCCGCCGCCTGGCGCATGATGTGTCTCGCGGTCGCCCCGCCGCCCGTGAACGACACCTTCCTGATGCGCGGGTGCTCGACGAGGGCGGCTCCGACCTCCTCGCCGCCGTTGACGACGTTGAGGACGCCCGGCGGCAGCTCGGCGGCGACGATCCGCGCGAGCCGGCTCGCCCCGAGCGGCGATGCCGGCGACGGCTTGAGCACGACCGTGTTGCCGGCGCCGAGCGCGGGCGCGATCTTGTTCGCCGTAAGGATGAGCGGCGCATTCCACGGCACGATGCAGGCGACGACGCCGAACGGCCGCCGCTCGATGCGGACGAAACGGCCCTGCGGCGAGGCATCGTGCACGACGGGCCGCAGTCCTGCGTCGAGCCGGGACGCCACGTCGCGGAATGCGGCGGCCGCGCCGGCCGCCTCCCAGCGGACGATCGCCTTCGCGCTCCCGTTCTCCCGCGCGACGAGCTCGGCGAGTGCGTCGGCATCGGCGTCGACGGCGTCGGCGGCCCGACGCAGTGCCGCCGCCCGCTCCGCCGGCGTGGTGTCGCCCCAGCCCGCGGCGCCCGATGCGGCGGTCACCGCCGCGGCGACCTGCTCGCCGGATCCGTCGTCGACGACGCCGACCAGCTCGCTCCGCCTGGCCGGGTTCCGGATCTCGATCGTGCGCGCGCCGAGGACGTCGCGCCCGCCGATGAGCTGCCCGAGTCGCAGCGCCTCGGCCGCTGGGGAGGGGGTGGTCCGGTCGGTCATGCGTCGTCGCCCAACGTCGTGCCCGGATGCGTCAGAGGCCGAGGAGGCGCTGCACGTTGCCGTGGTAGATCGCCTCGCGGTCGGCGTCGGTGAGGATGTCCATGTCCTGGAGGTTGCCGATCGTCGACCGGATGTAGCCGGGGCCCTTCTCGGGGTCGAATGGGCTGTCCGAGCCGAACAGCGTGTGCTCGACGCCGAAGAACTTGATCGCCGTGCGCATCGAGTCGCCCGCGCCGAAGTAGGCGGTGTCGACGTAGAAGTGCTTGAAGTAGTCGATGGGGCGCTTCGTCAGCGGGTAGCCGGTGACGTCCTCGACCTGGTCGGCCGGAGTCCGCGTGCCGAGCTGGTCCCATCCGGGTCCGACCCGGCCGGCGAAATGCGGGATCATGGCGCCGCCGTGGTGGATGAGGAACTTGATGTCCGGGAGCCGCTCGAAGATGCCGGCGAACACGAGCCGGGACATGAATGCGGAGAGGTCGTACTCCCAGCCGAGCGTCCACCAGATCTCGAACTTCGAGCGCTCCTCGGTCTTGTAGTCGGCCCAGCTCGCGTCGCGGCACGGGTGGACCTGGATCATCTTGTTGCCGCGACGGGCGACGGCCTCGTAGAACGGGAAGAACCGCTCCTGGTCCATCGGGCCGCCGTTGACGTGCGTGTAGATCTGGACGCCGACCGCGCCGAGCTCGTCGAAGGCGCGGTCGGCCTCGGCGATCGCGGCGTCGACATCGTCGAGCGCGATCGCCGCGCAGAACCCCGCGAAGCGATCCGGGTGGTCGGCGACGAGCTGCGCCATCCCGTCGTTGGCGACCTGGGCGAGCTCGGCCGTGCGGCTCGTCGGGCCGAGGTCGTCGAGCGGCGGCGCCGCGGAGTTGATGATCTGCCGGTAGTCCGGACCGAACTCGTCCATGATCCGGAAGCGGACGTCCATGTCGACGAGCGAGGGCACCCCGGCTACGCGCTTCTGGATGTTGCGGGCCACCGGGCTGTCGTCGATCGCGAACAGGCGATCCGCGTAGGCACGCGGCAGCAGGTGGCAGAACGCGTCGATCTTCTTCATGGCGGTCTCAGGTCCCTTCTCGGCCGGGCAACGGCGCGACGTCAGCCAAGCAAGCCCCTCGGCCAGGGACAAGGCCGACCGCGCCCGGATTCCGCATCACAGAATGGCCGTCACGGTCGTGCGGCTGCTCCAGGGGCGCCGATCGCGGCGCGCAGCGTCGCCGGCGCGTCGGCCTCCGACGGGTCCCCGGCCCAGGCGACGAACTGGTCGGGTCGGACGAGCACCGCCGGCGAGCCGTACGCCTCGGCCGACGCGTCCGCGATCCGGAGCACCTCGAGCGGCGCGCCGAGATGCCGCGCGGCCGCCTCGAAGCCGTCGCCGATGGCGTCGCCGGCGACGAGCAGCGTGAACCACGGCCCGAGCGCGTCGAAGACCGGCTCGCCGCCGGCCGTCAGGCCGGGGGCGAGGTGATGGCCGGCGCGCGCGGCGCTCACGTGATCGCCGAGCGCCGAGGGGGCGCCGCCGCTGTCGGGGACGATCGGGGATCCCGAGTAGTTCGGTGCGAACTCGCCGACCTCCGCCTCGGCCTCGAGTGCGCGCTTCGACCATGCCGCTTCGAACGCCGTCGGATCCGCGGCCGGGGAGTATTCGGCGAGGAAGTCGCGGTCGCGGTGGATCGAGCGCTCGATGAAGTGGTCGCGCGTCGACGCGAAGACGGGCCGGCGCTCCGCGTCGTAGCTGTCGAGCAGGTCGTCCCCCGCCCACCCCTGGATCGTCGCGGCGAGCTTCCAGCTGAGGTTGACGGCGTCCTCGAACCCGGTGTTGATGCCGTAGCCCCCGTAGGGCGGATGGCTGTGCGCGGCGTCGCCGGCGATGAGTATGCGGCCCCGGCGATACGCGTCGGCGAGCGCGAACCGCAGGTCCCAGAATCCGAGGTAGCCGAGCTCCACGTCGATCGCGCTGCCGCTGGCCCGCTCGAGGAGGCCATCGATGTCGATGTTGTCCTCGGACGTCTCCGGATCGACCGGCGCGTGGAAGAACCACGACTCGGAGGCGTCGACGCGGCCGAAGAACTGCCAGTAGCCCTCGAGGTCCGGGTGGAGCACGCTGACGAAGCTCGCGGGCGGGAGCGTCGACACCAGGCGGTCGAACTCCTTCGAGCGGAAGACGGCGAGCACCATCCGCCGATCGTGGTCGCTCAGGGTCTGCGTGATCCCCGCGGCCTCGCGCACGCGCGACCTGCTCCCGTCGCAGCCGACGGCCCAGCCGCCGTGGAAGACCCTGCGCGCCCCGCTCGCATCGACCGCCTCGACCTCGACGCCGTCCGCGTCCTGCGCGACGCGGTCGACCGTCCAACCGGACAGGAAGGTGATGAGCGGCAGCTCCGCGAGGCGATCCCGGAGTACCCGCTCCGTCTCGTACTGCGGCAGGCGCTCGTTGACGGCGGAGTAGTAGCGCCCGACCCGGCTGCGCCGCAGCCATGGATAGTGGATGCCGCTCATGAGCGTGTCGTAGGCGACCAGCCCTGCCGTCGGCTGCCCGGCCGCGAGCGTGCGGGCTGCGTGCAGGGGCTCATCGAGCCCCCAGCGACGGAAATGCTCGACCGTCCGCTGGGTCAGGTTCTGGCCCTTCGGCACGGGCTGCGGCTCGAGCCGGCGCTCAAGCACGGTGACGCGGATCCCGCGGCCGGCGAGGTCGATGGCCAGTGCGGCGCCGACAGGTCCGCCGCCGATGATGATGACGTCAGTCGGGTGTGCCACGAATTCGACTCCTTCTCCCACGGCCCTCGAGCCGGTCCAGACGCGCGCTGATGATGAGCATTTGTCTACCGGGGAACGTTCGCAGCCGACCCCGTCGCGCTCCAGATGTTCTGGCTTGCGGAACGGGACCGCCCCGGCGTTACGGACATCCCGCCGGGCAGTGCCCAGGGGGTTATCGCCGCGCGCCGCGGGCCCCCCGAGCACCCGAACCGCGTTTCCCGATAGCAGGGTGCTGAGATACCTGTTTTACAGGGACAGGCCGGATGGAGCACAGTAGGAGGTGACCTCCGACAGGACCAGGGAGCCCGCATGTCCACGACCGCACTCACCGGCACCACGGTCATCGAGCTCGCCGCCAACGGCCCGCTCGAACTCGCGGGCATGCTGCTCAGCGACCTCGGCGCGACGGTCATCCGCGTGCTGCGTCCCGGCCAGGCGCCCAAGCCGAATGTCTCGCTGCGCGGCCGAGAGCACGTGACCATCGACCTCAAGACTGACGCCGGTCGCAAGGCGCTCCTCACCCTCGTCGCCGACGCCGATGTGCTCCTCGAGGCCATGCGCCCCGGCGTGGCCGAGCGCCTCGGCATCGGACCCGCGGATGCTGCGGCGGTCAACCCGCGCATCGTCTACGGCCGCATGACCGGCTGGGGCCAGGACGGTCCGCTCGCGAGCAAGGCCGGCCACGACATCAACTACATCGCCGAGACCGGCGCCCTCTGGGCGATCCGCGCCCCCGGATCGCGCCCGACCATCCCGCTCAACGCGATCGGCGACTACGGCGGTGGCGCGCTCTACCTCGTCAACGGGGTGCTCGCCGCACTGCTCGCCCGTCAGGCCACGGGCGTCGGCGAGGTCATCGACGCCGCGATCGTCGATGGCACCGCGAGCCTCCTCCAGGGCGTCCGCGGCTTCCAGTCCGAGGGCTGGTGGGTCGACGAGCCGCACTCGAACATGCTCGACCACGGCTTGCCCTGGTACGACACCTACGAATGCGCGGACGGCGGCTGGATGGCCGTCGGTGCGATCGAGCCCCAGTTCTACCGAGACCTCCTCACCGGGCTCGGCCTCGCGGACGCACCCGACCGCGAGGACCCGGCGAACTGGCTGGCGCTGCGCACCGCATTCGCCGAAGCTTTCCGCACCCGGACGCGCGACGAATGGGTCGAGGTCTTCGCCGACCTGGATGCCTGCACGACCCCGGTGCTCAGCCTCAGGGAGTCGCTCGACAGCCCGCACCTGACCGCTCGCGGGACGTGGTACCGCGACACCGACGGCTGGTCTGCCGCACCCGCGCCCCGATTCCTGCCGCTGACGACGTCGCCCGAGGACTGATATGAGCCTCATCATTGAGAACCTCGACACCGGGCACCTCCTGGCCGGCGCCGACACCCCGCTGCTCATCGAGCCATACACGGGTGAGACGGTGACCTACGGCGAGGCCGTCGCCTTCAGCCATCGCTTCGCGCACGCGGTCCGCGCGCACGGGCTCGGCCCCGAGTCCAAGATCTCGACGCTCGCCAAGAACTCGCCGCTCATGTACTCCGTCGCGCTCGGCATCTACCGCTCCGATGCGATCTGGCTGCCGCTGTCCGCTCGATCGGGGACGCAGGAATGCGTGGAGCTGCTTAAGCGCTTCGACGGCGACGTGCTCTTCTACGAGGCCGAGTACGAGGACGTCGTCGCGGGAGTCCGCGAACGCGGCCTCAAGATCGAGTGCGTCCCCCTCGGCCGCGCCGCGGTCGAGGCCTGGATCGGCGAGCAGCCCACGACCGAGTATCCGACCCCCGGCGACCTCGACACGGTGTACATCATCCAGGCGACGGGCGGCACGACCGGGCTGCCCAAGGGCGTCATGTTCTCGTACCGCAACGGTCGGTACATGCGCGACACCCAGTCGGCTGCCATCCCGCACACCGTCACAGCGGACCGCCCGCGACCCGTCTTCCTGGCGAATGCGCCGCTCACGCATGCGGCCGAGCGCGTCATGGAGGTCGTCATGCACCGCGGCGGCACGGCGATCGTGCCGGGGGCCGCGACACCCGACCAGTTGCTCGAGCTCATCGAGCGGTACGGGGTGACCACCACATTCCTCCCGCCGACGATCATCTACGGCATGCTCGACGCGCCCTCCCTGCGCGACCATGACTACTCGAGTCTGCAGAGCATCATCTACGGCGCCTCGCCCATGGCCCCTGAGAAGCTCGCGCGCGCCGTCGAGGTCTTCGGGCCGGTGCTCGTCCAGATCTATGGACAGACCGAGTGCGGCTTCCCCGCGCTGCTGCTCAGCCCCGCCGACCATTTCGTCGACGGAGATCCGGCGAAGGGGATCGCGAGCGACTTCCGGCTCGAGTCCGCCGGCCGCATCACGCCCGGCACGGAGATCGTCCTCCTCGACGACGAGGGCGGCATCGTGCCGCGCGGCGAGCCGGGGGAGATCGCGATCCGCAGCGAGGGCGTCACGCCCGGCTACTACCGCGACCCCGAGGCGACCGCGGCGGCGCAGTCGACCGGCTACCACCGCACGGGCGACATCGCCTTCGAGGACGAGGAGGGCTACTTCCACCTCGTCGACCGCAAGAAGGACATGATCATCACGGGCGGCTTCAACGTGTACTCGGCCGAGGTCGAGCGCGTCGTCCTCGGCTTCCCCGGCGTCGGCGAGGCCGCCGTCATCGGCATCCCCGACGAGAAGTGGGGCGAGCAGGTCATCGCCCTCGTCGAGCCCTCGCCCGGCGCGCACATCCTTCCCGAGGCGCTGCAGCAGCACGTCCGCGACGCCCTCGGGCCCGTCAAGACGCCGAAGCAGGTCGTCGTCGTCGAGCAGCTCCCGCGCAGTGCCGCGGGCAAGGTCCTCAAGCGCGAGCTGCGGGCCGAGTACTGGCGTGACGCCCGGCGTCAGGTGTCCTGACGGGCTCGAGCACGCGCATTCCTCCCCGACCATCCCCGAAGCAATGGAGACCCACGTGACCCAGGAGCCCACCGCCCCCGCGGAGCCGACCGTCCTCGTCCGACCGGAGGGGCGCGTGCTGCGCATCACCCTCAACCGGCCGCGCCAGATCAACGCGCTCACCCGCGAGATGCTCGCGCTCATCTCGGACGCGATCGAGGCCGCCCGCGACGACGACGCGATCGAGGGCATCCTCCTCGACGGCGCGGGCGAGCGCGGGCTGTGCGCCGGCGGCGACATCACGATGACCGTCAACGGGACGCCGGAGGAGCTCAAGGCGTTCTGGGCGGAGGAGTTCGACCTCTTCATCCGGATCAACCAGTACCCGAAGCCGTTCGTCTCGCTCATGGACGGCATCACGATGGGCGGCGGCATCGGCCTGTCCGCGCATTCGGCGATCCGCGTCGTCACGGAGCGCTCCCGCATCGCGATGCCCGAGGTCCGCATCGGCTTCATCCCCGATGTGGGCGGCAACCACATCCTCGCGAATGCGCCGGGCGAGCTCGGCACGCATCTCGCGCTCACCGCGGGCGACGTCTTCGGCGCCGACGCGATCCTCGCCGGCTTCGCCGACCACTACGTCGACTCCGCCTCGCTGCCCGCGCTCGTCGAGGCGGTCGCGCACGGGTCTCGGCCGATCGCGGATGAGGTCCGCGCCTTCGAGATCGAGCGGCCCGAGTCGGCGTACGCGCCGCACCGCGAGTGGATCGCCGAGGCCTACGCGGGCGACGACCTGCTCGAGATCCTCGCGCGGCTCGACGCGCGTCCGGAGCCGGCGGCGCAGGAGGCCGCGGCGGCGATCCGCGCGATGTCGCCGAACTCCGTCGTCACGGCGCTCGCGGCGATCCGGCGCGCGCCCGCGCTCGACCTCGCCGGCGTCTTCCGCATGGAGGCGGCCGTCGGCCACGCATTCATGCCGACGTGGGACTTCAAGGAGGGCGTCCGCGCCCAGATCATCGACAAGGACCGCAACCCGCAGTGGCGGCCGAACCGGGTCGAGGACGTCGACCTCGCGTGGGTGCGGGGGATCTTCGACCAGGAGTTCTAGGAGCCCGTCCCTTCGTCTCGCCTGCGGCTCGCCCAGGGACCGGCCGCTGAGCGAGCGCAGCGAGACGAAGTGCCTCGGCTCAGATCTTGCGGAGGTAGACGCGGTCGACCGCGTGGTCGCGCTGCTTGCGCAGGACGAGGGTCGCGCGCGGCAGCGTCGGGGCGATGTTCTCGACGAGGTTGCGCCCGTTGATGCGTCGCCAGATGTCGGACGCCGTCGCGCGGGCCTCCGTCTCGGAGAGGCCCGCGTACTTGTGGAAGTAGTTGCCCGGCTTCGCGAAGGCGCTGCGCTGCAGCTTGAGGAATCGCCCGACGTACCAGGCCTCGATGTCGGCGGGGTCGGCGTCGATGTAGATCGTGAAGTCGAAGAGGTCGGCGACCGTCAGCGCCTGACCCTGCGGCGCCGGCTGCAGGACGTTGAGCCCCTCGACGATGAGCACGTCCGGCTGGTGCACGATGACCTCGGAGCCGGGGACGATGTCGTACGCGAAGTGCGAGTAGTACGGTGCGCGGGCCTCCGCGACCCCCGCCTTGATCTTGGCGACGAACTCGAGGAGGGCGCGGCGGTCGTACGACTCGGGGAAGCCCTTGCGCTCCATCAGCCCGCGGCGCTCGAGCTCCGCGTTCGGCAACAGGAAGCCGTCCGTCGTCACGAGCTCGACGCGGGGGGTGTCTGGCCATCGCTTGAGGAGCTCCCGGAGGACACGCGCGATCGTCGACTTGCCGACCGCGACCGAGCCGGCGATGCCGATGACGAACGGGGTCACCTTCGGCCGTGCGGCACCATTGCCAGCGCCGTCGAGGAATGCGGTGGTGTCCGCATACAGCCGCCGCGAGTCGGCCGCATAGATCGACAGCAAGCGGGAGACCGGGAGGTAGACCTCGCGGACCTCGGTCATGTCGAGCTCGTCACCAAGTCCCTGGAGCGCGAGCAGCTCGGCGGGGGTCAGCGGCGACTCCATGCCGGCGGCGAGGGCCGCCCATTCCTCCCGGCGGATGTCCTGGAACACGCCGTCGGTGAGCGACCCGGCGGTGCTGGCATCCATGAGCCACCAGCCTAGGCGTCCGAGTGGGTCGGCTGCGCCGCGGGCACAGCCCCGAATGAGACAATGTGCGCCATGTGCGGAATCATTGCCTACGTCGGGCCACGCGACTCGACGGCGATCCTGCTCGCCGGGCTCAAGCGGCTCGAGTACCGCGGCTATGACTCCGCCGGTGTCGCAATCCTCGACCGCACGGGCCACCTCGGGATGGCCAAGCGTGCTGGCAAGCTCGGCAACCTCGTCGAGGTGCTCGCCGAGGGCCACCTCGCCGACGGCACGACCGGCATCGGGCACACCCGCTGGGCGACGCACGGCGGCCCGACGGACCAGAACGCGCACCCGCACCTCAGCGAGGACGGGCGCCTCGCCGTCATCCACAACGGCATCATCGAGAACTTCGCGGAGCTGAAGGCCGAGCTCGTCGCCGACGGCGTCGTCTTCCAGTCGGAGACCGACACGGAAGTGGCCGCCCACCTGCTCGCGCGCGCGTATGCGGCGACGCCGGACCTCACCACCGCGTTCCGCACCGTCGTCGCCAGGCTGCGCGGCGCATTCACCCTGCTCGCCGTCCACGAGGCCGAGCCGGGCGTCGTCGTCGGCGCGCGCCGCAACTCTCCGCTCGTCGTGGGACTCGGCGAGGGTGAGAATTTCCTCGGCAGCGACGTCGCCGCATTCGTCGAGCACACGAAGCGGGCGCTCGCGATCGGACAGGACCAGATCGTCACGATCCGACCGGACGGGGTGACGATCACGGACTTCGTCGGCCACCCCGTCGAGGGCGAGGAGTATGAGGTCGCCTGGAGCGCCGACGCGGCCGACAAGGGCGGCTGGCCGACCTTCATGGCGAAGGAGATCTCGGAGGAGCCCGAGGCCGTTGCCAACACCCTGCTTGGTCGCATCACCGACGGTGACATCGACCTCAGCGAGCTCGATGAGGGCTTCGACCAAGCCTCCCTCGCGGCGATCGACCGGATCGTGCTCATCGCCGCCGGTACGGCGCACTACGCAGGGCTCGCGGGCAAGTACGCGATCGAGGAATGGACGGGCATCCCCGTCGACGTCGAGCTCGCGAGCGAATTCAACTACCGCGCCTCCGTGCTCGGGCCGCGGACCCTCGCGATCTCCGTCTCGCAGTCTGGCGAGACGATGGACACCCTCCTCGCCGTCAAGCGGGCGCGCGAGGCCGGGGCCCGGAGCATCTCGGTGTGCAACACGCAGGGTGCGACGATCCCGCGCGAGTCCGACGCCGCCGTCTACACGCACGCCGGCCCGGAGGTCGCCGTCGCCTCGACGAAGGCCTTCGTCGCGCAGATCACCGCGCTGTACCTCATCGGGCTCCAGCTCGCGAAGTCCCGCGGCACCCTGCGCCTCACGGAGCGCCGGGAGATCCTCGCATCGCTCGGCGAGGTCCCGGACCAGATCCGCACGGTCATGCTCGACGTCGAGGACCGCGTCGAGCAGCTCGCGCACTGGATGGCGGACACCCGCTCCGTCCTCTTCCTCGGTCGCCACCTCGGCTACCCCATCGCCCTCGAGGGCGCGCTGAAGCTCAAGGAGCTCGCGTACATCCACGCGGAGGGGTTCGCCGCGGGGGAGCTCAAGCACGGGCCCATCGCGCTCATCGATCACGGGCAGGTCGTCTTCGTCGTCGTGCCGAGCCCGCGGCACTCCCAGCAACTCCACGAGAAGGTGCGGTCCAACATCCAGGAGATCCGCGCCCGTGGTGCCCGGGTCATTGCGATCGCCGAGGCGGGGGACACCGCGATCCTCCCCTTCGCCGACGAGGTCCTCGCGCTGCCGCTCGCCTCGCGCTGGACCGAGCCACTGCTCGCGGTCGTGCCGTTGCACATCTTCGCGATGCACCTGAGCGCCGCGAAGGGCCTCGACGTCGACCAGCCGCGCAACCTCGCGAAGTCGGTCACGGTCGAGTGAGCCGGTGCGGCGGACGGGGGGCGGTGCGGTGAGCATCGTCGGTGTCGGCGTTGACCTCGTCGACATGGCCCGCTTCGAGCGGGCGATGGCCCGCACCCCGCGCCTCGGGCCCCGGCTCTTCGCCGAGGCGGAGCGAGTGCGTGACGGCGCGCCGCTGTCACTGCGCTCCCTCGCCGGCCGCTTCGCCGCGAAGGAGGCCCTCATCAAGGCGCTCGGCGACTCGTACGACATCCGCTGGCACGACATGTCGGTCGTCAGCGATACGCTCGGCAAGCCGGGCTTTGCGCTGGCCGGGGCCGCAGCGGAGGCGACCGAGCGGCTCGGCATCCGCCGCATTCATCTCACGATGTCACACGACGCGGGCCTGGCGATCGCGTTCGTCGTCGCCGAGGACTGAGCTCGGATGGATCGGCACGACGACACACTGGCGCGGGAGGCGCGGATCGACCTCGACGCGCTGCAGCAGAATGCGCGGACGCTCGCCGAGCGGGTGGCCCCGGCGCGCCTGCTCGCCGTCGTCAAGGCGGACGCGTACGGCCACGGCATGGTGCGGGTCGCGAGCGCGCTTGAAGAAACCGGTGTCGTCGGCGCGCTCGGCGTCGTCGACCTCGATGAGGCGCGGCTGCTGCGCCGCGCGGGCATCGCGCTGCCGATCCTCGCCTGGATGCTGCCCGCGGAGGCGGACCTGCGCTGGGCGATCGTCGAGCGCGTCGAGCTCGGCATCAGCGACGTCGCGACGCTCGAGCGCCTCGCCCGCGCGGCGACCGCCGTCCGGGCCTTCGCGACGGCCTCGATGGCCGAGCCGCCCACCGCGATCGTCCACCTCAAGGCGGACACCGGTCTCGGTCGGGCGGGTGCGACGGCGGCGGACTGGCCGGAGCTGGTGGCGCGCGCCGCGGAGTTCGAGCGCGCGGGCCTCATCGAGGTCAGGGGTGTCTGGTCGCATCTGGCGAATGCGTCGACCGCCTCGGACGCTGCCCAGTTCGAGGCCTTCGACGCGGCCCTGCGGCACGCGCGGCAGGCGGGGCTGACGCCGAGCGTCGAGCATCTTGCGGCGAGCCAAGCAGTGCTGACCTATCCCGCGCAGCGCCGTGACCTGGTCCGCGTCGGCATCGCGCTCTACGGCATCTCCCCGTTCGCCGGCCGGCCCGCGAGCGAGTTCGGGCTACGGCCGGTCATGCGGCTCGGCGGCACCGTGCTCAGCGTCAAGCGGGTGCCCGCCGGCCACGGCGTCTCCTACGGTCACCGCTACGTCACCGAACGCGAGACGACGCTCGCCCTCGTCCCGCTCGGCTACGCGGACGGGCTGCCGCGCAGCGCCCGGCGCCCACCGGTGTGGATCAACGGCACCCGGTACACCGTCGCCGGCACGATCGCGATGGATCAGGTCGTCGTCGACGTCGGGGACGACCCCGTCGCCGTCGGTGACCTCGCCGTCTTCTGGGGTGACCCCGCCCTCGGTCACCCGAGCGCGCAGGACTGGGCGGATGCCGTCGGCACCATCCCGTACGAGATCGTGACCCGGGTCGGTCCGCGCGTCCCGAGGCGGCCGGCGTGAGTGCGGCGGAGTTCGTCGTCACCACGAGTGACGAGATGACTGCCCTCGGCGAGCGGCTCGGTGCCGTGCTGCGCCGCGGCGATCTCGTGGTGCTCAGCGGTGAGCTCGGCGCGGGCAAGACGACGCTCACCCGCGGCATCGGGGCAGGAATGCGGGTCCGCGGCCCCGTCACCTCGCCGACCTTCGTCCTCTCCCGCGTCCACCCGGCCCTGGATGGCACCGGCGTGCCGCTCGTCCACGTGGACGCGTACCGGCTCGGCTCCGCCCTCGAGCTGCTCGACCTCGACCTCGACTTTGCGGGCGCCGCGGTCGTCGTCGAGTGGGGGGAGGGGCTGCTGGATGGGGTCACGGACTCCTGGCTGCTCGTGCGGATCGAGCGGGGGCTTGGGGCCGGGTCGGCTTCGCCGAGTGGCGGGGAATTGGACGAATGGCGGGCTGCGGAGCACGATTCGCCCGCCACTGGTGGGATTGCCCGCCACTCGGTGGATGACGCCGAGTTCGACGGCGACGCGCCTCGGACCGTGCGGCTCGAGGGCCACGGCCCCGCGTGGGCGGACCTGCGGGGGCTGGCGTGATCCTCGCGATTGACACCTCGATCGGCACCGCGGTCGCGCTCGTCGATGATGACGGCCATACGGTCGCCGAGCGGCTGTCCGCCGACACGCGCGGCCACGCCGAGGCGATCGGGGGGCTGCTCGCCGGGGTGCTCTCGGACGCGGGGCTCGGGCCGGAGGCGGTGTCGGCGGTCGCCGTCGGCGTGGGGCCCGGCCCGTTCACGGGGTTGCGCGTCGGGATCGCGGCGGCCCGCGCATTCGCTACGGCCCGTGGAGTCCCGGTCCTGCCGGTGCCGAGCCACGAGGCAGTGGCAGCAGCGCTCGCCGAGCGGGGCCAGACCGGCCGGGTCGTCATCGTCACGGATGCCAGGCGCCGGGAGCACTACTGGACGGTCGTCGAGCTGGGCGACCCGATCCACGCGGTTGCCGGTCCGGGACTCACGGCGCTCGAGCAGCTCGCCGAGGTCGCCGGCATCGGCGGCGAGGTGCCGCGCCACGAGCCGACCGAGGTGAGCGCCGCGGCCCTCGCGCGCTGCGCGCTGCGGCAGCGTGCCGCGGGCAGGCTGGGGTCTGGCGAGCCCCTCTACCTCCGCGAGCCCGATGTCACCCCGTCCCGTGGCCCGAAGCGGGTGACCGGCTGATGGTGGCCCTGCGCACGGCCGTCGCCGGTGACCTCGACGCGATCATGGCGATCGAGCGGGCCGAGTTTCCCGCGGACGCCTGGTCCGCGGACCTGATGGCTGCGGAGCTTGCCGCGCCCTTCGGCCGCTACGTCGTGGCCACCGACGCGTCCGACGCGGTGATCGGCTATGCCGGTGTTCGCGTCGGCGGTGCCCAGTCGGACGTGCAGACGATCGCGGTGGCGCCCGCGCACCGCCGGCAGGGGGTCGGCCGTGCGCTGCTCAGCGCACTCCTGACGGAGGCGGTCGAGCGGGGCGCGAGGGAAGCATTCCTCGAAGTGCGAGCGGACAACCCCGGAGCACGACAGCTGTATGAGGACCACGGTTTCGCGGAGGTCGCGGTCCGCCCCGGGTACTATCCGGACGGCGTCGATGCGGTGGTCATGCGGGCGCGGTTGGAGGACACGCGATGAATGCGGCACTCGCGACCGACGGCCCCCTCGTCCTCGGCATCGAGACGTCCTGCGATGAGACCGGGGTCGGGGTCGTGCGCGGCACGCGCCTGCTCGCCAATGTCATTGCGAGCTCGATGGAGGAGCACGCGCGCTATGGCGGTGTCGTGCCCGAGGTGGCTGCGCGCGCCCATCTCGAGGCGTTGACGCCGACGCTCACCGCTGCGGTCGCGGAGGCGGGCATCCGGCTTGAGGACGTCGATGCGATCGCGGTGACGAACGGTCCCGGGCTATCCGGTGCCCTCATGGTCGGTATTGGTGCGGCGAAGGCGCTCGCGGTCGCGCTCGGCAAACCGCTGTACGCCGTCAACCATCTCGTCGGCCATGTCGGTGTCGACGTGCTGGATGCCCGCGGCGCGCTGGAGATGCCGACGATCGCGCTGCTGGTCAGTGGCGGCCACACCTCCCTGCTCCTCGTCCGTGATCTCGTCGACGATGTCGAGCTGCTCGGCGAGACGATTGACGACGCGGCGGGCGAGGCCTTCGACAAGGTCGCGCGGCTGCTCGGCCTGCCGTACCCGGGCGGTCCGGAGATCGACCGCGCGGCGGCGGGCGGTGATCCTCGGGCGATCCGCTTCCCGCGGGGCCTCTCGCGGCCGAAGGATCTTGAGCGCCACCGCTACGACTTCTCGTTCTCGGGGCTCAAAACGGCGGTCGCGCGCTACGTCGAGGCACGCCAGGACGCAGGGGAG